>Ga0075434_100000658_pt1 | contig 26789 bp, 28 predicted proteins | sample RhiMethybrSRZTD3_FD_75298 | JGI IMG/M metagenome (GOLD analysis project Ga0075434, IMG submission 75298) | Populus rhizosphere microbial communities from Tennessee, USA - Rhizosphere MetaG P. TD hybrid SRZTD3 | ecosystem: Host-associated > Plants > Roots > Rhizosphere > Soil | place: USA... | reverse complement strand
CAACGGCCTCGCGCTGCAGCGAGGCGCGGCGCGTGCGCATTCCGGGGGAGATGATCGACCAGCCGAGGCTCAGGCCGGCCGCGCCGCCGACGAGGATGCACGAGAGCTCGAGGACGCCGTGCGCGGTCACGAGATCTATGAAGCCGACGCCGTTGCCGGCCTGTCCCATCAGCCCCCCGACGACGCCGAGCAGCAGTCCGTTGTAGAGGAGCGCGAGCGTGGTGGCTATTCCTCCTGTGATCCCGCCTGCGAACGCCACCAGCGTGACCTGGATGTTGTTCGTGAACACCTCGCTCGTGAAGGCGGCCTGCTGCGACGGTGACATGTCGTGGTACGGGTGGCCCGGCTGAAGTGCCGGACGGAACTGCTGCGGGACGACCCCGGTCGCCGCCGCCGGATCGTGGACGCCCCAGAGCGCCGCGAGCGCTGCGGAGCCGAACAGGAGCACGAACGCGACCAGCAGAGCCTTGCGCCGGGCGACGATGAGCCGCCAGTAGTCGGTGACTAAGAAGCGGACGACCGAACGCCGCCGCGTGCGCGCGTCGTACACCGCCTGGCGGCCCTGACGCACCAGCGCCTCGAGCCGCACGGTTTCCGGCGAACGCGGGGCTTGGCGGCGCAGCCGCGCGAGATCCGCGGCGGCGGAGCGGTAGAGCCCGCCGAGGCGCAGGACCCGGTCCGGCCCGAGCCGCTCGGGACGCCGTCCCGCCTCGCGCACGAGCAGCTCGAGCTCGTGCCAGTCCGCGCTTCGCTCGGCGATGAATCTGTCTAGCCTCATCGGGGATGGTGTTCGAGGACCGGCTGACGATCGACACGCCGGAAGGCGTGCCACTCGAGCTTACGCTCGCAGGCGTCGGCTCACGGTTCGCGTCGGCGTTGATCGACTACGTCTTCCAGACGATCATCCTCGTTGCGCTCCTGCTCGTACTGCGATTCGGCGTGGGGGTCGACCCGGGCTCGAGCGGGGTCGCGGCGGCGTTCTGGGCGGTGGGCTTCTTCGTCGTCTTCTGGGGCTACGACGTCGCCTTCGAGGTTCTCAACTCCGGTCGTACGCCCGGCAAGGCGATGAACGGGCTCCGAGTCGTACGCGAGTCCGGGGCGCCGGTGACGTTCGGGACGAGCGCGGTGCGGAACGTCATCCGCATCATCGACATCCTGCCGGGCACCTACCTCGTGGGCATGGTCTCGATCGTCGTCACTCGGCGGAATCAGCGGGTGGGCGACCTCGCGGCCGGGACACTCGTCATTCGCGAGCCCCGCCGGCTGCCCCCGGAGGTGTTTGTGTCGCCCTCGGTGCAGGCACAGGCGTGGGACACGAGCGCGATCGGCCAGGAAGAGCTCGACGCCGTGGCCGCCTTTCTCGCACGTCGGGGCGATCTAGCTGCAGGCGCTCGCATCCAGATCGCGGCGGAGCTCGCGGGCCGCCTGCGTCCGAAGGTCGGCGGGGCGATCGCCAGCGAGGGGGACGAGATGTTCCTCGAGCGCTTGCTCGCCACGAAGCGCGGTCGTTTCTAACCGCCGAGGGAAGTAACATCGCGCCGCGTGCGGCTCCCGGCCTCCTCGACGACGATCGACACCGCGGACGCCCGCGGCGCGGCGCTGGCGATGCTCACCGGCGCGGCGACGCTGTTGCTCCTGCCGGGCCACGGCGGCCTCCCCTGTCCGCTGCGGACGCTCACCGGCGTCCCATGCCCGCTCTGCGGAATGACGACGAGCGTCGAGGCGACCGCGCACGGTCATCTACTCGAGGCCCTGCGGGCGAACCCCGCAGGCCCGTTCGCGGTGCTCGCGGCCCTCGGCCTGCTCGTGCGACGGCCGCCGCGCGCGTTGCGTGTCCCGACGATCGCAGTAGCGGGCGTTGTGCTCGGGCTCTGGATCTTCGAACTCCACCGGTTCTCACTCATCTGAAAGGAGCATTTCCGTGGCCATGTACCCACCACCTCCGCAGGCGGCCGGACCGCCCGCAACCGGGAACGCGTCCGGACCGCGGGCCGGATTCTGGCGGCGCTTCGTGGGACTCTTTATCGACGGGATCCTCCTGGGGATCGTGCAGGCCATCCTCCGGGCAATCCTGGGAGTGGGAGCCGCTAGCGGCATCTACATCGTCGTCACGATCATCTACTTCACGGTGATGATCGGCGGCGCTCGCGGCCAGACCGTCGGTCAGATGGCGATGGGAATCCGCGTGATCGACTTCAACACGGGTGGGCCGATCGGCTACGGGCGAGCCTTCATCCGCTGGCTCGTGAGCATCCTCTCGGCCCTCGTGTTCCTTCTCGGGTACCTCTGGATGCTCTGGGACAAGGAGAAGCAGTGCTGGCACGACAAGGCGGCGAACGACGTCGTCGTGCCGGTGCAGTACTACCCCGTCAACTAAGCAGCGGCCCAGTCGCCGTACAGGCTCGTGTACAGCCCGCGGCGGGCGAGGAGCTCGTCGTGCGAGCCCTGCTCGATCACCTGTCCGTGCTCGAGCACGACGATGAGGTCGGCGTCGCGGATCGTCGACAGCCGGTGCGCGATGACGAACGACGTCCGGTCGGCCAGCAGGGTACGTAGCGCGCGCTCGATCGTCCGTTCGGTGCCGATGTCGACCGAGGACGTCGCCTCGTCGAGGATCAGGATCCGCGGGTCGGCGAGCAGGGCGCGAGCGAAGGCGACGAGCTGGCGCTGGCCGAGCGAGAGCCGCGAGCCGCGCTCGCCTAGCTGCGTCTCGTAACCGTCCTCGAGCCGCAGGATGAACTCGTGCGCGCCGACCGTCTTGGCCGCGCGCACGATGTCTTCCGGTCGCGCCTCGGGGCGGCCGAAGGCGATGTTCTCGGCGACGGTGCCGGCGAAGAGGAACCCCTCCTGCGGCACGATCCCGAGCTGGTGGCGCAGAGACTCCTGCGTCACATCGTTGAGGTCGCCGCCGTCGATCGCGATCCGGCCGCTCGTCGGCTCGTAGAACCGCGCGAGGAGCTTCGCAATCGTCGACTTGCCGGCGCCGGTGTGACCCACCAGCGCGACGGTCGTCCCCGCCGGGACGTCGAGATCGATGCCGTGCAGCACCTCGTCGCCGAGCTCGCCACCACGGAGCCCGTAAGCGAAGTGGACGTCCTCGAAGCGCACCTCGCCCTCGATCCGCCCCAGCGGGCGTGCGCCGGGCCGGTCGACGACCTCGGGAGGCTCGTCGAGCAACCCGATGATCTTGTCGAGCGCAGCCGCTGCGGAGAGGAACGTGTTGTAAAGCTGCGAGAGCTGCTGCACCGGGTCGAAGAAGTTGTTCACGTAGAGCATGAAGGCGAAGAGCGTCCCGAGCGAGATCGCGCCGGCGAAGTAGAGGTGACCGCCGTAGCCGAGGACGACGGCAAGGGCGAGCGTCGCGAGGAAGCTGACGAAGGGGAAGTAGAGGGCGTTGAGGACGACCGTCTGCATGTTCGCGTCGCGGTAGCGGCCCGCAACGGCGCGGAAGTTCTCCGTCGCGCGCTGCTCCCGGACGAACGCCTGCACCATCCGCATCCCGGCGATGTCCTCGGCGAGTGTGGCCGTGACGAGGCCGAGCCGCTCCCGCACCGCCGCATAGGCGCGTGCAGAGCGGACGCGGAAGAGCACCGTCCCGACGCTCATGAGCGGGATCACCGCGAGCGTCGCCAGCGCGAGCTGCCAGTCGAGCACGAAGAGGAGAACGGCGGTGCCGCCGAGCGTGAGCGTGCTCTGGGCCAGCACGGTCACGCCGTCGGTGACGAGCTGGTCGATTGCCTCCACGTCGTTCGTCATTCGGCTGATCAGCACGCCGGCGCGGTTCCGCTCGTAGAAGCCGAGCGACAGCTTCTGCAGGTGCCCGAACAGCTGCTTCCGCAGGTCGGCGAGAATGCGCTCGCCGACCCAGCCGGTCATGTACGTCTCGACGTAATTCATCCCCCAGTTCGCGAGCCCGGCCGCGACGAAGATGGCCACGACGAGCACGAGCTTCTCGCCGGTGGTGTCGTTGATCGCATCGTCGAGCGCGTACTTCGCGAGGAACGGAGGAGCGAGCGCCGTGGCCGTCGCGGCGAGCAGCGAGAAGACGGAGAAGAAGGTGCGGAGGCGGTACGGCTTCGTCAACCGCCAGAGCACCCCGAGTCGCCGGCGCGTCGAGTTCCACGACCAGTCCTCGACCTCAGCGCCGCGCTGGCGCGTCAGAGAGCCGCCGTGCTGGTAGACCCTCACGCGACCTCCTCCACGTCCCCGCGCGCCTCGACGGCGTCCGCAAACTGCCGCTCGAGCAGGCCATGGTCGTAGATCTCGCGGTAGACAAAGCTCTTCTCGAACAGCTCGTCGTGCGTGCCGCGCGCGGCGATCCGGCCGTCGTCGACGACGACGATCTCGTCGGCGAGGGCGATCGTCGAGAGCCGGTGGGCGACGATGAGCGTCGTCCTGCCGCTCATCACCTCGCGCAGCCCGGCCCGGATCTGGGCCTCCGTCGTCGCGTCGACCGAAGCGGTGGCGTCGTCGAGGATGAGAATGCGCGGATCGACGGCGAGGGCGCGCGCGATCGCGATTCGCTGCCGCTGGCCGCCCGAGAGCGTGATACCGCGCTCGCCGATCACGGTGTCGTACCCCTGCGGGAGGCGCTCCACGAACTCGTGCGCCTGGGCGAGCCGCGCCACGCGCTCGATCTCTGCGTCGGTCATCTCCGCCCGGCCGAAGGAGATGTTCTCGCGCACGGTGGTCGAGAAGAGGAACGGGTCCTGCGGGATGACCCCGATCTCCCGCCGCAGTGAGGCGAGCGTGACGTCCCGCACGTCGACGCCGTCCACCAGCACTCGTCCCGTGTCCACGTCGTAGAAGCGCGGCACGAGCGAGGCGAGCGTCGTCTTGCCGGAGCCCGTGTGCCCGATGAGCGCCAGCGTCGTGCCGGCGTCGAGCGCGAGGTCGACGTCCTCGAGCACGGGGCGACCCTGCAGGTAGGAGAAGGAGACGTTCTCGAAGCGGATCTCGCCGTCTCCCGGCGGCAGCTCGCCCGCCGCGGGCTTGTCGGCGATCTCCTCCGGCTCGTCGAGGACCTGGAAGATGCGCTCGCCCGAGGCGGTGGCCCGCTGAGCCTGGCCGATCCACATCCCGAGCGAGCGGAGCGGCATCACGAGCAGGGCAAGGTAGAGGTTGAAGGAGACGAAGGAGCCGACGGTGAGGGTGCCGTGGGCGACCATCCGTGCGCCGACGAGTAGCACGGCCGCCTGCGCGAGGAGCGGGACGAAGGAGAGGAGCGGCACGTACGTTGCGCGCTGCCGGTTCGCCCGGATCGTCTGCGCGAAGAGCGCCTCGTTTCGGCCGCGGAACTTCTCCTCCTCGGCGGGCTCCTGCGCGAACGCCTTCACCACATGGACCCCGACGATGTTCTCCTCGGAGACGGTTGCGACGTCGGCGAGCTTCTGCTGCACGTCGCGGAGCGTCGGGTGCGCGACGTGGCTGTAGCGGTAGGCGATCCCGACGATGAACGGCGTCACCGCGAGCACGACGAGCGCGAGCCGCCACTCGAAGAAGAAGAGGACGACGGTGACGGACGCCACGGTCAGGATGTTCTGGAAGAAGAAGATCAGTCCGTAGCCGAGGAAGAACCGCACGCCCTGCAGGTCGACCGTCGCGCGGGACATCAGCTGCCCGGTCTGGTGACGGTCGTAGAAGCCGAACGAGAGGCGGACGAGGTGCGAGTAGATCCCCTGGCGCATGTCCATCTCGACGTCGAGCGCCTGCTTGCCGGAGATGAGCCGGCGGCCGAGCATCATCACTGACGAGGCGAGGCCGAGGCCTGCGATTGCGCCGACGTAGAGCCACAGCTGTGTCGTGTCGCGGTCGACGAGCGCCTGGTCGATCACGCCGCGGCCCGTGACCCAGATGAGGGCGATCTGCGCCGCCTGCGAGCCGATCGCGAGCACGATCGAGATCACGAGCCCGCGCTTGTAGGGCCGCAGGAACGACAGCAGCCGCGCGAACGTACGGCGGTAGGGAACCGCGCTCATTCCTTTGAATGTAGCGACGGGATCCGATCCTCTAGAGGGTCGTGAGCTCCTCGCGGACGAGGGCGGTCGCCCTGGCCAGCCGCCTGCGGTTCGCAGGGTCGTTGAGCCAGCCGCTCGCGCCCGAGGGATGGGGGAGCGGGACGACGGGCGTTCCCTGCAGCTCAAAGCGCTCGCCGACACACGGCGTGAGCGACGGGAGCCCGAGCAGCCGTCGCAGCGCCAGCCCGCCGACGGTGACGATCAGGCTCGGGCGCAGCAGCTCGAGCTCCCAGTCCCGCCAGAAGGAGCAGAGCTCCTGCTCGCGCGGCGTCGGCGTCCGGTCGCCGCGGCCCGATGCCGCGCGACCGGGATAGCAGCGCGTGACCGAGGCGCAGTAGAAGGTTGCGTAGAACTCGTCCTCCTCGAGCTCGAGCCAGCGCCGAAGCGTCCGGCCGGCACGCCCGCGCCACGGCAGGCGCTCTTCTCCTTCGACGACGCCCGGCGCCTGGCCGAACATGTATGCGCGCTGCTGGGCACCCGGCGCGCGCACCGGCAGCGACTCGAGCGGGTAGCCGGCCTCGACGCAGGCGCGGCAGCGCGCGAGGTCGCGCTCGAGCGAGGCGAGTGAGCGGTAGGAGGACTTGCGGGCGGTCATCGTCGTGGAGCGTAGGGTCCGTCCCGATGCTGCCGCTCGAGGCCGTCCCCAACTTCTCCGAGGGGCGCGACCGCGCGACGATCGAAGCGATCGGCGGCGCGCTCGCGGGGCACGCCCGCCTGCTCGACGTCCACTCGGACGAGGACCACAACCGGTCGGTGTACACGCTGGTGGGCAGCGGGGAGGAGCTCGTCGCCGCGCTGCTCGCGGGGATCTCCTGCGCGCGCGAGCGGATCGACCTGAGCCGTCACGAGGGGGCGCACCCGCGCATCGGCGCCGCGGACGTTGTCCCGCTTGTCCCGATCGGGAAGAAGGACGCCGAGGGGGCGCGCGTTGCAGCGCTGGAGCTCGCGAAGCGCGTGGGGGAGGAGCTTGCGCTGCCGGTCTTCCTCTACGCCGACCTCGCGCCCGGCCGCGGGCCTGCCTTCTTCCGCCGCGGCGGCCCGGAAGAGCTCCAGCGGCGGATCGACGCCGGGGAGCTCGCCCCGGACTTCGGCCCGGCGCAGCTCGACGAGCGGGCCGGCGCAGTGATCGTCGGGGCACGGGCGCCGCTGATCGCGTTCAACGTCGATCTCGAGGGCGACGACCTCGACGCTGCCCGGGAGGTGGCGCGCGCCGTGCGCGAGCGCGACGGGGGTTTCCCGGGCGTCCGCGCGCTCGGCCTCCGCCTGCCGCGTGCCGGACACGTCCAGGTGAGCCTCAACGTCGAGGACTGGCGGGCATCGCCGCTGCACGAGGTCGTCGCCGCGGTGCACCGCGAGGCTGCCGCGAGAGGGCTTCGGGTCACCGGGTCGGAGCTCGTCGGGCTGCTGCCGGCGGGAGCTGCAGTCGCGGCGGCAGGCTCGCTCCTCGGCGTGGCCGGCCTCGACCCGTCGCATGTACTGGAGCTGCGGCTCCTGGCGGACGAGCGAGAGTGAGACCGTCCCGCGCGCGAACTCGCGACCAAGCCGCGACGGCCGCGTGACGCATCCGGCGGTACCGTCTCTGTAGGGGGTTGCGACACCCCTCGGGGCATGTTGGCCCACGGCTAAGGCGGGCCGCGTCCTAGACTCGCGTCGTGGCGCAGCGGACGGCGATCGGCCTCACGGGCGACGACCTGACCGTGGACGACGTCTGGGCGGTCGCCGTCGAGGGAACGGGCGCCGCGCTGTCCGACCCGGCGCGCGAGAAGATGAAAACCGCCCGCGAGCTCGTCGAGCGCGCCGCACACGGGAGCCGCGAGCACACCTACGGCGTCAACACCGGCTTCGGCCGCTTCGTGGCGGTCGCGATCCCGGAGGAGCAGACCGGCGAGCTCCAGCTCCGGCTCCTGCGCTCCCACGCCTGCGGGGTCGGCGAGCCGTATCCCGCCGAGATCATCCGCGCGGCGATGCTCCTCCGGGCGAACGCCCTGGCCAAGGGCAACTCGGGGGCACGGGTCGAGACCGTCGAGTTGCTCCTCGCGCTCCTCGACCGGGGGGTGCTGCCGGTCGTGCCGAGCCGTGGTTCGGTCGGGGCGTCAGGCGACCTCGCACCGCTCGCGCATCTGGCGCTGCCGCTGGTCGGCGAAGGTGAGGCGTGGATCGAGGGTGAGCGGCTGGCGGGAGCGGAGGCGCTCGCGCGAGCCGGTCTCGAGCCGGTGCAGCTGGCCGCGAAAGAGGGACTCTCGCTCGTCAACGGCACGCAGTTCATGGCCGCGATGCTCGCGCTCGGGCTCGTGCGGGCGCTCCGGCTGGCGCGCGCCGCCGACGTTGCATGCGCACTGTCGGTCGAGGCGCTGCAGGGATCACGCACGTCCTTCCTCCCACAGATCCACGAGCTCAGGCCGCTGCGAGGGCAGAAGGCCGCCGCCGCGAACGTCCTCCGCCTCCTCGAAGGCTCGGCGATCATCGAGGCTCATCGCTGGTGCGACAAGGTGCAGGACGCATACTCGCTTCGCTGCGCGCCACAGGTTCACGGCGCGTGTCGCGACCTCCTCGAGTACGCGGAGTACACCGCCGCGGTCGAGCTGAACGCCGCCACCGACAATCCGCTAGTGCTCGTCGACGACGAGGTGCTCGTCTCGAACGGCAACTTCCATGGACAGCCGCTGGCCTTCGCGCTCGACGGCCTGGCGATGGCGGTCGCCGAACTCGCGAGCATCTCCGAACGGCGGCTCGAGCGTCTCGTCAACCCGAACCTCTCCGACGGCCTGCCCGCCTTCCTCACAACCGACGGCGGGCTCAACAGCGGCTTCATGATCCCGCAGTACGTGGCCGCGTCGCTCGTCTCCGAGAACAAGGTGCTCTGCCATCCGGCGTCCGTCGACTCCATTCCGACGAGCGCCGGGCAGGAGGATCACGTCTCGATGGGGAATGCCGCCGGGCTCAAGGCGTGGCAGGTGCTCGCGAACTCCGAGAGCGCGGTGGCGATCGAGCTGCTCGCGGGTGCGCAGGCGGTCGAGTTCCACGCCCCGCTCGAGCCCGGAGTCGGCGGACGGGCCGCGCGCTCGGCCGTGCGGGCGCTGTCGCCGAGGCTGCGCGACGACCGGCCATTGGCGGGCGACATCGAGGCCGTCGCCGCCGCAATCCGCGACGGGTCGCTGCTCGCTGCGATCGAGGCGGACGCGGGAGAGTTGGCGTGAGCACGACCGCGACCCTCGCGGAGCGCGTCGAGGCGCTCGTGGGCGACCTCTCGTCGATCCGCGCGCCACGCGGGATGGAGCTGAACGCCCGCCAGTGGTCGACCGAGGCGCCGCTGCGGATGCTCCTCAACAACCTCGACGCCGAGGTGGCGGAGCGGCCCGAGGAGCTCGTCGTCTACGGCGGCTCGGGCAAGGCAGCGCGGAACCACGAGGCTCTGCGCGCGATCGTCGCGGCGCTGCTCGAGCTCGGCCCCGACGAGACCCTCCTCGTCCAGAGCGGCAAGCCGGTCGGCGTGTTCACGACGCACGAGGGTGCGCCGCGCGTGCTGATCGCGAACTCGCTGCTCGTCCCGAAGTGGGCGACTTGGGACGAGTTCCGGCGGCTCGAGGCCGAGGGGCTGACGATGTTCGGGCAGATGACCGCGGGCTCGTGGATCTACATCGGCTCGCAGGGGATCCTGCAGGGCACGTACCAGACGTTCGCGGCCGCGGGAGAGAAGCACTTCGGCTCAGCCGACCTGCGCGGGCGGACGATCCTCACCGCCGGGCTCGGCGGCATGGGTGGCGCGCAGCCGCTCGCCGGGACGATGGCGGGCGCGTCGATTCTCTGCGTGGAGGTCGATCCGACGCGGATCGAGCGCCGGCTCGAGACTCGGTACCTCGACGAGGCGGCGGAGTCGCTCGACGACGCGCTCGAACGAGTGCGCGCGGCGGCGGCCGAGCGGCGGCCGCTCTCGGTCGGGCTGCTCGGGAATGCGGCCGAGGTCGTGCCCGAGCTCCTTGCGCGCGGGGAGGAGTTCGACCTGATCACCGACCAGACCGCCGCTCACGACCCGCTCAACGGCTATGTGCCGCGCGGCTACTCGGTGGAGGAGGCGGCCGCCCTGCGTTCGTCCGATCCGGACGAGTACCTACGGCTGGCTCGGGAGTCGATCGTCAGTCACGTCGAGGCGTTGATCGAGTACGTCCGGCGGGGTGCCTATGTTTTCGATTATGGCAACAACCTGCGGGGTGAGGCGCGTGAAGGTGGTGTAGAGGACGCGTTTGCATACCCGGGCTTCGTCCCGGCCTATATTCGGCCGCTCTTCTGCCGTGGAGTCGGTCCCTTCCGGTGGGCAGTGCTGTCGGGCGATGCGGGAGACATCGCGGCGATCGACGACCGGCTGCGGGAGCTGTTCCCGGACGATCCGCTCCTGCAGCGGTGGCTCGAGCTGGCGCCCGAGCGGGTGGCGTTCCAGGGGTTGCCCGCCCGGATCTGCTGGCTCGGCTACGGCGATCGCGCGAAGGCGGGCCTCGCGATCAACGAGCTCGTCCGCGGCGGCGAGGTCAAGGGTCCGGTGGTGATCGGGCGGGATCACCTCGATGCCGGCTCCGTCGCCTCGCCGTATCGCGAGACCGAGTCGATGCGCGACGGCTCCGACGCGATCGCGGACTGGCCGATCCTTAACGCGCTCGTCAACGTGGCGGCGGGAGCGACGTGGGTGAGCGTCCACCACGGCGGCGGCGTGGGGATCGGCAACGCGATCCACGCAGGGATGGTCGTCCTCGCCGACGGTAGCGATGCGCAGGCGGAACGACTCGAGCGCGTGCTCACGACCGACCCCGGCACGGGCGTGATGCGGCACGTGGATGCCGGCTATCCGGAGGCGCTCGCAGCCGCAGAGGAAGGCGGGCTGCGGATCCCGCGCGTCCCAGAGGCGTGACAGCGACCGGAGCGCGCCTGCTCCTGCGCGATCTCGCGCACCTGGCGACGCCGTCCGGAGCCGAGGCTCCGCTGCGAGGACCGGCGCTCGGCGAGGTCGACGTGCTCGAGGACGCGTTCGTCCTCTGCGCCGGCGACACCATCGAGGCCGTCGGGCGGATGCGCGACCTGCCGGCGCTCGACGGCGACGTCGCGGAGCTCGACTGCCGCGGGCTGTGCGCGGTCCCCGGTCTCGTCGACTGCCACACGCATGCCGCGTTCGGCGGCGATCGCGTGGAAGAGTTCTCGCTCCGCGCCGGCGGGGCGAGCTACGAGGAGCTGCACGCCGCCGGCGGCGGCATCCTCTCGACGGTCCGCTCTACGCGGGCGGCGGGCGAGAGCGGCCTGCAAGCAGCGGTCGAGCTGCACCGCTCGTGGATGTTCCGCGAGGGCACGACGACCTTCGAGGCGAAGTCGGGCTATGGGCTCGACCGGGAGACGGAGCTCGCGTCGCTCCGCGCGATCCGGACGGCGGGCGGCATCCCGACGTGGCTCGGGGCGCACGCGATACCGCCGGAGTTCGGCGACGCCGACGCCTACCTCGACTTTGCGCTCGCCGAAGTCCTGCCCGAAGCGGCCGAGCTCGCGGAGGCGGCGGACGTGTTTCTCGAGCGTGGAGCCTTCGACGCGACGCAGGCACGGCGGTATCTCGAGGCGTGCCGCGACGCCGGGCTCGTACTGCGGCTCCACGGCGACCAGTTCACGGAGTCCGGCGCGATCCCACTCGCCGTCGAGCTCGCAGCCCGCTCGGTCGACCATCTGGAGGCGACCGGCGAGGAGGGGATCCGAACGCTCGCGGCGAGGGACGTGGTCGGGGTGCTCCTGCCCGCGAGCGCACTCTTCCTCGACCGGCCGATGCCGCCCGCGCGAGCCCTCGTCGATGCCGGGGCCGCGGTCGCGCTCGCCACCGACTTCAACCCGGGCAGTGCCTTCTGCGAGAGCCTGCCGCTCGTCTGCTCGCTCGCGGCGACGCAGCTCCATCTGTCCCCGGCGGAGGCGCTCGCCGCCTGCACGGTCAACGCTGCTCACGTGCTCGGACGCGCCGACCGGATCGGCCGGCTCGCGTCCGGTTACCGCGCCGACGTCACGCTCCTCGACGCGCCCGATTGGCGCTACCTCGCGTACCACCTCGGCGCTCGCGTCGTCGCCAGGGTGGTCGTCGGGGGCGAGCTACGCTAGCCCTCCATGCCCACGAGGAAGCAGCGGCGCAGGGCGCAGAAAGAACGCCGGCACGAGTACGAGACCGTCTGGGTCGACGCCGAAGGGAACGAGCTCGACGAGCCGCCCGACGAGGCGCTCGCCGCGACGCCTGCGAAGGGTGATACGTCCAAGTCCAAGCCGAAGGCGAGGGCGACTCAGCAGCGTGGCGGTCGCCAGATCCGCGTTCCCCCGACGCCGTCGTGGCAGCGCGCCGCGAAGCGCTCTCTGATCTTCGGCGCGCTTATTTTCGTCTTCTTCTACCTCGCCAGCTCGAAGAACGGCCAGCACAACCTTGCGTCAGCGTTGCTGTTCGGGGTGACCTACATGGTGCTCTTCATTCCGATCCTGTACATGACCGACCGCTTCGCGTACAACCGCTGGCAGCGACGCGCGGCCCAGCAGGGACACAAGGCGCCGGCTAAGAAGCGCTGACGCCCGACTGCTCGGCCCGGTCGCCGCGGTAGTGCCCTTCGCCCGTCCACGGCGCGAGCAGCAACAGCAGCCGGGCGCCGCCGCCGCTCGTGACGGAGTGCCGCTCGTCCGGGTCGAAGTGGAAGAGCGTCCCACTCTCCGCGTCGACGGACACGTCGCCTGCCTCTATGCGCGCCGCCCCGTCGAGCACGAGAAGGAGCGCGGACTCCTTGACGCTGTGCTCGCCCAGGCGGTCTCCCGGCCGCAGCTCGATGAGCACGGCCCGCTCGGCGCCGTCCCTCGAGTGCAGCACGACGGGCGACCGCGCACCGTTCGGCGTCTCGACCTCGGGAAGCCTCCACTGGCGCACGAACACCACCTTCCCGCACCTGCCCGAGCGCTAACCAGCGACCCACTAGACTCGCCGCGATGCCGGTCGCGGTCGACAGATACGAGCTGGGTCCGCTCCAAACGAACTGCTACGTCGTCCGGCGCGAACGCGGGGCGCCCGAGTGCGCGGTGATCGATCCCGGCGGCGACGCGGCGGACCTCCGGCTCGAGCTCGCCCGGCTGGGCACCTCCTGCGCCGGAATCCTCATCACGCACGGCCACTTCGACCACCTCGGCGGCGTCGCAGACCTCGCCGAGGGAACCGGCGCAGAGGTCTGGATGCCGGAGGGCGAGCGAGAGCGCCTCGAGCGCTACCCGGAGTTCGCGCCGGCCGGAGTCGCCGGCCGCCCGCACGCTCCCGAGCACCTTGTGAGCGGCGGCGAGACGGTCGAGGTCGCGGGCATCTCCTTCGAGTGTCTCGCCGTGCCGGGCCACTCACCCGCGCACGTCGCTTTCCACGCCGAGGGCGAGCTGTTCAGCGGCGACCTGCTCTTCGCCGGCTCGGTCGGCCGGGTCGATCTGCCCGGCGCCGACTGGGACACCCTCCTCGCCTCCGTGCGGATGCTCGCCGAGAGGCTCCCACCGGAGACGGTCGTCCACCCGGGACATGGCCCCGAGACGACCCTCGGCGTCGAGCTCGCCCGCAATCCATTCCTGGCAGAGCTGCGCGCCGGCGCGTGAGCAGGAAGTTCCAGGCGCCGCGCGGGACGCACGACGTCCTCCCGCGCGACCACCTGTGGTGGCGCGTGATCCGGACGATCGAGGAGCAGTGCGCGCAGTACGGCTGGTCGCGGGTCTCCACGCCCGGGTTCGAGGACACAGGCCTGTTCGAGCGCACGTCCGGCGAGGCCTCCGATGTCGTACACAAGGAGATGTACTCGTTCGTGGATCGCGGCGACCGCTCCCTCACGCTGCGGCCTGAGGGAACGGCGCCGATCGCGCGCGCCTACGTCGAGCACGGCCTGGCCCAGCAGCCGCAGCCCATCAAGGCGTACGCCATCGCGCCCATGTACCGCTACTCGCGACCGGGTCGCGGCCGCTACCGCGAGCACTGGCAGCTGTCGCTCGAGGTGATCGGCTCGGCCGATCCCGCCGTCGATGCCGAGGTGATCCAGTTCTACTCGGAGCTGCTGCGTCGGCTCGGCGTGACCGAGTGGGAGCTGCGGCTCAACTCCATCGGTGACGAGAACTGCCGGCCCCAGTACGTCGCCCGGCTGAACGAGTGGCTCGACGCGCATCCCGAGCTCGTCGACGAGGAAGTCGCGCACAAGCGTGCGACGAGCGTCCTGCAGGTCTTCGACGTGAAGAACCCGCAGGTGCTCGCGGCGCTCGCGGACGCACCAAAGATCGGGGAGGCGCTCTGCGACGCGTGCCGCGAGCACTTCGACCAGGTCAAGGCAGACCTCGACCAGTACGGCGTGCCCTACGTGCTCGACCCGGCGCTCGTGCGCGGCCTCGACTACTACACGCGCACGACCTTCGAATTCGTCGGGCCGGAGGAGAACGTCAACTCGACGATCTGCGGCGGCGGCCGCTACGACGGGCTCGTGGAAGCGGTCGGCGGGCCGGCGACCCCCGGCATCGGCTTCGGCGCCGGTCTCGAGCGGCTGCTGCTGGCGATGGAGCGGGAGGGCGCGAGTGCGGAGCCGCCGCAGCTCGACCTCTTCGTCGCGTTCGAGGAACCCGAGCTGCGCGGGCGGCTGCTCCCGCACATCGCGAAATGGCGGGCGGAGGGACGCTCGGTCGACACCGATTACGCTGGCCGCTCGATGAAGGGGCAGCTCACCCAGGCGCAGCGGCTCGGCGCGGAGACCACGGTGGTCGCGCGCACGGACGGGACGTACGAGGTGCGGCGGCGCGGAGAGGAGGACCGCGTCGTCAGCTCTTTGACGGAGGTCTAGTGGCCTGGCGCGACGTCATGTGCGGCGAGCTGCGCGCCGGCGACGCCGGCCGGAGCGTGACGGTCGCCGGCTGGGCGGACACGCGCCGCGACCACGGCGGGCTCGTCTTCGTCGACCTCCGCGACCACACGGGCAAGGTCCAGCTCGTCATCAACCCGGAGCACTCGGCCGCCGCGGCGGGGGTCGCGCACGAGATCCGCAACGAGTTCGTCCTCCAGGCGACCGGCGAGGTCGTGGCGCGCGCGCCCGAGCTCGTCAACCCGAACCTGCCGACCGGCCAGATCGAGGTGCAGGTCGACGAGCTGCGGATCCTGTCCCGCTCGACCGCGCTGCCGTTCCAGCTCGACGAGGAGAACGTCGAGGAAACCCTCCGGCTGCGCTACCGCTGGCTCGACATGCGGACCGAGCGGATGCAGCGGAACCTCCGCCTCAACCACACCGCAATCACCGCGATCCGCCGCGTCATGGACGAGCGCGACTTCGTCGACGTCTGGACGCCGACCATGACGCGCGGCACCCCCGAAGGGGCGCGCGACTTCCTCACGCCGGTGCGGCTGCAGCCAGGGAAGTTCTACGCCCTCGCCCAGTCGCCGCAGCTCTTCAAACAGCTCTGCATGGTGGGCGGGATCGACCGCTACTACCAGATCGCCACGTGCTGGCGCGACGAGGATCTCCGCGCCGACCGCCAGTTCGAGTTCCGCCAGCTCGACCTCGAGATGGCGTTCGTCGAGCGCGAGGACGTGCTCGACGTCATGGAGGCCTCGGTCGTCGGTGCGTTCGAGGCTGCCCGCGTCGAGCCGCCGCAGCGGCCGTTCCCGCACCTCACGTACGCCGACGCGATGCTCCGCTACGGCTCCGACAAGCCCGACCTCCGCTTCAGCCTGGAGATCCAGGACGCCACCGAGGTGACGCGAGACTCCGAGTTCGGCGTGTTCAAGAGCGCTCCGTGCGTGCGGTACGTCGTCGTGCCGCGAACGTTCTCCCGCAGCGAGCAGGCACGCCTCGAGGAGGTTGCGAAGGAGTGGGGCGCGAAGGGGCTCGCCAATCTGACGCAGATCTCGAAGTTCCTCTCCGAGCGCGAGCTCGAGGCATTCGGCGTCGAGGAGGGATCGACGGCGCTGTTCGTCGCCGACGAGGAACCGGTCGTCGCGCGCGTCCTCGGGCTGCTGCGGCTGCACCTCGCGCACGAGCTCGACCTGATCGACACGGCCCTCGACGTTTTCCACTGGGTCACCGACTTCCCCCTCTTCGAGCACAGTGAGGAATACGGCGGCTGGACGTTCATGCACCACCCCTTCACCGCGTCGGTGGCAGGGGAGGAGGAGCGGATCGAGGCCGATCCTGAGCACGTGCTGGGGCAGCACTACGACTTGATCTGGAACGGGTGGGAGCTCGGCTCCGGCTCGATCAGGATCCACGAGGCCGAGGTGCAGCAGGCCGTGTTCCGCGTGATGGGGATGGACGAGGAGGAGCAGCGCGACAAGTTCGGCTTCCTCCTCGACGCGCTGCGGATGGGAGCGCCGCCGCACGGCGGGTTCGCGATGGGCATCGACCGGTTTGTCGCGCTGCTCGCGCGTGAGCCGGACATCCGGCAGGTCACGGCGTTCCCGAAGATCGCCAGCGGCGCGGATCCGCTGACGGGGGCCCCGACGGCGTATCCTGACTCGGCACTGCAGGAGCTCGGGATCCGGTTGCTCCCACAACCCGAGTAGCCCGCGCTACAGTCCGACTGCTCGGCCCCGTGCGCCGAATCGGGCTCACATGTAGATCCAACGCTACGTGAAAGGGAGCCGGCGTCCCACCAAGGCATTGCCGAACGTGGGCACGGCACCCACCTGGGAGACCAGGATCACATAGCTCGGTTTGGACGCCGGGGCCGGGCGCTCCTCTACGGTGGCCCCATGCACGAGGTCTTCGGAGACTCGAGTCGGAACGGCGAGTGGGCCGCCGTCAGCCTGCTCATTGACGGCGACCGCATCGTCGAAGCGGATGCGCAGGGCCTCGAGCGCGACATCGTAGGGCTGACGCTGCTCGAGGCGGCGGCGGTCGGCGGCGAGACGCTCGCCGTCGATGCGCTCGCGAACGCGCTCGGGCCGGTCTTCCGAACGAAGCCGTCGCCCGGACGCGTCGCCGTAGCCATGAGCGGCGGCGTCGACAGCGCGGTCGCCCTGCTGCGCTCGCTGCCGAACGCCGTCGGTGTGACGCTGCGGCTCTGGCTCGATCCGGACGGGCCCGGCTCCGAGCGCGCCTGCTGCTCGCCCGAGAGCGTGATCGCGGCGCGCGAGACGTGTCACCGGCTCGGCGTCCCGCACGTGACGCTCGACCTGAGGGAGGAGTTCCGCCGCGCGGTGGTGGCTCCGTTCGTGCGCGGCTACGCGCGCGGCGAGACGCCGAACCCGTGCACTCGCTGCAACGGCGGCTTCCGTTTCGCCGAGCTGCTCGCCTTCGCCCGGCGCGCAGGCGCCGAGCGCCTGGCGACCGGCCACTACGCGCGTGTCGTCGAGCGCGACGGTCGGCTGCTGCTCGCCCGCGGCACCGATCCGGCGAAGGACCAGAGCTACATGCTCGCGGCGCTCGACCCGCGCCGGCTCGTGCGCGTCTCCTTCCCGCTCGGGGAGCAGGACAAGGAGGCGACCCGGGCCGAGGCCAAGCGCGCGGGTCTCGCCGCCGCCCGGCGGCCGGAGAGCCAGGAGGCGTGCTTCCTCGCGGGCGACGACTATCGCGCTTTCCTCGGCCGCCAGGGGCTCGAGTCGCAGGAGGGAGCGATCGTGGCCGAGGACGGGAGCGAGCTCGGCCGGCACGACGGCTTCTGGGGTTTCACGCCCGGCCAGCGCAGGGGGCTAGGGCTGGCCGCTCCGGAGCCGCTCTACGTGCTCGGCACTCGACCGTCTGCGAACGCCGTGGTCGTCGGGCCGCGCGGGGCGCTCGCGCGCACACGGGTCACCGCGCGCGGCCGGCTCTACGTCGAAGCCGAGCGGATCGAGGCGAAGCTCCGCTACCGCTCACCGGCGGTGCCGGCACGCGTCGAGCAGACGGCTCGTGGCTTTCGGCTCGAGCTCGACGAGCCGGCGTACGGCGTCGCGGCCGGCCAGGCGGCGGTGCTCTACGACGGCGACACCGTCGTTGGATACGGCCTGATTACGGCATCGCACTAAGATCGGAGCAGGATGCTCGTCGCGGCATCAGTTTCGGAATCTCGCTTGCCTACTTCTTCGTGCAGCTGGCCGGAACCACGGCGGAGGTTTCCGCGTTCATCCGGAGAGCGGGAGATTCGATGCTCCCGAGGATCGGCAAGGTCGGAGGCAGCGTGGACCGCGTGAATGGGCAGCTCGACAGGGTCGACAGGATCACGGACAGCGCCGTGGATGGTCGGCGCGAGCGTGATCAGCTCGACGAGCTGCGGGAGGCGGGCACATGACGACAGACGAGATCCGGCTCGTCATTCCGGCGGAAGAGGACTTCCGGCCGATCGCCCACCTCGTCACCGGCGGCCTCGCCATGCGGCTAGACGTGACGTACGACGACCTCGACGACCTGCAGGTCGGGATCGAGGCGTTGCTCGCACTCCGTGACGACGCGGGCGATCTGGTCGTCTCCCTGTCCGCAGACGACGGCGTGCTGCACGCGTCGCTCGGGCCCTTCGCGCCGGAGAAGGTGCACGAGGCGGATTCGGACGGGAGCATCGGCCTGCAGCGCGTGCTCGAGACCGTCTGCGACACGCATGAGGTCGACGAGCGCGACGGCGGCGCCTGGGTCGAGCTGAGCAAGCGAATTGCCAGCGCCGGGACGGCGGAATGACGCGGATCGACGACAAGATCCTGCTGCGCCGCTACCACGAGGACGGCGACCTCCAGGCGCGGGAGCAGCTGATCGAGCAGTACATGTCGCTCGTGCGCTCGCTCGCTCGGCGCTACTCGTACCGCGGTGAGCAGCTCGAGGATCTCGTCCAGATCGGCGCAATCGGGCTGATCAAGGCGATCGACCGCTTCGACCTCGAGCGCGGCGTCGAGCTGACCACCTACGCGACGCCGAACATCATCGGAGAGATCAAGCGGCACTTCCGCGACAAGGGTTGGTCGGTGCGCGTGCCGCGCGGCCTGCAGGAGCTCAACGTCCAGCTCTCGCGGCTCGTCGAGCAGCTGACGGTGCAGTTCAGCCGCTCGCCCACCATTCCGGAGCTGGCGAAAGCCGCCGGCGTCGAGGAGGAGGAGGTGCTCGAGGCGCTGGAGTCGGGCCGCGCCTACACGTCCCTGTCTCTGTCCGTGGGCGGCGGAGGAGGCGACGACGACGACCTCGACCCGCTCGAGTCACTCGGCACCGAGGAGCACCAGTACGAGGTCTCGGAGGACCGCGCCGTGCTCGCGCCGGGCTTCAAGGCATTGGACGAGCGGGAGCGGAAGATCCTCCAGCTCCGCTTTTTCGAGGGGCTGACGCAGTCGCAGATCGCACAGCAGGTCGGGATCTCGCAGATGCACGTCTCCCGCCTGATCCGGCGCTCGCTCGAAAAGATCCGCGACACGATCGCCGAGGACGAAGAGTCGCTCGCTCGTTAGCGTCAGGCGAGAGACTCATGGGCTAGTCCGCTAAGCCGACCCTCGCCTGGGGTCGTTCCGGAACACTGGCCCAGGCGAGGATCCCGTCGCCGGAGGCTACGTCGCGAGTGCTCTGGCTTTGAGCTGGTCGTACTCGGCCTGGGTGATCGCGCCCGAGTCGAAGAGCTCCTTGCCCTTTGCGATCTCCTCCGTGGGGCCTGACGTCGCGACCGACCGCACGTAGTTGTCCACCTGCGCCTGCTGGGCCTGTGCCCTCTGTTGAGCCCGCTCGCCCATGCCCTTTCCTTGGGAGATGAGGTAGATGAAGATGCCGAGGAACGGAAGGATGATCACGAAGACCGTCCAGCCCGCCTTCGCCCAGCCGCTGATGTCGTGCCGGCCGAAGAGGTCGCCGAAGACGCCGAACAGCAGCCAGAAGAACAGAATCCAGGCGAAGAACACGAACATCGTCCACATGACGTCGCCGAACGAGTAGGCGGCTAGCAACTGCTCCTCCTTGGTTGTCGGGTATCCAGATCGAGGGAATCCTTGCCTGCGACAGCGCGAGTCACGTCATCCCGTCGGGGCGAAGTGTCGGTGCACCCTGCGTGTGATCATGTCACGCATCGCACGCTTTATCGTCACCATCGAGGGGCCCGGATGGACGGACGTCGAGGACATCGAGATGCCTCGCCTCCCGGACGAGGGCGAATCGCTCGAGACGAAGTTCGGAACGATGCGCGTGGCTAGCGCCGAAGAGGCACCGGATCTGGCGGCATACGCCGGCAGGATCGTCGTCCGGTTCTCTTAGCTCACCAGAGATCGCCGCCGGTCAGGACGTAGACGAACGGCACGATCGGGAAGATCAGAAAGATGGCCCAGGCGAGCTTCTTGCCCCCGCTCAGGTCGTCGCGGCCGGCGAGGTTGATCCAGCCGAGCACGACAGCGACCGGGTGAATGAAGCAGACGAGGATTTCGAGAAGCTTCTTCACGGCTGCCGCGGAGCCTAGCGCCCCGAGCAGAGCCGCTAAGCGGTCTTGCGCGCGCGAAGGAGCTCTCGGATCGAGTCGATCTGCTCGTGCAGCTCGTTGCGCTGGTCTGAGACCTCGCGTTCGCGGTCGCGTGTCGACGAGGTCTCGAACCCGAAGTCGATCTGGTGGTGCAGGTGATCACGCATTTGTGAGAGCCGGGCTGCCCTGGCTTCGAGGACGGCGAGCTCTCCGCGGAGATCGTCGAGGCTGAGATCGTCCATCGAGCCTCTATCGGCAGGGTATTCGCCGACTTTGACTCCGCTTCGTGGTCCGAAGTACTCAGCGGCGTCCGCGGCGTGAACGTTGGCGGCGCTGCGAGCGCCGAAGCGTGTCGAGCTCCGCGAGGGCGGCGCCCGCACCGCGCGCGACGGTCGTCAGCGGCTCGGGATCGCGGCTGACGGGAAGCCCTGTCTCGCGGCGGATGAGCTCACCGAAGCCCGGCAGCAGCGCGCCTCCGCCGACAAGCGTGATGCCCCGGTCGGCGATATCCGAGGCGAGCTGGGCCGGGGTTTGCTCGAGCAGTTCCTTGAGCGCCGAGACGATCCGCGATAGCGGCCGCTCGAGCGCCTGGCGGACATCGTCCTCGCTGAGGGTGATGCGGGCGAGCATGCCGGTCGACATGTAACGGCCGGCTACCTCGGCCTCGGCCACCGCCGCATGCCCCTCGAGCGCGCTGCCGACCTCGAGCTTCACCTTCTCGGCCTGCTCGTGACCGATGAGCAGCCGGTGCTGGTCCTGGACGAAGCGGACGATCGCGTCGTCGAGGTCGTACCCACCGACCGGCAGCGAGGTCGAGACGACGATGCCTCCGAGCGCGATCACCGCCATCTCGCTCGTCCCGCCACCGACGTCGACGACGAGGGAGGCGACCGCGTCCTCGACCGGCAGCTCGGCGCCGATGGCGCCGGCCATCGCCTCCTCGATCAGGTGTGCCTCGCGCGCGCCCGCAGACAGCGTCGCCTCGACGACGGCGTCCCGCTCGACTCCCGTCAGGCCGCTGGGGACACAGACGATCACCGCGCGCCGAAGCCCACTGCCGCCGACGAGGCGGATGAACTGGCCGAGCATCTGCTCGGTCGTCTCGAAGTCCGCGATCACGCCGTGCCGCAGGGGCCGCGTAGCGACGATCGTCGCGGGCGTGCGCCCGAGCATCTGCCGCGCCTTCTCGCCGACGGCGTAGACCTGTCCCGTCTGCTGGTCCATCGCCACCACCGACGGCTCGAACAGGACGATGCCCTCGCCGCGGCGGAAGACGACGGTGTTCGCCGTCCCGAGATCCACGGCGAGATCGGTCCCGGCTGCGAGCGACGGCAATCTCATTCGCACTTCTCCACCTCGACCCCGCAACGCCGTGCCTGGCGCCGCGGCAGGAACCGTAGCCGTCCTAAGAGCGGGAGAAGCCGAGGTTCAGGAGCCGCCGGGCGTCGGCGTACATGTTCGGCGAGTCGAGGACGACCGCGATCAGCCTCCTGCCGTGCTTCGTGGCGGACGCGACCAGGCACCAGCCCGACTCGTGGGTGTAGCCCGTCTTGACGCCGTTGGCGCCGGTGTACAGGCGCAGGAGGAAGTTGTTGTTGACGTAGATCTTGGAGTTCGTGGGAGCCACCCAGCGCACGTGGATCTCCTTCGTCCGCACGAGCTGGTTGAAGCGCGGGTTGCGGAAGGCGTACCTGGTGAGGGCCGCGAGGTCCCACGGCGTCGAGTAATTGCCGCGATCGCGGATGCCGCTGGGGCTTGTGTAGTGCGTGTCGCGGAGCCCGAGCTCCCGCGCCTGGGCGTTCATCTCCCGGAGGAACGCGTGCACTGAGCCGGCGCTCGCGATCGCGAGTTGGTTCGCGTCGTCGTTCCCCGAGAAGAGGAGCAGCGCGTAGAAGAGCTTCCAGGCCCTCACGTGTTCGCCGGTGCGCAGTCCCTCACGGACGAGGGGCACGCGCGTGACCGAGCGGGCGACGGTGATCTCGCTCTGCCACGGCACCTCGCGTAGCGCGAGGGTGGCGGTCATGATCTTCGTCAGCGACGCGATCTTGCGCCGCTGGTGCGGGCGCTCGGCCCAGAGGACGCGACCGGTGTCCGCGTCGACGAGGATCGCGGCCGGCGCGTGGACACGGACGTGGGCGCCGGCGAGGAGGGGTGTCCCGTAGAGGAGGCGCGTGGGCGGCTGCGCGGTGGGATGCCGGTGCGAGACCGTCTGCGCCGGCGGCGGTTTCGGCTTTGCCGGGTGCTGCGCTACGGAGTGGTGCTGGCCGGTAGTCGCCGCATGCCGCCCGAACCAGACCCCCGCGCCCGCGGCGGCGAGTACGAGAAGCAGCACCAGCATGACCCTCCCGGTGCGGTAGCGGCGTCTGCGGCGCCGTGGTGCAACCGGCGTCAGAACGTCGAGCGGCACTCCTCGAATGTAACGACCTCGGCGGCGGGACTCGACCGCACCACTCCTAGAATGGCCGCCGTGCGCACTACGGCCGAGCTACGGGAGGGGTTCCAGGCGTTCTTCGAGGAGAAGGGCCATCTCCGGTGCCCGTCGGCCTCGCTGATCCCGCGCGCCGACGACCGCTCGACGCTCTACACGAGCGCCGGCATGCAGCCGCAGATGCCGTACTTCCTGGGCCGTGAGGCGCCGCCCGCGCCGCTCACGACGACGTGCCAGAAGGTCTTCCGGACACCGGACATCGACGAGGTCGGGCTCGACACGTTCCACCTCACGTTCTTCGAGATGCTCGGGAACTTCTCGTTCGGCCAGTACTTCAAGGAGGGCGCGATCGCGTACGCGACCGAGTTCATGCAGGAGCGCCTGCAGCTCGACTGGGACCGCGTCTGGGTGACCGTGCACGCCGGCGACCCGGGCTTCAGGCTCGGCCCCGACGAGGAGGCGATCGCTCTCTGGGAGCAGATCGGGATGCCGCCGGAGCGGATCGTGCCGCTGCCGTCGTCCGAGAACTTCTGGTCGGTCGGCGGACCAGGCCCGTGCGGCCCCGACTCCGAGATGTACTGGGACTGGGGCGAGGGGGTCGGCTGCGGGTACGACGACTGCGCGCCCGGCTGCACGCGCTGCGAGCGCTTCCTCGAGTTCGGGAACCTCGTCTTCATGTCGTACGAGCTCCATCCCGACGGCACGCTCACCGAGCTCCCGACCAAGAACATCGACACCGGCTGGGGGCTCGAGCGTGTGGCGCGCGTCGTCCAGGACGTGGCGTCCGTCTACGACACGGACGGCTACCAGCTGATCATGGACTGGGTCGCCGGGCAGTCCGGGGTCGGCTACGGCGCGTCCGAGGACGCGACGAAGGCGCATCGCGTCCTCGCCGACCACGGCCGCGGCATGACGTTCATCACCGCCGAGGGCGTCGCGCCCTCCAACGAAGGGCGCGGCTACGTCCTGCGGCGCATCGTCCGGCGGGCCGCGCAGCACGGCTTGAGGATCGGGATGAAGCCGCCGTTCTTGCCGGGCCTCGCGGACGTCGTAATCGAGCAGATGGGCCATGCCTATCCCGAGCTCGTCGAGCACCGGGACGAGATCCGCCGCGTGCTCGCGGCCGAGGAGGAGCGCTTCGGCGAGACGCTCGAACGCGGCATGGCGATCTTCGAGGAGGCCGCGGCGAAGGGTGAGATCACCGGCGACGACGCCTTCGATCTGCAGGCGACCTACGGCTTCCCAATCGAGCTGACGCAGGAGCTTGCGCGGGAACGCGGCCTCGGCGTGAACGACGAGGAGTACACGCGTCTCATGGAGGAGCACCGCGAGATCTCCCGCCAGGGCGGAACGGCGCGCTACGAGCCACGTTTCAGCGGCGCCCCGCGAACGGAGTTCGTCGGCTACGAGCAGACGGACGTGCGCACCGCGATCACGGCCCACGCCGACCTCGGCGAGGGTTTCTTCCAGGTCAAGCTCGCCGAGTCGCCGTTCTACCCGGCGGGCGGCGGCCAGGTAACCGACGCCGGCTGGATCGAGAGGGAGGACGGCTCCCGCGCCGAGCTCGTCGAGGCGCTGCGGCTCGAGAACGACCAGGAGCTCATCTTTGAAGGCTCGGGCTACGCGGAGGGAGACCGCGTCCGCGCCGTCGTCCCTTGGAACGTGCGCTATCCGACGATGGCGAACCATACGGCGACGCACCTCCTCCACAAGGTGCTGCAGGAAGTGCTCGGCGACCACGTCCGCCAGGCGGGCTCGGCGGTGCGGCCGGACAAGCTCCGTTTCGACTTCACGCATCCGTCGCCGCTCACGCCTGAGGAGCGCACTGAGGTGGAGCAGCGCGTCAACGAGCACGTCTTCGCGAACCTGCCCGTTCGGATCTTCGAGACGCCGCTCGCCGAGGCGCGCAATCTCGGCGCGATGATGCTCTTCGGCGAGAAGTACGGCGACGTCGTGCGCGTCGTCGACGTCGACGGCTGGTCGCTCGAGCTCTGCGGCGGCACGCACGTGCGCACGACCGCCGAGATCGGGCCGTTCGCAGTCCTCTCCGAGAGCTCGGTCGGCGCCGGCTCGCGCCGGATCGAGGCGGTGACCGCGGGTGAAGCGTTCGGGCTGCTGCACGAGCGGGCACGAGAGGCCGATGCGCTGCGCGGCGAGCTCGAACGGGTGCGCAAGGAAGCGAAGCGGCCGCAGCAGGCGGAGCAGACGGAGATCGTGTCCCAGGACAAGGAGGGCGACGTTCTCCTCATCGAGGTGAAGAGCCTCAAGGGCGGCCCGTTGCGAGACTTCTCCGACCGGATCCGCCAGCAGGAGAAAGCCGACGGCGCGATCGTCGCGTCGCGCGGCGACGGGCGTGTGTTCCTGGTCGTCAACTTCGACGAGTCGCTCGTTGCGCGAGGGCTCGACGCAGTGCAAGTCGTGCGCGAGCTCGGCAAGCACATCGGAGGCGGCGGCGGAGGTAAGCCGACGCTCGCGGAAGCCGGCGGCAAGAACCTTGACGGGATCGCCGACGCGCTTGCCGCCGCGAAGGAGCTCGTCGGCCCATAAAGATGCGCGCGTGAAGGTGCTGGCGCTGGACTACGGCTCCGCGCGGACGGGAGTCGCGGTCTCCGACCCCACCGGGACGCTCGCCCGGCCGCTCGGCGTCGTCGAACGTGCCTCCACCGAGGGCGGCCTCGCCGAGCTCGCACGGCTCGTGCGCGAGGAGGACGTCGAGCGCGTCGTCGTCGGCCTGCCGCTGACGCTGCGCGGGGCACGCGGCGAGCAGGCGGCCGAGACAGAGACCTTCGTCGAGACGCTGCGCGGCGCGGTCGACGTCCCCGTCGAGCTCTACGACGAGCGCTTCACGACCGACCTCGCGCAGCAGACCGCAGGTACTGCGCCCGAGGACGCCCTCGCGGCGGCGCATCTCCTTTCGAGCTACCTCGAGTGGTGCGCGGCGCGCTCGTAGGCATCTGCGCCGTGCTGGTCGCGGCGGCTGTCGCGGGCTGCGGCGGGACCGGCAGTGCCGCGCCGCCGACGACCACGATCCGCCAGCTGCGGCAGTTCCGCGTCGTCTTCCCCGAGGGGTTCACGCGCGCGCAGATGGCGGCTCGGGTTAGTGCGGTGGCGAAGATCGCCGAGCACGAGTCGCACCGGAAGGTCAAGGTCTCGGGGAGCGGGTACGCCGCGGCGACCGGGAAGCCGCAAAAGGTCCCCGGTTTCGGCAGCAAGAAGCTGCCGCTCGAGGGCTTCCTTTTCCCGGACACGTACAACTTCGACCGCAAGTCGACCTCGGCCCAGCTCGTGCAGGACCAGGTCGGGGAGTTCACCTCGAAGTGGGGCCGGCTGAACCTCTCGTACGCGCGGAGCAAGAACCTCACGCCGTACGACGTGCTCACGATCGCCTCGATGGTCGAGGGCGAGGCGCAGGTGCCTAGCGAGCGCCCGCTCGTGGCCGCAGTCATCTACAACCGACTGCACGCCCACATGGCGCTCGGTATCGACGCGACCCTCCGCTACGGGCTCCACATCCCGCCGACCGAGTCGCTCACGCAATCCGAGCTGGCCGACCCGACGCCATACAACACCCGGGTGCACGCCGGCCTGCCGCCGACGCCGATCAACAATCCCGGGATGGCGGCGCTCGAGGCGGCCGCGAACCCCGCGAAGGTCGACTACCTCTACTTCGTGCGCAAGCCCGACCACAAGCACCACTACTTCACGGCGAGCTACCAGGACTTCCTCCAGCACGAGGCCCAGTACGGCTACTGAGGTCGTGCTGCTCGGCCATCCGGTCGCGCACTCGTTGTCGCCCCGGATGCAGAACGCGGCCTTCGCGGCGGCGGGGCTTGACTGGGAGTACGTCCTGCGCGACGTCCTGCCGGAGGAGCTCGAGGCGGCGGTGCGGGAGGTGGAGTACGCGAACGTGACTGCGCCCCATAAGCTCGACGCTGCGCGGATCCTCCGTTCGGAGCTGCCGT
>Ga0075434_100000657_pt1 | contig 26829 bp, 17 predicted proteins | sample RhiMethybrSRZTD3_FD_75298 | JGI IMG/M metagenome (GOLD analysis project Ga0075434, IMG submission 75298) | Populus rhizosphere microbial communities from Tennessee, USA - Rhizosphere MetaG P. TD hybrid SRZTD3 | ecosystem: Host-associated > Plants > Roots > Rhizosphere > Soil | place: USA... | reverse complement strand
CATCATGAGCGGCGGCGGGGGACAGAACATCGAGCAGGCCTACCCGAAGTTCTTCGGCAAGTCCGCCGCGGCCGCGAAGCAGATGAAGATGATCTGGCTCGCCGCGGGCGACGGCGACTTCGCGCTGAACGGCACGAAGGCGCTCGATGAGGTGTTGACGAAGAACGGGATCAAGCACTCGTTCAAGATCACCGAGGGCCGGCACGAGTGGCGGCTCTGGCGACCGCACCTCTACGAATTCGCGCAGCTGCTGTTCCGGGAGGGGAAAAACACGAATCCCTAATCCCTTATCGTGAATCCCTGATCCGCGAATCCGCCGATTTGCGATTTCCGATTGGGGATTCCCGATTGGGGATTGAGAGATTGGGGATGGGGGATTGGTCTCTATCCCTCCCATCCGTTGATGATCGTCTCCCGCAGATCGAAGCCGAACGCGCGTTCGGTGACGGCGACGATCGGAGGCCCCTGGAGGCGTTTGTAGACCGAACGGCGCAGGCGCCGGAAGCAGTCGTAGACGAGGTCGTTGAACGTCTTCGTCGAGTGCTTGTCGTACACGGAACGGCCGTCCGGGTCGGGCGGGAAGCGCTCGGGATCGAGCGCACGCTGATCGAACAGCCGCACGAGGTCGGCGGGACTCGTGCGGTGTTCCACGAGCTCGCCCACGACCGGCGCCACGACCCAGTAATCGAACGGATCGAACTGGTTCGGCGCCAGCTCCGCCGACGGTTTGATGTGGAAGGTTTCCTCCGGAATCTTCTCCTCGCCGTGGCGCGCGTTCACGTATCGCGCGAGGCGATAGACGTCGAGCTTGCCCAGGTCCCCGATCAGCGAGACGCCGCCGCACATGTCGCCGTAGAGCGTGGCGTAGCCGAGCGCGATCTCCGTCTCGTTCCCGCAGGAAATCAGGAGCGCGCCGGTGTCGTTCGATTCCGCCATCATCAGCAGCCCGCGGATTCGGGCGTGGAGGTTCTCACGGGTGAACCCGCGGGCGATCGGGTGCGCATGCTGCTCGAAGACCGAGCGCACGTGCTCGTCGATCTCCTGAATCGGGATGATCCCGTAGTGCACGCCCAGCGCGCGAGAGAGGCGCTCCGCAATGGATCGCGTAGCCTCGGTGTTGTAACGCGAAGGCAGATTGTAGGCGGCCACCCGGCCGGGGCCGAGCGCGTCGACGGCTATCGCAAGCGCGAGCGCGGAGTCGATGCCGCCTGACACCGCGACGACGGCGCGCTCGAAGCCGGTCTTCTGCATGTAATCGCGGAGAGCCATCGTGAGCGCATCGTACAGCTCGCGATCACGGTCGACGTCCGGCAGCGGCACCTCCGGCGCGGGGGTGTCGAGATCCGCGAGGATGAGCCCCTCTCTGAACTGCGGGCCGACAGCGATCAGTCGCGCGTTCCTGTCGTAGACGAGGCTTTCGCCGTCGAAGGGAATGATGTTCTTGCCGTTGTCCGCGGCTCCCGTCGTGTTGATGTAGACGAACGGCTTTCGCAGCTTCTTGATATGGCGCACGATCAAGTCATGGCGCGCCCGCCGCTTGCCGGGATAGAACGGCGACGCATTGATATTGAGGAGGACGTCGGATCCCTTCTCGGCGAGCTCGACGAGCGGCTTGACGCTGGAGAAGTCGTCCCAGAGGTCCTCGCAGATCGAGACGCCCAGGCGTTGCGCGCCGCCTTTCGCGGGAATCGCAATCGGCTCCCGTACTTCTCCAGGAACGAAGTAGCGTTTGTCGTCGAAGTATCGGTAGCTGGGAAGGAGCGACTTGTGCGCGCGCTGCAGCACGCGGCCGTCGCGGACGACCGCCGCCGCGTTGTATCGGCGGATGGCGCCGCTGTCGTTGCGTTCGGCGAGGTTGAAGTCGATGAAGCCGACGACCGCGGTAATGCCGCGCGCGGCGTCGGCGACGCTCCGCATCGCGCGCTCGTTGGCTTCGAGGAAGCCGGCGTCCTCCACGAGGTCGCCGATGCAGTAGCCGGGGAGCGCCATCTCGGGCGTGACGATCACATCCGCGCCCGCGCCGATCGCTTCACCGATCGCCGCGACGATTTTGGTGGCATTCCCGTTGATGTCGCCGCTCGTGGGATTGAGCTGCGCGAGCGCAATCCGCATCAGAACCCGGCCCTGCACTCGAAGCTGGCGGCTTCGTCGGTGCTGCCTGTCCCCTTGTAGCGCGCGACGAGCGGATACCGGCAGAGCGGCCGCGAGCGCAGGATCGCGCCCGACGCGTCGCGCCGGACCGCGCGCAGCGTCTCTGGCGCCTTGTCGTTCTCAACCCAGTCGATCAGCGCCGCGAGTTGACCTGTCGGCGCGGGCCCGGCCCCGCCGCCGCAATGTCCGACGCCGGGCGCCAGAAAGAAACGCAGGAATTCCGCCGTCTGTGCCGGGCCGCCCATCTGCGTCACGACGCGGTCGTAGTAATCGATCGATCCGCCCGGGTAGATCAGCTGATCCGACTGACCCTGCCACATCACGATCCTGCCGCCGTGATGGCGAAACGCGGACAGGTCGGGATTGTCCGTCGCGATGACCGCGCTGAACTGCTCGACCGACTGATCCCACAGCTGTTCGTACGATCCGCGCGTGATGCTCTTCCAATCCCACTGCGGGTTCTGCGTCAGAAAGAACCGGAACCATTCGAGCGTGATCGGGTTCGGGCGGCCCTGCGGCGGATCGCCCTGCGTGCCGCTGAGGCCGCCGAAGTCTGCGCCGCGCGTGAGCCCGTACCACAGAAACGTGCCATCCTGCCGCTTCGGCCCTTCCCAGATCTTCCCGATGACATCCGCGTCGGATTCCGTGAACGTGCCGCAGCCGCCGGACGATGTGCCGATGAGCGCGTGCGGATCGTACGCGCAACGCGCGGGGTCTTCGATCACGCCATCCTTCACGCCGTCGATCTCGTCGCACGCGGCGGTCGCGGCCGCGGCAGCCGCGTTGAACTTGCACATAGGGAGAAAGTTCTTCGCCTCGAGCATCACGAGCGAGCCCCAGAGCTGCTCCGGGTGCAGCCGCGTCCAGTTGATCGCGGGCGCGCCCGACATCACGCCGTCGTAGTCGTCGGGGTAGCGCTGCGCTTCCATGAGTCCCTGGCGTCCGCCCGTCGAACAGCCGTTGAAGTACGCGCGGGCGGGCGCGGTGCCGTAGAAGCGCTGCGCAAGCGCCTTGCCCGTCACCGTCATCTCGTGAATGCCGAGATATGCGTTGTCGCGAATCAGCTGCCAGTTCAGACGGCCGTTCGCGTCGAGCGCGAAGCTGCCGCTGCCGCCTTCGTGCCCCGTGTCCGTGGAGCCCGCCGCGAATCCCTGCGCGGCCGGTCCGCGCACGCTCGCGGGGTTGCCGCCGGAGAATCCACCGCCCCCGACACCCTCGAACCGTCCGTTCCAGTTCTTCATGGGGAACGCAAGAAAGATCTTGACCTTGTCCCCCGCGGGCGGATGCGTGACGGTCGCGACGACGCGGCACGAGGGATTGTCGCGATCCGTTTCGTCGGCGGCCGCCGAATCGATGGTGGTGTTGCTCAGTGAGACCGACAGGAGGCTCTCGCACGATCGAGCAGGGGCAGCGTTCGGGACGAGCGGCTTGAACGTGTCGGCCGGCTGCGTCGGCGCCTGTGCCGCCAGCACTGCGGCCACCGAGAACGGGACGGCAATGCCTGCAAAGGACGTCATGGAGCGCAGTATACTCGTCGCTCGAAGAGCCCTGACCTATGAGACTGTCTCTCTCGATCGCGTTCCTTCTTCTGACGTCCGCCATCGTTCTGCCGTACGCGCAGCAGCCGCCCGCGCAGCAGCAGCCGCCGCCCGCGCAGCAGCCCGCACCCACGCCGCCTGCGGGCCGTGGCCGCGCGACGCAGGGGAACCCCACCGCCGCGCAGAAGCCGCCGGCAACCGTCACGCCGCAAGCGTACCCGCCGGAGCTGGTGCAGCAGGGGCAGGTGTTGTTCGCCTCGTTCTGTGGGTTCTGTCACGGCCGCGACACGATGGGCGGCGAGACCGGCCCGGACCTGACGCGTTCGCTGCTCGTCGCCGAGGATGTGCGCGGCGACAAGATCATTCCGCTCGTGCACGCGGGCCGGGTGGACAAGGGCATGCCGCCGCAGAACATTCCCGATCCCGACCTCGCGGCGATCGTGGCGTTCATCCACGACTCGAAGACGAAGGCGGACTCGCTCGAGGGGAATCGGCGTACCGTCGACCCGTCGGATCTCGCGACAGGCAACGCGCAGGCCGGCCAGCAATTCTTCAACGGAGCGGGTGGATGCGCGAAGTGCCATTCGCCGACCGGCGATCTCGCGGGAATCGCGAGCCGCTATCAGGGTCTGCAGCTGCTGCAGCGCATGCTCATGCCTGGCGGCCGCGGACGCGGAGGCGTAGCGCCCCGGCCGGCGACGGCGACGATCAAGCTGCCGTCAGGGCAGACAGTCACGGGCAGGGTGACCTATCGCGACGAGTTCACGATCTCGGTTGCCGATTCCGACGGCTACACCCGCTCGTACTCGGCGCGTGGCGCGACCATCACGGTCGACAATCCGATCGAAGGCCACGCCGCCCTGCTTCCGAAGTACACGAACGACGACATGCACAACGTGCTCGCGTACCTGCAGACGTTGAAATAGACGGCAGCGGACAATCGATAAGGATCAGCAATGAACCTCCGGCGCCTCACCTTCCGCTCGTTTCTCGTCGTGCTCCCTCTTGCCGCGGGCACGCTGCTCGTCGCGCAGGCCCCGCGCGGACTGGATCCCGCGATGATGCTCAAGCCGCCGGCGGATATGTGGCCGACCTACCACGGCGACTACACGGGCCAGCGTCACAGCCGGCTCGCGCAGATCACGCCGGACAACGTGCATCAACTCACCGTGGCGTGGACGTTCCAGAGCGGATCGGCCGCTGGCATCAAAGCTACGCCGATCCTGGTCGACGGCGTGATGTACGTGACGATGCCGGACAACATCTGGGCGATCGACGCACGCAACGGCCGTCAGCTCTGGAAGTACACCTATCCGACGCCGCAGGGGTTCCACATCGGCCATCGCGGCGCGGCGGTCTACAAGGACACGGTGTACCTCACGACGCCGGACACGCATCTCATCGCGCTCGATATCCGCGACGGCAAGGTGAAGTGGGACGTCCCGTTCGCCGACTGGCGCAAGGGCTTCTGGTCGACGAACGCGCCGCTGCTCATCAAGAACCACTTGATCGTCGGCATGTCGGGCGACTTCGACAACCTGCCCGGCACGCTGAAGTCGGTCGATCCCGAGACCGGCAAGTTGCAATGGGTCTTCTACAGCACTCCGCCGCCCGGCACGCCTGATTCGATCAGCGGTGGCGCGACCGGCGGACAGATGTGGAACACGGGCACCTACGATCCCGAGCTGAATCTCTTGTACGTCGGCACCGGCAATCCGACGCCGGTGCTGAACGGTCCCGCGCGGCCCGGCGACAACAAATGGGTGTGCAGCATCCTGGCGATCGATCCCGACACGGGTAAGCTCGCGTGGGGCTTCCAGGCGTCGCCGCACGACACGCACGACTGGGATGCGTCAGAGGTGCCGGTGCTCGTCGACGCGCCGTTCAACGGTGCGCCGCGCAAGATGCTCATGCAGGCGTCGCGCAACGGCTACTTCTTCGTGCTCGATCGCACGAACGGCAAGAACCTCCTCACCAAGCCGTTCGCGGCGGCGAACTGGACGAAGGGGATCTCGGAAAACGGCAGTCCGATTCCGGACCCGGCGCAGGAGCCCGCGCGGGATGGACGGCTGGTGGCGCCGGATGAAGGCGGCGGCACGAACTATCGATCGCCCAGCTTCGATCGCCGCACGGGCCTCTTCATCGTCAGCGCGCGCGACTCGTGGGGCATCTGGTTCTTCAAGCCGGAGCACGGCGCGTACGGGTGGGCCGGGGCCGACTACGGGGTGTACGGCAAGGGCCTCCTCCGCGCGATCGACTATCAGACGGGAAAGATCAAGTGGGAGCACGATCTGATGGGTGGCGGCGGCGGTGCCGGCGTGCTCACGACCGACACGGGCATTACGTTTTCGGGTGATGCCGCCAACAGCGTCTTCGCGCTGCGCACCAGCGACGGCGCGACGTTGTGGCACGCGAGCATCGGCAACGTCGGCAACGGACCGATTACCTACGAGCTCGACGGAAAGCAGTACATGGTCGTGGCCGGCGGCGGCGTGCTGTACGCGTGGACGCTGCCGGAGCGGCTCGTAACCGCGCCCCCTCGCTGACGTTCGCACCTGCATTCGTCACCGGCGTCTCGGCTCGTCACACCAATCTTTCGCCGAGGCGCCGAATCCACAAACGTCGCAGTCTCCGCTCCGTCTAACCATTCGACGCGGAAGGAGAGTGCACGATGCCGCTGGCTATCCCGCTCCTGATCTGCACGCTTGCATTCGGGCCCGCAACGCCAACCCGCGAGCGGGCACCAATCGCCGACACGATTGACTACCACGTTCGCGCAACCGACCCGCTCGTGCGCGCGTGGATCAGAAATGGCGGCGCGGAGTCGCCGACGTTGAACAGGCTCCTCGCGCAGCTCACCGCGAGCGATGTGATCGTGCACCTGGTGCTCCTGGATCGGATCGGAGGAGGCGTCGATGGCCAGTTGTCCTTCGTGACCGCGACTCCGCTCGCACGCTACCTGCGCATCGAGCTCACCCGGCTGGGGGGGCGCGCCGACATGATCGCGCTCATCGCGCACGAACTGCAGCACGCCGTGGAAGTGGCGAGGTCTCCCCGCGTGCGCGATCCTCAATCGCTGGCCACACTGTATCTGCAGCTGGGCGACAGCATGAGGGATCCGCGCCATTTCGATTCCGTCGCCGCGCGTCTGACGGAAGACATCGTCCGGCGTGAGGTCCTCGGGCGCCGTGGGCTGCCCGACGACGAGGTGCCGTTGATGGCGCAGTTCAAACGGTCGCACTCGCTCCGTTAAGGCTCTTAGTGAATCCCGCGGCACGATCGGTTTATGATGCCGCACATGAAGAACCTGCTTGCCGTCGTTTTCTGCGGGGCCGCCGCCGTCGGACTTGCCGCGCAGTCGCGCTCGACCGCGCGCCCGGCGAATAACCCGGATCAGAAGGAGTGGATCCAGTTATTCAACGGACGCAATCTCGACGGGTGGACGCCGAAGTTCGCGCATCACGATCTCGGCGAGAACCTCAACGACACGTTTCGCGTGGAAGATGGCCTGCTCAAGGTCCGCTACGACAAGTGGCCGATCTTCAAGGATGAATTCGGCCACCTGTTCTACAAGGATCCGTTTTCGTACTACATCATCGCCGCGGAATACCGGTTCGTCGGCGAGCAGGTCCACACCGACCGCAAGGATCTCGGATGGGCGGTCCGGAACAACGGCCTCATGCTCGATTCGCCCGCGCCCTCGACGATGATGAAGGACCAGGATTTCCCGATCTCGCTCGAAGTCCAGCTGCTCGGCGGCCTCAGCGACGGGCGCCCGCGGAGCACCGCCAACCTCTGTACGCCCGGGACGAACGTCTACATGAACGGTCAGCTCCGCACGGCGCACTGCACGAACTCGACCTCGAAGACCTACGACGGCGATCAGTGGGTCCGCGTCGAAGCCGTCGTTCATGGCAATGAGCTGCTTCAGCACGTGGTCGAGGGGCAGGTCGTCCTCGAGTACACGAAGCCGGAGATCGGCGGAGGGCAGGCGAGTCCGACCGACCCGAAGGTGAAGGTCGACGGCACGCCGCTCACCGGCGGATACATCTCGATCCAGGCGGAGACGGCGCCGATCGACTTCCGCAAGATCGAGCTGGTGAATCTCGAGGGCTGTTCGGATCCGAAGGCGGCGAACTACAAATCCTACATCGTCAAATCGAATCCGTCGGCGTGCAAGTACAAGTAGGCCGGCCCTTCAGGGCCGGCGGCGTGGCGGGCCTAAAGGCCCGCCCTACTCCGCGCGGAGCGCGATCAAGGGGTCGACGCGCAGCGCGCGGCGCGCAGGGAGATAACACGCCAGCACCGCGACCGTCAGCAGCACGAGCGGTACGACGGCGAATGTGAGCGGATCGCGCGGGTCGACGGAAAAGAGCAGGCTCTTCATGACGCGCGCGGCCGCCAGCGCGCCGCCTACGCCGAGCACCGCACCGATCAGCGCCAGCAGCATTCCCTGGCCGACAATCAGTTTGAAGACATCAGCCGGTCCGGCTCCGAGCGCGAGCCGGATTCCAATGTCGCGCGTGCGCTGCGAGACGAGATAGGCAAGCACGCCGAACAGTCCGACGAACGCCAGGGTGGCTGCGATCGCTGCGAACGATCCCAGCAGGTACATGTTGAACCGCCGTGCGCCCAGCGAATCGGAGAGCGCATCCGAAAGCAGCGTGACGTCGTAGATTGGCACCTGGGGATCGATCTGCCGGATGACCGAGCGGACGTCCGCGACGCGTGACTCCGGTTCCTGGGCGCTCCGGACCACGAGACCCATCGGGTTCCATCCCGAATAGGCCTGGGCGGAGGCGTACACCATGGGGCCCGCTTCGACGTCGAGACCGAAGCTGCGGACGTCGCCGGCGACGCCGACGACGGTCTGGACTCTGGGTCCGAAGCTCGTGATGACGACCGTCTTGCCGAGCGCGTCCTCGTTCGGCCAGTACCGCCGCGCGAACGCTTCGCTGATGATGATCGAAGGGGGCGGGGCTGTGTTCGGCTGGGGCGGCGGTGCATCGCGCGAATCGAAATCGCGCCCGCGCAGCGGGATTCCCAGCGTATGGAAGTATCCCGGGCTGACGAGACGCCAATCCGCTGACGCGGGCACACCCGCTGGCAATATCCGTCCCGGGAATTTGAGCTCGGTGCTGGTGCTGCCAGGTGTCAGCGGGACGCCGCTGGACGTGCCGACCGCCTGCACGCCTGGCAGGGCCGCCAGCTGCGGCAGCAGTCGATCGTAGAAGGCGCGCGACTTCGCGCCGTCGTTGTAGGTCGTGCGCGGCAGGTTGACGCGCATCGTCACCAGCCCGTCGACCTGAAGGCCCGGTTGCACCTGCTGCACGCGGACGAAGCTGCGGATGAGGAGACCCGCGCCGATGAGCAACGCCACCGAGAGCGCGACTTCGCCGACGATGAGCGCGGCGCGGACGCGATGTCCACGGTGACCGGTGGTGCCTCCACGCGTGGTTTCCTTCAAGGTGTCGCTCACCTGAGGGCGGGATGCCTGGATGGCCGGCAGCAGCCCGAACAGAACTCCGGCACCGAGCGCGGCGGCGAGCGCGAACCAGAACACGCGCACATCGACCGAGAGCTCATTCAGGCGCGGCAGGCCGACCGTCGTGGGCGCAGCAGCCGTCAGCCACCGCATGCTCACCCATGCGGCAGCGAATCCCAGAACCCCGCCGATGAGCGCGACGAGCACCGATTCGACGAGCAGCTGCCGGATGATGCGCGATCGCTGCGCTCCCAGGGCGACGCGCACGGACAGCTCCTTCTGCCTCGCCGAGGTGCGCGCGAGCATCAGGCTCGCGACGTTGCCACATGCGATGAGCAGAACCAATCCGACGGCACCCATGAAGATCAGCAGCGACTGGCGTGTTTCGGCCGGGACGATCCAGTCGTAAAACGTGAGCATCCGGATTCCCCAGCCACTGTTGGAATCCGGATACTGGCGCGCGATCTGCGCCGCGATCCCGTCCATCTCGCTCTGCGCCTGTTTCAGCGACACGCCGGGGCGCAGCCGGCCAGCGACGAGCAGCCGATGATCCCCGCGCGCCCGAGCCGGATTCGGCGCGAGCGGGACGAGCAGATCGAGCGTCGCCGGACCCCAGCCAAACGACTTCGGCAGCACGCCGATGATCTCGTACGGCTGCCCATCGAGCGTGATCGCCGTGCCGAGCACGGATGGATTGGATGCCAGCTTCTGTTCCCAGAAGCGGTGGGTGACAATCGTGACGTTCGTGCGGCCTCCGGGGTGATCTTCTTCAGACGTGAAATTCCGTCCGAGCTCGGGATTGACGGCGAGCACGGGAAGCAGGTCGGTGGTGACCGCGAGCCCGCGCACGATCTGCGCGTCGCCGCCGGAGGTCAGCGTGAACCCCGCCGACGTCTGTGCGGCAAGCCGCTCGAAGCTTTGGGCGCGCGCCCGCCAGTCCAGGTACGTCGGATGTGAGGCGGAGAACTGCGGCCATCCTTTCTCCGGGTTGCTCTCCCAGATTCGGACGAGCCGGTTCGGTTCGGAGAAGGGAAGCGGACGCAGCACGATCGCGTTCACGACCGTGAAGATTGCCGTGTTCGCGCCAACGCCGAGCGCAAGCGTGATCGCGGCGACGGCCGTGAAGCCAGGACTCCTGCGCAGCAGGCGCGCGCCGTACCGCACGTCCTGCAACCATGACTCAACGGCGCGTCGTGATGGTACGCCTCCGGCGACGGGCGGTTCCGTGTCCCCCCGACCAGTTATCCGCGTGATCTCGCGCGTGAGCGCATCGCTGTCGCTGAGTTCCTGCAGCACCGCCTGGTCGGCCGCCTCGGCGCTCATCCCTCGCGCGAGCAGCGATCGGTGCCGGTCGGCAAGGTGGCCGCTCACTTCCTCGAGGATCTGGGCGTGCCGTGCGGCGTCGATCTCGAGATGGCGAAGCCGGAGGCGAACCTCGGATTTCCAGTCGCGCATGTTCACACCTCTGCGATGCGGTTGACCGCCGCGACGAACCGCTCCCACCCGGACCGCTGCCGTGCGAGGACCTTGCGGCCCTGCGGCGTGATCCGGTAGTAGCGCCGCCGGCGCTGACCCGGCTTCTCGACCCATCGGCCGCTGATCCATCCGCGCTTTTCGAGCCGGTACAGCAGGGGATAAAGCGAGGCGACGCGGAATCGCACGGCGCCCTCGGAGCGGTCCTCGATGACCTGGCTGATCTCGTAGCCGTGCCGCGCGCGGTGCTCGACGAGCGACAGCACGAGCAGTTCCGCGCTGCCCTTCTTCAACTCGCGGTCGAGGATCCGATCTATATACTTCACAGCGACATATTGCTTAGAAGTAGAACTGGCGTCAACCTGGAAGTGACGAACGGCGCGCCGGTGCGACGTCGGCCCACGGGACCCGGTCTCCTACGGCCGAGCTTGGTCGGTCGTCCCGCCGCGGTCGAGCTTGCTCGAAACCCGCGGGTGCCCTACCGTGGTGTGCGCCCATCCTTTTCAGTTTTCGGTTTGCGCGCGACAGAATCGCGACGGGCGGTCGATGGTTCGTGCGTGTGCGCCGCATCCTGTGCGCGGTACACGCGTTGCTTCATGTGCGAGCGGTCCGGGGTCCTGTTTCTTCGGGGTATCAACTCACATGTTCAAGGGCGCACACCTCGCTCGGCTCCTCGCCGGGGTGCTGTTCATTCTTGGCGCGGGAAGTGCCGGTCCCAGCGCGTCGACGTCACTGCCGGATAGCGCCGCAGTCCTCTCGAAGCTCGATCCGATTCTCCAGCAGCGGGCAGCGGCCGGCGTCGGCAGCTCGCGGGTGATCCTGCGCGGCATCGACTCGACGCCCTCCAATGCGCTCGCCGATCTGATTCAGCAGAGTGGCGGAATCGCTGGGCGCAGGTTCGGCATTCTGCGGGGCCGCGTTGGCGAAGTCCCGAACGCCGCGTTGGCGGCGCTCGCGAGCAATCCGTACGTCGCCGGCATTTCGGTCGACCGTCTCATCGTCGGCGCAAACGAGCGCACGGGCGCAACCATCGGGTCGACGGCCGTGCGGCAAGACTATGGCTACGACGGATCCGGTGTCGGCGTGGCGATCATCGACTCGGGGGTGACACCGGCGCACGACGATCTTTCCGACAGCTCGGGCCGGCGCGTCGAACGCTTCGTCGATTTCGTGAACGGCCAAACCGCCACGTACGACGACTACGGCCACGGCACGCACGTCGCGGGAATCATCGCCGGCAACGGATTCGACTCGGACGGCAAGCGATCGGGCGTTGCGCCGGGCGCGCGGCTGACCGTTCTCAAAGTACTCGACGGCTCCGGGAGCGGCCGAATCAGCGACGTGATTGCGGCAATTGACTACGTCGTCCAGAACAAGGACGCGTGGAACATCCGTGTCATCAATCTGTCGGTCGCCACCGGCGTGTACGAGTCCTACAACACCGACCCGCTCACGCTTGCCACTCAGCGCGCCGTACGCGCGGGCATCGTCGTCGTCACGGCCGCCGGCAACAACGGACGCGATGCGCAGGGACGTCCCCACCACGGGGGCATCACCGCCCCCGGCAATGCGCCGTGGGTGCTGACGGTCGGCGCGTCCAGTCACATGGGCACGATCGACCGGTCCGATGACACGGTCGCAGCGTTCAGTTCCCGCGGGCCGGGTGCGATCGACTACGCGGCGAAGCCTGATCTGGTTGCTCCTGGCGTGGGCATCGAGTCGTTGAGCAATCCGTCGAGCACGCTGTACACGACGCGTTCGTCGTATCTGCTGCCCGGCACAGTCGCGACCTCGTATCTGCCCTATCTCAGCCTCAGCGGGACGAGCATGTCCGCCCCAGTCGTCGCCGGCACCGTGGCGCTGATGCTGCAGGCGAATCCGTCGCTCACGCCAAACGAAGTCAAAGCGATTCTGCAATACACCGCCGAGTTCTACCCGGGCTATGACCGGTTGACGGAAGGGACAGGCTTCCTGAACGCGAAGGGCGCCGTGGAGCTGGCGAAGTATCTCGGGTCGCCCGCGACGGCCACCTATCCATCGAGCGATTCGTGGACGGGCCGCATCATCTGGGGGAACCGGCTCCTGAAAGGCGGCCGTTTCACCGCGGCGGCAAGCGCGTGGGCCAACGACGTGCTGTGGGGCGCGCCGACGACCGCGTCCGGCGCCGGCGTGGAGTTCGGTTTTCTCTGTTCCAGCGGCTCGTGCGATGGCAGCCAGCAGTGGCGCCTCGGCGACGCGCATCCGTTCAACGTCGTCTGGGGCGACACGTGCGGCGGCGGTGATTGCCGCGACACAGCGTGGAGCACCACGGTGGTGTGGGGGACCAGCGACGAGGGGGACACGGTCGTCTGGGGAACTTCGGACGAAGGGGATACGGTCGTCTGGGGCACGTCCGATGAAGGCGACACGGTGGTGTGGGGCACCAGTTGCTCCGACCCGTCCTGTATCGCACCCGTGTGGCCGCATTGAAGATGCCTGTGCGCGCGACGATGCAGGGGCTGCCATTGGCCAGCGTGGAAAGCCTGCGCGCTCTCACCCGGCGGGAGCGGCGATTCACCCCGAGCTCTCCTGACATGCAGCAGCCGGCCGCGAATCCGCTGGCGTGGGACACCCTTCCCAAAAATGCGCAGCTGTACGTCGCGGCGGTGATCGGCGCAGGCTCCGCGCTGTTCCTGTTCTTCGTGCCCGTCTCGTACCCGAACCCGTGGCTGTTTCTGTTCCTCGTCGCGCTGTCCTGTGTGACGTCGGCGTGGAAGGTCTCGCTTCCGTTGTCGCTGCTCAGCGGATCTACGCTTTCGGTGTCGTACGCTGCGGACCTGACGGCGCTACTGCTCCTCGGACCGCGTCCGGCGATGGTCGTCGCGGTCGCTGGCGCGCTGATGCAGGGCACCGTCAACGTCAGGCAGCGTTATCCCGCCTACCGCAACGCCTTCAACATGTCCGAAGAGGCGTTGACGATGGTTGCGACGGGGCTCGCGTATGTCGCGCTCGGAGGTCCGATCGGGCCGACGGACCTTGCGTCCACCGCGAAACCGGTCGTTGGTGCGATCGGGACGTACTTCTTCGTGAACACCGCGCTCATCGCCGGCGCGATTGCGCTGTCGACGGGGCGCACCTGGTGGCAGGTGTGGCGGCAGGAATTCCTGTGGACCGCGTCGAGCTTCATGGTCGCGGGCAGCGCGGGCGCGCTCGCCGCCGTCGTCATCCAGCGCGGCGAACACTGGCTGGCGCTGCTGATGATCGCGCCCGTGTACCTGACCTACCGCACCTATCAGATCGTCGTCGGACGTCTCGAGGACCAGAAGCGACACGTCGCCGAGACGCAGGAGCTGCACGCGGAGGCGCTCGGCGCGCTGCGTCAGGCGCTGAACGCGGAGCGCGCGCTCGCGGACGAGAAGGAGCGGCTCGCCGTCGCGCTCGCGGACATGACACGGCTGGAGGAAGCGCGCAATCAGCTCCTCGAGCGGGAGCACGCGGCGCGCGCGTCGGCGGAGCAGGCGAACCGGCTGAAGGACGAGTTCCTCGCGGTCGTCTCTCACGAGCTTCGTACGCCGCTCAACGCAATTCTCGGATGGGCCGATCTGTTGCGCGCCGGAAAGCTGGAGGACGCCAAGCGCGATCGAGCGTCGCAGGCGATTTTCGACAGCGCGAAGCGGCAGTCGCAGCTGATCGACGAGCTGCTCGACGTGGCGCGCATCATGTCAGGCAAACTGCGGCTCGAACGCAGCCCTGTGGATCTGTCCGCGATTGTGGCGGCGGCGATCGAAGTCGTGCAGCCCGCGGTCGAAGCGAAGCACATCCGGCTCGTCGTCGAGGCGGACGAAGGCATCGGGACGGTCTACGGCGACGCGACGCGCCTGCAGCAGGTCGCGTGGAACCTGCTGTCGAACGCCGTCAAGTTCACGGCAGACGGAGGCACGGTGCAGATCGCGCTGCGCGCCCGCGAGAATGCCGCCGAGATCGTCATCACCGACTCCGGACAGGGCATCGGGCCCGACTTCCTGCCGTCGGTGTTCGAGCCGTTCCGGCAGGCCGATGGCTCTACGACGCGGCCGCACTCGGGGCTCGGCCTCGGCCTGTCGATCGTGAAGCACTTAGTGGAAGCGCATGGTGGAACCGTCACGGCGGAAAGCCGCGGCGAGGGGCACGGGGCCGTGTTCACGGTGCGTCTGAAAACCGTCGCCGCCGCGCCCCGCGCCGCTGACGCCGCGCGATCCGAACGCGCGGTCGCCGCCGACCTGTCGCTGTCAGGGTTCCGCGTGCTCGTCGTCGACGACGACCGCGAGAGCCGTCACGTGCTCACCGCGCACCTCGAGAGTGCAGGCGCGGCGGTCCTGTGCGCGTCATCGGCCGCCGAGGCGCTCGACATCCTGGGCCGCGAGCGTGTCCACGTGCTGCTGGCCGACATCGCGATGCCCGGCGAGGACGGGTATTCGTTGATCCGGAAAGTACGCGCGCTCGATGTCGGGAGTGCGTCAGTCCCTGCGGCGGCGCTCACCGCATTCGCGCGCGAGGAGGATCGGCAGCAGGCGTTCCGTGCGGGCTTCCAGCTCCATCTGGCGAAGCCGATCGACGCGGCCTCTCTCATTGCCGCCGTCGCGACCTTGTCGCGATGGAACCAGGCCGCGAACAGCTAACGCGCGCACTTTTCTCCCGCGCGTATCGACAGCAGCACCAGCGGAGTCCGGCCGCCTGACGCCAGCGTCCGCGCGACCCCGCGCGGGACCATCATCAACGTGCCGGGCCTCAGGGGCTGATCGTGGCCCGCGGCACGGCCGATGCCTTCTCCCGCGATGACGTACAGGAATTCATCCGCATCCGGACGCGCAGGTTCCGCCACGCCCTCCTTGACCTGCAGCAGCACAGCCGGCCCGCCCGTCGTGCACGTAAGGGGCGACGTCTTGCTGTCGCCGCGCCCGATGTAGTTCTTCTCGATGAACGCCGGCATGTCGATCACGAACGGATCGGGGTTGAGCGCCGGCGCGGGAGCTGGCGCCGGCCGAGGTGGTGCCGGAGCCGGAGCCGGCAGCGGCGGCAGCGGCGCAGGATTCAGCGTGACCTTTACGTCGATCGGAGCGCCGGCACGAGCCGTCAACTCCCGCTCGAGCGGGATGAATCCGTCACGATCGAACCTGATCCGGTAGTTCCCGAGCGGTAGGCGCTCGAAGGCCAGCCGGCCCGCTTCCGTGCGTCCCTCGCGTGTCAGTGAGGCTCCAGAGGTTGTCACGGCGCTGACAGTCACTTTCACGTCGCCGATCGGCGCGCCCGCCGTGTCCGTGACCATGATGGCAAATGTAGCGGTGCCGGCCGGCGCGCCGCGCCGCTGGGATTCGGCGCCTGCGGCCGCGGAGATCAGCAGCACTCCCGCGAGTGCAACGGCAATGGGCATGGTTGTCGCTCTCCTCAGTGAACTCGTGGCGATGGGCCTGCGGGACGCGTACCATCCGGCAGCCCCTCGTCGTCGTCGACAGGGGCCGACTCCACCGGCAGAGCGATGATGAAGGTCGCGCCGCGTCCGGCGCCCTCACTTTCCGCGGTGATGCGGCCGCCGTGCGCTTCGACGAGCTCGCGCGCGATTGACAGCCCGAGGCCTACGCCGCCGTAGCGCCGCGAGGTCGCGCGCTCCCCCTGTCTGAAGCGTTCGAATACGTGCGGCAGGAATCCCGGTTCGATTCCCGCTCCCGTGTCGGTCACGCGCACCTGAACGGTGTCGCCGGATACCGCGGCGCGGATCGTGACGCGTCCTCCGCTCTCGGTGAACTTCAAGGCGTTGCCGAGCACATTGAAGAATACCTGTTCGAGGCGTCTCGGATCACCTCGAAGCTGAACCGCGGGAATCGGAGTGAGATCCAGATCGACCCCCCGCGCCGCCGCCGACGGAATCATCGACTCGACGACGTCGCGGAGCAGACGTGGGAGATCGAAGGCCTGGATGTCGAGCGCCAGCCTTCCGGACTGCAGACGCGAGAAATCGAGCAGCTCTTCCACGAGCCGCGCCTGCCGGGTCGCGTTGTCATGGACGGACTGCAGGGCGCGCGACGCGGTCGTGGCATCGAGCGACCCCTTGCGCAGCATCGCCGTCCACCCGAGCATCGCGTTCAGCGGCGTTCGCAGCTCGTGCGAGATGATCGAGACGAAGTCGTCTTTGAGGCGGTTGGCCGTCTCCGCCTCGGCCTTGGCCTGCTGCGTCGCCTCGTACAGACGCGCCCGATCGAGCGCCTGCGCGCTGTGCTGCGCGACCGAAATCAACAGGTTCCGGTATTCCTCGTCGAAATTCAGCGGTGCCGTGAAGTACAGCGTCAGCACGCCGATGGCGCGCCCTTCGGCGAGCAGCGGGAGCGTGGCGGAGGAGATGAACCCTCCGTCCGCCGCGAGGGCGGCCGAGCGGCTGTATCGGTCCTGCCATTCTTCGAACGACGAAATCAGAACCGGTTCGCGCGTCTCGACCGCGTGGGTTGCGCAGAGGCCCGGCTCCGCGGGATAGCGGGACCACGCGGTGCGGCCGTGGCTGGGGGCGTCGGAGTACAGCGTCTCGAACACGGTGCCGGCCTCCGCCAGCATCGCAACTTCGCCGTTCGTCGAGCCGGTCACGATCCGGCCGTGCGTCACGATCGCGTGCGCGACGGCGTCGATGGTCACCGCTTCCGAGAGGGCGCCGGCGAGCGCATGAAGCCGTCCGGTGCGCGCCGCCAGCGCGCGGTAGCGCGTCTCGCTCGCGCGGAGCGCCTGCTCGATGCCGTGACGCTCGAGCAGCTGCTCGTCCGCGCGTTCGCGAAGAGTGTCTGCTTCCTGCCTGGCCCGCACTGCCGACTCGAGCTGCCACGCGCGCTCGAGCGCTTGCGCAGCCCGCACACCGAGCGTCGAGAGATAGTGGCGATCGTCTTTCGTGAACTGCCGCGGCAGACGGAACTCGAGCTGTACGGCGGCGAGCGCGCGGCTGCCTGCGAGCAGGGGCACCACTGCGATCGCCCGAAACCCCTCCGCGGCGGGTGCGTGCACGTGTTCCGGATAGTCCTTCGCGTAGGCGTCCAGCGTCTCGATCGCCACGAGCGCGCCTCGCGTGATGGCGTCCTTCGCGGGTGAGTTGCCCGAGAGCGCGTCGCCCGCGCGTGCGTCGCGCTCGGCGGTCCGATAGCCCACCGCACGTACCAGCTGCAGCGGCTCGGCCTCGCGGCCGACGATCAGCAGGAGCGCCGCGTCGGCGGCAAACGCGTGCAGCGGCTCCTGCACCGCGGCCTCCATCACGGCTTCGGGCGTCCGCGCGCGAGAGAGCGCATCGGTCAACTGCGCGAGACGCTCGGCCTGCGCGCGCGTCTGCTGCGCCGCGTGGCGCTCACGCCGGTCGCGATCCGCCCGCCGGTAGATGCGATCGACGACGAGGCAGAAGCCCAGCCAGCCCGCGCAGAACACGACGAACACCAGAGCGTCGGCGGGTGTGCGGAAGGTCAGGAACCGCCCGCCGCCGACGACGAGGACGTTCAGCGCGATCGCGGAGAGCAGCACGGCCAGGGCGCCGGGCCCGAAGCCGCCCAGGCAGCCGCTAATCCCGATTGCAAGACCGAAAGGAGTGAGGGATAGAAGGCCGGCGCTGGAGTGCGCGATGAGCCATTCGGACCAAGCCGCCACGCCGACCCAAAGGACACTCAGCGCGTATCGTTTGAAAACCTGCGCAACCCTGTCAGCGCGTGTCTCGGCATGCACGAACGCTCCGGGCCATTTCGCAGGTAATGGCTGAGCCAGCGAGCTCAGCTTCAGGTTACCACGACCGGCTATAATTGCGCCTCCCCGAGGACGACGCATGAAGCGAGCGCTGGCAATAACCTTTGCGGTCGCGCTGGCCTGCTCGTGGCCGAGCGCGCAGACGGTTGCGCGAAAGCCGCTGTCGATCGCCGACTACACGACGTGGCGAAGCATCACCGGCCAGGAAATCTCCGGCGACGGCAGGTGGGTCACGTACGTGCTGCAGTTGACGAACGTGCCCCAGGCCGACACCAAGCCGGTGCAGCACCTGCTCAACCTCGAGACGAACGAAGACGTGCAGTTTGCGAATGCCACGGGGGGAACGTTCTCGTCGGACTCGAAGTGGCTCGCGTACTCGGTCGATCCGAATCCGGGGCGAGGGAATCGGGGCCGCGGCGGAAGCGGCAGCACCACCGGTCCTCCAGCTCCGGCGGATGCCGTCACGCCGTCTCCCGACACGCCGCAGACGCCTCCGGTAATGCCGGCGCCAGATCGCGGCGGCGCCACGCCGCAAACGCCGCGGCGGGTGGAGCTCCGCAACCTGACCACCGGCACGACCCAGTCGTGGCAGGACATCCAGTCGTTCACGTTTTCAGCGTCGGCGAGTCACTTGATTCTTCGCCGGCGTCCGCCGGCGCCGCCGAACGCAGGAACAGGCCGCGGCGGGGCGAACGCGGCGCCAGCCCCGCCCGCGCCCGCTGCCGCGAGCGGCGCACCGGCGGCTGACTCGCCGACGGGTCCGCGGGGCGCCGATGTGATCCTCGTGGATCTCCGCACCGGCCGTCATCAGCTGCTCGGCAGCGTCGGGGACATCGCGTTCAACAAGAAGGGGGATCTGCTCGCCTTTAGCGTCGACGCGCCAATCAAGGACTCGAATGGCATCTTCGTCGTCGACACACGCACCGGCAGGACTGTGGCGCTCGACAACGACGCGCGCATCTACAACCGGCTCGCGTGGAACGAGGACGGCACCGCGGTCGCCGTGCTCAAGGGGACGGACGTCGAGAAGATGCGCGAGCGCGACAACGTGCTCATGGCATTTCCTGCCGTGGCCGACTGCCTCGGCGACGAGCCCGGACCCGTCAAGGCGATCACGCTCGAACCGGCGAAGGCAGCGGGCTTTCCTCAGGGGTGGGTCATCAGCGACCGCGCGCCGCTGACGTGGAGCGCCGACAACGCGCGCGTGTTCTTCGGCATGAAGGAGCAGGTCGCGGCGCCCGATCCCAACGCCCGCAAGAGCACCGACGAGGTGGCGGACGTCGACGTCTGGAACACGCGCGATGAGCGCATTCAGTCGGTGCAGATGATCCGGGCCGAGCAGGATCGCAACTTCACGTTCCGCGAGGCGTTCGACATCTCGGGCTCGCGGTTCGTGAAACTCGCCGACGAAACGATGCGCGACCTCGACGTCTCCGAAGATGGACGGTGGGCGGTCGGGCGCGACACGCGCGGGTACATCCACGACTACAAGCGTCCCGCCGCCGACATCTACAGGGTGAGCACGTCGACCGGCGAACGTACGTTGATGCTGAAGAACCAGATGATCAACACGTCGACGGGAAATCACACGTTCGGGATTTCTCCCGACGGCCGCTATTTCCTGTACTGGAAGGACAGCAGGTTCTACGCATACGACCTCGATGCGGCGGCTGTGCGCCCGCTCGGCAACGGCTCGGCCGCCAGCTTCGTCGACGCCGAGTTCGATCACCCCGGGCCAAAGCCCGCCTACGGGATCATGGGCTACACCACCGACGGCAAAGCCGTCGTCGTGCAGCAGCGCTACGACCTCTGGTTGCTGCCGTTCGACGGATCGGCGGCGCGCAACCTGACGAACGGGTTCGGGGCGAAAAACGAAATCCGGCTCCGATACGTGCGTACGGAGCCAGACGAGCCCGGCACCTCGCCGGTCGCTGCAGTCCCCGGCTTCGGCGGACGCGGCAACGCGCCGCGCTCGACGAAGATCGATCTCTCGAAGCCGTTGACGCTGTCGGCCAACGGCGACTGGACGAAGAAGTCCGGCTTCTATGAGCTCGCGAACGGCGCACTCAGGGAGGTCGTGTACGAGGAGGCCGGCTTCAGCAACCCCGTCAAGGCTGCCAAGTCGGACAAGTTCCTCTTTACGCGCCAGACGTTCACCGAGTTTCCGGATTTGCGCGTGTCTGGCACGAACTTCAAGGACTCGAAGAAGATCACCGACGCCAATCCACAGCAGGCGCAGTTTCTCTGGGGACACCGGACGCTCTTCGAATTCAAGGACAAGGACGGCCACCGCCTGCAAGGCATCCTGACGATTCCAGACGACTACAAGCCCGGCGAGAAGCGGCCGATGCTGGTGAACTTCTACGAGAAGAACTCGCAGAACCTCTATCGCTACAACGCGCCGTCCTATCTCACCGGCATGGGGTCGTCGCCGATGCAGGCCGTCAGCAACGGGTACATCACGATGGTGCCGGACGTGTACTTCCACACCGGCGCGTCGCACAGCGACATGCTCGACGCCGTCGAATCGGCCACGCGCAAGGTGATCGAGATGGGGTACGTCGATCCGAAGCGCATCGGCATCAACGGGCACAGCTACGGCGGGGAAGGGGCGGCATTCATCGGTACGCGATCGCGCATGTTCGCCGCCGTCGGCGTCGGCGCGGGCGTGACCGATCTCTTCTTCGATTTCAACCAGAACTGGGGCTGGTCGTACCAGGTGACCGGCGGCAGCGGCGCGAACGGGTTCGATTACTACCTGTACAGCCAGGGACGCGAAGCGGTCTCGCCGTGGGACAAGCCGGACATGTACAACTTCGAGTCCGCGCTGATGCACGTGCCGGAAGTGACCGCGCCGATTCTGATCATGCACGGGACGGCCGACCCGACCGTCGCCTTCACCAACGGGCTCGCGTTCTACAACGCGCTTCGCTACAACAACAAGCAGGCCGTGCTGCTCGCGTATCCGGGCGAGGGGCACGGCCTCCGCGGGATGGCGAACCGCAAAGATCTAACGGTCCGCTATTTCGAGTTCTTCGATCACTACCTGAAGGACGCCCCGGCGCCGAAGTGGCTCACCGACGGCGTGCCGTACTTGAAGAAGGCGAACTGAATGCCTGCCAGTTAGATCCCGCCGTTTGGGCGAAAGTGAGCGGTGATCGTGATCCGCGTCTCGACGGCGACGCAGTTGAGCAGCGTCGCGTCGAACTGCCACTGCGTCACGGCCGCTACGAACGCGTCGACGAACTCCGGCTGACTGCCCGCGTGCACGCCGATGTCGTGGACGAAACCGTCGGTGCCGATCACGGCGTCGAGGACGACATCGCCCCCTTTGCCTCGCATGCTCGCGGGGTAGGTCGGATTCACGTGTTTGACCTTTATCGGCGCACGGATGTTCCCGCCGATGCGAACGGCACCGGCGCCGGCCGCCGGCTGCTGCCCGCACGCGGGCTTCGAGCGCGGCTCCGCTTCACTCGTCACCGGCACCGGTGAATCACCGGCGTCGACGACAGTGACGGTTTCCTGAACCTGACCGAGCTCGAGCGCGATCGTCTGCACGACGTTCGCGCCAGAGATGTTGATGCTCTGCTTGTAGCTCTTGAACCCCGGAAGCTGTGCCTCGAGCACATACGCGCCCGGCGCCAGTCCGCTGAACTGGAACTGTCCTTTGGCGTTCGACGCCGTTTGCTGACTCTTCCCGTCGCTGTTGGTCAGCGTCACGCCGACGCCCGGAAGCACGGCTCCCTGTGGATCGAGCAGCGTGCCGGAAAACGTCGAGGACGTCTGCGCCGCCGCGAGCGCGACGGTCATGGCGAGTAGAACGGCAAGCGTGGCAACTCGCGCGCTCAGCGCGAGCGGTGTTCGATCGATGCGGCTGTTCAGCATGACGGAGACTCTCCTGTGAAGTGTGGAACGGCGGGCCATGGCAGGCGCCGGGAGCCACGTGCGGTGCCCGCTGAACTGTCGTGCAAGCGATAAGAGGTGCGCCGCGTAGTCCGATGGCTCCGTGCCGGCCCGCAGCACATCGTCGTCGCACGCCTGCTCGCTTTCGGCGCGCAGACGACGGCACGCGAGCCACGTGAGCGGATTGAACCAGTAGACGGCACGCAGAAGCTCGCCCGCCATCTGCAGCAGCCAGTCGCCGCGGCGGATATGCGCGATCTCGTGACGCAGGACGACGCGCACGAGATCGTCGGACCACGCGCTGGCTCCGGCCGGGAAAATGATTCGTGGACGCAGGATTCCCCACGTGGCGAGCAGCGATGGATGATCGCTCTGGATCAACTCGATCTTCCGGCGAAGCCCGTGTTCGGCACGGATGGCTTCGGCAGCGGCCGTCCAGTGTGCCGGCGCGCGGCGGCCGCGCGACGTGAGCCACGCCAGCCGCGCCAGGCCCGCGCCGAGCACGGCGAGCGAGAGCGTCGCGCCCATCATCCAGATCCCGCCCAGCCAACTGGCCGCGCCGGCCGCCACGCGCGGCGCCGCGGCCACAGTGCGAGCGCTGCCCGCGTTGATCGCGACGTCGACGCTCACAGCGGGGCGCTCGACGTTGGTCGTGGCGGGAAGGACGACGTTCAGCGTCCATTGCGGTACCGCGCGCTGCATGATCGGCATCGCTCCGGCGCAGATGATGGCGGTGGCCAGGATCCAGTGGCGGAGCGCCGCCGAGCGGGTGCGAAGCGAGGCGGCGGCCGCGAGGCCTGCCAGCAGCATGAGTGAGAGTTTCATGACCGATCCTTCTTCGCGCGCCGGACGAGATCCGCGATCCGATCGAGCTCGTCGGGTGACAGGCGCGATCCCTCGGCGCCAAGCACGGCCGCGATGACCTTCTCGGCCGAGCCGTCGAAGAAAGTTTCCACCAGATGCTTAAGCGCAGATCTGCGGGCCGCGCCGCGCGGCACGGCCGGGAGGTACACGTACCGAAGCCCTTCCTCTTCGTGCCGGATCTGTCCTTTTTCCTCGAGGACGCGCAGCTGCGTCCGAACGGTCGACAGGTGCGGATCGCCGGGCAGGTCGCGCATGATCGTGACGGCGGTAGCCCTGCCGCGCCGGTACAGGCTGTCCATGATCTGTCGTTCGCGCCGTGTCAGTCCGTTCGACTCGCGTTCAGGCATGTTATTTTTATAACACTACTGCTACAAAAATAACATGTCAAGCCGTTTCGGCATGGCATGCGTTATTCTGTCCTCGACCCCCGCACTGGCTCTCCTGTGACCATGACGAAACTGGCAATCCTGATGACGGCCGTCCTCTCCGCGATCCCGGCGATCGCGGCCCCGGCCCCGCAGGCGCAGCAGACTGCGCCGACGCGTTTTCGCACGGGCGTCGACCTCATCGCGGTCGACGTGCAGGTCATCGACCGTGACGGCCGTCCGATTGCCGATCTCGGTCCCGACAAGTTCGAGGTCACGATCAACGGTCGCCGCCGGCGGGTCGTCACCGCCGAATTGATCCAGCCCGACACCGCGCCGCCACAGGCGCCCGCACCCGGCTCGCCGCCGGGGCCTCAGCGTCCGGCGCGCGTCATCGTGCTTGCCGTCGACTGTCTCAGCTTCCGACCCGCGGCGGCGCATTCGGTGATGGAGGCGGCGCGGCGCTTCATCGCGGGGCTCGCGCCGACCGATCTCCTGGGGCTGGTCGCGTATCCGATCGGGCCGAAGATCGATCCGACCATCGATCATGCCGCGGTGTCGGTTGCGCTCGGCTCCATCCTCGGGCAGGCCGAGGCGGATACGAGCCAATTCCACCTGCGCGCTTCGGAAGTCGTCGATCTGAACGCCGCGCTCTCCGGCCACGCGCCGAGCGCATCGTCGGCGCTCGAGACCGTCGCGATCCGCGAGTGCGGCAATCCGGTCGAAGAGTCCTGCCGCGCGCGGCTGATCTCGGAGCTCGCGGGCACCGCGCTCTACTACGAAGGGCAGGCGAACCTGAGCATCGGGATGCTGCGGTCGCTGCTGAAAACGATGGAGAGCGTCGCGGGCCGCAAGACCGTGGTGCTGGTCAGCGGCGGCATGATCGCGAGCGACGTGCCGGGCGGCCGCCCGGATATCAGCGAGATCGGCATCGAAGCAGGCAAGGAGGCCGCCAGAGCGAACGCAGCCGTCTACACGCTGTACCTCGACGGCACGTTCAGAGGGCATTTCTCCGCCGACGCGCCCGGGCAGAAAGGCTTCGACAATCTCGAGCGCGACAGTCTGGTGATGGGACGTTGGCTCGAGCACTTCTCGGGGGCCGCAGGCGGAACGCTCTTCCGGCTGCAAACGGGGAGCGGGGAGCACGCGTTCGATCGCATCCTGACGGAAATCGGCTCGTACTACCTGCTCGGCGTGGAGCTCGGCGAGGAGGACCGCGACGGCCGGACCCACGAGATCACCGTCAAGGCGAACCAGCGAAAAGCGACCGTGCGCGGCCGTCGATGGGTGATGGTTCCGAAGCGGGATGCGCCACTCGCATCCGTTCCGTCCGTGTCCGATGGTCCGACCGCCGGGAATGTTCCCGCTCCGCCGCCTCCGCCACCGCGCACGATTTCTCCCGACGTGCAGCCGCTCGTCGACCTGTTCGATCGGGGTGAGGACGATGCGCTGCAGCTGCGGCTGAGACGCACGAAGGATCTCGCGACGATCCTGCACGACTTTCGGACGATGGACACGCCGTGGCCGGACGAGCCGCGCCGCACCGCGCTGTTCGCGCTGGAGATGGCGGTCGCGGGCATGCGAAGCGGCGATCGGCGCGCGACTGACGAAGCGGGCCGGCTGCTGTCCGAGTACACGGCCCGCATCCGTACCGCCGGTCCGCCGGAGCCGTTCGAATGCGCGTGGCTCGAGACGGAGGCACATGCGTTCGAAGGGGCCTTCATCACGGACGCGGCGATGGCGTTCGTCGCGCGCGCCGTCGAACGGTGTCCCGAAGCGGCGCGCCTGCATCTGTCCTACGCGGTGCTCTCCGATCAGCAGTGGCTGCGCGGCGCGACGCGCGTGACGGGAGAGGCCGAGGTGCTGCCGCGATACGAGCGCGCGATGAAGTTTCCGGAAACCGATGCGGAGGCACGGGTGCGGGCGGCGTGGCTGCTGCGGCGCAGCGGGGATCTTCCGCGTGCGCTCGCGCTCCTCGACGGCGCGCGCGAGCCATCATCCGATCGTCAGGTGCGGTATCTGTTCGAGCTGGTCCGAGGAGAAGTGCTTCGCGGCCTCGACCGCGGGGACGCCGCGGCGGCGGCGTTTCGTGCCGCGCTGACGGAATGGCCTGGCGCGCAGTCGGCGCGCGTGGCGTTGATGGGGGTGCTGCTCGGTCGCGGCGAGCGCGGCGAGGCGGCGGCGCTGGCCGAGTCGATCGAAACGGCGCCCGACGATCAGTTCGATCCGTGGTGGATGTACTGGCTGGGCGGCCTGCGCCGCTACCCGGCGGACGTTGCCGCGCTGCGGGAGCTCGCGAAATGACTTCGCGCGCCTGCCCGCCGGTTCTTCTGTGCGCGCTGGTTGCCGCCGCCACGCTGCACGGCTCTTCGCTGCAGTCACCGCCGCCGCAGTCAGGGCAGGCGTTCCGCGCTGCTGCAGACGTCGTGAGCGTCGAGGTGTCGGTTCGTCGAGACAAGCGATCGGTCGTGGGCCTCACGGCCGCCGACTTCGACGTGCTCGACAACGGTGTGCCCCAGCAGATCGACACGCTCAGCTACGAGAAGCTGCCGATCGACGTGACCGTCGCGCTCGACGTGAGCGCGAGCGTGACGGGACCGATCCTCGATCAGCTGCGCCGTTCGGTGCGCCAGCTCCAGCCCGATCTTTCTTCGCGCGATCGGCTGAAGCTAATCGCCTTCAACATGCGCGTGCTGCGGCTCGTGGATTTCCACGCGGCCGGGTCGGTGAGCGACAACGCGCTCGGGTCGCTTCCCGCCGCAGGGAGCAGCGCGATCTTCGACACGCTCGCGGTCGCGCTCGCGGGCGCCTCGTCGGCGGGCCGCCGAAACCTCATCATCGTGTTCACCGATGGGAAAGACAGCGCGAGCGTGACGGATCCGGAAGGGCTTCTGGAGATCGCCAGGCGCACGACCCCGACCGTCGCAGCCGTCCTCGCCTCGACGATTCCGGAGCAGCCGTCGTCCACGTTCGGCCCGCTCCCGTTCGTCCCGATCCGCGATCTCTACGATCGCCTCGCGCGCGAAACGGGCGGCGCGGTCGTCTACACGCGCGCGGACGACGATCTCAGCTCGACGTTCCGCCGCGTGCTATCGGAGTTCCGCTCGAGCTACGTTCTGTATTTCGTGCCGCGCGGCGTCGAGCCATCAGGGTTCCACACGCTCGACGTCAAGGTGAAGCAGCCAGGCGTCGAAGTGCGCGCCCGTCGCGGCTACGCCTGGCGGTGAGATGGTCCGCCTGAAGGCGGACACTACGACGTACCAATTCCGTAGCGGTGAGATGGTCCGCCTGAAGGCGGACACTACGACGTACCAATTCCGTAGCGGTGAGA
>Ga0075434_100000656_pt1 | contig 26835 bp, 28 predicted proteins | sample RhiMethybrSRZTD3_FD_75298 | JGI IMG/M metagenome (GOLD analysis project Ga0075434, IMG submission 75298) | Populus rhizosphere microbial communities from Tennessee, USA - Rhizosphere MetaG P. TD hybrid SRZTD3 | ecosystem: Host-associated > Plants > Roots > Rhizosphere > Soil | place: USA... | reverse complement strand
CGTCTCACAAAAACATCGATCTTGCAGACATCTTCCGTGGACCGACTGTCTGATGGGCCGCAGTTTGCAGTCCGCTGGAGCATGTCTGAAAAAGAACGACTCAATGCGCTCACGGACCAAATCATCAACGCCGCCATCGCGGTGCACCGCGAACTCGGACCCGGAATGCTCGAAGCGGCATACGAAGCGAGCCTCGCGTTCGAACTGCTCGACCGACGACTGGCGATCGAACGCCAGCGAACGCTTGCCTTCGTGTATCGTGGACACACGTTCGACTGTGGGTATCGCGTCGACATCATTGTGGAGCAATCGGTTGTTGTCGAGATAAAAGCAATCGAGCGGTTCGACCGTGTGCACTCGAAGCAGGTGTTATCGTATCTGCAGCAGACGAAATGCAAAGTAGGCCTGCTGATCAACTTCAACGTCGCACTGCTCGTTCGCGACGGTATCAAACGTATCGTCCACAACTTCCCAGATTAAACCGTGCTCTGCGTGCTCTGCGGCCTCTGCGTTGACCGTCCCGTGGCCAGTCGATGATCCGCCCGATTTTGAAATACGGCGACACCACCCTCCACGAACGCGCCCGCGCCGTCGACGCCGTCACGCCTGACATCCAGCGCCTCGTGGACGACATGATCGAAACGATGTACGCCGCGCCCGGCGTGGGGCTGGCGGCGCCCCAGGTCGGGGTGGCGCTGCGGATCTTCGTCGTCGACATCTCGGTGGGACGCGATCCGGTGGGACTGCTGACGCTGATCAACCCCGAGTTCCTCGAGCGTGACGGCGTGCAACTCGAGGAAGAAGGGTGCCTGAGCGTGCCGGGGTTCAATGCGACGGTCGTCCGGCCGTCACGCGTGGTGATCAAAGCCCTCGACCGCGACGGCAACACGCAGCAGCACGAGGGCACCGGTCTTCTTGCGCGCGCCTTTCAGCACGAGATGGATCACCTCGACGGGACGCTCTTCGTCGATCTGCTCCGCGGCCTGAAGCGCGATCTCATCGTCCGCAAAATCCGCAAGCTGTCGCGCGCCGGCAAATGGTGAGCGGCGCGCCGCTGCGAGTGGTGTTCTTCGGCACGCCGGAGTTTGCCGTGCCGACGCTCGATGCGCTGCTCCGCTCCCGCCACTCGGTCGTGGCCGTCGTCACGCAGCCCGATCGACCGCGCGGCCGCGGGCAGAAGACGAGCGATGCGCCGGTCAAAACGCGCGCGATCGAGGCGGCGGTCCCGGTGCTGCAGCCGGCAACCTTGAAAGATCCCCAGGTCATCGAGCGATTGCGTGCGCTGAACGCGGACCTGGGCGTGGTCGCTGCATACGGAAAGATCCTGAACGATGCCGTGCTGGCCACGCCGCGCCTCGGCCTCATCAACGTCCACGCGTCGCTGCTGCCGCGGCATCGAGGCGCGGCCCCGGTGCATCGCGCGATTGCCGCCGGCGATCGCGAGACGGGTGTCACGATCATGCGCGTGGTGAAGGCGCTCGATGCGGGACCGATGATGGCCACGGCGCGCCGCCCGATCGGCAACGACGAAACCAGCGTGGACGTCGAACGGGATCTCGCGTCCATTGGCGCCGCGCTGCTCGTGGCGACGGTCGACGACCTCGCAGCGGGACGCGCAACCGAGACGCCGCAGAACGAGGCGGAAGCCACATACGCACACAGGCTGACCAAAGCCGATGGCCTCATCGACTGGACGCGCAGCGCGGAGCAGATCCACAACCTCGTGCGCGGAATGCATCCCTGGCCGCATGCCTTTACGTTCCTCCACGATGCGCGGTTCATCGTGCATCGATCGACGTGGTCCGCCGACGACGCGGGCGAACCGGGAACGATCGTCATCGCATCCGGTGACGATCTGGCGATCGCGGCCGGCCAGGGGACGCTGCGCGTTCACGCCATTCAGGCGGAAGGCAAGCGCCTGATGCACACACGCGAGTTCCTGGCGGGCCACCGACTGAGCCCGGGCGATCGGTTCAGCGGACCGCCATGATCGCGCCGGCGCGAATTGCCGCATACGATATCCTCTCTGCCGTGTCATCCGGCGGCGCCGATCTCCCAACCGCCATTGCCTTCGCGCGCGAAAGCCTCCACGACGAGCGCGATCGCGCGCTCGCGGCCGACATTGCCATCGGCGTGCAGCGCTGGCGGGCGGCGCTCGACCATCTCATCGCCGCATTCGCCAAGCGGTCGATCGATCGGCTCGATCAGGAGGTCGTCGAGATCCTTCGGCTCAGCGCCTATCAACTGCTGCATCTCACGCGCGTGCCCTCATCTGCGGTCGTCGACGATGCGGTGAACCTGGCGCGGCGCGTGGGGAAATCGAGCGCCAGCGGATTCGTGAACGCGGTCCTGCGGACGATCTCGCGAAAACGCGACACGCTGCCGCTGCCGCCGAGACCCGCGCGGCCCGGCGATCGCGCGGCCGCACTCGATTACTTGAGTGTGACGCTCTCGCATCCGCGATGGCTGGCCGCGAGATGGCTCGACCGCTTCGGCTTCGACGCGGCCGAGGCGTGGATGCGCTTCAACAATGCCCCGGCGCCGGTCACCCTGCGTGTGAATCGCCTGAAGCATACGAGCGACGAAGTGCGCGCGCGGCTCACGGCTGAAGACGTGACCGTTCACGCCGGCCGCTTCGCTCCTGACGCGTTCGTCGTCGACGAAGGTTACCCGCTTCGCGGTCGCGGCGTCGGTGACGGATGGTTCGTCGTGCAGGACGAAGGCTCGCAGTTGGTCGGCGCGCTCGCGAGTTCGCTCGCGGGATCGCGGGTGCTCGACACGTGCGCCTCGCCGGGCGGCAAAACGACGGCGGTCGCGGCAGCAATGGACAATCGGGGAATGCTCGTCGCCTGCGACGTGCGCAGCCGGCGCATCGATCTGCTCAGACAAACGGTGACCGTTGCCGGCGCGACGAACGTCCGCATCGTGCAGGCCGACCTGCTGCAGCCGCTCCCCTTCTCACAGCGGTTCGACACCGTGATTGTCGACGCGCCGTGCTCCGGCCTCGGCACGCTGCGGCGCGATCCCGACATCCGCTGGCGCCGGCGAGAGAGCGACCTGCAGTCGCTCGCCATCTCGGAGCTCGTCATGCTGAAGCACGCGGCCGCGCTCGTCGCGCCTGGCGGCCGGTTGATCTACGCCACGTGCTCGAGCGAGCCCGAGGAGAATGAAGCGGTGGCCGACGCGTTTGCCGCGCACCCGCAGCAGTTCAAACCGGTGGACGTGAAAAAGATCGCGCCATCCATGACGGCAGTCGTCGACCGGCGCGGGCATTTGCGCACGCAGCCCCACGTTCACGAGCTCGAAGCTTACTTCGCCGCCGTCTTCCAACGGGACTGAGGACCGTTGTACGATCGTATATCGATGGCGCTGACCACGCGTGTCTGGGGCGCGGGAAAGATCGTGCTGCTCGCCGGCGGCCTGCTCCTCACGTACCTCCTGTTCGCGGCCGGTTCGATGCGCATTGCGCTTCGCACGCGAGAGGTTCAGCTGCCGGATCTGACGAACCGCACCGCGAACGAAGCGACGGCCATCGCGGCCGACCTCGGTTTCACGATCCGCGTCGACGACACCCGGCGAACCGATCCCAAGATCGCAGCCGGCCGGGTGATCGCACAGGATCCGCCGGCAGGTTCAACCGCGCGCAAACAGCGAACCGTGCGCGTGTGGCTGAGCGCGGGGCCGCGCGCGTCGACCATTCCTGCGCTCGTCGGCGAAACGGAGCGCACGGCGCAGATGCGGCTCGCTCAGGACGGTCTGACGCTCGCCACTGTGTCCGAAATCCGAACGCCGGACTTCCCGACCGATGCCGTCGTCGCGCAGACGCCGCCGGCAAAGAGCGCGAGCGGCAGCGTGTCCCTGCTCGTCAATCGCGGTGAACACGGCGCCACGTACGTGATGCCCGACCTCATCGGCGTCAACGGCGATCGGGCCGCCGATCTCCTGCGCGAGCGCGGCTTTCGCGTGGCGGTGGTCGGGTCGACGCCGTATCCCGGCGTTGCAGCCGGCATCGTCATCCGCCAGAGCCCGCAGGCGGGATTTCAGATCGCGCCGGGCGAACCGATTTCCCTCGAGGTGAGCCGATGAGTGTGTTCATCGCCCCGTCTATTCTGTCGGCCGATTTCGCGGCGCTCGGCGACGCGATTGCGGCCGTGGAACGCGGCGGCGCGGATCTGATTCACGTGGACGTGATGGACGGTCACTTCGTGCCCAACATCACCATCGGCCCGCCGGTCGTGAAATCGATTCGACGCGTCGCGACGGTACCGTTCGACGTCCACCTGATGATCACGGACCCCGACCGCTACCTCGACGCGTTTGCAGAGGCGGGCGCGGCGATGATCTCGGTGCACGTCGAGGTGCTGCCGCACCTGCATCGAACGGTCCACGCGATCAAGGCGCTTGGCTTGAAAGCGGGCGTAGTCCTCAATCCCTCGACACCGATCGTGGCGCTCGAGCAGATTGCGGGCGACGTCGATTACGTGCTCGTCATGTCGGTGAACCCCGGCTTCGGCGGCCAGACTTTTATCCCGCGCAGCGAGTCGAAAGTACGTGACGTGCGCGCGCTGCTCGATCGCGCAGGCAATGCCGCGCCGGTCGAAATCGACGGCGGCATCGACCAGCACAACGTCGCCCGCGTCGTATCGGCGGGTGCGCGCATGATTGTGGCCGGCTCGGCCATCTTCCATACACCCGATCCCGAGCGCGCCACTCGCGATCTGAAGGCGGCGGCGCTCGCGGCCGTCACGTCGCCCGTCGCACGGTGAGCTCGCCGCGTTCCTTCTCCAGGCTTCGCGTCCGCTACGCCGAAACCGACAAGATGGGCGTCGTTTACTACGCGAACTATTTCGTGTGGTTCGAGGTCGGACGCACCGACCTGCTGCGCAGTGCCGGATGGAGTTACCGCGAGATGGAGCTCGAAGGGTTCGCGCTGCCGGTCATCGATGCCCGCTGCACGTACCGCGAGTCGGCGAAGTACGACGATGACATCGAAATCAGAACGATCGGCGAGCTGCTCTCGCCTGTCCGACTTCAGTTCAATTACGACGTGGTGAGAATGGCAGACGAGGCGGCGCTGGCGTCAGGCCTGACCGTGCACGCCTCGCTCGATCGCACCGGGCGGCCGTGCCGGCTGCCCGAGCGGGTGAGAGGACTGTTCGGGTGAAGGCGTTGGTGACCGGCGTGGCAGGCTTCATCGGATCGACGCTCGCCGAACGCCTGCTCGGCGACGGCGCCGATGTCGTCGGCATCGACAGCTTCACGGACTACTACGCGCGCTCGATCAAGGAGCGCAATCTCCGCGGCCTCGTCGGTCAGCCGCGCTTCCGCTTCCTCGAAGCGCGGATTCAGGATGCGGATCTCGGAGCGCTGCTTGCCGACCGGACGCACGTGTTCCATCTCGCGGCGCAGGCGGGCGTTCGGAAAAGCTGGGGACGCGACTTCGAGATCTACACCGTGAACAACATCGAGGCGACGCAGGTCCTGCTCGAAACCTGCACTCGCTGCTCGCTCGACAAGATCGTGTACTCCTCGAGTTCGTCGGTGTACGGCGACAACACGCCGATGCCGATGCGCGAGGACGCGCTGCCGCAGCCGGTCTCGCCATACGGCGTCACGAAGCTCGCCGCCGAGCAGCTCTGTTACCTCTACCACGTCAATTACGGGCTGCCCACGGTTTCACTCCGCTACTTCACCGTCTACGGACCGCGTCAGCGCCCCGACATGGGCTTTCATAAATTTCTTCGCGCGACCATTCTTGATGAGTCGATCGACGTATACGGTGATGGCGAACAGACACGCGATTTCACGTACGTGCACGATGCGGTCAGTGCGAACGTTCTTGCAGCAACGCGGGGCGTGGCGGGGCGCGTATACAATATTGGAGGCGGCTCGCGCGTATCGGTAAACGACGTGCTCGAGGTGATCGAGCGTGTGTCGGGACGCCGGCCGCGCGTCACGGCTCATCCAACGCAGAAGGGCGACATGCGCCACACGTACGCCGACACGTCGCTCGCGCGCGCTGACCTCGGATTCGCACCGACGGTGGGACTGGAGGACGGTCTCGCCGCCGAGTATCGCTGGTTGTCAGAACTGCTGTGAGAATCTTTCGAACTCCATCCCGATTCCGTCTGCTACTCGCTGCCTCCGCGCTTGCCGCGGCCGCCGCGTGCGCGTCTCATCCGCGCGGTCTCGTTCCGCCCGGCACGTCGGAACCCGACCGTTTTCTCTTCGACAAGGGCACTGAAGCGCTGAACGCGAAGAAGTGGCTCACCTCCCGTGAGTACTTCAAGCAAATCGTCGAAACCTACACGGCGAGTCCGTTCCGGCCCGACGCCAAGCTCGGCATCGGCGACACGTACCTCGGCGAGGGCACGTCGGAAGCGCTCGTCCTCGCGATCAACGAGTTCCGCGAGTTCCTGTCGTTCTATCCGACCAACAAGCGCGCCGACTACGCGCAATACAAGCTCGGCATGGCGCACTTCCGCCAGATGCGCAACCCGCAGCGCGACCAGACCGAAACGCGCGAGGCGGTGAAGGAGTTCGAGGCCTTCGTCGAGCGCTACCCGAACAGCAGCCTCATGCCCGACGCGAAGGCGAAGTTGCGCGAAGCGAAGGATCGATTGAGCACGTCGAGCTACATGGTCGGCTACTTCTACTATCGCCAGCGCTGGTACATCGGCGCCGTCGACAGGTTCAAGGACGTGCTGAAGGATGAAGGCTACACCGGGCGCGACGCCGTGTATTTCTATCTCGGCGAGGCGCTCCTCAAACAGAACAAACAGGCCGAGGCGCTCCCCTACTACGAACGGCTCGTCGAGGAGTTCGAAAAAAGCGAATACCTGACTGAGGCGCAGAAACGAATCAACGAGCTGAAGAAGTCGGCGGAAACCAAAACCTCGGGAGGCCATTAATGCGTTCGTCCCGTTCGTCAGTCGTTCTTGTGATGTCGATTGTCCTGTCGTCCGTTCTTCTCACCGGTTCCGCGGCCTTTGCGCAAGCCGACGCCGCGCCGATGACCGCACAGCAGGTCGAGCTCGCGTGCGCGCCGCCGCCGGCGACCGAAGAGCCGTCCTCGCACGCCATCCGCATCGTCAACGCGCAGGACAGCGCGCGGCGGCTGATGTTCACGACCTCCGATCTGCTGCTCATCGACGCCGGTACGAACGACGGTCTCCAGCTCGGTCAGCGGTTCTTCATCCGCAGGCCCGTCGTCTCGGGCATGTCGTACCGCCAGCACACGGTGGGGACGGCAACGGTCGGCTGGCTGCGTATCGTGTCGATGAACCACACGCACTCGCTTGCGGTCCTCGATCACGCGTGCGACGCGGTCATGGAGAACGACTACCTGATTCCGTTCGAGATGCCGACGGAGCCGACGGTATCGACGAAAGAAGAATCGTTCGAAGACCTCGACTTCAAATCGATCGCGCGCGTCGTCGGCGGCACGGAGACGCGCACGCTCGGCGCCGCAGGAACGTTCATGATCATGGATCGTGGCGCCGAACAGGGCGTGGCGCCGGGCGAGCGGTTCGCGGTCTACCGCGACCTGGAGGAAACGGATCTGCCGCTGACGCCGATTGGCGAGGCGGTCGTGATGACGACGGCGAAGGAGACGGCGCTCGTCCGGATTATGCGGACTCGCGACGCTGTTCGGACCGGCGATTTTCTCGTGCCGCGGAAATAGGACTGACGCCCGGGTTCAGGACGAGGTTGAAGCGGCGGAAGTAGTCCACCGCCGACAGGAGCGCGGCGCTGACGCAGATCCACAGCGCCACCTGTCCGACCCGATCGAACATCAGCGCCTGCCCGACGCCGTGCTGGCCGAGGATCAGCGCGAGGATGGCGACGACCTGCGCCACCATTTTGATCTTTCCGAGCGGCGATGCCGGCATCGCGACGCCTCGCGCGTACGCGATGCTGCGCAACGCCGTGACGGCGAACTCCCGCCCGATGATCACCGCCGCCATCCACGCCGGCACGAGATCCATCTGCACCAGCGACACGAGCGCCGCGAGCGTCAGCAGCTTGTCGGCGAGCGGATCGATGAACTGACCGAACGGCGTGATCTGTTTTCGACGGCGCGCGAGATAGCCGTCGGCCCAGTCGGTGAGCGACGCGAGGGCGAAGATCGCCGCGCCCGCAACTTCCGTCGGCACACCGAAGATGTGACGTCCCTCGAACTTCGTCAGCAGCACGACGACGAGCAGCGGGACGAGACAGATGCGCGTGACGCTCAGTGCGTTGGGCAGGTTCATGAGGCGGCGTACTCACATGATATCATTCGCGGTTGGCATGAAAGCGATTCTGCTCGCGGGGGGCAAGGGTACACGGCTCCGTCCGCTGACGATTCATACACCGAAACCGATCGTTCCGATCTTCAACCGTCCGTTCCTGCACTATCAGCTCGATCTGCTGAAGCAGGTTCCGGAGATCGACGAAGTCATCCTCAGCCTCAATTACCAGCCGAGACGCATCGAAGAAGTGTTCGGCGACGGCACTGATGCCGGCCTCGCGATCCGCTACGTCGTCGAGCCGGCGCCGCTCGGCACGGCGGGCGCGGTGCGCTATGCGGGCGAATCGCTGCACGATTCGATCGTCGTGTTCAACGGCGACGTCCTGACGCAGGTGGACCTTGCCGCCGTCATCGCGCTGCACCGCGAGCGCAAGGCCAAAGCGACCATCGTCCTCACGCCCGTCGAGAATCCGACGGCGTACGGGCTGGTCGAAACGGACGAGCGTTCGAACATCCGTTGCTTCCTCGAGAAGCCGAACCCTGACGAAATCACGTGCAACACGATCAACGCGGGCATCTACGTCCTCGAGCCCGACACGTTCGATCGCATTCCGAAAGACACGCCGTGGTCGATCGAACGAAGCTTTTTCCCGTCGCTCATCGAGCGCGGTGAAACGTTCGTGGCCTACGTCTACGACGGGTACTGGATCGACATCGGCACGCCGGAAAAGTACATGCAGGTGCACGGCGACATCATGGACGGACGCTTCACCGGTCACCGGGCCGGTCCGTTCAGCGCCGCGCCGGGCGCACCGTGGGTGTCGGCGCAGGCGCGCGTGGAAGAGGGCGTTGTCGTCGACGGTCCGTGCTTCGTGGACGAAGGCGCGGTCATCAAGACCGGCGCGCGGATCGGCGCATACACCGTCGTCGGCCGGCACTGCCACGTCGAGGAGCACGCGGTCCTCGAGCGCGCGATCGTGTGGGCCAACACGCGCATCAGCCAGGAAGCGCTCGTGCGGCGCTCCATCCTCGGACGTCATTGCCACATCGGCCGCAACGCGGCCATCGAAGACGGCGTTGTCCTCGGCGACAAGTCGGTCGTGACCGACTACAGTCGCCTGTAAGAGTGAAGAGCATGAGCCAGCAGCCTTCCGTCGCACTCAATCCCGGCATTTTCAAGGCGTATGACGTCCGCGGGGTGCATCCAGACGAGGTGAACGAGGACGCGGCGCGCGCGATTGGCGCGGCGTTCGTCGCGTATCTGAGCGCGAAGCGGATTGCCGTCGGCCGCGACATGCGGCTCTCGTCTCCGGCGCTCGCCGCCGCATTCATCGACGGCGCCACGTCGCAGGGCGCGGACGTTGTCGACTACGGGATGATCCCGACCGACATGCTCTACTTCGCCGTCGCGAGTGATCGCCACGACGGCGGCGTGCAGATTACGGCATCGCACAATCCAAAGCAGTACAACGGCATGAAGATGGTGCGGCGCGAGGCGTTTCCGTTGAGCGGCGAGGAAGGCATCACCGAGATCCGCGAGATGATCGCCACCAACACGGTGCCAGCGCCCGGCCGCCGCGGCAGCGTCACACGGAAGGACGCGCTCGCCGCGTACGTCGAGCATGTGATGTCGTTCATCGATCCCGCGATCGTGCGGCCGTTCAACGTCGTCCTCGATGCCGGCAGCGGGATGGCCGGGCTCGTCGCGCCGAAGCTGTTCGAGCGGCTGCCGTGCCGCACCACACCCATGTGCTTCGAGATCGACGGGCGGTTCCCGAATCACGAGGCCAATCCGCTCATCGAGGAAAACCGCCGCGACATCGTCGAGCGCGTCGTGGCCGAGACGGCGGACATCGGAATCGCGTGGGACGGCGATGCCGATCGCTGCTTCTTCATCGACGGCACCGGCGCGTTCGTGTCCGGCGACTTCATCACGGCGCTGCTCGCCGAAGCGTTCCTGCTGAAGCATCCGGGCGCGACGATCATCTACGACCTGCGCGCGAGCAATGCCGTGAAGGACACCGTCGAGCGCTACGGCGGGACATCGCTCATGAACCGCGTCGGCCACGCCTTCTTCAAGCGCCGGATGCGCGAGACGAACGCAATTTTCGGCGGCGAGGTGACGGGCCACTACTACTTCCGCGACAACTTCTACGCCGACAACGGGTTCATCCCGGCGCTGCTGATCCTCGAGCTGATGTCGAAAAAGGATCGGAGCCTGCACGATCTGCTGAAGCCGCTGGCCAGTCGCTATTTCATTTCAGGCGAGATCAACACGAAGCTGGCGAGCATGAACGACGTCCCGGAGAAGCTCGAAGAGATTGCGGCGAAGTATGCCGACGCGCATCAGTACACGCTCGACGGCATCTCCGTGGAGTACCCCGACTGGCACTTCAACGTGCGGCCGTCGAACACGGAGCCGCTCCTTCGCCTGAACCTGGAGGCCAAAACGCCCGAGACGATGGCGCAGAAACGCGACGAGATCATCGCGCTGATCCGCAGCTGATATACAATGCGGTCGGCGTCAGTTCTGCATGCGGGAGTAGTTCAGCGGTAGAACGCAGGCTTCCCAAGCCTGATGTCGCGGGTTCGATCCCCGTCTCCCGCTAGATTTTCGCGCGTCATTCACGCGCGAAAATGTATCGGATCCGGCAGCCTCACTTTCCAATCTGCACGACGAACCCCGCCGTGGCGCTCAGATGATGCACTGCGCCGAACAGATCGCGGCTGTTGGCCACGATCACACCCGAGCGTGACAACTGCGCGAGCTGGAGGCCGACCGGCGACGGCGCCACGTGATCCGACACCTCGAACCGCAGCGCGATCGCGCCGTTTCCCGTCGGCAGACGCAGGTCGGCGCCGGCGCCGAAGTTGAGCGCGAAGACCGTTTCCACTTTCAGATCGTTCGCCGCGAGCAGAACGTTGCTCGTGTCTGCGACGATGATCGTGCGCGCCGGTGCGGTCGGATTGCCTCCGCGTTGCACGAACGTGAGCACCGCGGGAGGAACGCTCCGATTCAGGTCGTACGTAATGCCGCCAAGGCCGATGAACCCGTACGGCCACACGCGGCGAGAGGGGACGTAGTCGAACCATCCGATCGCGGCGCGGATGTCGTACAGCCACGTGTCGATATTGATCGCCGACGTATCGAAGTTGACGGCAGTCTCCCCCGCGAACACGGGACTGCCGATCGTCAGCGTCGATCGCGAAAAGCCGAGCTGTGTTCTCAGGCCATACCGCGATCGCCAGTACGTCACCGCTCCGGCAAACGCGATGTCGGGTTCGACGCGCAGATCGCGCGCGACCACCTGCTCGAGCACGCCCGACACCGGAGAAACCGATCCGAGCAGGACCAGACTGCTCCAGTGCGTCGGCACGATGAACCCGGTGGATACGCTGAGGTCGACGTGCGCTGGCCGGTCTTCCGGATCGGCCCAGGGCTGCGACCAATCCTGAGCGACCGCAGGCGCAGCGCAGGCAATCAGCGCGCCGACGAATAAGACTTTCGTGAGCGATGCGCGACGCACAAACGTCACCTCCTCCTCAGGCCGGCGCGGAGTAATAATACCGCCGATCGGCCGGACCCACGCGGAAGGAGCACGGTATGAACCGACGAGCATTGACGATCGCGACGCTCACCACGCTGTACGGCGTGCCGCTCGTCGGCGCGCCCGACGGCGGTTCGCACGTCGCGCCGAAACGCGAAGCGCGCAGCGCATATGGATACGAGTTGATCGCGACCGGCCGCGTCCAGCGCGTCCATGCGCCGCGTCTGCTCACAGTGGAACGCAACGGCGCCGGCGAACCCTTGCTCGTCTTCGTGCCGACTGCCGAAGCGACGCCGCTCGAAGGCACGGTCGTGACGATGAGCGGACGGGTTCGCGCGTTCGCGGACGCCGACATCGAGCGCACCGCCGACTGGGACCAGCTCGATGCGTCGGCGCGCGAGACGTTCACTTCGAGTCCGGTGCTCGTGGCGACGTCGCTCGTCACCGCCACCGGCCGCGAGCTCACGCGCCGCGCGGGACGATCGCAGGCGGCGGCCGCGCCGCGTGCGCAGGAATCGCGACCGACCAGCGCACGCGGCGACGACTGGCCGATCGCGATGCTTCCCGGAACGGTCGGCGACAACGCGGCCACGCTCGCCGGTCACGCGGTCCGCGTCGAGAACGCGCGCGTCGTCGGCGTCTTCAGCCCGCAAAGCTTTCTCATCGAAACGCAGGCCTCGATGCGTCCGCTCGTCGGCAACCGCTCGCGCGTCCTCGTCTTCATCGAGAAACGCGCCCTCTATGTCGCTCCCGAGACGCTCGTCGCCGAGTCCGTGACCGTGTCCGGCGTGGTGCGGACGCTGCTCGGCATGCAGGTGAGCCGCGAGGTGCCCTGGCCACCCACGCTCACACGGGAAACCATCGAGCACCTCGAGATCCGTGCCGCACTGCTCGCGACCGCTGTGCGTACGCCTGAAGGCGTGGACTTGACGGTGGCTCAGTGAGCTCCCGTGGCTCGTGCGCTCGCGCACGGGCGCGCGGCGCCAGGGACTAGAGTAGGGATTAGGGATTGGGGATTAGGGATTAGTAGGGATTAGGGATTAGTAGGGATTAGGGCTGAGGGACTAGCTGATTCCCTTGGCCCTCATCCGGACTAATCCCTAATCCCTAATCCCTAATCCCTAATCCCTAATCCCTACTAATCCCTGATCCCTAGTCCCCAATCCCTTCCCCCATCCCTTCCCCCATGCGCGAGCGCGCGAAGCGCGCGAGCTAACCGTTTGGATTGAACCGATAGCCGACCCACGGCTCGGTCACCAGGTAGCGCGGATTGGACGGGTCGGGCTCGAGCTTCTTGCGCAGCTGTCCCATGAACACGCGCAGGTACTCCGGCTGCTCCTGCGACGCCTCGCCCCACACCGCTTCGAGCAGCGTGCGGTGCGTGATGACGCGGTTCGGGTGGCGCGCCATGTAGACGAACAGATCGAATTCCTTCGGCGTCAGCCGGATCTCCTGGCCGCGGGCGTGCACGCGGCGGCTCTCGAGGTCGACGCGGAAGTCGCCGACGTCGAACGACGCCACCTCGCTCTCGCCGCCGCTGCGGCGCAGCGCGGCGCGCACGCGCGCGAGCAGTTCCTCGATGCCGAACGGCTTGGTGACGTAATCATCCGCGCCGGAGTCGAGCGCTTCGACCTTGGTCTTTTCCTCGCCCTTCACCGACAGCACGATGATGGGCACGTTCGACATGGCGCGGATGCGGCGGCACAGCTCCACGCCGTCCATGTGCGGCATGTAGAGATCGGTGATGACGAGCTCCGGCCGCCATTCGGCGAAGTTCGACAGCGCCGCCTCCCCTTCGGCCGCCGTGCGCACCTGATAGCCCTGACTGCTCAGGACGGTACGCAGCACGCGCGTAATTTGCGGCTCGTCGTCCACCACGAGCACCCGTGAGTTCTCTGCAGTCGTTGTCATCATGTTGCTCCCATTCAACCGTTACTTTGACACCAATGCCGCCGCGGCGCGATCGGCTTCCGCCGCGACCGGCGCGACCGGCAGCGTCATCGTCACCGTCGTGCCGCGGCCGGTCGGCGACTCGCTCGGCGCCGCAATCCACAATCGTCCCCCCTGCGCTTCGACGAGACGGCGCGCGATGGACAAGCCGAGGCCGACGCCGCCCCGGCGCGGGTCGTGCGGATCGCGGCCCGGAATGCGGAAGAATTTCTCGAACACGCGCTCGCGCAGCTCCGGCGGGATGCCGGGGCCCTCGTCGATGACGCTCAACTGAATGTGATCGTCCTCGGAGCGGCGCGCCCGCACCGTGATCGTGCTGCCGGCCGGCGCGTACTTGCTCGCGTTGTCCACGAGGATGTAGATGACTTCGACGATCGACGGCCGATCGATCGGCACCGGCGGCAGATCCGGCTCGAGCGCGACGACGATGCGGTAATCGCGCGTGATGGTCTCGGCGCGGTGCAGGGCTTCGGCGACAACGCCGTCGAGCGGGACCGACTTCGCCTGCGACGGCTGCGACGCGTCCGGCTGACCGGCGGTCGACAGCGCCTCGATGAACCGGTTCAGGCGATCCGATTCTTCGTCGATGACGTGCAGCAGCTCCCGCCGTCCCTCGACCGGCAGCGCGGAGTTCTCGGCCCACGACCCCACGCCGAGCAGCGCCGTGACCGCCGCCTTGATGGCGGTGAGCGGCGTGCGCAGGTTGTGGGTGAGGGCGTCGAGCAGCGCCGACTTCACACGCTCGCTCCGCCGCGCCGCTTCGGCCTCGCTCGCGCGATCGAAGGCAGCCTGCAGCTCCTGATAGAGACGCTCGATTTCGACGCGGCCGGCCTGGGCCTCGATGGCGCGGCGCTCGGCGCGCGAGGCGAGCTCGCCGGCCATGACGGCGGTGACAAGAAATGTCACGAACGCCACCCAGTCCTCGGGGTCCTCGATGCCGAAGCCGGCCGGCGGCAGGAAGTAATAGGAGTAGCAGGCGGCGGAGCTGGCGGCCGAGAACAGGGCGGCGCCGGTGCCCCAGAAGCGGGCGACGATGACGACGTTCAGGAGCAGGAGCGGCGCGGCGACGCCGGCGCTTTCCACCGAGAAGGCGCGCAGCGTGGCGACAATGACGAATACGGTGGCGCCCGCCGCGACGTAGTTCCGCCAGCGCATCACCGGAATTATAGGTCGGCGCGCGTCAGAACCGGAGGACAGGCCATGATTTCTTTACGCGGCGGCCGGTTTCCAGCTAAAATCGAACCGTGGTTCAATTTTCGAACCGCCGTTCACTTCGCGCCGATGCCAGGCGCGTGGGGATCCTCCGCGCCGCCGCGCGCCTCTTCAGAGCGCACGGCTTCGCCACCGCCGGCATGCGCGACATCGCGTCCGCCGCGGACCTGTCGCCCGGCAACCTCTATCACTACTTCCGCGGCAAGGACGAACTGCTCTTCTTCTGCCAGGATCGCGCCCTCGATCGGCTGCTCGCGGCGCTCGCGGCCGCCCGCCGCGACAAAGAGCCGCTCGCCGCGCGCCTCCGGACGCTCGCGATCAGTCATGTCCTCTGTCTGCTCGACGAAGTGGAAGGATCGGCGGCGCATCTCGAAATCGGTTCCCTGCCGCCGCGGCTGCGCGAGCGCATCGTCGCGAAGCGGGATCGATACGAACGCGGCGTGCGCGCTCTCGTCGCTGACGGCATCCGCCGCGGCGAGCTGCGGACCGCGGATGCGACCGTCGCCACACGTGCGCTGCTCGGCGCGTTGAACTGGACGGCGCATTGGTTCCGTCCCGAGGGCGCCCAGACGGCGCAGCAGGTGGCCGATCTCGTCGCTGACTTCGTCGTCAGCGGCTTGTCGCCGGCGCGCCCGTCGAACAACGCGACACGAGCCAACAACAAGGCCGCAACCTCGAACCATCATGCAAAACCATCACATCGCGCTCACCGTGAACGACGAAGCGACCGAGGTGGCGTTCGCGCCGTACAAAACGCTCCTCGAGGTGCTGCGTGAAGACTTGAACCTGTGCGGCACGAAGCACGGATGCGAGCTCGGCGAGTGCGGCGCGTGCGCCGTGCTGCTCGACGGTCAGCCGGTGCTCTCGTGCCTCGTGCTCGGCGTCGAGTGCGAGGGCCGCAGCGTGACGACGGTCGAAGGTCTCGCGCGCGACGGCCGCCTGCATCCGCTGCAGGAGACGTTCGCCGATCTCGGCGCGGCGCAGTGCGGCTACTGCACGCCAGGCTTCCTCGTCACGGCAAAGGCGCTCCTCGACGAGCACGCGCATCCCACGCGCGATCAGATTCGCGAGGCGCTGTCGGGCAATCTGTGCCGTTGCACGGGGTATCAGCAGATATTCGAGGCCGTTGAAAAGGCCATCGGGGATCGCTCGCCTGAAAGGCTCGCGCTACGAGAGAGTCCCGATGGCGCGAGCCTTTCGAACGAGCACGCCCGTAGCGCGGGCCTTTCAGGCGAGCGGCACCAATGAACACCATCGGAAAACCACGCCGGCGCGTCGACGCCCGCGCGAAGGTCACCGGCCAGACCCGGTTCGCCGACGACATCATGTTGCCGCGCACGCTGCACTGCAAGCTGCTGCGGTCGACGCTCCCGCACGCGCGCATCGCCCGCGTCGACGCCTCTCGCGCGCTCGCGCATCCGGGCGTGCATCTCGTGCTGACCGGCCGCGATTTCCCGATCTCGTACGGAATCCTCCCCGTCAGCCAGGACGAGCACGCGCTCGCGATCGACCGCGTTCGATTCGTCGGCGATCCTGTCGCGGCGATCATCGCGCGCGACGAACTGACGGCGTTCGAGGCGCTCGATCTCATCGACGTCGAGTACGAGCCGCTGCCGACGCTCAGCGGTCCCGAGGACAGCCTCGCACATCCCGAACCGCGACTGCACGAATATGGAGACACCGGCAACATCCACAAGATCGTGTCGCTCGAGTTTGGCGACGTCGAAGCCGCGCTGGCGTTGGCCGATCACGTGTTCGAAGACACGTTCTTCTATCAGGGCAACACGCATCTGCCGATCGAGCAGCACGCGGCTGTCGCGGTAAAGGATCCCGACGGCAAGCTGGTGTTGTATTCGTCCACGCAGACGCCGCATTACGTGCATCGCGCGCTTGCACGAGCGCTGGCAATGCCCGCGGCGCACATCCGCGTCGTCGCGACGCCGAACGGCGGCGGATTCGGAGGCAAGAGCGATCCGTTCAATCACGAGGTCGTCGTCTGCAAGGCGGCAATGATGCTCGACCGGCCGGTGAAGATCTGCCTGACGCGCGAAGAGGTCTTCTACTGCCACCGCGGCCGCCATCCGGTGCTGATGCAATTCACCACCGGCGTCAGGCGCGATGGATCGATCACAGGGATGCACGTGAAAACGCTGCTCGACGGCGGCGCATACGGGTCGTACGGCGTGGCGAGCACGTTCTATACCGGCGCGCTTCAAACGGTGACCTATCACATCCCGACGTACCGATTTCAGGGCTGCCGCGTCTTCACCAACAAGCCGCCATGCGGTCCCAAACGCGGACACGGCACGCCGCAAAGCCGGTTCGGCCAGGAGATACAACTCGACAAGATCGCCGAGAAGCTGTCGATCGATCCGGCGGAACTCCGCCTTCGGATCGTCGAGCAGCCTGAAACGCTCACCGCCAACTACCTTCGCGTGGGCACAATCGGGCTGGCCGAGTGTATTCGCCGCGTCACGCGCGCAGCCGACTGGACGAACACGTTCCGCAAACTGCCGCACGGCCGCGGCGTCGGCATCGCGTGCTCGTCGTACCTGTCGGGCGCGGGACTCCCGATCTACTGGAACGACATGCCGCATTCGGGGGTGCAGTTGAAGCTCGATCGCAGCGGCGGCGTGACGGCGTTCTGCGGCGCGACAGAAATCGGTCAGGGGTCCGACGACGTGCTGGTCGGATGCGTGGCGGAGGTTCTGGGAATCGATCCGCTCGACATTCGCGCGGTGACCGGCGACACCGATCTCACGCCGGTGGATCTCGGATCGTATTCGAGCCGCGTGACCCTGATGATGGGCAACGCCGCCATTCAGGCCGCGGAGCGCGCGCGCGATCTGCTTGCGGCCGCGGTGTCGAACAAGCTTGGCGTGCCGAAGGATCGGCTCGTGTTTGCCGATCGACGCGTGTTCGACACGGAGCAACCTTCCACCGGCGTGTCGTTCGCGGAGGCGGTGTGTCTCGCCGAAACGATGTTCGGCACGCTCGGCACGACAGGTTCCTACACGCCGCCGCGATCGGCAGCGAAGTTCAAAGGCGGCGGCGTTGGTCCGTCGCCCACCTACTCGTACTCCGCCGCGATCGTCGAAGTCAGCGTCGATCCATCGACCGGATGGATTGACGTCCCCCGAGTGTGGATCGCGCACGACATCGGCCGATCGCTGAACCCGACGCTCGTGCGCGGTCAGGTCGAAGGCAGCGTGTACATGGCGCTGGGCGAAGCGCTGATGGAGGAACAGACGTTCCGCCGGCTGCCGCCGCGCCTTTCGAGCGCGCTCGTCCACAAGTTTCCCTCCATGCTCGAGTACAAGAGCCCGACGACACTCGACATGCCGGAGGTAATCACGGAACTCGTCGAGAATCCCGATCCGCGCGGACCGTTTGGCGCCAAGGAAGTCGGTCAGGGACCGCTGCTTCCCGTCATGCCGGCCGTTGCGAACGCGGTCTACGACGCGATCGGCGTCCGCATCGACGAAGTGCCGATCACGCCGGAGAAGATTCTGAAAGCGCTCGACGCGAAGGCGGCGGGAAAAGACCCGCGATTCGGCCCGGCGCACTTTCCCGACATCGCGTGGCCCGACGCACTGCAGGTGCCGCCGCCGTGGGAAGGCGGAGACGGAAAGGCGATCAACGAGAACGTCAGACGCGCGAAGTCCGATGCGCGGGATCGTACGAGCAAGTCGACCGGATCCGAGGTGGTGCCGTCATGATGCGGCTGCCGTACTTCACGTATCACGCTCCGCGCTCGCTGAACGAAGCGGTCGATCTGCTCGCGCGCGGCGGTGCCATGGTCATCGCCGGGGGAACCGATCTCCTGCCGAACATGAAGCGCCGGCAGCAGGTGCCGCGTGCGCTCGTCGGCCTGCGCGGCCTCACGGAGCTGCGTCATGTCAGCAACGGGGACGGCGTGACGATCGGCGCCGGCGTCACGCTCAGCGAGATCGTGCGCGACATGCGGTTCAGGGGACCATACGCGGGCCTGTGGCAGGCAGCGTCTCAGATCGCCACGCCGCAGCTGCGCAACATGGGAACGATCGGCGGCAACCTCTGCCTCGACACGCGCTGCAACTACTACGATCAGAACTACGAGTGGCGCAAGGCCATCGACTTCTGCATGAAGAAAGACGAGCGGGCGTCTGAACGGGGCGCGCCGCAAGTGTGCTGGGTCGCGACGTCCAGTCCCCGGTGTCTCGCCGTTTCGTCGACGGACACAGCCCCCGCGCTCGTCGCGCTCGGCGCGACGGTGACGCTGACCGGCCCCGACGGCGCGAGAACCATCCCGCTCACCGCTCTCTATCGGAACGACGGCATCGACTATCTCACGCGGAGGCCGCACGAGATCCTCACCAGCGTTCACCTGGCGGCGCTCGATGGCTGGAAGAGCACGTACTGGAAACTGCGGCGGCGCGGCTCGTTCGATTTTCCCGTGCTCGGCGTTGCCGCGGCACTGAAGCTCGCCGCCGACGGCACTGTCGAGGCGTCTCGCATCGTGCTCGGCGCGGTGGCGTCGCGTCCGCTCGAATCACCCGACGCGGCGCCGGCGCTCGCCGGCAAGCGCTTGACCGACGAAGTCATCGCCGAAGCCGCGGCGCTCGCCGCTCAACCAGCGCGGCCGATGGATAACACCGACTACACACTGCACTGGCGCAAGCGTGTCACTCGCGACCTCGTCGTCTATGCGCTGCGCGAGCTCAGGGGCGACGACACGCGCGGGCTGCGCAGGAAGATCGCGCGCATCGAGATGCTGAGCGTCGCGAATCCTTAGCAAGTGGGAATGGCGGAGTTTGAAGGAAGTCTGCGGGAAGTCGATTCGGAAGGTCGAAGGCTGAAGCGGAGACCGCTTCAACCTTCGATTTTCACGCTTCTATCTTCGTGATCGGCGGGCGAGTTTCCGTCGTCGCGAACGAACGCACCGTCGCGTGTCTTCGCGAGGAACCTGGCGTCGACCAACGCACCGAGCACTGCTTCGCACGACGTCTCGTCGAGGCGCCACAAACGCTGCGCCTGCTCCGGCGTAAGCCTCAGCCCCGGCATTTCCAGAAACTCACCGCGTATGCGCCGAACGACTTCCTGTATGCCCTGGCTGTCTGCCATCTGCGGCGTGACCTCCAATCGTGTGAACCTAATGCGCTATTCACACCCGGTGCCAGGCCGGAGCCGACAGAATTGCCCGGAAACTCGTCACTTTCCGGGCAGTTCGGTGCCCGCGTTCAGGCGCCCTTCGCCTTGGTTTTTCGGCGATCAGCCCAATATTTCTTCATCCGCTCCGAAACCGCCTTGCGCATCGCGGGAGACATCGAGCGCCGTCTTCGTCGATGGCCGGCAGCCTGCTGATTATCTGCTGCGCCGCTCCGTCCGCTGCGCGCGGTCGTGCCAGCTCCGTCCATACTCGGTCGACCCCGCCGTCGTGCGCGACGTCCACCTCGTCCGCGTCCGCCGAAGAGCTCCGGAAACGCGCTGCGGATTGCGCTCTCCTCGCGACGGAGTTCCTCGAGGCGCGCCTCCGCGCCAAGCCTCGCCAGCCGCTGCAATTGGTCCCGACTTAAATCTGCCACACAACCTCCATGTCATGATGAACGCACTAGAGTCGCATCGTATCAATAACCGCTCGACACTGAGACCGCAGTCGCCTTCTCTCCCGTCGCTTCTTTGACGATCTTCACGCCGGCGCTCGCGCCCACGCGCGTGGCGCCTGCGGCGATCATCGTCTTGACGGCTTCGAGATCGCGGACGCCACCGGCTGCCTTCACCCCCATTTCCGCGCCGACCACGCGTCGCATCAGCGCCACATCCGCGGCCGTTGCGCCACCAGGTCCGAACCCGGTCGACGTTTTCACGTAGTCCGCGCAAGCCGCTTTCGCGAGCGTGCACGCTGTCACCTTTTCTTCGTCCGTCAGCAGCGCGGCTTCGATAATCACTTTGCTGAGCGCCCCTGCCTCGCGGCACGACGAAGTGACCGCCTCGATGTCCCGTTCGACCGTCCGCAGATCGCCCGACTTGAGGGCACCGACGTTGATGACCATGTCGATCTCGCGAGCACCGTCGAAGATTGCACGCCGCGTTTCGTAGCCCTTGACGTCTGCGGTCGTTGCCCCCAACGGAAATCCCACGACCGAACACACGCCAACGCCTGTCCCCGCGAGGAGACGCGCACACAAACTTACCCATGTCGGGTTCACACAAACCGTCGCAAATTTGAACTGCGAGGCCTCTCGGCAAAGATCTTCGATGTTCTTACGCGTCGCGTCAGGTTTGAGGAGCGTGTGATCGATCATCGACGCGATACTCGCCGGCGCGCCGCCCATTGCGTGGACGCCCACGCGTGTCGCACCCGCGTCCAGCACGCCGCGCAACCGATCCGGACAGCAGTCATCGAGGACGGAGTGACACTGACACCGTACCTGCGGCCGCCCAAGCGCGGTCGCCATCTCGCCGACGATAAGATCGATGAGGCGCTGCGCCTCAGAGCGTGTAATCAATTCCCCGATCTCTCTCCGCGACTCGCGACTAATCCCTAATCCCTATTCCCTAATCCCTATTCCCTATTCCCCCGCCCCCTAATCCCGACGCGCGCCAGCGTCCTCCAGCGCGCGTATCTTTCCCAGCCGCCGCACATAACGCGCTTCGCGCATCGGAGTCGTGAGCCACGTCGTGACGATCTCGCGCGCCTCCTCAGCGGATAGCAACGTGGCGCCCAACGTCAGCACGTTGGCTCCGTTGTGCTCGCGCGAATAGCGTGCAATCGTCGGTGAAGTGGCCATCGCTGCGCGAATGCCCCGCACCTTGTTGGCGGCGATCGCCGATCCAATGCCTGCGCCATCGATGACGATGCCGGCGTCGGCTTCCCGACGCGCGACCATGAACGCGACGGAGGCGGCGACGTCGGGGTAATCGACCGGATCGGTGGTGTCGGTGCCGAGATCCTGGACGGCCAGACCGCGGCCACGCAGAAATGCGACGAGATCACGCCGCAACGTGATACCGGTGTGATCGCTTGCGATGGCGACGCGTTTAATCTCCGCCGCCGGCGCGAGCGACGCTTCGTCCGGCGCGCGATCCTCGTGGACGACCGTCACTCGCCGTTCGTTCAGAGTGTCCTGAGCCAGCGGTGTGATGTGGCCGCCGCGGGCGAGCAACACCGTATCGCCGCGTGCGAGCACCCGCGCGTCGGTCTCGGTGATGATGTCGAACTTTCGCATCGCGTCCGTAACGCAACCCGTCGCCGCACTAAAATACAAGCGCCATGCCCGACCTGCGGCCGACTGAAATCCTACTATCGGAACATCAGATTCAAAAGCGCGTCGCCGAGCTCGCGACCGAGATCCGCCGCGACTTCCCCGACGGCCTGCACCTTGTCGCTGTCCTCAAAGGCGCGTTCATCTTCCTTTCGGATCTCGTGCGGCATATGAGCGGCCAGGTCTCGCTCGATTTCATGGCCGTGTCGAGCTACGCAAAAGGAACGACGAGCTCCGGCGAAGTGCGGCTGCAGAAAGATCTCGACACCACCCTCGACGGCAAGAACGTCGTCATCGTGGAAGACATCGTCGACACCGGCCTGACGCTCACGTATTTGCAGGACATCCTTCGCGCCAGAAATCCGAAAACGCTCCGGACCGCGTGCCTGCTGAGCAAACCGTCGCGGAGGCAGGTCGACGTCAAGGTGGAATACATCGGGTTCACGATCGAGGATCGCTTCGTCGTGGGTTACGGGCTGGATTACGCGGAGCAGTACAGGAATTTGCCGCACATCGCTGTCGTCGGCAGGTGAAAAACACAAAGGACACAAAGGACACAAAGGATACAAAGGACACAAAGAACGCAGAGGACGCAGAGGACTTGCAGGTGCTCTTATCGCTTGACGGCGTCCCGAACTTTCTTGGCCAGTTCGTTCGCGTCGGCGATCACGGCCTCGCGATTCAGCGTTCTGACTGTCCGATCCTTCATCACGACCTTTCCATTGACGATCGTCGTTCGCACATCATCTCCGCGTGTCGTATAGACGAGATGTGAGACGGGATCGTACATCGGCGTCTGCCTCGCGTTGCTCATCGCGACCGTAATCACATCGGCGCGCTTCCCGGCTTCGAGCGATCCGATGAGACGTTCCATTCCGAGCGCCCGTGCGCCGCCCATGGTCGCCAGATCGAGCGCCGTCTGCGCCGGAACAGCCGTCGGATCGTGGGTGGCGTGCTTCGCGAGAAACGAGGCCTGCCGCATCGCTTCGAACATGTCGAGGTCGTTGTTGCTGGCGGCGCCGTCGGTGCCGAGTCCCAGCGCGACGCCGGCGGCGAGGTACTTCGTGACCGGAGCGGTGCCGCTGGCGAGCTTCATATTGCTTTCGGGATTGTGTGAGACGCCCACGCCGCGCCGTTTCAGGATGGCGATGTCCTCGTCGTTCACCCACACGCCGTGCGCCGCGAGCGTCCGGGGTCCCCAGAAGCCGATTGATTCCAGATAGGCGACGGGCGTTGCCTGATACTGCTGCCGCGCGCCGCGCAGTTCGTCTTCCGTCTCGGCGAGATGGATGATAACCGGCACGCCGTAGCGGCGTGCGAGCTCCGCGCTGGCGAGCAGCGTCGATTTGTCGTTCGTGTACAGCGCGTGCGGCGCGACCGCCGGGACGATGAGCGAATCGTCCTTGAACTGCTGAATGAATCGCTCCGCGCGCGCGAGCGCGTCGGCGGGTGTCTTCGCGTCGGGGACGGGAAACTGGAGGATCGTTTCGCCGAGCACGCCGCGCAGCCCTGCGTCCCGCGTCGCCTTCGCGATCTCCTCTTCGAAGTAGTACATGTCGGCGTAGGTGGTCGTGCCGGACTCGATCATCTCCAGCGCCGCGAGCCGCGTGCCGATCCGCACCATCTCCGGCGTCACCGTCTTCGCTTCAGCCGGAAAGATGTATTTCTGCAGCCACTCCATCAGCGCGAGATCGTCGGCGAGTCCGCGATACATTACCATCGGCGCGTGCGTGTGGGTATTGATCAAACCCGGAAGCACGATTTGACCGCGCGCGTCCACCGTTTCGGCGGCGCTGTACTTCGCGGAAATCCCCTCGGGCGTGTCGACGTCGACGATATCCGTTGCGTTGATCGCGACGGCGCCGGGTGACAGCGTCCGATGCCGCGCGTCTTCGGTAATCACCGTGCCGCCGACGACGACAAGCGACACCGAACGCCGCGCCGGCTGGACGACGAGCAGCGCGAGCACGGCGGTGAGGACGATCTTCATGCGCGCAAATTGTAAAACCAATCCTCAATAAATCCTCAATCCCCCAATCCCCCAATCATCAATAAATCCGCAATCCTCAATCCTCAATCCGCAATGTCGTATATTGTCCTCCGTGCCGCTGCACATCATCGACCATCCGCTCGTGCACGACGCACTGACGTCGCTGCGCGACAAGCGTACGGGCCCGGAACATTTCCGCCGCGCGGCGACGCGCATCAGCGTGCTGCTTGCGGCCGAAGCGCTGCGCGATGTGCCGTCGAGCGAGGTGACCGTGGAGACGCCGCTCGGACCGGCGTCCGGCCGCAAGGTCGGCGCGGACGTCGTCGTCGTCCCGGTGCTGCGCGCAGGGCTCGGCATGCTCGATGCGGTCCTCGAGCTCGTGCCGGCGGCGCGCGTCGGTCACATCGGCCTGCAGCGCGACGAGATGACGGCGGTCGCATCCCAGTACTATTCGAAGCTGCCCTCGCGTCTGGACAACAGCTTCGTGCTGATGATCGATCCGATGCTGGCGACCGGCGGCAGCGCCGTGGCTGCCCTGGATCTCCTCGCGCGCGCGGGCGCACACACGGTCCGCATCGTCTGTATCGTCGCCGCTCCCGAGGGCGTCGCGCTGGTCGAACGGCATCATCCAAACGTCGATATCTACACGCCCGTCGTCGATCTCAAACTCAACGATCACAAGTACATAGTGCCCGGCCTGGGCGATTTCGGCGACCGGCTCTACGGCACCATCTAATTCCGGCACGTGCCGCGCAACCCGGTCGCATCAAACCGGCTGTCGCGCGGATAGAATCTGAGGACTTTATGACAGCGCGCACAAATGGCGTCGTGCACGAGCGCCGGTCCCAGGCCCGCACACCGACGGAGCGCTGGCAGTCGTCGCTCACGTCGATCGAGCCGAACAAGATTCTCATCCGCGGTTACCCGCTCGACGAGATGATGGGCCGTCTCGGATTTGCCGAGGCGGTGTATCTGCTGCTGATGGGCGAGCTGCCGACGCCGGCGATCGGGCGGATGCTGAACGCGGTGCTCGTGTCGTCGATCGATCACGGCGTCACGCCGCCGTCGACGCTGGCGGCGCGCAACGTCGCGACGTCCGGCGCGCCGCTCAAGGACTGCGTCGCCGCGGGCATTCTTGCGTTCGGTCCGCATCACGGCGGCGACATCGAATCGTGCATGCGGTTTCTGGACGCCGGACTCACGCTGATGCGCGGCGGCCGGAGCCTGCAGGAAGCGGCCACCGAGATCATCGCCGAGTGCGTGCGCGCGCACGAGGTGCCGCCAGGTTTCGGTCACCGCTTCCACACGAGAGACCCGCGCGCCGCGCGGTTGTTTCAGATGGCGCTGGAGCTCGAGCTCGAAGGTGAGCACGTGCGGCTCATTCGCGCAACCGAGCACGTGCTCGACGTCCACAAGGACAAGTTCCAGCGGCCGCTGCCGGTGAACGTCGACGGCGCGATCGCGGCCATCTCGGCCGATCTCGGCTTCGCGTACGAGCTCGGCAACGCGATCTTCCTCATCTCGCGGCTGCCGGGGCTCATCGCGCACGCGCACGAGGAGCGCGCGCGGCAGCCGCCGATGCGTCAAATCGATCCGAAGGATTACGACTACGACGGCGCCAAGGATCGCCGCCTGCCCGAGGGTCGAAAGTAGTACGCTGGAGGGGTGTCTCCTCGGAGATTCGTACCGGGCCGCTCGGTCGTCGCGGCCCGTACAAATCGCGGTCGAACATTCGTGTAACTAGTTCTGCTTCATCGCAGATGGGCACTACAAGTATGGACTCTGCGGCCGATATCATTACTCGCGAGGTCACCAGCTGGCCTGGCGTCACCGCGTTGCCCCATCGCTTCGGGGGTGTCGAGTTTCGCGTCGACAAACGCGAGCTCGGCCACCTGCACGGCAACCATATTGCGGATCTTCCGTTTCCAGTGAAGATCCGCGAGCAGCTCGTCGCATCCGGTCGCGTGAGACCGCATCACGTGCTGCCGGAGTCAGGATGGGTGACGTTCCACATCCGCGACGCCGAAGACATCGCGCGCGCTATCGATCTGTTCCGCCTCAGCTACGATCGACCGTGGCGTGCCGAACCTGTCCACGACATCGTAGAGGAAGCATCGGAGGATTCGTTTCCTGCGAGCGATCCGCCGGCGTTCGTGCCGGTCACGGGTGTGGGACACACGTCGAGCAGCTGAAGGCTTCATGCCATCGAAGGCGCGTCGCCGCGCCGACCGCCAGGTCGTGCGCGGGCGATGCGCTCGCGCGCTCGTGCCGAAGGGCAAGCTGACGGCGAAGCCGCAACATCTAGCCGAGATGCGGAGGAATTTGCCGCAGGGGCCACAAAAAGGGGCACGCGCTGATACAATCAATGTTCGGCGCGAGGCCGGAAGACCGCAACCCCGCCTGCAATCAATCGCTTGGGCGCTTAGCTCAGTTGGTTAGAGCGCGTGCTTCACACGCACGAGGTCAGTGGTTCGAGTCCACTAGCGCCCACTAGATTCGCCAATCACATCGATCACCGGATGCAGCTCGATGCAACTGTGCGATCGACCGGTCTGTCCGTGCGCAAAGTCGTAGAAACCGACGCCGCGCACGGTGACGTGCTGTCCCAATCGAACGGAGAGTCGCTGATACTCCAGGCGTGCATTCGCTAGCGTCGTC
>Ga0075434_100000653_pt1 | contig 26879 bp, 23 predicted proteins | sample RhiMethybrSRZTD3_FD_75298 | JGI IMG/M metagenome (GOLD analysis project Ga0075434, IMG submission 75298) | Populus rhizosphere microbial communities from Tennessee, USA - Rhizosphere MetaG P. TD hybrid SRZTD3 | ecosystem: Host-associated > Plants > Roots > Rhizosphere > Soil | place: USA... | reverse complement strand
TGACGGTTGGCGGGGTACCACCGCACCTCTCGGGTCAAGTCGAGGCCCACGCGGCTTCGATGCGTAACCGATGTGCTCTTGTAGGCCGAAGTCATCTGGACTTCCTCGACGTGGAAAGCCCGCCCACCCTGCATAGCCGGCAGGAGCCACGGCGTCTCTACGGGAGGCGCGTTATCCCCAGAGCAAAGCGCAAAGACGTGGCGCGGGCCGGCTAGCTGCCGGCGCTTGGAGGCGTGGCGGCACTCCTTCCGATGCGTGCGCTGAGCTCACCCATGTAAGCGCGGATGCGTGCCGCGTTCACTCCGTAATCGCTCGTGCCTTGGCGACTCGTGGAACGCATGTCTATGCGGCTGCCCACTTCAGCGCCGACAACTCTGATGACGATATCATCGATGAAGCGGAACCAACGGCTTTGCTCGCTGGCCTCAATATGTCCCGCCTTGCCGTCGACGGCGACAATCGACCAACCCGGCATCGATTTTGCGAGCTTGAGGGCTTCGTCGAACGCCTTTTGCCTACTGAGGGTCGAATAGAGGGGCACAACGTCGGGATAGGCCGCCTTTTGCAACTGCGCGACTTCGGGGCGACGCTCGTCTAAGCTGGAGGCGTGCTGATTGCTGCGCGCGGCTAACACCGCGCTGAATTTTGGTGGGTTGTCGGGGTCGGTGGCAATATCGTGAATTCGGGGCAGGATGCTGCGTCGAAGCGCGTACTGCGCCGGCACGTAGACGAGCGCTGCACCTATCCCCAGCGCGACAAGCAGGCCAGCGCGACTGCGCCGGCGCAGCCGGGACCAGCCGCGCGCCAGCGTCGCAACACTTAGCATGACCGCGCCCGTCGCCAGCAGAGCCGAAGCGGGCATCAACCGGTAGAGCCCAAAGCCGTATTGCCACCACTCGAGCCGGCAACCGAGCGGGGCGAGCATGAGCAGACAAAGCGCCGCTCCCGCCAGAGCCAATGCGGCAGTGGGACCAACGCTCGGCGATGCCATGCGAACCCCCGGGGCAACGGACAGCGTCAAAGAAGTGGGGACCGAACGGCTGACTTCAATATCAGGCAATGAAGTCAAAGCCATGAAACAATCGGCGCGTACGCTGGATAAGCTCTTCTGCGGGCTGCTCGCGCAATTTTGAAGTCGGCTGCAAAGGTCACCACGGCTTGACCGTGCGCGGCCGATCTCTGCTTTTTCGCCCCGACCCGCCCCTATGTGCGTGGTGCGGGGCGGCAGATGCACGTACGCCCCGGGCCGCGAAGCCTGGGGCGTACTTGAACACGCAGTTTTGCTACTGGCTGCCGCTGCCGCTACCCTGGCCGCCGCGATCAAGGGCATCCATCGCCTGCCACCAGTCCATCGAGCCGATAGGGAAGAGATTGGGATCGGTCGAGACCTGGTCGCGCGAAATATAGCCGTAGCCAATTGGCGGACCGACGCCATAAACGGCCGGCGCCCCATAACCGGCCGCCGGTGCTTGGTAGCCGTAGGCGCCCGGGCTCTGGTAGCCATAGACGCGCGCGCGATTTCTGCAGTGCCGAATGCCGCCCTCGGTCCAACAGACCCGGGCTGCGACCTGCTGAATTCTCGCCGCGGCGCCGTCGGCAGATACGAGCTCTCTGGCTGTGCCCCCGACCGGACCAGCTTGGGCGTGTGCCGTCATCGCAGCTAACGCGAAGACAACAGTGCAACCTGGCAGCCAAGCTTTTTGTGCCATGATGATCTCCTGTGCTGTGGGAATTGGAGGTTTGGGAGGAGCACGCTTCGTGCGCCCCAACTAGGCCTCTGTCGAGCGCAGGCGTCGATCCAGCACTACCCGCAAATCGCGGCAAAGAAATACTGAATTGTTGCGGAGGCGGATGATTCAATCTTGGGCCAAGCAGGCAGCAGCCGCGCTGCGCGCAGCAATCCGTTGCGACCCGGCGCAAATCACAAGGACGCTGGGAGTTCGCTTAACTTAACCTCACGCGAACGTGACAAAGATTTCCCAGCGCCGGTGACGCGCGCCGACTGGCAGAAAGCCGCCGGCTCGGACGCTGCGGCATCCTTTTAAGGCCACGCTACGGCAGACGGAAGCCGATGGTACTCCGGCGCGAATTCACAGCCTTGTGAAGCCATCAGCAGTCCAGCGCTCACTGCCGACGCCGTGGTGCACGATGAAGAGGCCGTCCGGATCGTAGCTGTCCTTGACGGAGAGCAGCCTTGCATAGTTCGTGCCCCAGAACGACTGACGCCAGTCCTGCTCGAAGAAATCGCTCTCGGCGAGATAGCTGCCACGCTGAGGCACCAAATGCTCAATGGCGCCCACCGCACGCCTGATTGCCGCCGCATGCTGACGAGCGGTCGAGAAATCTGGCTCGCGATTTGGAATGCCCGCATAGGCGGGTGGGCCGTGCGCCGCGCTGATGAGAAGCGCAAAGGCATCGAGCACCTGCGGATTGGTTGCCGTATCCCGGGTTGCTGCAATCGCCTCGGCGCTCGCGCCGGCAAGCGCCTTGTTCACGTGCAGGGCCACGGTCCAATGCCGCGACGCCGCAAAGAGAGCGTCACCGAAACCTGCCTGCGCCTCGGTTGCCAATAAAGAGGCGGGCAACCATAGGGACTGGTAGCCATGCAGGACCTGCCCGGCTTCCCCGGCATTCGTAGCATAGTAGATGTTGCCCGATGGCGCGTCGGGTCGTGCATCCGCCAGCACCAGGCCTGGCACGCCGTTGAGAACCTCTGGGTTCCAAAAGTCGCGGGCCGGCACGGCAAGGATCGAGGGCCCCGACAGCAGCTTGTAATCATCGGCTGCCGCCAAGACCCAGGCCATGAACGGATGCCACACGGCCACCGCCTGTTGCTGGCTCATGCCCCGGTGCACCATGGCAATCACGAGCACATTGTCCGGGCCGAAGCCGATCTGTTCGCCCCAGCTCGGATTGAACAACGCCTCGGCATAAAAGCTGACGATGCGGCCGATCAGGCGGCGAAAGGCGGCATCCGAAGTCGCCTTGATGGTGAGGAACGCGGCGCCAAAGAATTGCGGCAGGGCATGCGTGCGCAGGGTCAGTCGCCTCACCACACCCAAGCTGCCGCCACCACCACCTTTCAGGGCCCAAAACAGGTCGGGATTGGTGCAGGCGTTTGCGATCCTAAGGACGCCATCCGCGGTGACGAGTTCGGCTTCGAGTAGATTGGCCGCGGCGGTCCCGTAGGCTTTGGAAAAGCTGCCGAACCCGCCACTCTGTACAAGACCCGCAACGCCCACGGTCAGGCAGCCTCCACCCTGGACGTAGCGACCCGCGCGCGTCGTAACGGCGCTATAGACCTGCCCCCAGCTGGCTCCTGCCTCCACGCTTACCGCCGCCTGAGGCTGGCTGTGCTCAGCACAGCCAGCGCCGACGAAAGCGTCGTGCAGGGTGATCGCAGCCATCCTGCGGGTCCAAATCAGCAGCGAGTCGGCCGCATTGGAGGTACCCTGATAGCTGTGGCCGCCACCTTTGATCACAACTCGCAGCGCATGGGAGCGAGCAAAGTTGACCGCAGCTACGATGTCGCTCGCGGATTGGGCGGCAACTGCAAAGGCGCTGGGCTGTAAGGTCCATGCGTCCACCCAACCCAGCGACTGTGCGAGCCCGACCTCGTCGCCAAGGTAGTAGGGGTTTTTTAAGGATTTGAAGAGTGCGTCGCATTGCGCGCCTGCGGCGTCGTCGAAGCAGGCGGCAAATGGCGCGCGCACGTCCAGAAGCCGCCCGCTCACGGCCCGACGCAACTCTTCCCAACTCGCTGGGCTTGGCCAGCCCGCATCGCCGGGGCGCAAACGCGCCGGCAAACGTGCGCCCTGCGCGGTTCCACCGTTTGTTGGCATTCCGAGCACTTTTGCCGCCGCAAGCGCGGCCAATTTGCCGACCAGACGTCTTCTATTCATCGCAACATTCAAGGCCACGCCTGTTAGCTGTTGCACGCCGCCGATGCCCGGCGCAAGCCGTCGGCCGATGCCGCGAATGGCGCAGGCGCACACCATCTCGGTTTTGCCGCTCCTCTCAAACCCCTTACCTGAACCGATCGAGACTGGCGCGGCGCCTATGACAGCCGATTGATTGGGATCGATACGGTAGCGGCAAGCGTGTGTGGGAGCAGGACGCGCCGATCGATCGCAGCCGGCCTTCCACGATCAGCGTGTCGCCTCAACGCCGCGCGTCGCTGCGAGATTGAAGAACGTGCCGGGTATCTGACACTCGGGGCGTGGCACCCACAGGTTCGCAGGCGCGGGAACCCCGCAAAAAAAGAGGCGCCGCAGGGACGCCTCCTCCAGTCCCAGTTCGGTTTTCGTCAGCGATTGATGTTTACATCCTTGGTTTCGGGCAAGAACAGCAGTCCGACAACGAAGCTCATGGCCGCCACGACCACCGGATACCATAGGCCCGAGTAGATATCGCCCGTTGCCGCGACGATGGCAAAAACGGTTGCCGGCAGAAAGCCTCCAAACCAACCGTTGCCAATGTGGTAGGGCAACGACAATCCGCTGTAGCGGATGCGGGTGGGAAATAGCTCTACCAACCAGGCGGCAATGGGGCCGTAGACTATGGTGACGAAGATCACGAGGATGGTCAGCAACAGCACCGTGACGCCATAGTTGATTTGGTCGGGATTGGCTTTGACGGGATAGCCATGACGAGCGATTGCCGCCATCAGGGCCTGCGTAAAGTCTGCCCGGTTGGTGGGGATGGCCTCTTCCCCGACCTTAACGATCGCGGCGGTACCTTTCGGCGCGCCCTCGTTCTTGTAGTTCACCGAGGCCGCCACCAGCGCCGCCTTGGCGGTGTCGCAGGAGGTCGTAAACTTCTCGGTGCCTGTCATCTTGAACTGGAACGAGCACTCGGAGGGGTCGGCCACGACCGTTACGGGCGCCGTTGCCAACGCGGTCTCCAGAGCCGGGTTGGCGTCGTGCGTAATTGCCTTGAAGATGTTGACCGGGGAGGCCGGAGCATAGGTCAAGACAGCAAGCGCGAAGCCGAGCAGCATGATCGGCTTGCGCCCAATCTTGTCCGACAGCCAGCCGAAGATGATGAAAAACGGGGTGCCGATGGCAAGGGCGATGGCGACCAGGACCTGCGCGGTCGTTGCATCCACCTTCAGCGTCTGCGTCAGAAAGAAGAGCGCATAGAACTGCCCGCCGTACCACACTACGGCCTCGCCGGCGGTAGCGCCCAGCAGCGCCAACAGCGCGATCTTGGCATTGGACCAATTGCCGAATGCTTCGCTGAGCGGCCGTTTAGAAGTGCGTCCCTCCTGCTTCATGCGCTGGAAGATCGGCGATTCGTTCAACTTGAGCCGGATCCAGATGGAGACCACCAACAGCACGATCGAGAGCAGGAACGGCACGCGCCACCCCCAATCGGCAAAGGCCGCTTCGCCCATAATGTTGCGAATGGCCAGAATCAGCAGCAAGGCCATGAACAGGCCCAGGGTTGCCGTCGTCTGGATCCAAGAGGTGTAGTAGCCGCGCTTGTCGGCCGGTGCGTGCTCGGCGACGTAGATTGCCGCCCCACCATACTCGCCGCCAAGCGCTAAGCCCTGCACCAGACGCAAGCCGATCAGCACGATGGGTGCCATGATCCCCCATTGCGCGTAGGAGGGCAGCACGCCGATGAAAAACGTGCCCAATCCCATCAGCGTCATGGTCACGAGGAAGGTGTACTTGCGCCCGACAATGTCGCCGATGCGGCCGAAAATCAGCGCACCCAAGGGCCGGACCGCGAAGCCCGCCGCGAAGGCGAGCAGTGTGAAGATGAAGCCGACATTCGCCGGCACGTTGGAGAAAAAGTATTTGGCCAGAAACACGCCAAGCGTGCCGTAAATATAGAAATCGTACCACTCGAAGACGGTCCCGAGCGAGGAGGCGAAGATCACCAGCCGCTCGTCCGCCGTCATCCGCGTACCGCGGCGTTCCGTGTAAATGGCGTCCTCAGTCGTTGCCATGAGTGTCGTGTCTCCCAATAGTGCGAGGCGAGCGCGAAGCCCACATCGCCCTTCACTTGACACAGCCTCAGCTCGTTTCCCTCCCACCCTAAAGTCTATTAGACGTTGCGCGCATGACGACAACACAACACTCTGAAACAACTTACGAAAAGGCCGCGGCGGCCAAACCGCACGCGGCGTTCTCGCGTGTTAGCATTTGGACTAAGTTCGCGAACCCTGCGCGGGCCTCTAGGTCGCGCTCAGCGAGACCTCGCCCACGTCCTCGAGCACGAAGTCGAGGCGATCGCCGGCGGCAATGTCCACGGTTGTGACGACGCTGCCCGTGATCACGACCATGTCACGCTCGATCGGGCGGCGGCGCTCGATCGCCAAATTGGCAAGCCACGCCAGGGCGCCCAGCGGATCATCGGTGCGGCCAGCAGCCTCGAGCTTGCCATTCCGTGACAAGCGTCCAGCGATACCGTCGAGGTCGAGCGCAGCCGGCAGTGGTTTGGGCGCAGCAATGACGATCCCGCCGTTCCAGGCGTTATCGGCAATCAGCGAGAGCGCCTGACAGGTCTTGTAATCGGCGTGGCGATCCTCGATCAACTCGAAGGCGGCCATGATTTCGGCGACCGCGGGCCGCACGCTGTCGCGCGTATAGGGCAAAGGCTCGGGCAGGAGTGTGCGACCGAGCCGTACGGCCAGCTCGCATTCGATGCGCACATTGACGTAGTCGGCTTTGGCAAGGCGCGCCGGCGAGCGGTGTACGCGGGAGGCAAAAATCATGCCCCCGCAGGGATGGTCGATCCCCATCAGCTGTTGCATGACCTTGGTCGTGGTGGCGATTTTCAGGCCGGCCACGCCGCCTAACCGCTCGGCCCAGCGTGCACACAGCGCTTCCTGCACGTCATAGGCTTCGGCCACGGTTTTGGGGCCGATTGCGGCGGGGATGTTCTGGTAGGGCGCACGGGTTTTATGAGCGTCGTCGAGAAAACGGGCGGCTTCGGCTGGGGCGAACATTGATCCATCCTTTGGGGCAGCGGCCCACCGCGGCCGGTCGGCCGAACGGCTTTGGTGCCGGCATTTCCCCCTTTATAGTGGCGGCCAGATTGCCGCCAGAAACGGCCGCCGTCCAGCTCGGGAGGAAGGATGTTCGAGACCACAATCGCCGGCAGCCTGCCGAAACCGCCCTGGCTGGCGGAGACCAACAAGCTGTGGGCACCCTGGCGCCTCGAGGGCGAGGCGCTCGCAGCCGCCAAGCGGGATGCCACGCTGCTCGCCATCAAGGAGCAGGAGGATGCCGGCATCGACATCGTCAGCGACGGCGAACAGGCGCGTCAGCACTTCGTGCACGGCTTTCTCGAGCGCGTAGAGGGGATCGATTCCGAACATAAGGTCGAGATGGGGATTCGCGCGGACCGCTATAAAGCCATGGTGCCGCAAGTGGTGGCGGCGCTGCGGCTCAAGGGGCGCGTGCACAAAATGGAAGCGCAGCTTGCGCGCGCCCATACCCGGCGTAAGCTCAAGTTCACCTTGCCCGGGCCGATGACGATCACCGACACGGTCGCCGACCGCTACTATGGCGACAAAGTGAAGATGGCTTTCGCCTTTGCCGAGCTTTTGAACGAGGAGGCCAAAGCGCTCGAGAAGGACGGGGTCGATGTCATCCAATTCGACGAGCCCGCCTTCAACGTGTTCATGGACGAGGTGAACGGCTGGGGCATTGCCGCCCTCGAGCGGGCCGCGGCGGGCCTCGCCTGTACCACGGCCGTGCACATCTGCTACGGCTACGGCATCAAAGCCAACATCGATTGGAAGGCATCTCTGGGCCGGGAGTGGCGTCAGTACGAGGCGATCTTTCCCGCCCTCGCCAAGAGCCAAATTGGGCAGGTGTCGCTGGAATGCCGCAACTCCAAGGTTCCCATCAGCCTCCTTGGCCTACTCAAGGGCAAACAGATTCTGGTCGGTGCAATCGACGTCGCCAGCGACACCGTCGAGACGCCCGAGGAGGTCGCCGCGGTCGCGGCGGAGGCCGCCAAGCACATTCCAGCCGAGTCGATCCAGCTGTGCACCAATTGCGGTATGGCCCCCATGCGCCGTGACATTGCCTTCGCCAAGCTCAGCGCCTTGGCGGCAGGCGCGGCGCTGGCTCGCCAGCGCTTTGCGTAAGCCGCCACGGCGCCAGGTGACTATTGCTCGGCCAGCAAGCTGCGCAGATCGAGGCGGGCGCTGATCATGCTGAGTTCACCCGTCGGCGTGACCGGCCACCGCTCGCGCGGCTTATCCCAATAGAGTTCCACGCCGTTCTGGTCATAGTCGCGCAGATAAAGGGCCTCGCTGACGCCATGATCGCTCGCGCCATCGAGCTCGATGCCGGCCGCCATCACACGGCGCAGCGCATCGGCAAGATCCCGTCGCGTCGGATAGAGGATGGCAAGATGGTAGAGCCCGGTGCTACCGGGCGGCGGCGCTGCGCCGCCGAGGCTTTCCCAGGTGTTAAGCGCGATATGGTGGTGATATCCCCCCGCAGAAATGAAGACGGCGCCTTGACGCCGCTGCGTCACCTCAAACCCGAGCACGTCGCAATAAAACGACAAGGCCCGCTCCAGGTCAGCCACCTTGAGATGGACGTGACCGATCCGGGTTCCCGCCGGGACCGCGCGCGCCGGTCGATGCTCGGCCAGCGGGCGCAGTCGTGACGCTGTCTCGTTCATGAGCTTGCTCCAATAGCGCTAGGCGCGGCTATCTCCTTGGCTCATCCCGCGTGCTGTCGAGGGCTCCAGCGCACCTACTGTGCCACTCGCCAGAAACGCCGCGAGATTATCGGTCATGTAGTGAATGTGCGCGGGCGGCTCAAGCCAGGCGCGGATCTTCTGCTGCACCGGGTGATCGTAGTTGCTGGCGGCGTGCACGAGCACCGTTGTCATGCCGAGGGCGTGCGGGGCCTCCAGATTGCTGGGTATGTCCTCGAACATCGCCGACAAGGTCGCGCTGACGCCGTGCACCTTGAGGAAATGCTCATAGCAGGCGGGCGACGGCTTTGGTACGTAACCGGCATCACAAATGTCATAGATACCATCGAACAGATGCAGGATACCCACCTTGCCGGCGACGCGCTCGGCGTGCGCACGCGATCCGTTGGTAAAGATTAGCTTGCGGCCCGGGAGGCGCGCGATGCGAGCCGCGAGCTCGGGATGTTCGGCAAGCCCGGACAGGTCGAGATCATGAACGTAGTCGAGAAACGGCTTGGGATCCATGCCGTGCACCCGCATCAGTCCGCACAGCGTGGTGCCAAACTGCCGGTAATAGGTCTTCTGCAGGTGCCGCGCGTATTCTACGGGCACACCGAGATAACGCGCGATGAACTCGCCCATGCGGCGGTCCACTTGGCCGAACAGGTTGCACTCCATCGGATAAAGCGTGTTGTCGAGATCGAAGATCCACACCTGGGTGCGCTCGAAGCTGCGCTGTGCGGCAGGCAGAGCGGCCATTCATACCGCCTTCGTCGGCTTGCGGCTGACCAGCGTGCCGACGCCATGCTGGGTGAAGAGCTCCAGCAGCACGCAGTGCGGCACGCGTCCGTCCAGCACCACGACCGCCTCGACGCCCGCTTCGACGACCTCGATACACCCCTCGATTTTCGGGATCATGCCACCGCTGATGATGCCGCCGCGGATCAGCTCGCGCGCTTGCGCAACTGAAAGCTCGGCGATGAGCCTGTTGTCCTTGTCGAGCACACCGGCGACATCGGTCAGCAACAGCAGCCGCTTGGCTTTCATGCGCGCCGCCAATGCGCTGGCGAAGGTGTCGGCGTTGATGTTGAGGGTCTCGCCGTCGCGGCTGATCCCGACCGGAGCAATGACGGGGATGAGGTCGGATGCGGATATTACATCGACGATGTGCGGGTTGACCTCGGCCGGATCCCCGACATAGCCGATATCGACGGCCTGCATCAGGTTCGACTGGGGATCCGGCATCTGCGTGATCTTGCGCGCAATCATCAAGTTGGCATCTTTGCCAGAAATTCCGACCGCCTTGCCACCCTGCCGATTGATCGCGGTCACGATATCCTTGTTGATGAGACCGGCGAGCACCATCTCGACGACCTCGACGGTCGGCTTGTCGGTAACCCGCAAGCCATGCACAAATTCGGATTTCAGCTGCAACCGCTTCAGCATGCCAGCGATCTGCGGGCCTCCGCCATGCACGACAATTGGCTTCACGCCGGCTTGCTTGAGCAAAACGATATCCTGCGCAAACGCCGCGGCCAGCGCGGGCTCGCCCATGGCGTGTCCGCCGTACTTGACCACCACGGTCTGCCGATCGTAACGCTGCATGTGCGGCAGGGCCTCGGCAAGGATGCGCGCTTGCGTGTGCGCCGAGGGCGGCGCGGCACTGTCTTTCGTGTCTGCCTGGAATTTCGCCATCTGCGGGCAGCCTCGATGATGCCGACTTGCCTAAGCACTTATATCGGTCATCGCGACGGCTCAACGGAATTTGCGCCACAGACACCCGCCGGGGCTGCACAAAGGCAGCCACGTTTGCTAAAACCCCTGGGTCTTTGGCTGTCATTGCGCCCGCGCTAGGTTCGGCCGGCATCGATCGAACCACCGGTGGGCTTTGCTCGGGGGACCTGCGCTCTGTTGGGGAGTGGCTGATGCCGCAAGCCTTTGCGGAGGAGTTCAAATCGTTTCCCATATCTGCTGAGCTGGGCGAGAGCCTGGAGCGCGCGCACCGGTTCGCCCGGGAACAATCGCATCGGCTGGTCACGCTTGAGCATCTTTTGCTGGCCCTGACGGAGGATGCCGATGCGACTGCCATGCTCGCCTCGGCAAGCGTCGATCTCGGACGTCTCAGTGCCGACGTCTCCAGCTACCTGGGGGGCTTGCTGGAGGACATGCGGGGTGAAGCCCATACGGAGCTTCATCCCGACGGGGACCTGATCCGCGTCCTCAAGGCGGCAACGACGGCTGCCCAGCAATCCCGGCGGCGGCACATTGACGGGGCCATCGTGCTGGCCGCGATTGTCGGCGACGCGAAAAGTGCCGCGGCTGGCCTCCTCAAGGCGCTCGGCCTGACTTTCGAGGGGGCCATCCGCGCCCTGCAGCGTGCCAATCAGCCCGCGCGGGGCAAGCTGCCGCAACCAAACAGCGCCGCTCACTGGGGGTCAGGGGCAAATCTGGGCAAACCCGGCATGGGAGGAGGCCTTGAACAGCAACCCCCGCCGGGCCCGGGGGTGGCGGTGCCGCCCGCAAGCCCGGAAATTTCGCTCGCCACCTCCGCCGAGGAGTTTCTGGCGGCGGCTCGCGCGCGCATTCAGCAGCGCGCCGCGGCCGCGCGCGCCAATGAGCCCCCCACCGCCGTCCCCCTCGGCGCGGCCGCGCCATCAGGGATAACGACGGGGGAACGCCCAGCGCCGTCGAGCAGCGCCCCCCCATCCAACCGCGCCGATCTCAACCCCTCGAGCCTGGCGGCCGCCATGCGCGACGTTGCCGGTGCACCGGCTGCAGAGGCAGCCGAGGCCGCACCCGCCGCCCCGGCGGCCGAGCCGCCGCCACCCGCACGGGCGGTGGCGGCAGCACCCCCAGCGCCAAGCCCGCCCGAGGCGCGCCCACCGGCTGAAAGCGCCGCTGCCCTGGCGCCGCCGCGAACCCCAGCGCCGGCACCGGAGGCCGCCGCCGTGGCGCGGCTCCCTCAACCCGGGCCCCACCGCGGCGCCGGGCCGTTGCCTGGGCGGCCGCTGCGCGCTGGCGACGGGGCACCGCGGCCGCCGCTCCCGTCCGCCCCGCCGAATCGGCCACCGGCGGGCTTCGGGCCGCCGCTGCGCCCTGCACGCACTCCTTTTGCTGCCAACGGCGCTGGTGCGCCGGGCCTGCCGCAGGCGCGGCCGCCGGGCGCGCCAATGCCCCCGCACGATGCGAACGCCGGCATCGTCGTCCCCCTGCAGCCCCGCGGCGGCCCGGCTGGCCCGGCGAACTATGCCGAACGCGGTCCGCTGGCCGAGAGCGTGCCGCGGCGAATGCGCAGCGGCGTGGCGGCCAGTGCCGAAGTGCGCATTGCACGCGATAAGATCGACAGCCTGATGCTGGCCCTTTGCAACCGCGGCGTGCGGCCTGAAGCCTATCCGACCCGCACACTCGCCGTGCGGCTGAGGGCGCCCAACGGGGGCTTTGCCATCGAGGCCACGGCGCCGGAAACGCAGTGGATTGACCGGGTGATGGGCGGCCCCGGTGACGGTTTTGCGGCTTGGCGTTGGACCATTACGCCGGAACGGCACGGTCGCAATCGCTTGCTGCTGACGGTATCGGCGCGGCTCATTGGCGCCGATGGACTGGTGGCCGAAGCGGCGCCCTCGGACCGCTCGATCGAGGTCAAGATCGCACCTAACTATCGCCGACTGGCCCAACGCTGGGCGGGCTGGCTGCTCGCGATGCTGGCCGGCGTGGCGCTCGGTCAATTCGGCGGCGAGGTTTGGGCGAGCCTCGTTTTTCTGATCCGGCAGGCCACGGGCACTTGACGGCTCGAGCAGCAGGTACGCACCCCTGAGGAACTCCCTTCGACCAATCAGACGAAGTTGCCGGCGCCACTCGCGGCCGCCAGCTGGGCGATCTGTGCCTTGAGCTCGGCCAGGCCAGCCCCGGTCACCGCCGAGGTTGCCAAGAGGCCAGCGGCGGCGGCGGGATGCCGTCGCAGGGCGTCCTCGGTGGCGGCAAGAACCCGCGCGAGCTCAGTCGGCTTGATCTTGTCAATCTTCGTTAGCACCGCCTGGTAGGATACGGCCGCCTCGTCCAGGCGCCGCATCATCTCGAGGTCCGCCGGGGTGAGCCCGCGCCGCGCGTCGAGCAAGAGGAAGGCGCGCACAAGCCTCGCCCGCCCGCGCAAATAATCGCGCACGAGCCTGGTCCAGCCCTCGACGCGGGCTTTGGGCGCTTCGGCAAAGCCGTAGCCGGGAAGGTCGACGAGAAACAGTGCTGCCCCGGGCGCCTCGTAGAAATTGGCCTCTTGCGTTCGGCCAGGCGTGTTAGATGTGCGCGCCAAGGTGCGCCCGACGAGCCCGTTGATGAGGCTTGACTTGCCAACGTTGGAGCGGCCCACGACACAGATCTCGCAGTGCTCGCCCGCCGGCAGCGCAGCCAAGTGCGGCACGCTCTTGACGAATTGCCAGGGACGGCGAAACAGCGCCTCCCCGGCGGCCAGTTGCTCAGGTGTAAAGCCGAGGGCGGTCATGCGACATGCCGCGCCCTCGCCTGGGGGCTGGCCCGGGTGACATGGCTCATCGTCCTTCCTTGCCGCTCAGAATGTGTCGAGCCTCGTCGATTTTCGCGGCGATCGCATGATCGGAACCGTTCAAGCCCGCCTGCATGCCCGTCGCCTTGGCGAGCGCAAGCTCGATTTCCGCCGCCGTCGCGTCGGTGTCGAGACCCAACGTGCGCAGCGCCTGCTCGCGCGTCATCGGTGCCTGCGGCAGCAGGTTGGCCGCGCGCGGTTTGGCCTGCGGGCCGCGCTGGGGCGGATTTGCCGGCTTCGGTTTGCTGCTGCCGACATCTGTGGCGCGGCCAAGCCTTTGCCTGCCAAAGGCTTTTACCGCCTCGACCCGCCCCTTCCACTTTTCGATACCCAGATTCCTCCAAAGATGGATCTCGGCATCGTTCTTGCGCATGATCGCATACTGTTGCAGCAACGAGAGCACGTTGTTCCAGGCCCAATAGATCACTAGGCCGGAGGGAAATGAGGCGAGCATGAACGTGAAGATCACCGGCATCCAATTGAAGATCTTCTGCTGCACGGGATCGGGCTGCTGCGGGTTGAGCTGCATCTGGAACCACATCGTGGCACCCATGATCAGCGGCCAGGCGCCGATGTGCAGAAACTCCGGCACCTGATAGGGAAGCAACCCGAAGAGATTGAATAGCGAGGTGGGATCGGGCGCGGACAGATCCTTGATCCAGCCAAAAAACGGCGCGTGCCGCATGTCGATGGTAACGAACAGCACTTTGTAGAGGGCGAAGAACACGGGGATCTGCAGGACAATTGGCAGACAGCCCGACATCGGATTGATTTTCTGGTTTTTGTAGAGCGCCATTAACTCCTGTTGCTGCTTGGCGCGATCGTCCTTGAAGCGCTCCCGGATTTTCTCCATCTCCGGCTGCAGCTTCTTCATCTTCGCCATCGACTCGTAGCTCTTATTGGCGAGCGGAAAGAACGCGAGCTTGACGAGCACGGTGGTGGCAAGGATGGCAAGGCCGTAGTTGCCGAGCAGTTGGGAGAGCCAGTGCAGCAGCTTGAACAGCGGCTTGGTGATGAAATAGAACCAGCCCCAATCGATCAGCAGATCGAATTGCTTGGCGCCCAGCTGCTCCTTATAGGCCTCGATCAAGGTCACCTGCTTGGCCCCGGCGAACAGATTGCTGGTCGTGGTGGCCGAGGCACCGGGTGCGAGGGGAAGGGCGCTTAGCAGCAGATCGGTCTGGAACCGATCTTTGCTGCCTTTGATGCCGCGGAAACTGGCGGTGTAGGCGACCTTTTGATCCGGGATGAGCGCTGCGGCCCAGTATTTGTCGGTGATGCCGATCCAGCCGCCGGTATTCTTGAAGGTCTTGTTGCCGCCCTCCTTGAGGAGATCGGCATAGTGCAGCTCCTTCAGGCCCTCCTCGCCCATGACGCCGATCGGTCCCTCATGCAGGATGTAAAAGCCCTGCGTGTGCGGCAAGCCGTGGCGCGAGATCAAGGCATAGGGGTAGAGGCTAACCTCGGCACCGCTACGATTTTCCACGGTATCCGTCACGGTCAGCAAATAGTTGTCATCGGCGGCGACGGTGCGCCGAAAAATGAGGCCCTGGCCATTGTCCCAGAGGAGCGTGACGGGCGAGGACGACGTTAGCGTATTGCCCTTCTCCAGCCGCCAGAGCGTGTCATTGCCGGGCATCGGCTGGGTTACGCCGGGTCCAGCGACCCAACCGTATTCGGCGTAATAGGGGGCAGGCGCCCCCGAGGGAGAAAACAGCACCACGTTGGGGCTCTGCGGCGCCACCGTCTCTCGATACTTGAGCAGCACCAAATCGTCGATACGCCCGCCCTGCAAGGCAATCGAGCCCTGCAGGCTTGGGGTTTCGATCGGCACGCGCACCTGCGCGGAGGAACGCAAAACGGCTTCGCGATTTTGCGCTTCGGTGGGGACAGCCGCGGACGGGGCCGCCACCTGCGGGGCCTCGCCCGGTGTGGTCGTGGGCGCGGTGGAAGGCTTGGCCTGGGTCTGTTCTTGCTGGGCGCGCTGCCGCCGCTCTTGTTCGTCCTTGAGTTTGGGCCCTGCATAAAACATCTGCCAGGCCAGCAGCACGGCCACCGATAGCACGATGGCAAGCAGTAGGTTTTTCTGGTGGTCCTGATCCTGGGGCATTTGGCTTCCGCAAAGTGAGCTCAACTATGCTTTTCTTCCGCTCCCCGCGTGCGACCCTCAGGTCGTTCGCGGCCGCGGGCGGTGAACCTTATCGAGGGCCTTGTTGAGCTCCCGAACGAGGTCTGCGAATTTGGCCTCCAGCACGGCGCGCCGCGCGATGACGACGTAATCGAAGTCACCCCGCGCATGCGTCTTCTGCACGCTTCTGACCGCCGCTTTCAAGCGGCGTCGCACCCGGTTGCGCTCGACCGCGCCACCGACGGCGCGGGCCACGGTGAAGCCGAACCTTGGCTGCGCCGGGCCGGGCGCGGCCGTCCGCTGGCGCCCCTCCAGCACGAAGACCCGCGTCGACCAACGGCTGCCTTTGCGGACCGCCTGGAATTCCTTGCGACATTTCAGCGTTGCAAGGCGCCCTGCTGAGATCGGTGGCTCAGCCCCTGCGGCGGCCATTTGGCACCTGTCGCCAGTCCCTGCGGTTAGGCGGAAAGACGCTTGCGTCCCTTGGCCCGGCGCCGCGCCACCACCCGCCGCCCACCCGTTGTGAGCATGCGCTTGCGAAAGCCGTGCCGGCGCTTGCGCACGAGCTTGCTCGGCTGATACGTTCGTTTCACCTCTAAACTCCGTCCGAAAGCCGCCGTGCGGCGAGGTGATCGCCGCTGCAAGAGCTCTTCATCGCAGATGAGCTGCGTGATGGCCACTGCCGGCGTCGAGCCTGGCGAAAGTTTGCGCGCTTATAGGGGTGCCCTTTTGCCAAGTCAATCCGGGCCAAGGAGAAGCCGCTGGCCTGCCGAAGCATCAATTTTCGCCACCTCCTCTCACGAGTGCTTGAATATGGCCGCACCTGGACTTGGCAACTGTGGCGTGGAGGTGCCTTCTACTAGACTGCCGCAACCAGGCAGCCCGCGACGATGAACGGCATCAAACAAACCCTCCCACCCGATCCGGCGCACGCTCGGCAAGGGCAAACGGGCGAGGGATGCATGGCGACCCCACGCAGTCCCTGGGGGCGTTGGTGGCCACTTTTGTTCGTTGGCGCTCTGACGCTGGCGGTGCTGGCCCTCGGCTGGCACGAGCACGTTACACTCGGCAACGTCGTCACTTTTCGCGATCGCTTCCATCTGCTGCTGCACGAGCATCGCCTCTCTTCGCTGCTTGCCTACATCCTCATTTACGTGTTGATGACCGCTCTCTCCTTGCCTGGGGGACTGGTGCTGACCGTCGGCGGCGGACTGATGTTCGGCTGGCTGATCGGCAGCTTCGCCTCCATCCTGGCTGCGACCGCGGGCGCCACCATCGTCTTCCTGATTGCGCGCACGGCGCTGGGCGAGGGCCTCAATACCAAGGCGGCGCCCTGGCTTGCCAAATTGAAATCCGGTTTCAACCGGGATGCCTTCAACTATTTGTTGTTTTTGCGGCTGGTTCCTGCCTTTCCCTTCTGGTTCGTCAATATCGCGCCGGCGATCCTGGGCGTTCCGCTGCGCACCTATGTCGTCACCACCTTCCTCGGCATCATTCCCGGGAGCTTGGCGCTGTCCGCCGCTGGCGCCGGTCTCGACAGCGTCATTGCCGCAGCCAAGGCAAACTATGCGAGCTGCCTCGCCGGCAACCCCGCGCGCGGCTGCAAGCTGGCGATCGACGCCCACGCCCTTCTCACCAAGGAAATCATGTTGGCCTTGGTGCTGTTGGGATTTGCCGCACTGATCCCCATTGGCCTCAAGAAATGGAAAGCGTGCCATGCAAAGGGCAAGTGAGCAGGCGGCGCCGCGCGTTGGCCTCGATGCCGGTTCTGCCGAGCTCGCGGCGCGGTCCTCGCACAGGGACAGCACTGGCCCGAGCGCGACGATGCCGGCGCCGAGCGAGCTGCGCCCCGATCTATGCGTGATCGGTGGTGGCTCCGGCGGCCTTTCGGTCGCCGCGGCAGCGGCACAGCTCGGCGTATCCGTGGTGCTCATCGAAAAGCACAAAATGGGCGGCGATTGCCTGCACTACGGCTGCGTGCCGTCGAAGGCCTTGCTCGCCGCAGCCGCCCGCGCGCACGCCATGCGCACGGCGGGCGCGTTCGGCATCGCCCCGGTCCGGCCGGCCATCGACCATCGCGCCGTCAATGACCACGTCAACGGTGTGATTGCGGCCATCGCACCCAATGATGCTGCGGCGCGTTTCAGCGGCCTTAACGTCAAGGTGATCAGCGCGCCGGCCCGCTTCCTTGATCGCAAACGCGTGCTCGCCGGTGAATACCGCGTCAAAGCGCGCCGCTTCGTACTCGCCACCGGCTCATCCCCCGAGATCCCCTCAATTCGAGGCCTGAGCGAGGTGCCGTATTTCACCAACGAAACGATCTTCGCAAACCGCGACAAGCTCGAGCATTTGATCGTGCTCGGCGCCGGGCCGATCGGCCTCGAACTGGCCCAAGCGCATCTGCGGCTCGGCAGCCGCGTCACCGTGCTGGAAGGCCTCAAGGCGCTGAGCAAAGACGATCCGGAGATGTCCGAGCTCGTGCTCGAGCGCCTGAGGACGGAAGGCATGGACATCCGTGAGGGCGTTGAGATCGAGCACATCGGCGGCGGAACGGGCGGCATCGACCTCGACATCCTGGAGGCAGGTACGCGCCAGCGCCTGCAAGGAACGCATCTGTTGGTGGCGACGGGCCGGACGGCGAACGTCGCGGGGCTTAACCTAGAAGCGGCCCGGATCAAGTACGATCGACGCGGCATCAAGGTTAATGCCGCCTTGAAGACGTCGAATTGGCGCGTCTACGCCATTGGCGATGTTACGGGTGGCCCCCAATTTACACACGTGGCCAACTATCATGCCGATATCGTCCTGCGTCGGGCGCTGTTCCGCCTGCCCGCCAAACTCGAGCCGAATATGCTGTCCTGGACCACGTTCACCGATCCCGAGCTCGCCCATGTCGGCTTGACCGAGGATGCGGCACGGCGACGCTTTGGCCAAATCCGCGTGCTGCGCTGGCCCTTCCACGAAAACGACAAAGCGCAAACGGAACGTGCCACCGACGGCTTCGTCAAGGTGATAACCGACGCCAGAGGCCGGATCTTGGGCGCCAGCGTGGTCGGCCGGCTAGCTGGTGAGGTGATCCAAATGTGGTCGCTCGCCCTGGCGCAGCGCCTCAAAATCAATGCCATGACGCGCTGGATTTCAGCCTACCCGTCGCTTTGTGAGGTCAACAAACGGGTCGCCTACGGATACTATGTGAGCGCTGCGGCGAACCCGTTTCTACGCAAGCTGATCGGCTGGCTTGCCAGACTTGGGTGATCGGTGACCTGGGAGTAACATAGAGCGTGCCCCGCGATTCCCTCGGTGAGGCTATGGCCTGGCCGGGCAGATTCTGGCAGATCCTCAAGTCGTACGCCGCGCCCTTGCAAATGGCGTGGGCGAGGCGGCGCGGCTTCAGCCTGTCGGCAAAGCTGCTGTTGCTCACCATCCTGTTTGTGATGCTGGCCGAGGTGCTGATTTTTGTGCCCTCGGTGGCCAACTTTCGCATCACCTGGCTGACTGATCGGCTGACGGCCGCGCAACTGGCGGCGCTGGCGGCGGAGGCGGTACCGGGAGGCGTGGTGCCGGATGCGCTGCGCCTCGAATTGCTGCGCACCGCGCAGGTGAAGGCGGTGGCGCTCAAGCGCGACAACGAGCGGCGCTTGGTGTTGCCGGCCGACGGTAGCTTGAATTTCGATGACACCTACGACTTCCGTGCGAGCGCGCGCCCCTCCGGCGTCGTCGAGCAACTGGCGCTCCGGTTCCGACTGATCTGGGACGCGCTCGGGGTATTCTTCGCCAACGAGTCACGCGTCATCCGCGTCGTCGGCGAGCCCGGCATGGGTGCTGGCGCCTTCATCGAGATCGTCATGCCGGAGGCGCCATTGAAGGCGGCGATGATCCGCTATGGCCTCAACGTGCTTGGCCTCTCCGTGATCATTTCCATCATTACCGCCGCCCTCGTCTACTTTGCCCTCAATGGGCTCCTGGTTCAGCCCATGATGCGACTGACCCACAACATGCTGCATTTCAGCGAACGTCCGGAGGACGCGAGCCGCATCATCGTGCCCTCCGAGCGGCAGGACGAGATCGGCACCGCAGAGCGCGAACTCGCGCATATGCAAGCCGAGCTGGCACAGACCCTGCATCAGAAGAGCCGATTGGCGGCCCTGGGGCTCGCGGTCAGCAAAATCAATCACGATCTGCGCAACATGCTCGCCAATGCCCAGATCATTTCCGACCGGCTTGTCAGTTTGCCCGATCCGGCGGTGCAGCGGTTTGCCCCAAAGCTGATCGCCTCGCTGGGCAGAGCCATTACGCTGGCCGATAGCACGCTCAAGTTTGGTCGTGCCGAGGAAGCCGCACCGCGCCGGGAGCAGACAAACCTCGTTGCCCTCCTCGCCGAGGTGGCCGACGGGCTGGGCCTGCCGCGCGAGGGCGCCATCGACTGGGCGCTCACGATCGAGCCGACACTGCGTATCGATGCCGATCGCGACCAGCTGTTCCGTGTCTTGAGCAATCTGTGCCGCAACGCCCTGCAGGCCATCGAGCTGCGTGAGCCGATCAAAGGGCGCATTCAGGTTATGGCCGAGCGCCAGGGCCAGCGCGTGATGATCGAGGTTAGCGATGATGGACCAGGCGTTCCGCAGAAGGCCCGCGCCCATTTATTCCAAGCCTTCCAGGGTTCCGCGCGCAAGGGGGGTACCGGCCTCGGGCTTGCCGTTGCGCACGAGCTTGTCACGGCCCACGGAGGCACCATCCGTTTGCGCGACTCCGAGGTCGGTGCCGTTTTTGTGGTCGAGATTCCCGACCGCGCGGGCTGAAGACGGCGCGCGCGGCTTGGTCCGAGAAGCTCGCGGGAACCCGCAGCCTTAATGAGGATTGGAGCATGGCAACCTTCACCGTGCGGCAAGGCAAGCGCTATCGCGCCCGGATCGAGCTTGGGCGGCTCGAAGCGTTGGCCAGCAATGAACTGATCGCCGGCAAGTTGCGCGCGGTAGGGTTCAGCCACGTCAAAGTCGATGGCAGCGGCGGCACGCGACAAGCCGAGGCGCTGTGGGAGAACCCCGACAGCAGCGGCGAGCTCCCCTCACAGATCGCCGCAATCACCGAAGTCATCGATGCCTGAGGCGAGGCTCAATGCACGCCTCCTGGCCGGCCGGCGGCCCCTTAAAGAGCTGCTGGCCGAGCTGGTGCGGGCCACGTTTCGCGCTCCCCCGCCAGGCGGCTCGCGCGCCGGCGCTGGACCAGACGCGAAGGCAGCGAAGACGCGCGCGGCCCGCTGATCCATTGCCGACGCAAGCGCCACGAGCATCGCCGCGGCAAACGCGGCGTCCGCGCCGTTTGCGGTAGCGCGTGGGATTGCCGTCGCTGTCAGCGACTTTGCCGAGCGCGCCGGGCTGTGGCTGGCAGGCGCTGCCCGCCGTACCCTTCTCGTTTGCGCTCCCTTCTTCTTGGTGGTTAAGCTGCACGAGCTTCAGGATCGAGGCCGCGGTGGGCCGGGCCTCAGGGGAGGCAAATATGCGCGAGACCAACATCGAACCCAAGAGCATTCGCGCCGAGGACGTCGATCCTCGCTATCGCTGGGACCGCGCGCTGCCGGCGCTTGGCACGATGGGCGTGGATTTTGAGGCACGCGTCGATTACCGTCGCCTGCATAGCTATCGGCTGAGCCGCGCGCGCCTGGCGCTCGAAAAATCAGAGCTCGGCGCGCTCCTGGTGATGGATGTCAACAACATCCGCTATCTCACCTCGACCAAGATCGGGGAATGGGAGCGTGACAAGATCTGCCGCTGGGCGCTGCTCACACGCGGCAGTGCCGATCCGATCCTATGGGACTTCGGCTCCGCTGCCGTGCATCATCGGCTTTACGCCCCCTGGCTCAAGCCGGAGAACTGCAAGGCGGGTCTGCTCGGGCTGCGCGGCACGGTGTCGCCCTCCTTCGGTCTGATGCAGCGCCATGCCGGCGAAATCGCCGCCCTGATCCGAGAGGCGGGCGTCGGCAATATGCCGGTCGGGATCGACATCATCGAGCCGCCGATGTTGTTCGAGCTGGAGCGCGCTGGCCTCAAGATCGCGGACGGGCAACAGACCATGCTCGAAGCCCGCGAGATCAAAAGCATTGATGAGATCGCGCTTTTGAACCGCGCTGCCGCCATGGTGGATGGCGCCTATCACCTTGTGCACGAAGAGCTCAAGCCCGGCGTGCGCGAGAACGATATCGTCGCTATGGTCAACGAGTTCCTGTATCGCCACGGCTCCGACGACGTCGAGGCAATCAATGCCATCTCCGGAGAGCGCTGCAACCCGCATCCGCATAACTTCACCGACCGCATGCTGCGCCCCGGCGACCAGGCGTTCTTCGACATCCTGCAGTCGTTCATGGGTTACCGCACCTGCTACTACCGCACCTTCAATGTCGGCCGCGCCACGCCCGTCCAGCAGGACGCCTACAAGCAGGCGCGCGAGTGGCTCGACAAGGCGATCGCGCTCATTAAGCCCGGTGTGACGACGGATAAGGTGGCGAGCGTCTGGCCGAGGGCGGATCAGTTCGGTTTTCCCGACGAAATGAGCGCCTTTGGCCTACAGTTCGGGCACGGCATCGGCTGCGCCATCCACGAGCGGCCCATCATCTCGCGGGTAATTTCGCTCGACCATCCGACCGAGATCAAAGAGGGTATGGTGTTCGCGCTCGAGACCTACTGTCCGGCCAAGGACGGCTATTCGGCCGCCCGCATCGAGGAAGAGGTGGTGGTCAGCGACAAAGGCTGCCGCGTCATCACGCTGTTTCCAGCCGAGGAATTGCCGATCGCCAATCGCTACTGAGCGACCTGACCGGCTAACTCGGGGCAAGCAGCTGCGGCGTCGTCACGTGCTCGGGACGAATGCCGACGCCGATCAGGCGCGCCGGCAGGCGCTGCAAAAAGGGACAATTGCCGAGCAAGCGCAGCGGCAAAGGTGGCCGTGGCGCGCTGCGGCTGGCCAGCACACGTTTGAGAAAGTTGTTTTGAATCTGAACTTGCAGCCATTGCGTGGCCCGCGTCGGGAACATGCGCCGTTCCTGCACGGCCTCGAGATTGCGCAAGGTGAGGCGGCGCCGCCGCAAGGGTTCCCACAGCAGATTGGACGCCGCCACGGCATCCTGAATGGCAAGATTGATGCCGACACCTCCCACCGGTGACATAGCGTGTGCGGCGTCACCGATGAACAGCAAGCCGGGACGCGCCCATCGCATCAGCCGGTTGACGGACACGCTCAAGAGCTTCACCTCATCCCAACTCTGAAGCTCGGTGAGCCGATCGCTAAGCACAGGCGCGATCTCCGCCACCCGCTCGCGAAAGGCCGCAATCCCCTGCCGGCGCACGTTCTCGGCCTCTCCCTTGCCGATCACGTAGGCGCACTGCCAATAGTCGCCCCGATCGAGCATCACCAGGAGCGCGCCGGCGCCGATGCGGCCGAGCGCCGCATTGGGATCACCCTTCCGCCGCGACAGCCGCATCCACAACACGTCGATGGGCGCACCGAGGTCTTTTACCTGGAGCCCTGCCACATCGCGCAACTTGGAATGCCGCCCATCGGCAGCGACGGTCAGGTCGGCGCGCACCTCGCGTGCACCCTGCGGCGTGTTGGCACGAACACCGACCACGCGGCCTTGCTCCTCGATGAGGTCGGTTGCCTCCGTCTGCATGTGCAATCGGAAGGTCGGATAGCGCTTCGCCGCCGCGGCAAGGAAGTCGAGAAAATCCCACTGCGGCATCAAGACAATAAAGCGGCAGCGCGTCGGCAGGTGAGAGAAATCCGCGATCGGCATGCTCCTGTCGCCGACAACGGCGGCGAGATGCTCGATCTTCTGATGCGGGCGCGCCAGCAACTCCGAGAGCAGCCCCAGCTCGTCCATGACCTGAAGCGTCGAGGGATGAATCGTGTCGCCGCGGAAGTCTCGCAAGAAATCTTGATGTTTTTCGAGCACCTCGACATCGAGCCCGGCGCGCGCCAACAGCAGGCCCAGCATCATGCCGGCGGGACCTCCGCCGACAATCGAGCAGCGCCTAGGGGTGTCGCTCGTGCCCATTGCAGCTCGCGCTTTGCGCCGTGGGTCTCACCTCTTGCCTGCCGCGGCGAGGGCGGCCTCGCGCGCCTTCATGGTGCCGATGTAGCCACGGTTATGGGTCGGACTAATCAGAACCTCGTTGATACACACGTGCGCTGGTTGCCGCGCAAGGAAGGCGATCAGCTCGCCCATATCCTCGGGCTGCAGCATGCGCGCCATGGTCTCGGCGGTTTCTGGAATGGGACGGTTTTTCAAGATCGGCGTCGCCACCTCGCCTGGGCACACCACGCAGGAGCGAATGCCGTGCATGCACTCCTCCAGATTGATGGTGTGGCTCATCGCCACCATGCCGTGCTTGGCGGCCGTATAGCCGGGGCCGGACACCGGACCGATGAACCGCCCCGCCCATGAGGCGGTATGGATGAAGAGGCCGTCGCCCTGCGCGCGCATGATGGGCAGCGCTGCGGCAACGACATAAAACGCGCTCGTCAAATTGCCCTCGATGAGGGTGGCAATGGCGCCCGGGGTCAGCTGCCGCCAGGCGCGATTGGGAAGGTTCGTCCCGGCATTGTTGACGACGACATCGAGCCTACCGAACTGACTCGTCACACCATCGGCAACCGCCGCGACAGCCTGGGAGTTGGTGAGGTCGGCAGCTCTCACCTGGGCCGTGCCGCGTCCGACAGCATTGATCCGCTCCGCGACGGCTTCGAGCATTGCCGCGCGGCGGCCGGTGAGAACCACCGTCATGCCCGCATTGGCCAGCGCCAGCGCAGCAGCCTCGCCGATCCCCGTGCCTGCCCCCGTCACCCACGCCACCTTGCCCGTTAGCGACTGCATGGCCGATATCTCCTTCCAGTTGCCGCCCACGTTCTAGCCTCGCCCAAGGACTCCCGATAGTCGGTGGGCCGAGCGGTTAGGCCGCCGGCCCGCCGGCGCGCAGCTCGGCGCTGAAACCGGCCACGGTTTCGAGGTGGCGCTCGTGATCACCGGCAAAGCGCAAGACCAGATGCCTCGCCCCCGCCTCCACGTAGCCTCTGAGCCACGCCGACAGTCCCTGGGCCGGCCCTGCATAACAGGCTTGGCGTGCCCGCATTTCAGCAGCCGGGCGCCCGTAGTATTGGGCAAGATAGGCGTCAAGCCGCGCCTGCGCGGATGCGGCATCCTCGTCGACGGCCATGGTCAGATACATGGCCCCGCTCAGCGCCTTGGGGTCGCGGCCGGCGGCGCGAGCCGCGGCCGCAACCTCCTGCCACTGCTCGGCCCAGCGCGCGGCCGTGGGCGAGTTCGGTAACCAGCCGTCGAAATGCTGGCCGACCCGCTGCAAGCTGGCCGGTAACGCTCCTGCCACCCAGATCGGCGGTCCACCCGGCCGATGCGGCAACGGCGCCAGGATGCCCCGCTCGACCCGCCAACGGCCGTCCCATTCGACGGGCTGGCCGGTCCACAGCGCCCGACAGAGCCGGAGGCCCTCCAACATGCGCCCGACGCGTTTTTCAAACGGCACGCCGGCAGCCGCAAATTCGCTGCGGATATTGGCGACGTCGCTGGCAATGCCGACGCCCAGGATCAGGCGGCCTTCGGCAATCTGGTCGATGGTGGCAACCTGGTGGGCCAAAAGCACCGGATTGCGCAGCGCCGGCAGCAGCACCGCCGTGCCGAGCTTAAGTCTCGGCACGCGCGCGGCCAGCGCCGCGAGCAAGGTCAGCGGATCGTGGCGCGGACGGGCAAGGACGGAGTCGCCGACCCAGATTGAGTCAAAGCCCAGGTCTGCTGCCCGACTGGCGAGCCCGAGCAGCGAGCCCGCCTCCGAGCGCCCCGCCATTACGTGTTCGCGGGTCGGCAGCAGGTATCCCAAACGCACGCTCATGGGGATCCTCCCTCGCGCTCAAACGCCCGGAACCGCTTCGAGCCTGCCCCGCCGGGCTCGACGCGGCAAGCGGCGTTTACGAGCCGGCATGGCCAGGCCTAGAGCGTGCGCCGGCTTTTGATCGCCGCCGCCAGGGTGCCATCGTCGAGATAGTCGAGCTCACCGCCGATCGGCACGCCCTGGGCCAGCCGCGTCACGGCGATGCCGCGGCCCTGCAGTTGTGTGGTGAGATAGTGGGCGGTGGATTGGCCTTCGACCGTGGCGTTCAAGGCAAGAAGGATTTCCTGCACCGGCGGCACGGCCCGCTCGATCAAGCGACCGATGTTAAGCCGCTCGGGGCCAACCCCGTCGAGCGGGGAGAGATGCCCACCCAGAACATGGTAGAGCCCATTGACGACGCCGGCACGCTCGAGCGCCCACAGGTCGCCGATCTCCTCCACCACCACGATCAAGGTGGCGTCGCGCCGCGGGTCTTGGCAAATCGTACATGGCGAGATGGTATCGAGATTGCCGCACGTGCGGCATTCGACAATCTTGGCCGCAGCGGCGTTGAGCGCAGCGGCTAGCGGCTCCAGCAACTCGGTGCGACGCTTCAACAGCGCCAAAGCGGCCTTGCGCGCCGAGCGCGAGCCGAGTCCCGGCAACCGCGCCAGCAGGCCAACCAAGCGTTCGATCTCGCTGCCTGAGGATTTCCGGTTCATCGTTCGCGAACGCGCCGATCTCCCCGCAACCTGCCGAAGCTCACCGTGCGATCCTCAAAAAAGCTTGAGCCCGGGCGGCAATGCGAGCCCGCCGGTAATCTCTTGCATTTTGGCCTGCACCGCCGCTTCGACCTTGCCTTTGGCATCCTGCAGGGCGGCCACGATGAGATCCTCAAGGATTTCGCTCTCTTCGGGTTTGATCAAGCTCTGATCGATTTTGATCGCGCGCGCGTCCCCCTTGCCGTTGAGCTTGACTTTCACGAGCCCGGCGCCGGATTGGCCCTCCACCTCGAGATCGGCAAGCTCGTCCTGCAGCTGCTGCATGCGGCCCTGGATTTCCTGGGCCTGCTTCATCATCTTCATCAGATCTTTCATAACATCTCCGTCCATGCGGCTTGGCGGCAAAGCTCCCCACGCGAACCGCCTTGGTTCATCCTGCACCACCCAACCGATTAGCCGGTACCGGTGTGGTCGGCGTCATCGGCCTCAAGTCCCGAGAGGGGACGCACGCTGGAAATTTCGGCGTCCGGAAACTGTTGCAGCACGGCGGCGACGGCCGGATGCTTGCGAATTTCGGCGATCTCGGCAGCCGCGCGGGCGCGCTCCGCCTCGCCCAGCGGCGGCTCGCCAGGGGTCTTGCTCACGGCCACCATCCAGCGGCCCTGCGTCCACAGATTAAGCTTTTCGCGTAGCTCATTGGCGAGCTCCTTCGGCGCGCCGGGCAGAAGGTTGAGCTCGATGCTACCCGCAGGATCGAACTTCACAAGGCTCACGTGCTCTTCCAGGTGGACCTTGAGCTTGGCCTCGCGGCGCTTGCCCGCCAGGCGGACCACGTCGGCAAAGGACAACAGCAGCGGCGGCCGCGGCGCCTCGCGGGCGGAATTCTCTCCGTCCGCCTCCTCGTCCTCCGCCTCGGGCGAGGCCGCATC
>Ga0075434_100000652_pt1 | contig 26881 bp, 49 predicted proteins | sample RhiMethybrSRZTD3_FD_75298 | JGI IMG/M metagenome (GOLD analysis project Ga0075434, IMG submission 75298) | Populus rhizosphere microbial communities from Tennessee, USA - Rhizosphere MetaG P. TD hybrid SRZTD3 | ecosystem: Host-associated > Plants > Roots > Rhizosphere > Soil | place: USA... | reverse complement strand
TCATGAAGAAGGCGCCGGACTACCTGCAAGAGTATTTTGATCTGGTCCTGAAAGAGATGACGCCGATCACGGTGCAGAACACGGGTAAAGGCCGCGAGGAAGGTTCCAACATCTCAGCGGTCGAGAAGGCCATTGGGATGCGTACCGCCCCGCGGCAGCTGGTCGACCCGGAGGGGCATGAGGGCATGATGCGCGCGTTGGCAGAGCGGCGCTGGTTTGGTAGACGAGGGCGTGGTGGCAAGCTCGGGCATGACCAGGCCGAGCAGAACCGCTACGGAGGCCCGCAGTGAAGTTAATAGACGCAGCTGACGTTGTTGTTCCTAGAACAACGAAGGTGTCGCTCGACAACCTCGATGACGTGCAGCTGCCTGTCCGCGTTCCGGTTTATACTGAGCCCGACGAGCTTCGCCCGATCGGCTCTCTCGACGCGACCGGCCAGCTTGACGAGCTCGTGGACATTTCGCTGCGCGAGGCACGCACACTGATCGAGACACCGTGGGATTTACTGGATCCTAAAATTGTGAACACCAAGGCCAGTCTTATTCAGACGGTGTTCTCAACGCAGACTAAAGTGGACGACACGCGCTTGCGTCGGCGGCAGGTGGACATGCTGCCGAAGTTGCTGGAGCTGATTGCGCGCGAGGAGATGAAGGTCGTTGGAGGTTGAATCATCTATTTGGATGCAGCCGCTGCAGAAAACGCAGCCGTTAAAAATTGCGCTAACTTCACCCATGAAGATATGCCTTCCACATAAGGGGAATGTGGGTTAAGAAACCCTAGAGCGCAAACAACGGCGACAAATACAAAGAAGGGCCTCATGTCTCGCTCCTTAATTGCCCACTAGACGCCGCTGCATGACCCATTGCAGCCAGTTTTGTGAATAAGTTTTGAGCGACCGTTGCCAGCAGCCGTCATGGCATCGTCGATCAATTCGCGAGCGCGTTCCAAAGACGGAAGTACCTCCGCTGCCTCTTTGCGTCCATCGGCGTATCGCCCGGCGTTGTGCAGGGCGACGATTACCGCATGAATCTTGTCGCCAGCATCACGCAATGCGGCATGAGCTGCGTACAGCATCCCGTGAGTATCTTCGATATCGGGCAGATAAATGCTCATGTGTCACCTTAATCGCTTATGAAGCGCGCTTACCGTTCACGGCATCAAGAATGCGCTGGACATTTGCGAACGCTTGGAGTCCATCTCCCTCATACTGGAAAATACCAACGTGCTGACCATTTGCGTCAGCAATTGAAATTCCGCCTCGCCCATGTCTTCCAAACCCCGTCACTGACTGAGAGCTCCACCTCCACGGTATCGGAGAGGCGGGGGGCAATGTTATGGGCGGCCCCATTGTGGTCGGAATTGTTGAGCCGATTCCTAGAACGAACTCTCGCCGGTCCATCTTTGATCTCCTACCTGCCGGTATGGTTCGGGTGATATCGAAACTCAATCGGGCCGAAGTGCAGTCCGTGGAATCCGAAAGACATGCCCTTCCCAGGCATTCTCACTTCCATGATCTCACGAGTTTCCAGCGGAGGCCATCGCCAATAACCGCACGGGCGTTGCCACCCCCACCAAACAATCTGAAACAGCTTTCGTCCAATTTTCAGGTTCATCGGTTACCTAATGTGATGTCTGGTTTGCGTGAGCCCTCAAAATATCTTTCACGGCGTCCTCACAAAGTTTCTGTTTCCAGTCCGGAAGTTTTTTCCAGAAATCCATGCTGCCGCCGGATTGAGCAGCGTAGTCATCGCACCACAAATACATTGCGACAACGGCAGCAGGCGTCGGATTGATGTTCTCGCGATCCCGTTGCTTCATTTGTTTCCCGTGGCCTACCGCCAATATCTTCGCGGTGAAGAAAGAAGGTTCCCGCCTTCGTCGTGCCATTCCCACCAAAGCGCTCGTAGATCGCGAATCGCCTCACATTGAAAGCCCACGGAGCGGCACCCACGTAAGTAGGCAGCACATGCCGCGAGGGCTTTGGTCGTTCGCTGAGATATTTGTTGAGAACGAAACGACTTATAACGGTAGTGGAAAAGTTCCTGGGAACAACCTGCACGGCGTGCAGCTTCCACTTGGCTCATGTCGCCATCGCGAACAGCAGCAAAGAGCGCATCAGGGATTAGGATATTATACGAACCCTTTGATCTTCCCATTTTGTTATTCCTTGATGCTGCCTATCTACTGATCTGAGTGCTGCTCGGGGTATTCCCGATCAACCGCGCGCATTGCCGCTTCGGCAGATGCCCATCGGCGTGGCCAAGTGAGTCGGCCGTTCGTCCTCGCCAAATATTCTTCGGACGGGTTTGGCTCAAACGCAATCCAGTCCATTTTGCGCGGGCCGCCGAAATATTTCACAACAGCGCCGTCGCTGCGCACGTAGCGCAGTCCAGCGGTGTGCATATCTCTCGTTTCGATCCGCGGCATGATGCTATCTGACGCTCAAGCGCCGAGAATTTCGAGGGCGCGGCCAGCGGAGATGCGCCCGTCATTCTCGCCATCGACCTCGCAGACAAAGCTCTCTGCCCACGCTGGCAGACGCCGCTTGTCGTACCCGCGATCGATGATGTAGCGGTCGCCGTCATCAAAGATCACAACCTCACAGCCGCCGCTCGCTTCCTCACAGAACAAGGCGATAGGGCAGGCATGACAGTCGCGATTTGCACCGACGATTGTTGCCGGCGGTTTTGCCCTTAGCCAGCGCACGAATTTTGATCTGTCCAGTCTCATAGTTCCTCCAGACGACGCATTAAGCGCGCACGGTATTCGGCGCGCGATAGATTTGATCCTGCCGATCCCAACCGGCGCCGCGTAACTCCACCTTGGCGACTTTGCGGAACCTGATCCAAAGTGAGTACGACACATGGCCGTTTCGAAGGCCCCCGATGCGATGACAACATGCGGGCGTCACAAGGCCGATCATGCCGGGCAACCAGGTGCGCCACCGGCAGCCGCCGTATAGTTCCTCGACGTAGCCGCCCCACAGGATCACGCGAATAGCGTAGGCCGGATGCGTGTGGAAACATTCCGGGTCGTCAGAGGCGATCATCTTGTGAATGTCGATATGGAAACCGCGACCGCAAAGCAGGTGCCGCACCCACAATGTTGGGCGCCCGTCTATTGATCCTCGCCACTCATCCCATCGCATGCTATCGGCCCCTTAAGCCTCCAAACTGCGGATAACTCTCGCGATTGCCGCAACGCCATCGGCCGCTGCGTTCAACTCTGCTGCCGTGCGGCGGTTGTCCCCGCCGCCGATCCATGCCGCGTCATAGAGCGCCTGTTGCCTGCGAGCCGATGCGCGCCAGCGGCGTTCCAGATCGTCGGCAACCTTGGCGGCCTGCTCCCTCATTTCTTCGGCGGTCATGTCGTCCTCGAAGCGTTGTACTGACGTTAGGCGTCGTTGTTACAGCGAATAGCCTTCTTTCACCGACCCTTTTGGAATGTGAAAAGTGGGACACCAATCAGTCCCGCCTCGCATATCGATGCCGATAAGCCACAAATATTGGCGGGCAAAATCTGAGACGTATTTGGTCGTGTAAGTGGTCATCCTCGGGTTGCTGTCATCCTCATAGATGGTCACTCCTGGCTCACGATATGTTTTTCCGCCTGAGATAGCTCCGTCATCATTTTTCCTATACCAAAAATAATATTGTTCGCTTCCGATAAAGCCGGTGCCAAGGAAGAAATGACCCGCTACGCCATCTCGTTCGCGAAGCGCCACAAGCGGAAACTCGCTATCTTTGTAGCCGCGCCGTTCGGGGATTGCGCCGATGGCACCGCCAATGAGGATTGGGACTGCCGAAATCAAGGCACTGATAAAGCAACCAACGAAAACGAGAAAGCACCAACCAAGGAATCCGCGCGTTGTTCCGTGACAAGCATAATCAGGAAAGCACGCTGCAATTAGTTCGCTAAAGGTAAAATACACAATCGCTGGGATTGTCAAAAGCCAGATCATTTCCGTCTCCTGCGTGCTTAACCGATGCTTAAGATGCTCATCCGACTTTGAGCGCCGCGATTCGCTTTTGGAGGCCACGCCACGCTTTAGCAAATTCTTTCCTCGTGATTTTGATATGTCCTTCGAGCAAGTGCGGATAGTAAAATCGCTGAAAATCGATCTCGATTTTCCCGTTCTTATCTCGCTGAAACTCCCAACAAACGAGACTGCCGCCGTCCGCCTTCAAAACCTGAGTGTACATCCACCAATAGTCGCTCGGCTTTTCCGGGCATGAATAGTTGTTCCGATATTTGAAACACGAGCCAATAAGGCGAGAGTTTTCCTTTTCTTGCTGAGCCGATTTCGCAGCATAGAAGGCTCGGCTGGCTTCCTGCATTCGCTTCTCTAGGACCGGCAAATCAGACATTTTCTTCGCCTCCGTAGCCTTAAGCCGTTGTCAAGATTTGAGCCGTTTCGCTCGCAACGGCGCAGCCGGCTTCTGCACCATCTCGGTAACACTTGCCACTACACCGCTCACTGCTGGATGTTTCATGTTGATCTCCAGCACTGTGACCTGACCGGAAGCGAAGTCGGTGCCAGCGCCGAGCGTCACACGCTTCTTGTCGTGTAAGAGAATATCGCGGGCTTTGAGTTCCTTCATGAACGCAGCGCGATTCACTCCCTTAGTGACGAGCCACTTTCGAAGCACAGTTTCGGTGATAAATGCGCGCTGAGGATTAAGCTCGAACCGGACATGAAGGTCTCGTTTAGGGGTAACGAGAGGTCTAATAGCTGTATGAGGTTTCCACTCGTCCTGTACCACCAGAGTATCGTTGATGTGGGTGTGAAAGAAGTCGGCGAGGGCAGACTGGGCGTCACGCTTTCCTGTGACAGTGGCGTCATCGGCCCGCGCTTGACATTCGGATATGGCCCAATCAAGGATGCGCTGAATGGAAAAATCCAATATACCAACATGACGAACAAGTACGCCAGCAGCCACGACACTAGCAAGAGTCCTAACCCAAAAACGATGCTCGTTGCGCAGTCCCGATCGCTGCCAGATTTTATCTGTCCATTCAGGAAGGGCTGTCTTGACATAGCTCAAGGTTTCCGGTTGCAGCAAGGCGCGCAGGTAGGCGTCGCCGGCGAAGCCCGAGTTGGCCGCGAGAATGCGCTTAAGCTCGTCACCGCGCTTTTCAAGTGAAGTGGGGAACTCGGTGATGAACTCCAGCAGGCGGAAAGCTGGCGCGTCGGTTCCGTCCATGGTGGACAGCATGTCGACGATAGACTTGTTGGAGGCAAGCACGAGAAGGGTCTGCCATTCGGCTTTGGAGTGCCGAAGTTGGCCGTCCACGGTGCCGCGCATCTTGTCGCGCCCGTTGGTGAACATCAGGACGAACTTGCGGATCACCTCGGGGTCGCGGTCGTACAGCTCGTCGTAGACACACGGCAGATTGCCCAGCACGCCGAGCGTCAGTCCTTTGCTGACTTTGGTGTCGTCGTCGGTGAGCTGGACACCTTTGAGACGACCCCATACGCTTGCAACGGCTTCGAGAGCGGTGGTTTTCCCCGAGCCGGATTGATCCGACACAAGGCTGACAATAGCTCCCCCTTCGCCCGTAGAGTGGAATCGCATGAGTGGCGCGGCAAATGAGCTAAGGAGAGCAAAAGATTGAGGTTCACATCCGACAGCAAAGAGGCTGTTAGCTGCGTTTGACCAAGCTGAGATTGATCCGGTTCTTGTTGGTCCAAGATACTGACTCCTCGTTTTGATCTCGTCGCTGCCGACGGTTGGTTCGATGTTTCGCGCCGTGTAAAGCCGCTGTCCACACAGGAACGCATTGTCGTCGTGTTTCCAGCCGAACTGGTCGTAACGCATCTCCAGCTTGTTATCAGTGTGCCAGGCGTCCATGGCTTCACGCACGTACTTGCGGAAAACATCCGGCTCGTGGATCACGGCCCCTCGGCCATGTAGTTCGCTCATGCCGTGCGACGAGAAGAACGTCTTGGCCGGAACGGTCAAGTCCTTCACTGGTTCGTTGGGCAGGTGCAGCTTGAAGCACAGGCTGAAACTTTCTGCGGTTATTTCGCCGGTCTGGATGCTTTCGAGGTAGATCGGCGCCGACGAGACGAGGATGCGGATTTTGTTCTTGTCGTCGCGCTCCGAGAGGTGCCAGAGGCCGGTTTGGTCGAGGATGAAGTCTTGCGGCGCTGTTGGAAATCCACAAAACTCATGTAGCTGTTGGGGTGTTGGAGGAGCCACGCATCCCAAGCGTCCTCGTCCGAGTTGAATTGGCGACGTGATTTTTCCTTTGTGCGGGCAACCTTCGCAGCCTTTGGCGTTGACCGACTCGAATTTGGCGCAGGTGGTTGGTCCGAACTCTCGGGCGCGGCCAAGGCGGTTTTGAGTTTCATGTCGAGAGTAGGTAGGATGGCCAGAAGACCATTCATGAGCGATTGCATCTGCTCCAGCTTCCGCAAGGACTCCGAGACACGCATACCAATTTGGTTCAGGAATTTTTCCAAGTCGTCCGCGCAACTCGCCAAGTTGAGCACATCCATCTGCAATCGCGTGGACATTGACTGGTTCATCGGTGTAGAGATTTCCGGCTGCTTCGGAGATTCGACACAGTGACGCGGGCCGCGCAACGTCGGACAAGCGTGGTGATGGACTTGCCACTTCTTCGCGCCGCAGTATGGACAGTCCAACATTCAACGCTCCCAATTCATCCAGCCGGTACGGCCCGGTCAGCTCTCCGACCGTGACTATCTCGGCTCCGCCGTGCTTTCGGTTCCTGGTGCCGGGAGTACGAAGTATTGACGACGCATCACAAGTTCGATGCTCGTCAACCTCCAAACGTTCCTGATGACAAAGCTGTTTGAGTTTTGCAGCCAGAATTTTCCACGTGTCCAAGTCCACTGCTTCGTCCAGCGGTAGATACACATGGAGACCGTAACCTGAGCTAATATAGGTCGGGGCTGGAAGCGCCAGTCTTCGCCGGAACGAATTGACGGCTTGGTACGCAGCACAGGCATCGGCGTAGGGCTTGCCTTCTCCTGCATCGACGTCAAGCCAAAGCGTTTTCGCGCACAGGACATTGCTGGCCTTCCTGCTCTCGTTGGTCTTGAAGCTCGCACAGGCGTGGTAGACAGTGCGGCCAAGCGCGTCCTCGGTCGAAATAAAGTGCGCCAGTTCTTCGCAACTCGTGAAGAACCGATTGTACTTCTTCGTCTCTGTAATAACCGTCGCGCATTTATAGCCTTCCGCGGGCAGAATATGTTTTAGGAAGGCTAATGCGCTGCTCATGGATATAGCCTGGGCGTTGCTGGGCGTGCAGCTCGGGAGGAATGGGGAAGCCCCGTCCACTCTTGATCCTGCTCTCCAACAAGTCCAAGAGCAAGGAGGCATGATTTCCGGTCGGGCCGCGCGGCACGCAGGCGTCGATCACCCAACGCCGCACGGTCGCCCGTGGCCGTTTGAACCAGTGGTGCAGGTCGCCGATGGTCAGGTCGCCTTGCTTGAGACACCACCGCAAGCGTCTAGTGAACTCCGCCATACCTTACCTCGTGGGTAGATTGAACGCCTGGGCGAGCTTCGCCGCCAGGTCGGGGCTCGGTTCCGGCGTGTTCTGCATGATCGTCTGTGACTGTGCGGGAAGTGCCGCCGGCTTGTCGCGACGCAGAAAGTCCGGGATTTCCATGGCGTTATCGGCGAGCGGAGCACCCTGCGCGGGCACCTGCTGCGTGCCGGTGATGAACGGCGCTTGCGTCGGTGCCGGCTGCGCGGGCTCGGCCGCAGGACGACCACGATGGCGCTTGGTTGGCTCGGACTGCATCGTGGTAGTCACATTCGCTGGCTGCTGCGGCCATACAGGCGGCGTGGGTGGCACAGGGCCAACTACTTGCGGCTGGGGAGGCGGCGGCAGCGCGCCCTGCGGCCTCTGCTGACCAATCATGCCCTGGATGGGCTTGTCGTCCTTGCCGACCAAGGTGCCGGTCACGTTCTTCGACCACGCCTCGACCATCTGTTGGCCGACCGGACCAGCCTGATCGACCAGGGCGACCGGCTCAAACTTGAGGACGCCCTGAGACTCGAAGCTCACGCGCGTCACCACGTCGCACAGGTCTGGCGCCGCGCCGTTCTGCATTTTCTGCGTCTTGAGCCAGCCGAGGTATGCGGACCAGTTCTTGAAGCTGCCGGGCTTGATCTGCATCAGGAAGACCATCCGGTCGGGATCGCCGGGCAGGATGGCGGCAAGCTTCTTAAAGTCCTGACACGCCTTGATGTTGGCACCCGAGAACTTGCTGACTGCCGAGCCGATGACGTTGTTGGGACAGCTAACGCAAACGCTGTTCTGCGGCTTGATCGCCATCGTGGACGGCGCCTGTCCGTTGTCCGAGAAGCACCACGGCGGGTCGGACGAGTTGGGGCTGTAGGGCTTGGTCGGATCCCAGTAGATCTTGCTCGGCACCGGGTTGGCGTCGATGAACACCACGTCGATGCCGACGACGGCAGTCTGCCCGTTGACGATGGGCGGAAGCTCGCGCACGTTGCCCGTGCCGTCGACCAACGAGAAGCGGTTGCTGTCGATGCTGATGTGCGGCGGACGCTGGCCGCCCACGCCGCCGATGGCATCGGCAACGAGCGAGGTGGGGCGAAGCGAAGCGAAGGAAGGAAGTTGCTGGTTCATTTTACCTCCAGAAAAAAGTTGAAATCCACATAGCGGTGACTCCGCAACATGGAGGGACAAGAACCCACAGCCAAGGTTCCTTTTTTACAGCGAGCCATATAACCAAGATGGTCCCCAGTGCTGTGATATACACCATCGTGATCTGCGCAAAGAGCATCACGCTTTCCTGAAGTTAGTCTTGTGAATGAGGGTCACGTCGATGCCGGGCGGCACTGCGCCCGCGTGGTCGTCCATGTACTCCTTGACGGCGTCCTTGGCGACGGCCGACGTCAGGAACCCTTCGCGGCGCCCGTCAAAGACGAAGTCCATGAACAGCTCGCGGTCAGCCACCTTGGTAGCGAGAACGGTTGTCCGATACGCAGTACCCTGTTCCGTCTTGATGCTCTCGCCACCGAGGCGGTTGATCTCCTCGGTCACCATACCTTCCAAAGCCTGCATAGCCTCGGTGTACGGCCTGACTCGCTCCTCGTGCTCGGCCGTGAGCACCGCAACCGTGTTGCGCAGCTTGATGTACTGGCCGATGTAGTCAGCGGTCGTTGGCATTATTTTTTATCTTTCCATTCGAGGTAGCCGGTCGTTGGGTTGTAAGCGGCCAAACCGTTGCGAATCCCCCACTTTTGCCAAGCGTCGACAGTGATAAAACCAATAATTCCTAGCACGAATGCAACCAAGATGGCGCCACAAAAGAACGCGCAGCCTTCGCAACAGTGGCCTTTCTTCTCGGGGCACGGTTCGTCGCTCACAATTCACCTCTCGCCAACTTCAGCGTCAGTCCCTGGAGATTTTCGTTGGCTTCCAAGCGCCGATATATCTCTCGCTCCACGGGCGTCGCGGCAAGTTGGACAATCGTAGTAGCTTTCGTCTGACCTGGTCGATCAATTCGCTTGTTGGCTTGCAGGTATAGCTCGGTCCTACCAATGGGCGCATACCACACAACAGTTGTCGCCGCAGTGAGTGTGAGCCCGTGAGCCATAGTCGCCGGGTCCGCAATAAGCACACGGAGCGCAGCGTTACCGTCCTGGAACGCACGGAAGGTTTCAGACCGCTCGCGATGCCCAACCTGCCCATTGATGACCGCTCTAGTGTATTCCTTCAACTCCTTGTAAAGTAGTTGGATCACAGATGTCAATGGTGCGAACACAATTATTTTCTCGTTGCACTCCTGCATCACTTCCCGCAGTGCCTTGAGCTTGGGAGAAGCGTCGACCAAGTGAATGTCGTGGGCCGAGTCGTACACTGCCCCGCAGGCAATCTGAATCAGCTTTGTCCTGACCGCTGCCTCGTTGACCGCTGTGATCTGCCCCTTGGCGACGAGCGCGACGCAGTGCGCCTTCATCGCCTTGTAGGCTTTGGCCTGCTCTATGGACAACTCGACGTCACGAGCTTGAGTAGTGCAAGGGGGAAGATCAATGCAGTCAGAAATAGCAAACCGAATGCTAGGCTGTAAAAGACGATGTGCTGTCTCATGCGATCCGTTCCTCGGCACCCATTTAAACACCGACACCTTGGTCATAACCCGCGCCTGGTAGCTGGTGAACGTCTCGCCGAAGGCGTTGTTGACCAGCTTGGCCAAGCCGTAGGCGTCGGTCGGGCCGTTCGGCGTCGGTGTGCCGGTCATCAGCCAGAGGTAATCCTTCTTAGCAAAAAGCTGACGCGCGAGGCGGTGACGCTTAGTTCTGAAATCTCGGTATGCTGAAGCTTCGTCGCAAATAACCATCCGAATATCGGCACGGTCAGCAAGCTCTTTTGCGAGCACTCCAACTCCATCGAAATTGACAATGTAGAAATCTGCGGGTTGCGAAAGCAGTTGTCTGCGCTTCGCAGCATCTCCATGCAGGACTCGGCAAGTACGTCTTCCGAGGAAATTCTGAAAAATGGCATCGGACCACACTCGTTGGAGGGTGCTTAGGGGAGCAACGATAAGACAGCGTAGGCCAGTCCCCAAACTGCGCATAATAAAGTCAGCAGCCCACAAAGCAGCCAGGGTTTTGCCTGTTCCCATGTCGGACAGAACAAAAGCACGAGGATGCACAGTGAGGAAATTGGAAGTGACACGCTGCGCTTGAAAAGGGGTGAATTTACCGGGCCAGTCATATCCTGCCTCGTCCATGGGCGCCGGCACCTTGAACCCAAGCCAGCGCAACAGTTGCAGATTATAGAGCGTAGCCGGCGCAGCGACGTAACCGTTGTGCAAGCGGACAGCACCCGGCACGCTCGCCGTGATCTTGGCGAACTCGGGCGTGTCGTACACGACGACGTTGCGTTGCCGGTCAAGCCACATTCTCTAGCCTGTAGACGTAGTGCTTGGCTTTGATCCGCAAATTGTAGCGGCGGATCCGCGCATTGAGGTTGTGAACATGGATACTAATTACGCGCGACTCCGGGCCGCCATCAGGCCTATTCCCGTACAGTGCCACATGCACACGTTCCTCATGGATGCCAGCTGTTCCAGCCGCGCGCACCTTGTCAAACACGACGCGCTGTAGTGGAGTTAGCGCAATGTCAAGCTCGTCGGCCATCGGATGCCCGCAGCACGGGCACGGCTTAATCTGCTGGGGTGTATTGGCCAAGGAGGTGATCTCCGATGTAGGTCTGACACCGCTTCAGACTGTCAGTGGCGAACGCGATGCCACCAGCTTTGTGGATCTCGGTCATGGTAGCGGATTGACGTGCGGTCGGCATCTTGCCAGGTGCTTTGTACTCGATGCCAATGAATCGACCACGCAAGCAGACAAGATCGTCGAGCGTGGGAGCGCCGTAGCCGACAGGCACGGGTGAGTAGACATAGGCACCGATCGAGCGCAGCCAAGCGCGGCATTCTTTTTTTACTTGTTTTTCGAGGCCCTTCATAACTGCCGCCTTTCGAAACCGCTAAGAAGCGGGCTTCTCGGGTGATGTGAATGGAACAACCTTCAGATTTGGTCCTCCCGGCGCGACCGCAGCTTCGTAGGCAACCACCTGCTTAATGGCGCCGTAGGGGATGAAGAAGTGCGCGTGGCTGATATAGCCGTCCATATAAACGGTCTGCATCAGTTGCGGCAACGTGTTGCCCTCGGCGAGCGGGAAATCAAAGCGGTCGCCATCAATCGTGAAGAAGCGGGCGATCAGCATCACTGGCTCCTGTTAAACTCGCAGCTCTTGACCGGACAGTAACCGCATAAAGGATTCTGCCGCGGCGGAAAAGCATCCGAGCCCAACTTGAATGCGTGCTCGATCTCGCGCCTCGTTGCGCGCTCTCGCTCCAGCGTGGCATCAGTGTCGGACAAGTCGTGCGACTGGCCCAGCTTCATCTCTTGCAGCCAAGCGTAGGCGCCAGTGATCTTCTCCAGCTTAGGGCGCGTAGCGCGCAACAGGACGGCGTGGAACTCCAGCTCCTTGGGCTCCTCACGCCGCTTGCCCGTCTTCCAGTCGAGGATGAACGCCGTGTTGAGCATGGGCTTCTCGGCCACAAGAACGTCGATCACGCCGCGACCCCACACGTCGCTGCCCCACATGCCGCATGGCAAGCCGTTCTCGCGGATGCCAAGCTTCACTTCAGCCTTGACGTTGTAGTTGCCAAAGTGAACCAGCGGCTCGTACTTGGCCATGCTCTCAGGGAGCGGCGTGCCGTTGTTGATGCGCTGTTCCATAGCTTTGTGAACCTGGTTGCCCCAGCGCAACTGCTCGCTGTCTTCCTTCGGCAGATCCTTGGCGATGTTGACGTGGAACGCCTTTCGGGGACAGTTCTCATAGTTGCGATGGAACGTGTAGGTGACGGGCGGTAATTTCACAGCTTTGTGTCCTGTGCGGTCTTTAAGGTGCCGTCATCAATGATTTCCCATTCGCCATAGATGTTGCGACGGGCATCACCGACTTTGCCGTCTTTCAGGATTTGTCGCCCATAGAGCCAAGGCTTGCAGTCCCACGACTTGGGACGGATTTCATCAACAACAAATTCCTTATTTTGATTGCGCACGCGCATGCCGGGTTTGATCCCGTATTTTTCCATGCTGCGGAGCACGTAAAGGTCGGCCAGTTTCTTTTCCGCAACAGACAACGCCTCTGCCGCCTCTTGCCTAGCCGCCTCTGCGGCGCTGATCTGCTTATTGATGCTCATTTGCTGCCCCTGTGACCCTGTGCAGAAGTCAAGGAGCGCAACCACGCCAGCACGGTCACGACTTCCGGCATTGGGCAATCTTCCTTCGAAAACAGTCCGTGCCCTCGGATGAACTCCTGCTCCGCTTCATAGGCGGAAAGCGCTTCAAACACCGCGACGAACTTTGCTATCTGTTCCGGTTGCGCCCGCCGCCACTCCTGCCCCAGCGGGGAGGCGGGGGGATGCGGATCGACGGTGACGATGGTGCGCTTCTCTTTGTCATAGACAAGCCTCGAATGGCCTTGGCGGCGCTCCGCACTCGCTGGTGCAGGCTTGGCGTAACCTTTATTCACAATAACGCCAGCAGCACGATCGGCCACAAGCATGGATGGTGCAGGCTCGCCACGGCGACTTTCGGAGACGCTAGGAATACAGTTGGCCGCGAGCGTGGACGGCCCAAGCGTCTCGCCTGCAAGAATGGATGAAGCGACTTTGCGGCAGGCGATAAGCTGCTTCGCCGGATGATCGCCCTCCTGCCAGGTTATTCGTTCGATCTTCGCGAGTGCATCGACAGCGAGGCAAGCGCGACACAGCGGTAAGCCATTGCTGAATTGTCCGCATCGGCTGCAACCGGGTAATTGAGGCTCTACTTGCGCGTCTTGAGCGGGGCCGGAGGCGAGGGCAGCCAGCGCAATCAAAACTAACGGCTGTTGGTCAGGGTAGAGATCAAACACCTGCCCTTCATCGGCATTGGCGTGATCTCTCAGCCATGACGAAATCTGATAGTGCAGTCTATTAGCCGCCTCCACCTGCTCCCGCGATATGATCGGGTCGGTCATGACCAAAGCCCTAAAGTTGCACCTACCGCGGAGATGGCAAAAACGATAATGGCCAACAGCATGACAGCTGTCTCGATTTGAGAGACCCACTCCCGCGATATGCTGCTCACAGGTGCCCCCTCCCGCCGTCGATGACCCACAGCACCGATAAGTAGGCGGCTATGCTCCCGGCAGCTACCCATGAGTACATGAGGGTGATGGAGGACATTTGGCTGTTTTGTTGTTGAAACGCCGAGGTGGTGTCCTTGAACGGCTATGCCTAGCAGGCGCACCAGCGAACCGCAGGACACCTTTCGATAAGTCGAGCTCGGCTAACACCCGACCGGAACTGCCCGCTGGGGCCTAGCTTCAGACAGGTACGTTCTTCAACCGCTTTTCGAGCGAGACAGGCTTGGCCGGTTTCTTTGCCGCAGGCTTCGGCGGTGTGGGCTTGCCCGCCTTTCGTTGCTCGCTCAAACCGATGGCGACGGCTTGCTTGGGGTTCTTCACCACAGGACCAGTCTTCGATCCGCTGTGAAGCTTACCCGCCTTGAACTCTTTCACCACGCCTTTCACGTCCTTTGGCATTCTGTTCCCTTTCTACGAGAAGCAGCGAAGTAAAACTACCAAGCACCCGCAGTGCTTGGTCTTCGGATCCGGTCTCTATTTCTAACCGAACCGTGTAAAGCCCTTCTTTGCTCATCGTGACGTATAGATTTGGCTTCATGAGTACCGTTCTCCAACCGTCACCTCACAGTCGAGTGGTATATCCTTCATCCACTCGGGCGAACGGCGCATCTCATTTGTAACCGTTGCAACATGAGTGTCAAGTGCTGAATCGTTCTTGACCACGATTGTCAGCGAGTCATGTTCCGTCAGCACGATCCGGTAACCGAGCACGCGCAGACGCAGCATGGTCTGCGACATATCTACTCGCGCGATGCCCTGAATCACGTTCTCTACCAGCTTGGCACCGTAGAGTTTCACCCAGCCCTTGCGTGACCTGTAACGCCAGAACTCCTCGCCCGTCTCCTGTTCGCGATGGTATTCCAGGTCGGGATAGAGCATGGGGCAACCGTTGGGGAGGATGACGGCGCCGGTCCTGACTTGCACCGGCCCCCACTGCACCTTCTCGCCGCCGGCAATGCGGGCAATCATCCGGCCAGCATCTTTCCACAACTGAACTACCGCGGGGTGGGTGTCGCGATACACGTCGCGCGCCTGAAGACCCTCCGCAAGTGTAAGTTTAAGAGCAGGTCCATAAGTGCCTCTTGCCGCTGTGCGTACAATGGTCTCGGCTCCGCACATGAAACCGCAAGAAAGCTCAATTTGCTTGCCGAGTCCACGCTCTGCCGTATCCGCCTTAGTAATAGTTCTTCCATAAAACTTGCTGGCGTTTCCGACATAGGGGTCTTCCTTGTTCCTAAACCGCTCGATGACGTCCCATTGTCCGGCAACAAAGTTAAGGAACCTACACTCTTGCTGACTCGCGTCCGCTTTTAGAAGCACATGCCCTTCAGGAGCTTGCAATGCTTTGCGAATCAAACCACCACGTTTGAAGTTTTGAAAATTATTTTTGTCACCCCCCGACCACCTGGTTGTGTGGGCGCCGCAGTAGGAAAGATAGACGGGCAACGCTCCGCGTGTGGCAGCAAAGCCTAGTCGTTCCGCGCGGGCTTGGTCTGCCGTGCTCCGCACTCCAAGACGGGCTTCAGCAAGTGTTCTGATTCTGTCATCGGTTTCCTCCAGCAAGTCCTTCATGAACTGATCGGTCTTCGCGATCGCCGGGATCGGCCCATTCTTGCCGTCCTTGGTGGGGACTTCGACGCCTTCCGCTTCAAGCAGTCGGCAAAAGCGGTTAGCAGATTGTAAATCGTCACTGGTGACCCCGAGTTGGTCAAGTAGGTCACGTTTTTTGTTGGCTTCATCTGTCCACACTTGGGCTAAGAGGTTGATGTCTCCGCGCAACACGGGTTCGGTGAACATTCTCACCGTCTCGTCCACGATGGCAAATTCTTCAGGAGGAAAATCTTTGGCCAGGATGTTAAATAGCTGCCAGGTCAGCTCCACGTCCCATAAGCACCCATCTGCCACCTGCTTTTGAACTTGTGGCGTCAGCTCGTGCCAATGCTTGCCTTTGAACAGGTCATAAGGGACATTCTTTGCAGCGAGGTTGAAGTGACGCGCGAGCGACTCAAGGCTCACAGATAAGTGGTTGCCCACCAGCAAACGAGCCATGCTGAGCGTATCGAGCCAGACATGGGGTTTGACTTCGAAGTGGTGAGAGAGAATCAGTCCGTCGAAGTGAGCGTGGTGGCAGAGAATTGTGATAGGCTGGCGCTCACAAGCCAAACGCATCCCATTCATCCACGCAGCAAGGTTCTCGGCGGGGCAAAAGTATGTTTGCCCGTCGCTAAACCTGAATCCACAACCCAACGCCCCGAACCTCGGATCTCTGATATATTCTTCAGTCGTGAGCTTCTTCAACGTGTACTCGTCGTCGAAGTACGTTTCAAAGTCGAGGGTGACGATGTTCATTGCGCTTGTCTTTGCAGCTTGGTTTACGCTCGCGCTGGCGGTGATGGCGATGGAGGAGCGAGAGGATTAGTCTTCGCTCTCGGCGGACGCCAATTCAGCTTTCAAGTCGAGAACCCATTCTTCGAGCTTTTGATTACGTTCCTCAAACACTCGCGCTTCCTCGCGCCAGTGGTCGCGCGATTCTTCCATCGCGGTCAGTTCTTCGCCAACTTTTTCAAGCTCAGCTTTCAGCCCCTCGACTTCGCCCAGCTGGTCAATCTGGCCGATGAATAATGGCGATGCCTTGGTGGCAATAGCCACGTCGCGCAGCTGAGCGATGAACTCACGACTCGGCATAGAAAAGTAGGCTCTCATTTTGATTGCCCCTGGTTGCCTTGCAAGAATTTGGGAATGGGTTTGTGACCGTCGAGCTCCTGGGCTACGCCCTGAAGCCCGGCTTTGTCGGCCGCGTCGAGCTTGAGCGAACCGGCTGCACGGTAGTCGCCCGTGTTCACATTGTCGCGCGCCGCCAGCAGCGCAGCCATCGCCGCGGCCAAGCCCACCTTGGCGTCCTCCACCTGAGAGCGCAGCCGGATGTTTTCTTCGGCTAATGTTTTGTTCTGCGTGCCAAGGATCTCCGCGCGTGCCTCGGCCGTTGTAGCTCGCTTCTCGGCTGCGTTGGCGCGGTCGATCGCTTCAAGACTGAGCCGCTTGACCCTGTCCCACTCCGCCATGCCTTTTTGGACCGCTTCGCTTGCCGCTTCGTGGTCAATGTGAGTCATTCTATTTTCTCCATGACGGCTTGGGACGGAATACTGTCTAAGATTTCACCGCCAAACATATACAGCACAGCATTCTGCCAGCGCCCCATGAGCAAATCACAGTCCATCAAAGCAGATGCAGAGCGTTCTGTCTCACCAGTAGCTTCAATGCGGATTGCCGGCGACCATCCCCCACATTTGATGACGGCATAGCACTTCCCGTCGTGCATCAGCCGGTGAGATGGCTTGTCGATTCGATAACGTGAGCGTTTGTCTTTGCTCATTTTTTGCACCAATCAGTTTTTTTGCCTTTTTCAAATCTGACCGCCAACCCTTCGGCAATGAGCGTGTCGCCCACGTCCGTCCAGTCAGGAGGAATTTTTAAGATCACGCAAGTGCGCCCATATCTGTCTCTGTTGCGCTCGCCGGCGGGGCGGATGGTACAAGGGACATGGGTTAGCGAGTAGTCGCCTTGCGTCAGCTCAATCAACCGCGTCTTGGCTTTTGAAGCAAGCTCCAGCTCGCGAGCGCAGCGAGGATGAAAGAGCTCGGGTGCGTCGGTGGTGGCCAAGCGGTAGCGGTCAGGTCCGATCGCTGCGGTGTCGCCGTCGATCACCCGCAAGGGGTTGGGCGCTGTGAGATAGAGCACAGCGCCCGTTGCGAGGGTTAGGAGTAGGGGGCGGATCACTTGTAAACCGCGATGCCGCGATTGTAGTAGCTGGACACGTCTGCGCCTTCAGGCACGTCACCGGGCCGCAAGATGTAGAGCGAAGCGCCGCGCGGGTCGCCTTGCACATAGGCCGTGAAGCCCGGATAGCGCGCCATGATCTTGCCAAGGCGCTTACGCGCTCCAAGTTCTCGATCAGGTATATAGGAGCCGCGCGCGCCTGAGCTGTAGCGCCAGAATGGTCGACCACCATCAGGGTCCGATTCTTCGCGCTCGATGCAGCCGCCGTCCGTGCCACATTCGAGTTCGTGCCAGCGGTGCAGTGTCATGCTGATTCGCCTGAGTTGGCAAGCGTCGTCGTAAGATATTCCGGCCGCAGTCAACGGCCCGATGCAACTTTGTGATGCTCGCATAGCTTCATTCCTACCGTAAAGCCCCGCGCGGTATGCACGAGGCCCGCCCTGTGGGGCTGGTTAGTTGAGCCGGGAAAAAGACAGGCTCGCCGGCCGCGGATCGTCCGCTTGCCAGCCGTATTTCCCCCCGTTCATTTCCGCTGTGGTGGGAGAGCGCAAGCGTCGGCCATCGGGGTGTTCCCAACCAAAATACCACCACGACGCGCCTTTGCTGATGTGTTCGATAGCGCCGCACGCTTTGCATTCGTACAAGCGCCGCTTTGCGGTGTCCTCTATGCAGGCGCTTTCCGAATCGCAAAATCCGCAAGGGTGTGTCTTTGGGTCGCCTTTAAGCGATGGTCCGCCGTGCATAGCCTGTTTCCTTTAGTGAAGAATCGCGGCCCATACCGCGATCATGGACACAAACAGGCCAAGCGCAAGCAAGGCCGCGGCGTCTTCGATGATCTGGCGAAACATAGGCTATTCCTTAACGGTTAAAGTGTCGTGATGGTAGCATAGGTGTTAGTGGCGTCAACAAAAACCCGTGGCATTTGCACCACGGGGCAGGAAGATTTTAGTTTAGGAGCTCGCTCGCATAGCCGGCAAAGTAGCGACCACGAACGCACCCGATTAGGTCGCCATAGTCGTGGAACTCAAATTGAGAGCGATTGCGGCGGATATAGTCGAGCCGCTGCTTATCGTCGTAGCAATTTGTCCATACCTCGTTAGCGGCCTCCTGTTCACGTTCCGACCAGTCCGACTCGTCTAAAACCGGATAGTCTTCGAGGCGCCCTTTTGCTTCGTCGGCAATCTGCAAAGCCTTGTCGGCCTCGGGGGTGCCATCCGCTTCAATGGCAATCCATTCGACCCAGCCGACTAACCAGTGCGACTCGCGCACTACTGTGACGACGTCCGACTCGCCACCTAGCAAGCGAAGCATGGTCACAAAGTTAGAGGCTTCGAGACAATCCGAGTCGCGCGATTGTCCGACGCCTGCGCTGTAGTGATTCGGCCAGCTGGCGCCGAAATAGTGTTGCGGCATGGTCCAGCGTTTTAGGTGCTTTGGTTCGTACATAGCTCATTCCTTCCGTCGGTTGTGCGCGAGGGTGCGCGGTTTAGTTTTTGGTAACTTTGCCGACTAGAAAGTGGCCAGTGGCGCGATACCAGTTGTCAGGGTGCACCGAATAGACGCGCCATTTACCGGCTGGCCACTTGCCGCGCACAATTCGATTTTGCACACCGCGCACGGTTTTTAGGTCCTTGCAGATACACGTCCAGTCTGATCCAAGGCGATTCGATTCGTGTTTTGCGTAGAGCATGGTGGCAGTTCCTTTCTAAATGGTTGGCAGTGTGGTGCGGTCCAGGTTGGCCAGTGGCACGGTAGAGCTCGCATAGCCTTGGAACCATGTGGCCAGCCAGGCAGGGGAAGCGCCGGCGCGTTCCCAGCGTGACACGGTGGTAACCGTGACACCTAGCAAGGTGGCCAGGCGGGCTTGCGTCAAGTTGTGGGCTTGGCGCGCGGCGGGAAGGTTGAAGCCGCCGGCGGCGGCGGAGTGATTCGTGGTCATCGGTATTCTCCCATTGCGTAGGGCGGCGGGTCTCCCCCGAAGACGCCGATGCTGTAGCCTTCGGCGTAATCAGGATCAAAATGGCCATAGTTTTTGTGGGCGCCGCGGCACCACTTGGCGATTCGCTGCGCTTTACGATCGGCGACGCCATCCCAGTACCCGCCATTCCGGCTACAGATACGCCGAAACTCGCGTTCTGACATTTTGCGTTTGCGTGTCATGGTCTGCCTCGCAGTAGGAGGGTTAAGAGCGCGCTGGCGATCCGGTGCGGCGTACCGTGTACACTATTACCACTTTCCCATTTGCGGTATGTTTTCACGGAAACGCTGAAATAGTCGGCCTTTTGCTCTTGCGTTAGTTTAAGCACGCGGCGCGCGTCCTTTAAGTCGGCAGCCGATGGTCCGTCGCGAAGACCGAAGCGAGCTGGCGTCGTTTTGGGGCCTTTTGCCTAGCGTGAATTCGGCAATGTATATAATGCGCGTGTGGGCGTGGTGTCAAGGTCTACTTATGGGGCTCATGTGGGTACATTTTGTGTGTGGTAGGAATGTCACAAGTTTAGACAGAAAAAGCGGATTGTGTAATGGTTTCAAAGGCTACACTAGTAGCCTAAATTTTTTTATTTGTTTTTGCATTCTGACCTATGAAAATAGTTATGCTCAATATGAGCATAAATGTACGCGAGTTGGCCCAGGAAGAAAAATCATCAAATATAGTAACTACTTAACTACTACTACCCTGGACAGTGAACAACATCAATAGGTTACAGCGTTTTTTGAATGTATCGAATTAAGAGAACAAACACGGAATGTTCTTTTTTCTCCTACCTGGTCCATGCAGAATAAATATGCAGGCCAACAAAATACATACGCAGCGTTGAAATCATTGAGCAATTCCGTTCTACTCACATGTAACTTGCTGTACAATAGGCCGCGAGCTTCGTGTACCAGGCGAGCCGCTGGCGCTAAGCCATTGATCTTATTTGCTTTGTGCCTCGAACAACTCGGGATTTGCTTTGCCGGGGGGCGGGAGATTTTAATTTTTATGACTTCATTCGCAGACAGCAGCATAAAATAGGATTTTCCTCCGCATAATAAGCTACCCCCAAAGCCCTTGACACCTCACACGCAATACCTCACGCTCCACACGCAACCCACATCCGGAGGTAAAACCCGATGGACGACCTGCAAAACACCATCAATGCATTGCTGAAGAAGGCCACGGACGCCGAGCGATCCGAAGATGCCCTGCGGTTTTCCCAAGCCGCCCTAAACGCCGCGCACACCAAGCACGCGATGGCGCCCCTTCAAACCGAGGATTTGAAATGAAGAAAGCCCTCTTGCTGGCTGCCGCACTCCTCGTGCTCGTCACCACCCCTTCCGTGGCCGCCCCTCGCAACACGATCACCTGCGCACCAGGGTGGGGAAATCTCCACATCGACAATCAGGCGGGCAAGACTGTTGTTTGGTGCGACAAGGCACCTCTGCGCACCGGGAAGACCAAAATCCGCAAGGCCAAGAAACAGCGCCTCGCAGTGGTCAACACCTCCGACCAGTTCGCCGCGGACGTCGTTCCCTTCAAACGCTGAAACAGCGAAGCTGATGACCCCCCTCTCCAGTTCCAACCTGGCCGGCTGCGACTATGACGCGGAACGCCAGATCCTGATCATCTTGTTTCGCTCGGGCCGGACTTACCGCTACGCCGACGTTCCTCAGCAGATCGCTGACGGCCTCACTTCCGCTTCCTCCCCTGGCCAGTATTTCAACAGCGCCGTTAAGGGCGTGTACGACGAGACGTAGTTCGTCTACGCTCGCGGCATGACCGACGCCCCTCTCGACCCCCGCAGCGAGCTGATCGTGAAGCTCGGCCGCAACCCGCGGCTCGCGCACGCCGTTCTCTTTGGTCATCGCCATCCCAACACCACCCCCGATTTTCACAACGAGATCATCGACCTGTGGCATAGTGACGCACCAAAGGTGCTCATAAAAGCCTTCCGCGGCGCTGCCAAGAGCACGCGCGCCGAGGAGGCGATCATCATCCGGGCGTGCCTGCGGCAGTTCAAGAATTGCATCGTGCTGGGAGAGACGTACGAGCGCGCGGTAGAGCGCCTGCGCGCAATCAAAAACGAATTTGATACGAACGCCTACCTCGAAGACCTGTTCGGAAATCTCGTCGGAGACACATGGTCGGAAGGTCGGATTGTGCTCGCGAACGGCGTGGCCATTCAAGCTTTTGGGCGTGGTCAGTCGTTGCGTGGCTCGAAGCATTTGGACTGGCGTCCCGACCTTGCGTTCGGCGACGACATCGAGAACGAGGAGTCGGTAGCGACGCCCGAGGCGATCGAGAAGTGTATGCGCTGGCTTATGTCGGTGGTGATGCCGGCGCTCGATCCCAACGCGCTTGTCCGTATTAACGGCACTCCGCTTTCACCGCAGGCAGTGATCGAGCAGCTTGAAGCAGTTGTCACGCCCGAAGGCGAGAAGGATTGGGAGAGCCGAACCTATCCGATCCGCAGCATAAATGCTGAAACCGGAGAGCTTCAGGCAACATGGCCTGATCGGTTCTCGCTTGCTTGGATAACGGCAAAAGAGGCAGAGTACGCGCGTCTTGGTTTGCACAACAATTTTGCCCAGGAATATCTATGCAAAGCCGAGGACATGAGCCAGAAGCCGTTCACGGTCGACCTGATGCGGGTCGAGCCGATGGTGCGTACGTGGCAGGCCGTCTATGCGATGTACGACCCGGCACGCACTGTGAAGTCCACTTCTGCCAGTACGGGCATTGCTATCTGGTCGTGGCTGAACAACCGGCTGATCGTGTGGGATGCCTACGTGGGCATGTGGAAGCCGGATGAAATCATTGCGGATATGTTCAGAGTTGACGACCTGTACCGTCCGATCGTTATTGGCGTGGAAGAAGACGGTTTACATGAGTTTATTCTGCAACCTCTTCGACAAGAGCAACTTCGCCGCGCCTACGCCATCCCCATCCGGCCGCTCAAGGCGCCCAAGGGCAAGCTCGACTTCATCCGTGGCCTTCAGCCATTCTTCAAAGCAAAAGAGGTGACCTTTGCCAAAGATTGTCCCGAGGCAGTGGCTCAGTTTCTTGGCTTCCCGACCGGGCGCATCGACGTTCCCAACGCTCTTGCTTATGCTCTACGCCTGCGCCCTGGGCAGCCGATCTACGACGGCTTCACGGTGCAGAACATCACCGAAGACCTGGGACTTGTTCAAAGACAATCCGTCTATCTGGTAGTGAACGCGACCACGCTTTGCACCACGGCCGCGCTGGTTCAGGTGATCGACGGAGGGCTGCATGTCATCGACGACTGGGTCAGAGAAGGCGATCCTGGACAAGGGCTTGGAGGAATATGCAAGGCAGCTGGAGCAGCCGCCAGTGGTCACAAGGTTCGTGTCTTCGCAGGACCGCAACATTTTAGTCAGCATGACACTGTCGGACTTCGAGCGGCTGCGCGCAAAATTCCCGTCGATGTCGGTCAGGGCCAGGCGCCGCATATCGGGCGAGAGGAAATACGACTGCTCACTCGACGGCTGACGCGCGGCTTCCCCGCGCTGCGGGTGTCGACACAGGCCAGATGGGTTTTGAACGCTTTCGCCGGAGGGTATGCACAGGAGGTGACCAAGCACGGCGTTCTGTCCGAGTTCGCAGTCGAAGGGCCATATCGTACTCTGATGGAAGGCATCGAGTCCTTTGCGGCTTTGCTCAAATCGAGTAGCATCCGCGATGACGAGCCTGTCCACTACGCGACGACACCAGACGGGCGCAGGTACATCTCGTCATTAGGCAACAGGCAGTCGACGGTGCAGGAGAGGAAAATTGGCTAGCCCACTGCGGAAAGAAATTGGTGGTGCCACGATGGCCCACGACAGGTTGTGGCAGGTGACTGCGCCTAATTTTGTCGCCGGATTTACTGAGTACAACGACGAGATCACCGGCTGCGCGCCAATTCTTTCAAAGTGGTGTCGGTACAGCGCACGAGCAAACTATGTGATTAGTCAATTTAGGGCGAAGGGTTGGAAGGTTGAACACGTAGAGGATCGTCGTGGCTGATTACACCGTTGACGACCAGGAAGGCGAGGACAACGACCTTGAGGCGCCGAGCACTAAGGCGCGCAAGGACGACTTGTCGCGCAAGGCCGGCGTCAAGAAGCAGATGCTCGACATTTTCAAGGAAGTCGAGAAGGGTTACGAGGATCAGGCTTCGCGCTCGGACGACCTGCTCGACTACTGGGACATCTACAATACCAAGCTCACCGGCAAGCAGTTCTATAATGGCACCTCTCAAATCTTTGTTCCTGCGGTCCACAACGCTGTCAACGCGCGCAAGACCCGTTTCACCAACCAGATTTTTCCGCAGTCGGGGCGCTACGTCGAGACTACGTCCTCCGATGGCACGCAGCCTGACTCGCTGACCGCGTTGCTCGAACACTACGTTCGCAAGGCCAAGTTGCGCACCAAGGTGATGCCCGCGCTGGTGAAGAACGGCGACATCGAGGGGCAGTACAACATCTATATCAGCTGGTGCTCGCGCAAGCGCAACGTGACCTGGCGCACCATGGAGGTGCCCGAGCTTGCCGAAGGTGTGCCTAATCCGGCGGCTGACGAAGTCGAGACCATGGACGAGGAGGAGATTGAGGACGCTTACCCTGAGGTCGAGGTGTTGCATGACGCCGATGTGCTGGTGCTGCCGGCGACGGCTGACACCGTGGACGAGGCGGTCTATGAGGGCGGGTCGGCGACCATCATCCGGCGCTGGGGCAAGGCAAAAATTCGCCAGATGGTCAAGGAAGGCGCCATCCGCGAGGACGAGGGCGCTGCCCTTCTCAAAGAACTTCAGACCGAAGCGCGCACCGAGGACAAGAACCCGGCGCGCAAGATGGTGGATGCCGCTGGCGTGAAGGGTTATGGCGTTGGTGCGTATGCTCAAGTCTATGAGACGTGGGCGTGCATCAAGATCGCCAAGGGCGAGCGGCGCCTGTGCCAGATGTTCTTCGGCGGCGAGCAACGGATGCTCGGCTGCCGGCGCAATCCGAACTGGTCGGACAAGGTGCCGTTGCTCTCGGTGCCGGTCGAGAAGGTGTCAGAGTCTTTCAAAGGCATCAGCAAAATCAAACCCTGCGCGGACTTGCAGTATCAGGCTAACGACGCGGTTAACGAGGCGATGGACAGCGCTGCATATGCGTTGATGCCGATCGTGATGACCGACCCCAACAACAATCCGCGCGTGGGGAGCATGGTACTCAGTCTCGCTGCGGTGTGGGAGACCGATCCCAAGTCGACGGAGTTCGCTCAGTTTCCGGCGCTGTGGAAGGACGGGTTGGAGATCGTCGCCAATTGCGTGCAACAGATCAGTCAGACGCTCAGTGTATCGCCGGCGGCGATCACGACCGGCATCCGTGGCCGGCTTGGTGGCGAGAAGCCGACGCAGGCCGAGGTAGCGCAGGAACAGCAGGTCGACATTCTCACCACTGCCGACGCCGTGACGGTGATCGAGGAAGGCATCCTCACTCCTATGCTGGCACTGTTCTTGGAGCTCGACCACCAGCACCGCGACAAGATGCTCACCGTCAAGCAGTTCGGGCAGATGGGCGTGCAGGCCGGGCTCGAAGAAGTGCCGCCGATCCAGATGGAGCACCGCTACGTGTTTCGTTGGTTCGGGGTCGAGCAAGCGCGCTCGGCGCAGCAGATTCAGCAGCAGATTGCCGGCATGAACGTCATCCGCGGCATACCGCCACAGCAGTTGAACGGCTATCAGGTCAACCTCGTGCCGGTGGTCACTCAGCTGGTCGAGAACACATTTGGTCCGCGGCTGGCGCCGATGATCTTCGTCAAGCCCGAGGACCAGATGCCGGTGCCCGTCGAGCAGGAGAACCAGTTGCTTGCCGAGGGGTTTGACGTCCCGACGCACGAGATGGACGACGACCAGGCCCACATGCAGGCGCACATGATGCTGCTTCAGCAGCTCGGCGCGCAGCCGGGCGGCGGGAAGAACACCAAGAAAATCCAGACCCACATTTTCAAGCATGTCCAGCAGGGCCAGCGCAAGCAGATGGCTGCGGTGCAGGCGCAAGTACAAGCGCAGCAGGGCGCTCCTGGGGTGCCTGGGGGCGCCGGCCCTGGCGTGGCGGGGACGCCGCGCGAGGGTGCGCAGCCCGGCCAGCCGCGGGTGCAGGGACCGCCGGGGTTAATTCATCAAGACCAGCTTCAGGATCCTAGCCGCGTGCCGCGGCCACAGAGGTTGCAGTGAACGTCTTCAAGGTCGGTGACACGGTGCGGGTCAACTCTAAGGACGGCGTGGGCAACACGCTGGCCTTCGAGGGTCGTGTGCTTGTGGTCGACGACAAGGGTTGCCGGGTGGAGGCGCCCTTCGGCGTGTCAATTTACGTGGAAAACAAAGACCTTACGGCCGTCTAGTGCCTCTCCTGGTCTTTTGCTTGGTCCTCGCTTTCGTGCCCTGGTGGCCGGACGGCGCGCACGCTCCGCGTTGGGTGTTGCTGTCCGTCGCAGTTCCTGTTCTTTTGTTTACAATTCAACGGGTTAGTTGGACCCCAGGACATTTTTGTCTCGGGGGCTTCCTGCTTTGGGGTCTCGCTTCGTTCTGGTGGACGCCCGACCTGCTGCTCGGCGCTGATATTTACTGGCACTTTTTGTTGTTTGGAGGGTTGTTTCTGCTCGCTCCGAGCGCAATGCACCCGGTTTACGTCGCGGCAGGATTAGCGTTGTGTATCAACAGCTTGACGACGGTTCTTCAAGTGCTTCAGGTTGTCGAGTGGGAGGCGTCGACCTTCTACAGTGGATTGTTTTTCAACAAGAACTTGTCCGCGGAGGTGGCGGCGCTGGCGATCGTTGGGTTGGTTGTGGGGGCTCGACCGACACTTTGTCGATCAAGCTTGGCGATCGGCGCCAGCGTTCCTCTCTTGACCCTCCCACTCTCGCGCGGGGCGATCTTGGCGCTGGTCTCGGCCGGCTGGCTCGTCCTGTGGCGTCGGGCAAAATTTGCGGCCGCGTTAGTTGCAGTCGTAGCTATTGGTATCTCGGCACATTTCCTCACCCTCAAAGTTGCCACCTTGTCGGAGCGTCTTGAGATCTGGGGTCGGGCGTGGGACGGGCTGAGCCTGTGGGGGAACGGGCTTGGCTCGTTCCGTTTCGATCATCCTTTCTTCGAGTACGCGCACAACGATTTCCTTCAGGTCGCCTACGAGCTCGGGCTTCCTGGTGTGCTGTTGCTCGCTACGTTCTTCGGCTACTGTCTGTGGCGCGGCGCGATCGCCGAGCGGTTGGTGATCGTCGTCTTTCTGGTCGAGGGACTGTTTGCATTTCCTCTCTACATGCCTGTCACGCTCGCCATTGTGGCTTTGGCCGCGGGTTCTCTTTGCCGCGCTCGGGTTGCTGTACGCGGCGTTCAGCGTGTGGGCGAACGTCGAGATTATGCTC
>Ga0075434_100000651_pt1 | contig 26885 bp, 28 predicted proteins | sample RhiMethybrSRZTD3_FD_75298 | JGI IMG/M metagenome (GOLD analysis project Ga0075434, IMG submission 75298) | Populus rhizosphere microbial communities from Tennessee, USA - Rhizosphere MetaG P. TD hybrid SRZTD3 | ecosystem: Host-associated > Plants > Roots > Rhizosphere > Soil | place: USA... | reverse complement strand
CGCCCCGGAGGAGGCCGCCGGCAGCGCACCTGCGTCTCGCCTTCGAACCCAGGCGATCACACACAGCAGCAGGACCGCCGCCCTGACGAGGAAGGCGGCCTCGAACGCACCGAGCGGAACGATCCCGGCGAGGCCTCCCTTCACACCGACCAGCGTCCCGAACCAGGAGAACTCCGTGACGAAGACGGCGACATCGGCGGTCTCGAACGCAAGGAACAGCCGCAGATCGGGCATCGCCAGGGCGAACCACGGCAACAGCCAGAGGCTGTACTGGGGCGAGTAGACCTTGTTCGTGATCAGGAAGAGCGCGAGGATCGGGAAGGCCAGGGACCAGCGTGGGAAGCCGGGATCCCGATGCGCCTTCGTGGTCCACACCACCGCGACGCCAACGATGAACAGAGCGGCAGATGCGATGTTGACGAGACGAGTGTCGGTGCAGCCGATGTTGCTCGCCAAGTCGCACGCGATGAACCACACGCTGTCGAAGTTGGCGGGCCGTTCCCCGCTGAAACGGAAGAATTCCCACCAGCCCGCGAATGCGAAAACCGCGAACGGCAGGTTCACGGCGAGCCAGGTCGCCGCGGCGGACGATGCCAGGCGCGCCCCCCGGTCGGAGCCGGGGTCCCGCAGCCGCCCGGCGACGAACGGAAGGATGAGCATCGCGGGGAACAGTTTGGTTGCGGCGCCGAGTCCGAGCATCACTCCGGACCACACGTCCCGTCGCCTCAGGTACGCCAGTGTTCCAGCCAAGGCGAGCAGGACGGCGAGGAGATCCCAATTGAAGGTCGCATAGATCGCGAGCGTCGGCGCCGCCGCGAAGTACAGAGCACGCGATCCGACCAGCTGGTACAACGTCAACGTGATCCAGAACGCGGCGAGCCAAAGCAGGATCGCGTTCCAATAGAAGAACTGCGTGTCGTCGGGACCCGAAGCCCACGCTGTCAGTCGCATCGTCCACATCATGAGAACGGGATACTCGTCACAAGGTCCCGAGCCGTTCGATTTGCACGGCTGAAGGTACGGCAATCGCCCACCCGACAATTGCTCCGGCTCGAGCAATTGAACGATATCCGTCGAACACAGGCGGGTGAACGGTCGTCCGTCGCTCCACTCACCGTGCACACACGGCGCCTTGATGAAGTGTCCGACCGCGAGCGTTCCCGCGAGAGTGAGGAAGATCGTACCGAGTCCGATCGTCCGGAATCCGATGGTGTAAGGCTCTGAGGTCTCCTCAGCCGCCCGGTCGAGACGCGGTCCGTCGGACTCGGGAGCCCTCGAGCCGGGCGGGGGTGCCGGCGCATCCTCGCTCACGCGAGCACCTCCTTGAGCGCCATCGCGAGGCCGTCGATCTCCTCGCGGGAGCGGCGTTCGGTGACGGCCACAAGGAGGGCGTGGCCGTCGGCGTCCGGAAGGGGGACGCCTCCCAGGTACCCACGTTCGATCAGCGCATCCCGGACCTCGGCCGCGGGCCGCGGTAGCCGGATCGGGAACTCCTTGAAGAACGGCGCGTCGTCAAAGAGCATCTCGACGCCGGGAACCTCCGACAGACGCTCTGCCGCGTAGGCGGCCTTCGACATGCACCGACGGCCGAGCTCCTCCAGGCCCTGGGGGCCGAGCCACCCGAGGTACACGGTCGCCGCGATCGCCATCAGCGTCTGGTTCGTGCAGATGTTGGAGGTCGCCTTCTCGCGTCGGATGTGCTGCTCCCGAGCCTGCAGCGTGAGGACGTACCCGGTCCGTCCGTCGACATCGAGCGTCTCCCCCACGAGCCTGCCCGGAAGCCGCCGAACGTCGTCCAGGCGCGTCGCGATCACCCCGAGGTATGGCCCGCCGTGGTTCAAGTGGTTGCCGAGCACCTGTCCCTCGGCCACGGCGATGTCCGCGCGCAGGTCACCCGGTGGGGCGAGCACGCCGAGCGACAGCGGGTCGAACACCTGGATCGCGCGCGCACCACCCGCGTGCGCCGCTCCGAACAGCTCGCGCGCCGGCTCGAGCAGGCCGTACGCGTTGGGGTGCTGGACGATCACGCACGCGACGTCGCCGGCCACCTCCGGCTCACCCCCGCGCCCGTCGACCACGTCGAAGACCTCGGGTTGGTACCCCGCTCCCCTCCCGTAGGTCCGCAGGGTGTCGACGTACCGAGGGTCGACGGCGGCACTCACGAGCACCCGGTCGCGGTCCGGCGAGGATCGCGCCAGGTTCACGGCCTCCGCGAGCGCGGTCGCGCCGTCGTAGAGGGACGCGTTCGAGACATCGAGCCCCGTCAGGTCGCAGATCATCGACTGGTACTCGAACAGGGCCTGCAGCACGCCCTGGGAGAGCTCGGGCTGGTACGGCGTGTAGGAGGTGTAGAACTCGGACCGGCCGGCGAGCGCCCACACGACGGCGGGCACGAAGTGGTCGTACGCCCCCCCGCCGGCGAAGCAGACCAGGTCCTCGGCCGAGCGGTTCCGGCCGGCAAGCGCCTTGAGGTCGGCCAGGATCTCCATCTCGGACACTCCGTCGGGCAGGTCCAGGGGGCGGTTCAGGCGAACCGTCCGGGGGATCCGGTCGAACAGCTCGTCCACGCTCGAGAGGCCGATCGCCTCGAGCATCTGGTCGACGTCGTCGTCCGTGTGCGGCGCGAACCTCATGCCGGATGCTGAGTCTAGCCGGAAGGCGTGGAGTGGCCCGGACCCCTACCCCGACACGTCCTCGAGCCCGTACTTGGACACGAGCGACAGGTAGTCGCGCTGGTAGAAGATCTTGCAGTTGATCCCCGGGTAGAGCTCGCGCAGGCGGCGGACCTTGCGGTTCTTCTTGGTCACGAGCCGCTGGTTGAGCGTGGTGATCTCGATGTAGAGGTCGTACATCGGCAGGTAGAAGTCCGGTGTGAAGCGCTGGACCACGTTGCCGTCGCGATCCCACTCGAGGTCGAAGGACGTGGGCTCGTAGTCCCATTCGATCTGATAGAAGTCCAGCAGCTGGGCGAACTGGCGCTCGCTGGCGTGCGCGAAAGAAACCGTGTCGCTCGGAAGGGCCGGGGTCTCGGCCGCCGCGCCCTGTGTCACGCGCCTCCGGCCGCCCGGGCGCTTCGACCCTTCTTCCCGGCGTTCTTGGCCAGAGTCCCCTCGAGGTCCGTCCATACCTTGTCGACCGCGATCGCGAAGACCCCCTGTCCGCTCGCCAGCAGGTCGACGACCGCCTCGGGAGACTCCACCTGATAGATACGGTGGCCGTCCGACACGAGGGTCGTCCCCAGGGCGGGCTGGTCCAGGCCCTTGAGCGTCTTCATGGCCTTGCGGACCTGCTGGAGGTTCACCCCGCTGTCGAGCATCCGCTTGATCAGCCGGAGCATCGCAAGGTCCTGGAACGAGTACAGGCGTTGGGAGCCCGAGCCCTTGGCGTCCTTGACCGACGGTCTGACCAGGCCCGTCCGGGCCCAGTAGTCGAGCTGACGGTAGGTGATACCGACGATGTTGCAGACCTCGGGGACGCGATACCCCTGCTCAGCCATCACAACTCCGTAATTACGCGGGCGTCGGCAGCCTAGGGCCGGGCCTCCGCGATGTCAATCACCCGCTCGCTCCCCCTCTTTGGGCCCATTTTCGAAAATCCCACCCCCCGCTGTGTTTGAACCTAGGGTGACCGGGGGACATGACGACCGCATGGCAACGCGCTAGCGTGCGCCGTTCCGCAACGGGGGAAGCGAGGGGGTGTTGCGGTGAGAACCCGCGCGAGCAAGCCGCGACGGACGATGGTTGTCAGTTTGTCTGCGATCCTGGCGCTCGGGATCGCGTTCGCGCCGGCCGCTCTGGCCGGCGGTGGGGTGCGTTCCAAGGTGCTTCGGATGGTGAACGCAACCCGCGACCACCACGATCTGCACACGCTGCGCATGGACAGATCGCTCGCGGGAGATGCGCTCCGACACACGCGCCGCATGATCACGAAGAATGCGATCTACGATCCGCCCAACCTCACACTCACGAGGATCCTCCAGGACGAACCATGGGACAACGTCGGCGCCAGCGTCGTCGGGTGCGCCGACACGCTCTCCGCTCTGCACTCGGCGTTCATGCATGACCCTCCGCATCGCGACATCTTGCTGGACCCGAGGCTCCGCCGGATCGGGATCGGCGTGGTCGAGGTCGATTCGCAGAACGCGTGCGGGCGACACTCGCTCTGGGCAACCGAGCTGTTCTACGGCTAGAAGCCCTAACCGAAATCCTCGGGAGTCACGTTCTCGAGGAACTCACGGAACTCCTGCAGCTGCTTCTCCTCCTCTTCCCCGTCGGCGGGGATCAGGATGGAGGCCTCTTCGAGGACGTCCTCGTTCGCAAAGATCTTGCACCCCAGGCGGACGGCCAGCGCGATCGCGTCCGAGGGGCGCGAGGAGATCTCGAAGCTGGAACCGTTGCGCTGCAAGCCGATCACCGCGTGGAACACGCCGTCTCGGAGCTCGGTGATCGTGATGCTCGTAACCTGCACGGACATCTCGTCCAGGATGTTCTTGAGCAGGTCGTGCGTCATGGGTCGGGGCGTGACCAGACCCTGCTGGCCGATCGCGATCGCCTGGGCCTCCGACTGGCCGATCCAGATCGGGAGGAACCGCTCGCCTTCGGCCTCGCGGAGCAGGACGATGGGCGAGTTCGACGGGAACTCGATCCGAACGCCGGCGACGGTCATCTCGATCATGGACCCAACCGACCGTACACCGGCCCCCCAGGTGCGGCAACCTAGTCTCGCGACGACGGCTTCGGTGGGTCGAACCCACCCGCCGAGCGGGAGGGACCGACGGCCGGAAGGTACGGGATCAGCAGGTCGGGATCGGCCCGGAGCGCATCCATGTCGCGGATCGCGAGGATGTCGGGGACGTTACGGAAGCGCTCCTCGAAATCGAGGCCGTAGCCGACGACGAACACGTCGGGACATTCGAAACCGCGGTAGCGCAGCTCGAGCGGGACGATGCGGCGGACGCTCTTGTCCAAGAGTGCACACACCTCGACCGTCGCCGGTTCGCGCGATGCGAGCACCGAGATCAGGTACGAGAGCGTGAGACCGGTGTCGACGATGTCCTCGACCACGATGACGTCGCGACCACCGATGTCGTGATCGAGATCCTTGACGATCCGCACGCGTCCCAGGGACTCGGTGGCGCCCCCGTATCGCGAGATGGACATGTAGTCGATCGCGAGCGGGAGCGCGACGGCACGCATCAGGTCGCCGAGGAACACAGAGCCGCCCTTGAGGACCGAGATCAAGACGGGCGCGCGCCCCTCATAGTCCCCGGTGATGGTGCGGCCAAGCTCCTCGATCCGCCGGCGGATGTCCTCGCGCCCGAACTCGACGCTGACGACCTCCGACACCGCCGCCGATCGTAGCAGTCGACTACCCGAACAACGCGTCCAGGATCCCGCCACCCGCGTCGACGAGTGCTCCCGCTGCGCGGGCCCACCATGACCCCGGTTCGGGCGGCGGTGGGGCCGCGACTCCCGCGACCACCAGCGGCACCTCGCCCACGACCCTTCCCCCGGCCGTGACCCGGACGGTGCCGATCTCCTCCCCGCGGGCCGGCGGGAAGGCAACGTGGGGTTCGAGCTCCACGGTGCGCGAAACGGTCGCCGCCGCGGGGATCAGACCGCGCACGTCCCCGCCGGCGCTCACCGAGACGCTCTTGCCGCCGACGTCCACGTCATCCAAGGGCTCTCCCTCCCGCAGGAGCGTCCGGCGCTCGAACGCGTCGAACCCGTAGTTCAACAGCGTCGCGGCCGCGGAAAACGGCTCGCCCGGGGCACCGAGGACCACCGCGACCAGTCGCTCGTCCCCGCGCTGCGCCGCGCCGACGAGGCAGAACCCCGCCGGACTCGTGTACCCCGTCTTCACCCCGATCGCGCCGGGGTACAGCCACAGCAGCACGTTGCGGTTCTGGACGATCCGTGGTTTGGCGTCGAGCGACTCGACCGTGTGGAACCGGGTGGCGACCACGCTCGGGAACCCGGGGCTGCGGTAGGCGGCGCGCGTGAGCCGGACGAGGTCGGCGGCCGACGAATACCCCGTGTCGTCGAGGCCGTTGGGTGACGTGAACATCGTCCGCGTCATCCCGAGCTCCTCGGCGCGCGCGTTCATGTCCTCCACGAACGCGTCCACCGAGCCCGAGACGTGTTCGGCGAGCGCCTCGGCGGCGTCGTTGGCCGACTGGAGCAGCAGGGCGTACAAGAGCTCGTTCACCCGGATGCGCTCACCCGCCACCAGACCGAGACCCGAGACGCCCGAAACCTGGCCGCTGGCGGCGGCCTCGGTCACCGTGACGACGTCGGTGAGGTCGGTTCGCTCGACCACCAGGAGCGCGGTCATGATCTTCGTCACGCTCGCGATCGGCCGCCGTTCGTTGCGGTTGAGATCGAACAGCACCTGGCCGGTGTCGAGATCGGCCAGCACGGCCGACGCCGCATGGATCTCGGGTACCTGGGTCGAGGTCGATGGGGTGCTGAGCGTCGAGGGAAACGGCGAGAGGCTCGCCTGCCCGCCGGGCTGAATGACCGGCGTGGGTGGAGGCGGTTGCGGCGCCGGGGTCTGCCCGCGAGCGGCGGCGGAGGCGAGGAGCAGGAACACGACCGAGATCAACGCCCACGGGAACAGCCAGCGCGACAGCGCGCCCGCGGGCCGACGGGTCACGTCAGATGCTGGCGGAGGTTGGTGCGCAGCAGCGCCTGCTTCAGCTTGCGGGACGCCCGAGCGAGTTCGACGAGGGAGGCCGTCGCACCCCGACGCGCATCGGGGTTCCGCTGACGGAGCTGGGGCATCACGATCGACTCGAAGAAGTCGGCCTCCCGCTCCTCGAAGTGCTTGTACATCGTCAGGTGCCGGGGCTCGACGCCGAAGCGAAAGAAGTCCTTCACGATCGAGAGCACGATGTAGTCATCGCCGTCGAAGTACCTCGCGCCGTCGGGACCGTGCTCCTTCACGAGGCCGAACGACTCCAGCTCGCGGATCCGCTCGCGATCGATCCCGGTGGCGGCGCTCATCTCCTCGATCGACATCTGCAGACCCGTCGGTGCCTCGGCGAGCTCCTCGTCGGGCTCGGGAGCGACGGGTTCGATCGAACCGCCGTCTCCGCCCTGGCCGTCCAACGCATCGGTCTCGAACAGCCGGTCCTTGATCACCTTCAGCGGGAGGTACTCGTCGCGCTGCATCCGCAGGATCGAACGCAGGCGGTCGACATCCTTCTCGTAGAACTTGCGGTACCCCGACGGCGTGCGTTCGGGTTCGATGAGGCCCTCGGACTCGAGGAACCGGATCTTGCTGATCGTGATGTCGGGGAACTCAGTCTTGACCGACACGAGCACCTCGCCGATCGACTGGTAGTTGCGGGTCGCCACGTCCCTCACTCCCCCACGAAGAACACGAGTCGGAACCGGCCGATCTGGACCTCATCGTGACCGGCGAGCTTGGTGACCTCCACGCGCTCGCGGTTCACGTAGGTGCCGTTCATGCTCCCGAGATCGTGGATGTAGAAGCCGTCGGGGTGGCGACGGATCTCGGCGTGCTTGCGACTCACGCTGATGTCGTCGAGAAAGACGTCGCTCTCCGGATTGCGTCCGGTGCTCGTGACGTCACCCTCGATCATGAAGGTCGACCCCGCGTTGGGCCCGTGCTTCACCAGCAGGAGGGCCTGCCCGGCCTTGAGCTCGTCCTCCGGGAAGGGGAAGTCCTCGGGACCTTCCGCTTCGATCTCGACCGGGTTGAGGCCGAGGGTGGTCTCCTCCTGCAGGACAGCACCACAGTTCGCGCAGAAGCGCGCCTCGTCCTTGTTCGGATGTCCACACCGGGTGCAGTACACGCTCGACCCCCCGTTGCGCTCGTCTCACCTCGACGGTGCGGTCCCAGAGGTTCCTAGAGGCTCAACCTCGACCTCGAGACCCGCTCGAAACTACCGTTCCACCCACGAAGGGTCAACCGGACCCCGGCCGGGCTCGAAGGCAACTCGACGGTTCGGGATTGGGATCGGGTGCAACCGTCGACATGAGTCCCACCCAAGCGTCGAGGGTCGGCGAGGGGCGGGCTCCACCACCGCCCGGGGTCAACGTGTGATCTCGGCGTGCTGAACCTCGATGACGGCTCGGGTGCTCCCGCGATCGGTGGTCGAGGTTCGGGCGTCCAGGAGGTCTCGACCTGGACCGGCGTCCGATACCTCGGCGCCCGTGAAGGCTAGTCGGCCTGTTGCTCGACGAACGCTCGATAGGCGACGGCGTCCATCAGCTCACCGAGAAGGGCCATGTCGGTGACCTCGAGGACGACGAGCCAGCCCTCGCCGTAGGGCTGTTCGTTCACGAGCTCGGGACGATCCTCAAGGTGCAGGTTCCGCTCGACGACCGTCCCGGAGACGGGCGCGTACACGTCCGAGACCGACTTGGTCGACTCGACCTCGCTGAACGGCTGGTTGGCGGTCACGCTCGCCCCCTGTTGCGGAACGTCGACGTAGACGACGTCGCCGAGCGCGTCCTGCGCGAAGTCGGTGATCCCGACGCGGACGCGGTTCGAGCCCTCGTCGCGCGCCCACTCGTGTTCCTTCGTGTACCGCAGGTCCTCGGGGAACTCCATCGGCTTCTCCTTGGGGGCTTGTCCTTGGGCGGCGATGTTCCTCGGCCGGTCACGACGTCATGAGGCTGGAAGGTAGCACGCCGGGCGCGATGGACCGACCCGGCTCACGTCGCGGGGTCGACCGCGCGATCGTTGGTGCCCCGCCAGGCGCGTCGGAGGTCGCCGACGTACAGGACGCTCGCGACGTAGTACTCGACGATCCCCGCGGCGTAGAACGCCCACCCGCACGCGAGCGCCGCGGGCGCGAGTGGGTAGCCGAGGCTCCCCCACGCGATGCAGGCGATCGCCGCCATCAACGCGAACGTCGCGACCTTGCCGAGGTACCGCACCTCGATCCGCGCCCGGCGCGTCGAGAGCAACACCAGACCGGCGATCAGCACGGCCACGTCGCGGACCAGGATCAGGAGCGCCGCCCAGAGCGGGAAGGCGTCGGCCACCACCAGGGCGATCAGGCCCGCGGCGATCGCCAGCCGGTCGGCGACCGGGTCCAGGACCTTGCCCAGGTCGGAGACCTGCCCGGTGGCACGGGCGAGGGCCCCGTCGATCCAGTCGGTGGCGACCACCACCACGAACAGCACCAGCCCCGCTCGCGTGGTGTCCGGGTGCACGATCAGGACGACGAAGACGGGGATCAGCGCGATGCGGAGCGAGGAGATGAGGTTCGGGATCGTCAGGACGCGGTCGGTCGGGCCCGGCTCGCTCATGGCGCGGCGAACCTACCACCCGTCGGGCCGGCGGGATTCGAACCCGCGACCTCCTGACCCCCAGTCAGACGCGCTAACCAAGCTGCGCCACGGCCCGTGCCCGGCGAGTCTACCGGGGGTGAGCGGAGCCGGTGCCGGCCGGTCTGCGTCAGCGGGTTCGGCGGCCCGGGCGGAACCGGATGCCGATCGGAACGCCCTCGAGGTGGAGCGCCCGGCGCAGGCGCCCCTCCAGGAACCGCTGGTAGCTCGGTGCCGGGGGGCCCGCGCCGAACAGCACGAACCGCGGCGGCCCGGCGGCCACCTGGGTGGCATACCGGTAGCGGATCCCGCCCGGGGCCTGCTGTTCGGCCTGCGCGGCGGCGACCACCTCGTTCACCCGTGCCGTGGGCGCCCTGCTGTTCCAGCGCTCGTGGACCTGCGACAGCACGGCCGGGAGGCGGTGAACGCCGGTGCCCCTCATCGCTGACGTGCGGAGGACCGGCGCTCGCGCGTACGGGGAGAGCAGCTCGGTCAGCTCCTTGAAGCTCCGGTCGCGCTCCTCGATCAGGTCCCACTTGTTGGCGACCGCGACGAGGCCGCGACCGACCTCCATGACACGGGCGGCGATCCGCTTGTCCTCGCCGGTGAACCCATCCGATGCGTCGAGCACGAGCAGCGCTACGTCCGCGCGCTCGATCGCACGCTCCGCACGAAGGAAGCTGTAGTACTCCACGCCCTGGACCCTGGAGGGCCTCCGGAACCCGGCCGTGTCGACGAAGCGGACGGGGCCGTCCGGCCAGCTGACGAGCGCATCCACGGCGTCCCGGGTCGTCCCCGCCTCCTCGTAGACGACCGAGCGTTCCTCGCCCACCAACCGGTTGAACAGGCTCGACTTCCCCACGTTCGGCCGCCCCACGATCGCGAACCGCGGCTCCTCGGGTTCCTGGTCGGCGGCCTCCTCGTCCGGCAGCACGGCGACCAGCTGGTCCAAGAGGTCGCCCGAACCGCGCCCGTGGAGCGCCGAGACCGGGACCGGGTCACCGAGCCCGAGCGAGAGGAAGGCCGGGACGTCACTCTCGTCGCGCTCGCTGTCGACCTTGTTGACCACCACCAGGACCGGCACCTCCGCGCGCCGGAGCCGCCGGGCAAGCGCGGCGTCCTCCTCGAGGGGTCCCGTCTGGACGTCGACCACCAGCAGGACGACATCGGCGTGTCGCGCCGCACGTTCCGCCTGGTCGGAGACCAGCGCCTCGATCCCCTTCGCGTCGTGCGCGAACCCACCCGTGTCGATGAGCTTGAGGGTTCGACCTCCCCACGTGGCCTCGAGCTCGACCCGATCCCGGGTGACCCCGGGCATCTCGTGCGCAATCGCCTCCCGGGAGCCGAACATCCGGTTCACGAGGGTGGACTTGCCCACGTTCTGGCGGCCGACCACGGCGACCACGGGAGCCCTCACCGTACGAGCCCGCGCTCGCGGACCAGCGCGAGCACCTGCCTTGAGACCTCGTCCGGCGACAGCTCGGTCGTGTCGAACACGATCGCGTCGGGGGCCGGCACGAACGGGCTCGTCCGCGCGTCCAGTTGGTCCCGCGTGCCGAGCGACCGTGCGACGTGCTCGGGATCCTTGTCGCGCTGGAGCGCCCTCCGGCCGACCCGTTCGCGGGGGTCCGCCCGAAGGAACAGCTTGAGGTCCGCGTTCGGCGCCACGACGGACCCGATGTCACGGCCCTCCATCACCGCGCCGTCCACGGCCAGGCGACGCTGCTCGCGGCGGAGCACCTCGCGAACCTCGGGGTGACGCGAAACCGCCGAAACGCTCGACTCGACCTCGGCGGACGTGAGGGCGGGTTCGGGCGGCTCACCGTCGATCCGGAGCTCGGGCGGTCGAACGCTCGAGTCGAGCTCGAAGCGCATGCCGCGCGCGAGGCGTTCGAGCTCGGGTGCATCCTCCGGCGAGACGCCCTCGCGATGGGCACGCAGGGCGAGGGCCCGGTACATCAGCCCCGTGTTGACGTACGGCAGGCCGAGCTCGGCCGCAAGCCGGTACGCCAGCGTGCTCTTGCCGACCCCGGCGGCGCCGTCGATCGCGATCACCGTCGTCACGCCGACACCTCGATCCTCGCGCCGAGCCCGACGAGGAGCTCCTCGAAGCCGGGGAAGGACACCTCGGCCGCCTCGATGCCGTCGACCATGACCGGACCCCGTGCCGCGAGGGCGGCCACGGCCAGGGCCATCGCCATCCGATGATCGCCGCGCGCCCCCGCCTCGCCGCCAACGAGGCCGTCACCGCCGACGACCAGGTCGTCGCCCTCGAGATCGGCATCACCCCCGAGCGCGCGGATCGCCTCCACGAGCCCCGCCAACCGGTCGCTCTCCTTGACGCGGAGCTCGGCGGCACCCTCGAACCGCGTCGGACCGCTCGCGTGCGCGGCGATCATCGCCAGCACCGGCACCTCGTCGATCACCAGCGGAAGCTCTCCCGCATCGATCGTCGTTCCTGAGAGCCGGGGCCCCGGCTCGACCTCGAGGGTCCCGACGGGTTCGCCCAGCTCCATCCGCTCGATCCGGGATCCGAGCGACGCGCCCATGCGTTCGAGGACGCCGACGAAACCGGTGCGTGTCGGGTTGAGCCCCACTCCCTCGACCGCCAAGGCCGTTCCCGTGAGCACCGCGGCCGCGACGAGGAACGCGGCCGACGAGACGTCGCCGGGCACCGCCGCGGCGAACCCCTCGTGCACGAACGCGCGGACCGACGCCATCCCGGGCTCGAACTCGACCGGGGCGCCGAGCGCCGCCAGCGCCCGTTCGGTGTGGTCACGCGTGGCGACGGGCTCGCGCAGGGTGGTCGAACCCTCCGCGCCGAGCCCGGCGAGGAGGACGGCGCTCTTCACCTGGGCACTGGGGACGGCCGTCCGGTGCTCGATCCCTCGAAGGGGCCCGCCGCGCACGACGATCGGCGCGTGGCCGTCGGTGGTCCGCACGTCGGCGCCCATCGCTCGCAGGGGGTCGGCGACGCGCTCCATCGGGCGTGTTGTCAGACTCGCGTCTCCTCGCAGGACCGACTCGAACGGGGCGGCCGCCACGAGGCCGGCCAGCAGCCGCATCGTCGTGCCCGAGTTCGAGCAGTCCAGCGTGGCCATCGGGGGGTGAAGCGCAGCTCGACCGTGCCCTTCGAGCACGAGGTCTCGACCTCGAGGTCGAGGGTCGTTCGCCGTGGAACGGTCACGGTCCGCCTGGGGAAGGGGATCCGAAGCCCAACCGTCGAGTGCACCTCGAGCGTCCTGACCCACGAGCCTGGCCAAACAGGTCGCCGTCGCCCTCACGTCGAGGGCCCCGGGGAGCCCGCGGAGCTCGCACCCGCCGAGCGCCGTGGCGGCAAGGATCAACCACCGATGGGCGATCGACTTGTCTCCGGGGACGGAGGCCACCCCGCCGTCGAAGGCACCCGGATGCACGATCGCGCGCACCGACTCACGCCAGTCGCTGGGGCTCGAACCGCCGCTTGCGCAGGGCGAGCTCGGCGTCATGGGCCGCGTCGGCGGCGAGCGTGAGGTGCACCGTTCCCCGGCCCCCCTCGGGCGAATGGACGATCTGCAGGTCCTCGATGTTCACACCGGCGTCGCTCATCGTCGCGGTCACCTCGGCCAGGACCCCGGGGCGGTCGGGCACGGGTACCTGCAAGACCGCCACCCCCGCCTTGACCTGCGGCTTGGCCGCGAGCGAGAGGCGAGCCCGCTTGGCCTCGCCGAAGGCGCGCTCGACCTCCGCCGCCTCGGCCCGGCGGATCAGGTTTCGCAGTCGCGTGAGGCGTTCGACGTACAGGTCGATCGCCCGCGCGATCGCGTCGCCGTTGGCGAGCAGGATGTCGCTCCACAGGTGCGGGCTCGAGGCCGCGAGCCGCGTGAGGTCCCGGAACCCGCCAGCGGCGAGCAACAGGATCTCGGGCTCCCCCGCTTCCTCGGCGGCCGCCAGGCCCATCAGGGCGGTGGAAGCAACCTGCGGCAGATGGCTCACCACCGCCACCAGACGGTCGTGACGTTCCGGGTCCATCGGCACCGGGCGTGCGCCGATCTTCTCCACCCAGGTCGCCAGGCGAGCCACCGTCGCCTCCGGCACCCCCGGAGCGGGCGAAAGCACCCAGACCACGCCGTCCAGCACCGACGCCGAGGCGTGATCGGGCCCGGACCGCTCCGAACCGCCCATCGGATGGCCGCCGATGAACCGGTCGAGGTGCGCCGGGTCGGCGGTCGTGTCGACGCCGGACATCACTCTGGTCTTCACGCTCCCCACGTCCGTCACGATCGCCTCCGGGGCGAGCCGCAGGATCTCCGAGACCAGGCCGGGCAACTCGGGGATCGGGGTGCAGACGAAGACCAGCGTCGCGCCGGCGACGCTCTCCTCCAGGGTTGCCGAGGGGATGAGCCCCGAGCGCTCCGCGGCTCGGGCGAGCGCGTCGGGATCGGCGTCGAACCCCCGGACCGTCTCCCCTGCCCGGACCGAGGCCATCGCGATCGAGGTGCCGATCAGCCCCGTGCCGACGACCGCGACGCGTTCAGCCGAGGTCATCGCGCAGCGTCTCCGCGCCGTCGAGGTACACGTGCGTGACCTCGGCGGGCTCGCGCGCCGTGTGGAACTGGAGGAGGACCCGGATCACGCCACGCATCGACCCCTCGACGGGGATCTCCTGCGCGCAGAGAAGGGGGACGCCGCCGAGACCCATCCGTCGCGCCGCCTCTGCCGGGAAGGCCGAGCGCAGGTCCTCGGTCACCGTGAAGAACGCGGTCACGATGTCGTCGGCGGCCACGTCGTTGCGCTCGAGCATCTGGGTAAGCAGGCGCTCCGTCGCGGAGAGCACCGAGTCGGACGAATCCTCGTCGACGTGGATCGCCCCGCGCGCCGCTCGAACCCTGACTTCCCCCAACGCCTCCACCTCACCGATGCCGGCGAAAGGCTACAGGCCGAACTCACCCACGGTCACGAACGGCTCCAGCGCCGCCGTTCAGAGACCGGTGGCGCGGAAGAGCGCCCGGGTTTCCTCCGGTTCGAGCTCGCGGACGTCGCCGGGTCGCATCCTGCCTAGGCGGATCGGCCCGACGCGAACGCGGACCAGACGTCGCACCGGGAGCTCGACGGCGTCGAGCATCCGACGGACCTCGCGCTTGCGTCCCTCGACCATCACGAGACGGACCCCTCCTCGTCCCGCGGCGCCTCCCGCCGAGCGCGCGTCCACCGCGCGCGCGGGCCCGTCGTCGAGCTCGACGCCGCGGCGCAGGCGCGCGAGCTGCCGGTGGGACGGAGGCCTGCCCACCTCGGCCAGGTACTCCTTCTCGATCGCGTACCGGGGGTGCGTGAGCCGATGCGCCAGCGAGCCGTCGTTGGTCAGCAGCAGCAGCCCCTCGGTGTCCCGGTCGAGGCGACCGACCGGGAACACGTGCACGCCCTTGGGGACGAAGCCGCTGAGGTCGCGTTCGGCGTGGGGGTCACGCATGGTCGTCGTGACCCCGCGCGGCTTGTGCAGCGCGAACGTGCGGAGCTCGGGGTTGACATTGACCTTCGAACCGTCGACCCGCACCTGGTCCACCGCGGGATCGAGCCGGTCGCCCAGCGTCGCCATCCGTCCGTTGATCTCGACGCGGCCGGCGGCGATCAGCTCCTCGCACGCGCGGCGCGACCCGAACCCGGCGCGGGCGAGCGAACGCTGGAGCCGCTCGACGGGCATCCCCCGTCAGTCGGTGTCGGCCGTCTCGGCCTCCGCGTCGCTCGTACCCGCGCGCAGAAGCGGCGCGAGCGCGGGCAGCGCCGAGAGCGACGGCAGGCCGAGGCGTTCGAGGAACTCCGGCGTCGTCCCGTACAGGACCGGACGGCCCGGCGTTTCCTCGCGGCCCACCTCGGCCACGAGCCCGCGATCCGCGAGCGCCCGAAGGACGCCCTCCGAGTTCACGCCGCGGATCCCCGAGATCTGGTGCCGCGTGACCGGCTGCTTGTACGCGACGATCGACAGCGTCTCGAGCGCGGCCTTCGTCAGCCTGACGTGCCGCGAGGCCAGCACGAACTGCTCGACGACCGGGGCGGCCTCGGGGTGCGTCGTCAGGCGCCACCCGCCGGCCACGTTCCGCAGCGTGATGCCGGCATCACGCTCCTCGTAGCCGCGGGCGAGTTCCTCGCACCACGCGTCCACCTCGGGGCGCTCGACCCCCAGGGCCTTTGCGAGGATCGCGGAGGTCACGGGTTCGTCGGAGATGAACAACAGCGCCTCGAGCGATCGGAGCGACGACGCCCGGTCGCTCACGCGGCCTCGCCCTCCCAGCGCACGTGGATCTCGCCGAACGTCGAGGCCTGCGCGAGGTCGACCATGCCTTCTCGGTAGAGCTCGAGCAGCGCGAGGAATCGAACGACGATCTGGATCCGCTCGTCGCAGTCCGCGACCAGATCGCGGAACGACGCCTGCCCGAGCCGGCCCATGTGATCGCGGACCGCCTCGACCGCCTCGGCCATCGTGTAGCGGATCGGCGTCACGTGGGACAGATCCACGAGGGGCGGCGGACGGAGCACCACCGCTGCGATCCGCGCGAGGTCGTCCGCGTTCACGTCCTCCAGGACGTCCGGGTACAGATGCGCGAACTCGGCGGGCGGGCCGGCCTCGCGCGTGAAGTGCAGGCTCTCCTCGTCGAGCGCCCGAGCGATCTCGAGCGCGACCGTCCGGAACGCCGCGAGCTCGATCGAACGCGCGTACACGAGATCGGGCGACACACCGAGTAGATCCTCCTCGTCCACGACCTCGTGCCGCGGCATCAGGCGGCCGACCTTCAGCTCGAGCATGATCGCGCAGACCGCGAGGAACCACGTCGCCTCCTCCAGCGACCAGCTCTCCGCCGCCTTCGAGTGGGCGAGGAACCCATCGGTCACGGTCGCGATCGAGACGTCGCACACATCGATCTTCTGTTCGAGGATCAGGTCGGCGAGGACCCTGAACGCCCCCGTGAAGACCGGAAGCTCGACCGCGAAGGCGCCGCCGTCCGGCCTCTCCGCCGACCCGGACCCGGCCGTCGACGTCATCCCGCTCCCGAGCCCGCACCGAGGCCCATCCGATCGGCCGCGGTCTCGACCGTCTTGGCCGCGATCGCGCGGGCCTTGGCGGCTCCCTCGCGAAGGATCGACTCGAGTTGCGACTCGTCGGAACGGATCGCGTCGTAGGCCGTCCGTATCGGCCGTAGGTACTCGGCGACGGCCGCACCGACGTCGCCCTTGAACCGGGCGTAGCCGGAGTCGCTCGCGTACTCCCGTTCGATGTCTTCGGGCGTCACGCCGCGCACGACGGCCATGATCTCGACCAGGTTCGAGATCCCTCGCTTGTCTGGCGCTCGCCGGATCTCCCTGCCGGAGTCGGTGACCGCCGACTTGAACTTCCGCGCGATCGCTTCGGGTGAGTCGAGGATGTACACCGTCCCCTGCTCGGACCCACCGGTGGTCGACATCTTCTTGTCCGGATCCTGGAGGTCGAGGATGCGCGCCCCCACCTCGGGGATCCGGTGTCTCGGCACGGTGAACAGCTCCCCGTACCGGGAGTTGAAGCGCTCCGCGATGTTTCGGGCAAGCTCGATGTGCTGCTTCTGGTCCTCCCCGACCGGCACCTCGTCGGTCTGGTACGCGAGGATGTCCGCCGCCTGCAGCACCGGATAGAAGAAGAGTCCGGCGGAGACGAACTCCTTCTGCTCCGCCGACTTCTCCTTGAACTGGGTCATCCGGCCCAACTCGCCGTAGGCGGTGACGCTGGACAGCAGCCAACACAGGTAGGTGTGCTCCGCCACGTCGCTCTGCCGGAACAGGATGCATCGATCCGGATCGAGCCCGGCCGCGATCAGGATCGACACGGTGTCGTGGACCTGCCGACGCAGGGCCGGCGGGTCGTGCTTCACCGTGATCGCGTGCAGATCGACCAGGCAGTAGATGCTGTCCCCAACCTCCTGGCCTTCGACGTACTGACGCACCCCGCCGATGAGGTTGCCGAGGTGCTTGCTGCCCGTCGGCTGGATCCCCGAGAAGATCCTGGTCCTCCCGCCGGTGCCCGTCGCCGCGTCGCTCATGATCGGCGATGATAGCGCCCGGGACGGCCGGCTCCGGGAGCCGTCAGCCGGGGCAGTCGATGCCGGCCGCCAGGTTGCAGGCCACGTTCGCGAACGTGTCGACGATCGAGAGCAGCGGACCGGACAGGATGAAGAAGATCACCAGGATGAACAGGACCAGGTACTGATCGGCGTTCACATACACCTCGCGGGGCCGAGGGGGCAGGAAGGGCGCGAGGAGCTTCGCGCCGTCGAGCCCGGGCACCGGCATCAGCTGGAACCCGAACATGAACGCGTTCACGATCAGCCACGCGAGCGCGAACGTCCCGAGCTCCCCGGCCACGCCGGCCCTGATCAGCAGGCCACCGAGGAACGCGAGCAGGATGTTGGCGAGCAGGCCGGCCAGCACCACCAGGTTCATGTCGCGCCGTGGGTTCTTGAAGAACGTCGGGTCCACCGGCATCGGCTTCGCGTAGGCGAACACGGGCAACAGGAGCATCCCGCGCGCGGCCACCAGGACCAACGCGAGCGCCGGCAGGATCAGCGAGCCGAAGGGGTCGATCAGGGGCCTGGGGTTCAGGGTGAGGCGGCCCCAGCGCTTCGCGGTCGGGTCGCCGAGCCGGACAGCGACGAACGCGTGCGCGTACTCGTGCAGGACGAGCGCCGGCACGAGCGAGATGCCCAGGTAGACCGCGAACTTCAGGTCGTCCACTAGCCGTACCACCCGTACACGAGCGGCGGCGGCTCGACCGGATCCTCCGCCAGGGCGATCGCGGCCAGGACCGACCGGACGCACGCCTCCGCGTCGGCGTCGCTCCGCGCGTGCACCTGCCCGAGCTCCTGTCCGGCCCCGAGGCGGTCGCCCACCTTCGGCAGGAAGACCATGCCGACGGCCGGATCGATCGCGTCCCCCTTCCTCTTCCTCCCCGCACCGAGCTCGCCGCTCGCGCGCCCGAGCGCCTCGGCGTCGACGGTCGCCAGGAACCCGGCCCGCTCGGCCGCGAACGGACGAACCACGGGCGCGACCGGGAGGACACGCTCGGGATCGTCGACCACGCGGGGGTCGCCGCCCTGCGCCGCGACCATCGCGCGGAACGCCTCGAGCGCCTCCCCCGAGTCGAGCGCCGCGGCCGCCCGCGCCCGCCCCTCCCCCATCGGCACGTCCGAGAGCCGGGACACCGCCTCGCCCGCGAACATCACCGCAGCGTCGCGCAGTCGCCCGTGCAGCTCGCCGCGAAGCAACCGGACGGCCTCGACCACATCGAGCGCGTTCCCGATCGCCTCGCCGAGCGGCTGGGACATGTCGGTCACCGCGGCGCGCGTCGGCCGCCCCCAATCCCTCGCGAGGGCCGTGCACGCCTCGGCGAGCTCCGCCGCGTCATCGGGCGTCTTCATGAACGCCCCGCTCCCGGCCTTCACGTCGAGGAGCACGAGGTCGGTGCCGATCGCGAGCTTCTTCGACATCACGCTCGCCGCGATCAGCGGCACCGAGGGGACCGTCGCGGTCGCGTCCCGGAGCGCGTAGAGCGCGCCGTCGGCCGGCACGAGGTCGGCCGTCTGCGCCGCGACCGCCGAACCGACCTCCTCGACCTGTCGTTCGAAGGCGGCGGGCTCCAGGTCGGTGCGCAGGCCCGGGATCGACTCGAGCTTGTCGAGGGTCCCCCCCGTGTGGCCGAGTCCGCGTCCGGAGAGCTTGGCCACCGCGAGCCCGAGCGACGCCGCGATCGGCGCGAACACGAGCGTCACGCCGTCGGCCACGCCGCCGGTCGAATGCTTGTCGACCTTCGGGCGCGAGATGCCGCCCAGCGGGAGCGTCTCGCCGGAGTCGACCATCGCGCGCGTGAGGGCGAGCGTCTCCGAGACGTCCAGGCCGTTGATGAACGCGGCCATCAGGAACGCGGCGGCCAGGTAGTCCGGCAGCTCACCGCGTCCGTAGGCCAGGATGAACGACCGGAGCTCGTCCGGGTCGAGCGCCCGGCCGTCGCGTTTGGCGGCGACCACGTCACGAGGGTCGTTCACCGCCCGATCTCCCCGGCGAAGCTCGAGCCACGCAGATCCCACGGTACGCGGAGCAGCTCCGCGGCGGTGGCGCCGAGATCCGCGTACGTGTCGCGATCGCCCACGTCGTACGGGCCGCCCTCGAGCCCGGCCGCGAGCAGTGGGGTGCGCTCGCGCGAGTGATCGGTCGAGGGCGTGGTCGGGTCGCACCCGTGGTCGCCGGTCAGCAACAACACGCCGCCATCCAGCGCGCCGACGAGCTCGGGGATCCTCGCGTCGAGGGCCTCGATCGCGCGCGCGTAGCCCTCGGGGTCGTTGCGATGCCCGTACTTGCTGTCGAAATCGACGAGGTTGCCGAAGACAAGGGCAGGGCCCGGACGGCGCAGGAAGTCGAGCGTGAGGTCGACCCCGTGGTCGTTCGAGTCCGAGTACCGGGCCTCGGTCAGTCCCTGCTGGGCGAAGATGTCCTGGATCTTGCCGACCCCGTACACGGCGACGCCGTGCTCGACGCAGCGGTCGAGCAGCGTCGGACCGGGCGGCGGGACCGAGAAGTCGCGTCGCTCCGGCCGGCGGACGAAGGCACCGGGCTCCCCCGTGAACGGGCGCGCGATCACACGGCCGACGTTGTGCTTGCCGGTCAGCAGGCGTCTGGCGACGCGGCACCACTCGTAGAGCGTCGGGAGCGGCACCACGTCCGTGTGTGTGGCGATCTGGAACACCGAGTCGCCGCTCGTGTACACGATCGGCCTGCCGGTGCGCAGATGCTCCTCGCCGAGCCGCGCGATGATCTCCGTGCCCGAAGCGGGGACGTTGCCCAGGACCTCGCGACCGATCCGCTCCTGGAACGCCTCGATGATCTCGGGCGGGAAGCCGTTCGGGTAGAGCGGGAAGGGTTCGGTCAGGACGATCCCTGTCATCTCCCAGTGCCCCGTCGTCGTGTCCTTGCCCGCCGACCGCTCCGTGAGCCGGCCGTGCGCCGTTCCCGCCTCGGCCCGCGGCTCGACCCCCTCGATCCGCGTGAGGAGGCCGAGCCCGAGCGCGCCGAGGTTCGGTGCGTGGATCCCCCCGACGGCGGCCGCGGTGTTGCCGAGCGTGTCGGAGCCCACGTCGCCGTACGCCTCCGCATCCGGCGCCCCGCCGACCCCGAAGGAGTCGCACACGAGGATCAGGACGCGCGCGACCCTCGGCGCGGATCGCGAACCCGCGGTCACCTCAGCGGCCCTCACCGAGGTGCGCGCAGTCGATGCACAGGATCGCCCACGGGAGCGCCTCGAGACGTTCGATCGAGATCGGGTTGCCGCACCGCTCGCAGTCCCCGTAGGTACCGAGCTCCATCTTCTTCAGCGCGCGATTCACCCACCGCTGGTTGGCGCGGAGCGCCTTCATGACCGAGAGCAACCTGGCGCGCTCCGCGGTCGAATGGGCGCTGTCGGCGAACCCGCGTTCGACGTCGATCGCGGCGTCGTCCGAGTCCGGGTCGCCGCCCTGCCCCGCGATCTCCTTGCGGAGGTTCTCACGCTGCTCCTCGAGCGCCTCACGCAGCTCGGCGAGCTTGGCGGGTTCGATCACGCGGAGTTCCTCCTGGTCGCGCGCGCCCGCGGGTGGGACGTGAAGTAGACCTCCCGCAGATGCTCCCTGGTCACCAGCGTATAGACCTGGGTGGTGGCGACGCTCGCATGGCCGAGCAGCTCCTGGACGACCCGCACGTCGGCGCCCCCGTCGAGCAGGTGGGTCGCGAACGAGTGCCGGAACGTGTGGGGGCTCACCCTCTTTCGGATGCCGGCACCCACGGCGTGTTGCTGGATGATCCCCGTGCATCCCTGGCGGGTCAGGCGTCCCCCGCGCAGGTTCAGGAACAGCGCCGAACGCGAGCGCGCGGTCACGATCTGGGGCCGGACCCTCGTCAGGTAGGCCGAGATCGCTTCTCGCGCGTACCGGCCGATCGGCACGTCGCGCTCCTTGCCGCCCTTGCCGAGCACGCGGACGCTCCCCTCCTGCAGGTCGAGGTCGTCCACGTCGAGGCCGACGAGCTCGGAGATCCGCAGGCCGGCGCCGTACAGCGTCTCGAGGACCGCCCGGTCCCGGAGCCCCTTCGCCGACCGATCGGGGTGTGCGAGCACGCGGGCCACGTCGTCCACGGACAGCGGCTTGGGCAGGGAACGCGGGAGCTTCGGCCGGATCACGGCCGCCGTGGGGTCGCTCGAGATCTTCCCCTCCCGCAGCAGGAAGCGATGGAACGCCCGGACCGAGGACAGCGTCCGCACCACCGATGTCGCCCGGTAGCGCCTCCCGTCGCCGTACGTCGAGGCGGAGACGGCCGCGATGTGCGCGGCCACCGCGCGCTCGTCGACGCGGCGGGCGTCCGTGATCCCTTGCGCGCGCAGGAAGGTGGCGTAGCGCTCGAGGTCGCGACGGTACGCGGCCACCGTGTGGCCGGACAGACCGCGTTCGATCGTCAGGTGATCGAGGAAGCGTTGGATCTGCTTCGCGAGCGCGTCTCGAGCCTGCATGCGCCCAGGTGGAGGCTCACCCAAGTCGGTCGACGATCGCGGACAGCGGGGTGAACCTCATCGTGTGGGCCTCGGCGACCCCCCGGTTGGTGACCTCGCCCCCGATCACGTTGACGCCGAGCGCCAGCGCGGCGTCCGCGCGCACCGCGTCCTCCAACCCTTCGGCGGCGACTCGGAGCGCGTACGGCAGCGTCACGTTCGTGAGGGCGTAGGTGGAGGTGTTCGGCACGGCGCCCGGCATGTTGCCGACGCAGTAGTGCACGACGCCGTCCACGACGTAGGTCGGATCGGAGTGCGTGGTCATCCGCGACGTCTCCATGCAGCCGCCCTGGTCGATCGCGATGTCGATCGCCACCGCGCCGGTGCGCATCGAACGGATCATGTCAGCGGTGATGAGCTTCGGTGCCCTGGCGCCCGGCACGAGCACCGACCCGATCACGACGTCGGCCTCACGCACGCGCTGCTCGAGCGTGAGTCGGTCCGACATCAGCGTGATGATCCGCCCCTTGTGGATCTGGTCGATGAACCGGAGCCGGTCCAGGTTGGTGTCGACCACGATCACCTCGGCCTCCATCCCGGCGGCGATCCACGCGGCGTTCGAGCCCGCCATGCCGGCCCCCAGAACGAAGATCTTGGCCGGCCGCACACCGGAGACGCCGCCCATCAGGATCCCCCGGCCGCCGTACTCCTTCTCCAGGAGCCGCGCGGCGACGTGGGGCGCCATCCGCCCCGCGATCTCGCTCATCGGCGCCAGCAGGGGCAGGCGCCCGTCGGGCAGCTGGACGGTCTCGTACGCGACCGCCGAGACCTTCCGCTCGATCAGCGCCTGGGTGAGCTCCCGGCTGGCCGCCAGGTGGAGGTAGGTGAACAGGATCTGGCCCTCGCGCAGGTGCTCGAACTCCGACGTGACCGGCTCCTTCACCTTCATGACCATGTCGGAGCCCGACCAGATCTCGGCGGCCGTCGCGACGATCTCGGCACCGGCGCGCTCGTAGCGCTGCTGCGGGATGCTCGAGCCGGCTCCCGCGCCGTCCTGGACGAGGACCTGGTGCCCCGCGGCCGTGAGCTCGCGCGCCCCCTCGGGCGTCAGCGCGACCCGGTACTCGTTGTCCTTGACCTCCTTGGGGACCCCGACGATCACAGTCTGGTCCTTCCACGTCCGGGACGCGGGAAGCGTACCCGACCCTGCGACGATGCCGGGCTCACCTCAGGCCGACTCGACCGCGTACACCAGCCAGGTGCCGGGAACCCCCTTCAGCTCGTGCTCCCCGCGTTCGGCGAGGACGATGCCCGAGCCCGCGACCAGGTCTGCCACCGTGCGGGAGACCAGGACCTGGTTCGGGGCCGCGAGCGACGAGACGCGCGAGCCGATGTGGACCGCGATGCCCCGCAGATCTCCGTTCGCAACCTCGACCTCGCCGGTGTGAACCCCGGCCCGGATCTCCATCCCGAGTCCACGGACCGACTCGACCGCCGCGACCGCGCAACGGATCGCCCTGGCCGGTCCGTCGAAGGTCGCGAGGAACCCGTCGCCGGCCGTATCCACCTCCCGTCCGCGCCAGCGATCGAGCTCGCGCCGGACGGCCGCGTGGTGCCGGGCCAGCAGGTCCCGCCAGGCGCGGTCGCCCAGCCGAGTGGCGAGCTCCGTCGAGCCCACGACGTCGGTGAACAGCACGGTGGCAAGGACGCGGTCGGGTTCGGGGCCGCGCCGGACGCCGGTCAGGAACTCCTCGATCTCGTCCAGGATCGCCGCCGTGTCCCCCGTCCACATCGTGTGGTCGCCGCCCGGCAGCTCGACGAACCGGGCGCCCGGGATCCGCTCGGCGATGTAGCGGCCCTCGTCGACGTGCACGTCGACGTCGTCGGTGCGGTAAATCAGGATCGTCGGCACCTGGATCGTGGGCAGGATCTCGCGGACGTCGATCTGGGTGTTCATGCGAAGCAGGGCCGCGGCGGCCTTGGGGCTCGCGGACTGGCGCAGGTACCGCCCGACCCATCGCTCGAAGGCCTCGTCGTTCGCCTTGCTCGGCGCCAGCGCCCTGAGCATGTCGGGCGAACCCCACCGGGTCTCGGTCTCCTCGATCTCGCGCTCGCGACCCTCCGCGGCGGGCGCCCAGGGATAGTCGTCGGAGCGGATGCGCTTGGCGTAGCACCCGACGAGCACCAGCGCGGACGTCCGTTCCGGGTACGTCGCCGAGAACAGGACGCACATGTTGCCGCCCTCCGAGTGCCCGAGGAGCGCCGCGCGTGCCGACCCGGCGGCGTCCATCACCGCGCGAACGTCGTCCATCCGCAGCTCGAGCGTCGGCAGCTGATCGAGCGGCACCGCGTCCGACAGCCCCGTCCCGCGCTTGTCGAAGATGATCAGTCTCGAGAAGGACGCGAGTCGTTCCAGGAAGGCGGCGTACCCCGGCTCGTCCCACATCAGGTCGATGTTCGACACCCAGCCCGGCACGTACACGAGGTCGAACGGCCCCTCGCCCACCACCTGGTAGGCGATGCTCAGATCACCGCTGCGCGCGTACCTCGTCTCCGATCGCTTCACGCCGTCCACCGCTCCCCGCCGAGCAGGTGGAGCCTAGCCGGGCAGCGCGAGCGTCCGCTCGGACCCAGCCGCGGCGAGCGACTTCGAGGCACCGACGAAGTCGCGGAACAGCGGGTGCGGGCGAGTCGGCCGCGACCGCAGCTCCGGGTGGAACTGTCCGGCCATGAAGAAGGGATGGCCTTCGAGCTCGATGATCTCGACCAGCCGCCCATCCGGCGACAGGCCCGAGAACACGAGGCCCCTGCCCGAGAGCGCCTCGTGGTACGCGGGGTTGACCTCGTACCGGTGGCGGTGCCGTTCGTAGATGACCGGCTCGCCGTAGACCTGCTCGGCACGGGTCCCCGGCACGACGTGGCACGGCTGCGCCCCCAGTCGCATCGAGCCGCCGAGATCGGTCACGTCCTTCTGCTCGGGGAGCAGGTCGATCACCGGGTGCGGCGTGGCCGGGTCGAACTCGGAGGAGTTCGCGCCCTCCAGGCCGCAGACGCTGCGCGCGAACTCGATCACCGCGCACTGGAGCCCGAGGCAGAGCCCGAGGAACGGCACGCCGCGCTCGCGCGCGTACCGAACGACCTCGAGCTTGCCCTCGACCCCCCGCCATCCGAACCCGCCCGGCACGACGATGCCGTGGACGTCGCGGAGGATATCGTCGACGTCGCCCTCGTCGACGTCGTCGGAGGACACCCAGTCGATCTGGACGTCGACGCCGTGGTGGAACCCGCCGTGCTTGAGCGCCTCGATCACCGACAGGTACGCGTCCCGCAGGTTCACGTACTTGCCGACGATGGCCACACGCACCGGGTCGACAGCCGCGTCGATCCGATCGACGAGGGTCTGCCATTCGGACATGTCGGGCTCGGCGTCGATCCGCAGGTGCTGCGCGAGCTCGGAGTCCAGGCCCTCCTTCGCGAGGATCAGCGGGACGCGGTAGATCGAATCCGCGTCCTGGGCAGAGATCACGCCGCTGATCGGCACGTCGCACAGCAGGCTGATCTTCTCCTTCAGGTGCCGCCCGATCGGCCGATCCGAACGGCACACGATCGCGTCGGGCTGCAGCCCGAGCGAGCGCAGCTCCTTGACCGAGTGCTGCGTCGGCTTGGTCTTCAACTCGCCGGAGGGTCCGATGAACGGCATCAGGCTGACGTGGACGAACGCGCACCGATCGCGCCCCACCTCGTTGCGCAGCTGGCGGATCGCCTCCAGGAACGGGAGGGATTCGATGTCCCCGACCGTCCCCCCGACCTCGACGATCACGAGGTCGGCGTTCTCGGCCGCCGCATGGTTGCGGATCCGCTCCTTGATCTCGTCGGTGACGTGGGGGATCACCTGCACGGTCTTGCCCAGGTAGTCGCCGCGACGCTCCTTGGCGATCACGGCGCTGTAGATCGCCCCCGTCGTCAGGTTCGAGCCGCGGTGGAGGTTCTCGTCCGTGAAGCGTTCGTAGTGGCCGAGGTCGAGGTCGGTCTCGGCGCCGTCGTCGAGCACGAACACCTCACCGTGCTCGAACGGGTTCATCGTCCCCGGGTCGACGTTCACGTACGGGTCGAGCTTCTGGAGCGCGACGCGCAGCCCGCGAGAGCGGAAGAGGCGGCCGAGCGAGGCGGTGGTGATCCCCTTGCCGAGGCCCGAGGCCACACCACCGGTCACGAAGACGTATTTCGGCTGTTTCTGCACCTCGGGACGGCATCGTAACAGAGGCGGGTGACTCGCTCGCCCGTTCCCGTCGAGAAGTGCCCGGAAGGGATGGAAATCTCGCCGTCAGCCGCGCCTTCCGAGCCCGTCGACCCACCGCAGCGGCGGGGTGCGCTCGATCACGTGGCTGAACGACACGGTCTCGGCAAGGACGTTCAGGACGACGGCGACGCCTGCGGCCACCGCGACCCAGGGGTCGGGCAGTACATCGTAGAGCGCGATGCCCGCAGCGAACCCCAGCAGGTTCGCCCCGCCGTCGCCCAGCATGGCGCTCTCGCGCAGGTCGAACGGGAGCACGGCGACGGCCCCGACGAGCAGGCCGACGACCGCCGGCGCGTCGGTGGACTCGCCCCAGATCGCGAACGCGAGGGCCGGGAGGACGAAGGCCTTGATCGACCGCCCGGGGACGACGTCGAGATCGTTCCACACGTTCGCGGAGCCCGAGAGCAGCACGACGCCGAGCACGGTCACCGAGGTCTCCCGGTCGGGCTGCAGGGCGACCACGACCACCGCCGATCCGACGATCACGACGACCTTGATCAGCCCCGTCGTGGCGCGGCCCGAGGCGACCGAACGCAGGTGGTTGCGAAGGCCGCGCGGACCGGGAGGCGCGAGATCGTCGATCAGGCCGGCGCCGAACACGAGCAGCAGACCTGCGAGCGCGCCCCACCCGGCGGCGCCGACCTCCCGGATCGTGGCGACGACGACGGTCCAGACGACGGCGTCGATCACGAGCGCGATCCCGAGGACGCGCGGGACCGGCACGCCGCGGTGGTTCTCGACGAGGAGCCGCCCCCACCTCATGGGGGCGCGT
>Ga0075434_100000650_pt1 | contig 26888 bp, 21 predicted proteins | sample RhiMethybrSRZTD3_FD_75298 | JGI IMG/M metagenome (GOLD analysis project Ga0075434, IMG submission 75298) | Populus rhizosphere microbial communities from Tennessee, USA - Rhizosphere MetaG P. TD hybrid SRZTD3 | ecosystem: Host-associated > Plants > Roots > Rhizosphere > Soil | place: USA... | reverse complement strand
GTTCGACGCCCTCAAGGGCGCGCGCGGCGAGGCGCAGACGGCGGCCCGCAAGAAACTGCGTGACCTGATCGCGGCCACGAAGGATTTCCCGGGGATCACCGGGCGGATCACGCTCGACGCCGCGCGGAACGCCGTCAAACCCGCCGTGTTCGTCGGCATCAAGAACCGCCAGTACGAGTTCGTCGCGGCGGTCGAACCCTAGGCCGCCACGCTCCGGGAAGCGTGCAGGAACTCCTCCAGCAGCTCGTCAACGGCATCGCGTGGGGTAGCATCTACGCGCTGATCGCGCTCGGCTACACCATGGTCTACGGCATCCTGCGCCTCATCAACTTCGCGCACGGCGACGTCTACATGGTGGGGGCGTTCACGGCGTACTTCGCCGCGCGGGCCCTCGGCGCCGGCGGTGCGGACCCGTCCCCCTGGTTCGCGCTTCTCGTGCTCGTGATCGCGATGGTCGCCTGCGCGATCCTCGGCGTCCTCATCGAATTCTTCGCCTATCGCCCGGTGCGGAAGTCCTCGCGGCTCACGGCGCTCATCACGGCGATCGGCGTCTCCCTCCTGCTCGAGAACCTGGGCATTCGCATCTTCGGCGCCGATCCCAAGTTCTTCCCGCAGCTCGTGGCGCCCCGGAACATCACGCTGGCCGAGGGCGTGGTGGTGACGAACCACCAGGTCACGGTGGTCCTCGTCTCCATCGTGCTGATGATCGGGCTGACCCTGTTCGTCACGCGCACCCGAACGGGAAAGGCCATGCGCGCGGTCGCATTCAACCGCGACGCGGCGAGCCTGATGGGGATTCCGGTCAACCGGATCATCACGATCACCTTCGCGATCGGCTCGGCGCTTGCCGCCGCGGCCGGCGTTCTGGTCGGCCTCACGAATCCCAAGATCGAGCCCCTGATGGGAATCATGCCGGGGGTGAAGGCCTTCGTCGCGGCGGTCCTCGGCGGCATCGGAAGCATCCCGGGCGCGGTCATCGGCGGGTTGACGATGGGCGTGTCCGAATATCTCGTGGTCGGCTACGTCTCCTCGACGTTTCGAGACGCGATCGCGTTCGTCATCCTGATCCTCGTCCTCCTGATCCGGCCGACCGGCTTGCTCGGCCGAAACGTGGCGGAAAAGGTCTAGCGTGGTCCGCCGCCTCGTCCTGGGCGCGGCGATCCTGGGCGCCGTCTTCGTGGCGGACCGGGCCCTCTTGCAGGGCATGAACCCCTACTTCTATCGCATCCTCGTTCTCTGCGGATTGAACGTGATCCTGGCGATGAGCCTGAATCTGGTGAACGGCGTGACCGGGCAGTTTTCCATCGGCCACGCGGGGTTCATGGCCGTCGGCGCGTACACGTCCGCCGCCTTCACGGTGTACGCGGTGCCCCGCCTCTTTGGGGTCGCCCCGGGGGCGGGCTCGTGGGTCGCGGCCGGCCCGCTCCTGATCGCGGTCCTGCTCGGCGGGAGCGCGGCCGCGGTCGCGGGACTCCTGGTCGGGCTCCCCTCGCTCCGGCTCCGCGGGGACTACCTCGCGATCGTGACGCTCGGCTTCGGCGAGATCATTCGCGTGGTCATCCTGAACATCGACGCCGTCGGCGGCGCGCGCGGCTTCGCGGGCGTGCCGCAGCGCGCCAACCTCGGGTGGGTGCTCGCGTGGTGCCTCGTGACCTTCTACGTGATCCGGAACCTGGTCCGTTCCTATCACGGTCGGGCGCTCCTGGCGATCCGCGAGGACGAGATCGCGGCGGAGGCGCTCGGCGTGCCGACGACGCGATACAAGGTGGCCGCCTTCACGATCTCGGCTTTCTTCGCGGGGGTCGCGGGGGCGCTCTTCTCCCACTACACGTACCTGCACACCAACTCCTTCACGTTCATGAAGTCGATCGAGGTGATCGTCATGGTCGTCCTGGGCGGCATGGGGAGCCTGACCGGCTCGATCGTCGGCGCGACGCTCCTGACCGCGCTCCCCGAGGCGCTCCGCTTCGCCAGCGCGGACCGCCTCATCATCTACTCGGCCCTCCTGATCGTGCTGATGATCACCCGCCCGCAAGGACTCCTCGGCCACCGCGAGTTTTCGCTCGCGCCGCTCCTTCGCCGGTGGCGCGGGAGGCGGGGAGGAGCGGCGCCGGGGTCGGCTTCGCCGTGAACGCGCTCCTCTCGCTCCTGGGAGTGACGCGCGCGTTCGGCGGCTTGAAGGCCGTCTCGGAGCTAGATCTCGACCTCGCTCCCGGCGTCCTCGCCGGGCTCATCGGCCCGAACGGGGCCGGCAAGACCACGGTCTTCAACCTGATCACGGGCGTCTACGCGCCGACCCAGGGGCGCATCCTCCTCTCGGGGAAGGCGATCCAGGGCAAGCTGACGTGCGACATCGCCCGGGAAGGGGTGGCCCGGACGTTCCAGAACCCCCGGCTCTTCGCGGAGCTTTCCTGCCTCGACAACGTGCGGATCGCTTGCCATCTCCACTGCGGTGCCACGATGCTCGACAGCGTCCTCCAGTCGCCGCGCGCCGGCAAGGAAGAGCGGGAGATCAGCGACCGCTCGCGCGAGCTGCTCGAGGCGTTCGGCCTCTCAAGGTACGCGGAGGAGCGCGCGCGGAACCTCCCCTACGGCGATCAGCGCCGCCTCGAGATCGCTCGGGCCCTGGCCACCGAGCCGAAGCTCCTCCTCCTGGACGAGCCCGCGGCCGGCATGAATCCCCAAGAGAGCCGCGCCCTCATGCACCTGATCCACGACATCCGCGGGCGCTATCGCCTGACGGTGCTCCTGATCGAGCACGACATGAAGGTCGTCATGGGGATCTGCGAGCGCATCACGGTGTTGGACCATGGAGTGAAGATCGCGGAGGGCCTGCCGGAAGAAATCCGACGCAATCCCAAGGTGATCGAAGCCTACCTGGGGGAGGAGGCGTGAGCCTCTTGGAGCTCGCCGAGACGCACGTCTACTACGGCGGAATCCACGCCCTGAAGGGGATCTCGATCGCCGTCGAGCGCGGGCAGATCGTGACGCTGGTGGGGGCGAACGGCGCGGGGAAGAGCACCACGCTTCGCGCCATCTCGGGCTTGCTCAAGCCGGGCAAGGGGGCGATTCGATTCGATGGGCGGTCCATCGTCGGCGTCCCGCCCCACGAGATCGTGCGGCTCGGCATCTCGCACGTTCCGGAGGGACGGATCGTGTTCGCGAACCTGTCCGTGGCGGACAACCTGGAGCTGGGGGCGTACCTGAGGAGGGATCGGAAGGCGATCGAAGAGGATCGGAAGAAGGTCTACGCGCTCTTCCCGCGTCTCGAAGAGCGCCGGCGGCAGTCGTCCGGAACGCTGAGCGGCGGCGAGCAGCAGATGCTCGCGATCGGGCGCGCTCTGATGGCGAGGCCTTCGCTCCTCCTCATGGACGAGCCGTCCCTGGGGCTCGCGCCGATCCTGGTCCGCGAGATCTTCTCGGTCATTCGGGAGATTCGGGAGCGGGGGACGACCATCGTGTTGGTGGAGCAGAACGCCCGCATGGCCCTGGCGGTAGCGGACTTCGGCTACGTGCTCGAGACCGGCGAGATTCGGCTGGCCGACCGCGCCTCCTCCCTGCTCGAGAATCCCTTCGTGCAGGAGTCCTACCTGGGAGGAGCGGCGTGACGCGGGCCGGCAAGGGAGGAGGACCGGGATCGCTCCGTGCGCTTCCCTCGGTGGAGGCGCTCCTCGCCACGGCCCCCCTCCGCGCGATCCTCGCCAAGGCGCCCCGCCCGCTCGTGCTCGCCGAGACGCGCGCGGCGGTGCAGGGGCATCGCGACGCGCTTCGCCGCGGCCGATCGGCGGCGCCGCCGAGCGTCGAGGCGATCGCGGCCGAGGCGGCGAGCCGCGTGGAGGCGGCGATTCGCCCCAGCCTTCGCCCCGTCCTGAACGCGACCGGGGTGGTGCTCCACACCAACCTGGGCCGGGCCCCGCTCGCCGAGGAGGCCGTCGCCGCCGTGATCTCGGCCGCGCGGCACTACACGAACGTGGAGCTGACGCTCGCGACGGGGAGCCGAGGGTCTCGAATGGCGCACCTCGAGCCCCTGCTCCGCGAGATCCTGGGCGCTCCCGCCGCCCTGGTCGTCAACAACAACGCGGCCGCCATGCTCCTCGCCCTCAATACCCTGGCGGCCGGCAAGGAGGCCGTGGTGTCGCGCGGCCAGCTCGTCGAGATCGGCGGATCGTTTCGAATCCCGGAGATCCTCGAGCGCGCGGGAGCCACGCTGCGCGAGGTGGGCACCACGAACAAGACCCGCATCGGCGACTACGAGCGGGCGATCGGGCCCAAGACCGGCGTCATCCTGAACGTGCACCGGAGCAACTTCGCGATCGTCGGCTTTTCCGAGGACGCCTCCCGCGCGGAACTCGTTCGGCTCGCCCGCCGGAAGCGGATTCCGCTCCTGGAGGACGTGGGGAGCGGCGCCCTCGTCGATCTCGCGCCGTTCGGCTTGCCGGCCGAGCCGCGGATGCAGGAGGCCCTCGCGGCCTTAGTCCCGCTCGTCTGCGCGAGCGGCGACAAGCTGCTGGGCGGGCCGCAGGCGGGTATCCTCGCCGGCTCGAAGGCGCTCGTCGCGGCGTGCAAATCGAATCCGATGGCCCGCGCCCTGCGGGTGGACAAGCTAACGCTCGCCGCGCTCGAGGCGACGCTCCGTCTCTACCGCGATCCGGAGACGCTCGCGCGCTCCGTCCCGGTGCTCCGGATGCTTAGCGAGGCGCCCGGAACGGTGCGCGCGCGCGCGCGGCGAGTTTTGCGCGCGCTCGGCGCGGAACGCGCTGTCAAGACGGGCGCGGAGGTGATAGCCTGCACGGGCGAGGTGGGCGGCGGCGCCATGCCGCTCGCGCGCGTTCCATCGTTCGCGCTGGCCCTTCGCTCGCCGAGCGGTCGTGTGGAGGATCTCGCGCGCGCGCTTCGCCTCGCCCCCGACCCGATCCTGGGTCGGATCGAGGCCAATCGCCTCCTGCTGGACATGCGAACGGTGACGTCTCGCGAAACGCCGCGCCTGATCGCGACGCTCGCGCGGATCCTGGACGAGGCATAGGGGAGATCGTGGCAACCGAAACGGATCTGGAACGCTACGCCGATCCGCAGGCATTCGCGCGGGAGGTGAACCTTCCGCTTCTGGGCGTGGCCCGGGTCGCGCCCGTGCCTTCCGGCGCGGGACTCACGACCCTCCTCGCGGCCTCTTCCGGCGACGCGGTGACCAGCGTGGTCGACGGACTCGCGGAGACGCGGCAGTCCCTCACCCTCCGGACGCTCCTCCTGGCCGGCTTTCCGCACGATCCCGAGTGCTTCGCCATCGGGCTCGCGCTGGGAAGGGAGTGGAGTCGTCGCGGCCTTCGCGTCGCCGTCGTGGACCTCGACTTCTGGAACCCCACGGTCTGGCGTCCGGGATCGCATCCAAACGAAGGGTTCGTGGACGTCCTCGAGTACGGTTGCTCGATCGGCCGCGTCGCGTGGGAGATCGTGGCCGATCAGCTGTGGCTCATCGGGCCGGGTAGCCATCCGCCCGACGAGGAACGGGTCGTCGAGCATCCGGATTGGCCGCGCGCCGCCCGGGTCCTGGCGATGCGGGCCGACGTGACGCTGTTCGTCGCGCCCCTTCTCGACCGGCGGGGCTTCACCGGCAAGCTTTCGAAGCGCGTCGACGGGGCGCTGCTCCTCGCCTCGGTCGAGCGGACCGCGCGCGCCGATCTGAGAGACGCGTTCCTGGAGCTGTGGGGCTCCGACGCGCCGATGATCGGGTGCGTCGGAATCGAGTCCGTGCCGGTCGCGGCCGCGCCGCAGCGAGGCGTCGCCTCGGCGAGCGCTCCGGTCGCGAGACCGGCCGCTTCGGCTCCCGCGGCGACGCCGTCGGCGCCCGCGTCTTCGGCAGCCACACCGCGGGCCGTCGCGCCACCGCCCCCCGTCGCCTCGTCGTCCCCCGTCGCCTCGCCGCCTCTCGCGAGTCCCGCGGCGGCACCCTCCTCGCCCACCTCGCGGGCCGCCGCCCCCGCCCCCGGTTCTTCCGACGCCGCGGGTCCCGAAGAGCGGGCGTTGGAGCGGGAGCTGGAGCGGGAAGTGCGGCGCGGCTTCGTGAAGCGCGCGCCGATCCCCGGCGTGGGCCGGGCCGCGATCTGGGTGGGCGTGGCCGCGATGATCGCCGTCGGGATCGGGATCTTCCGTCTCATCCAGATCCCTGGTCTCGGCCCGGAGTCGGGGGCGGTGATCCAGAGCCAGCCGGCAGGCGAAGAGACGATCCACCCGGCGCCGCCCCCGCCGCTCGAAGCGGGCCTGGCCACGAATTCGGTCACACCGCCCGTGACCGACGCGCCCTCGAGTCCGCCGGCGAAGGCGCCCGCGACCGCGTCACCGGCTCCGACCCGGTCCGAGGCCGACGCCTCGCTCCCGTGGAGCGTGCACGTGGCCTCGTTCCGATCCGCGGCGAAGGTGCAGGACATCGTCCGTACGCTCGCGATGAAGGGCCTCGACGCCTGGTACGAGCCGGCAGCCGACAGGCCGGGCTGGCGCCGGGTGTTCGTCGGCCGCTTCGCGACCGAGGCCGAAGCCAAGGCCTACGCCACCTACCTCCTCGAGAACCACTTCGTCGATCGCGCGAGCAGCTTCTCGGTCCCTGCGAGGTAAGCCTTGTTCCTCAAACGGCTCGACATTCAAGGCTTCAAGTCCTTCCCGCAGCGAGTCCGCGTCGACTTCGGCCCGGGGATCACCTCGATCGTGGGCCCGAACGGCAGCGGCAAGACGAACATCGTCGAGGCGATCCGCTGGGTGCTTGGCGAGCAGAACATGCGGCACCTCCGCGGCGACACGCTGGAGGACGTGATCTTCACCGGCTCCGCGCATCGAAAGCCCCTCGGCATGGCCGAGGTGTCCCTCACGATGTTCAACAACCGCGGCGTCCTTCCGTCGGAGTACACGGAATTGACGATCGCGCGGCGCACCTTCCGGAGCGGGCAAAGCGAATACAGCATCAACAAGAACGTCTGCCGCCTTCGGGATGTGCGCGACCTCTTTCTCGATACCGGCATGGGGTCGCACGCCTACTCGCTCATCGAGCGGGGCATGGTGGACAACGTCCTCTCCGACGAGTCGGGCCACCGGCGCTTTCTGTTCGAAGAGGCGGCCGGGATCATGCGCTACAAGACGCGAAAGAAGGAGGCGCTCCAGAAGCTGGACCTGACCCTCACCGATCTGACGCGCGTCAACGACGTGGTGGGAGAGATCGAGCGCGAGGTGCGTTCCCTGGCTCGCCAGGTCGGCAAGGCCCGCCGGTACGGGCGCCTGCGGGACGAGATCAAGGCGATCGATCTGGGGCTCGCGAAGGAGGACCACGACCGGTACGCGTCGGGGACGGCGTCGCTTCGGACCGACCGTCTCCGGATGGAGAACCGCCGCGCGGAGCTCTCGGGCCATCTGGCCCGGCACGAGGCCGAGCTCGAGGAGCTGAAGCTCGAGCTTCTGAAGCGCGAGGGGGAAGTGCGGCTGGCGCAGGAGGCGCTGGGCGAGCACGAGGCGAAGGGGGCGGCGCTCCTGAACGACGTCGCCGTGCTTCGGGAGCGCCGCACCAACCTGGCCGAGAAGCTGGAGCACGCCCGCTCGGAGGCGACGCGGCTCAAGGCCAGCGTCGAGGAAGTGCGCCTGGCCGCGGCGCGCCTGACCGAGGAGCGCGAGCGCCTCGAGCGGCTGCAGGCGGAAACCGGCAGCCAGGAGCAGTCCCTGGCGGAGCGTCTCCTCGCGATGGGACCGGCGCTCGAGGAGCGCCGCGGCGCCCTGACGGAGCGGAAGCAACTGAGCCTCGACCTCTTCCAGGCGCGCGTGCACCAGGAGTCGAGCGCCCGCGCGCTTCGCGGCAAGCACGAGGACCTCTCGAAGCGCCGCGAGGAGCTGCGCGCGCAGCTCGACTCGCTGGGTCGGGAGGCGGAAACGCTTCGCTCCACCCTCGACGGGATCGCGGGCGATCTGCGCGGGACCGCGGAGGCGGTGGCGGCGACGAAGGAGCGCGTCGAGGCGGCGACCGCTGCGATCGCCTCGGTCGAGGCGCGCATCACCGCGCACGACGAGGTGGAGAAGCGCGCCCGCGAGGCCCACGCGGGGCTCGAGGCGCGCCACGCCACCCTCAAGGAGCTGAAGGAGAGCTACGAGGGCTACGATCAGAGCGTTCGGTGGCTGGTCGCGGGTCCGAGCCGGCCCGCGCGCATCCTCGGCACCGTCGGCGACGTGCTCCACGCCTCCGGCGAATGGCTGGCCGCACTGGAGGCCGCGCTGGGCGAGGCGGTCCAGTTCATCGTGGCCGAGCGTTCGGAGGCGGCGCTGCAGGCGCTCGCCGCGCTCGAGCAGAGCGGCGAAGGCCGCGCGACGTTCGTGGCGCTCGACCGGCTCTCGCGCTCTCGCGTCGCGCAGCTCTCGGACGAGCTTCTGGCCGCGCCCGGCGTGCGGGGACCGCTCCTCGAGCACGTTCGTTTCGAGCCCGGGTACATCGCGCTCGCCGCCTTCTTCCTCTCCGGCATCGTCGTCGTCGATTCGATTCAGCACGCCCTCGACCTCATCGCCCGGTTCCCGGATCAGCGCCTGCACTTCGTGACCGTTCGCGGCGAGCGGGTCGTCGGCCCGGGGATCGTGTACGGAGGCAGCGGCGGCACGCGCGCCGGATCCGTGCTCCGGCGCGAGGACGAGCTGGGCGCGCTGGCCGTGGAGATCGGGCGGTCCGCGTCGGCGCTCGCCGAGACCGTCCAGGAGTCGGAGGCGCTTCGAGGCGAACGCGCGGCGGCCCAGGCGGCTCACGAACAGGCGGGCCGGGACCTGCGCGATTCCGAGCAGGCGCATCGCGCGCTCGAGGCGCGTCGCGCCGAGCAGACGATCCGCGGGGACGCCATGGCGCAGGCCGCCGGCGCGATCGGGACCGCGCTCGCGTCCCTGGAGGAGGAGATCGGGCGAACCGTCGGGGAGGCGGAGAGGGCCGAGGTCGCCCTCCAGAGCGCCGACCAGGAGCGCGGCCGCGTCGACGAGATCCTGGCCCAGGAGGAGTCGGCGTTCCGCGCCCTGGAGCAGGAGCGGGACCGGATGACCGCGCTCCACGCCGAGGCGCGCATCGAGGCGACGCGCTCGCGGACCGCGCACGAATCGGCGCAGCGCGAGATCGAGCGCATGGGCCTCTCGGCCGACGAGGCGGAGCGCGACATCCGAAGCCGCGAGGAGGAGGCGGCCGAGACCGAACGCCGCATCCAGGAGACCGCGACGCTCTGCGTGCAGCGGGAGGAGGAGCTGTCGCAGGAGATCGCGCACAAGGCGGAGAAGGAGCTCGCGCTCTCGAAGACGAGGGAGCGCTTCGGGGACGTGAAGGGGAAGGCGGACGACATCGAGACGCGGACGCGCGAGCTGCGCCGCGAACACACCGAGCTCGTCGACCGGCTCCACAAGATCGAACTGGAGCAGACGGAAGCGGACGGCGAACTGCGCCGACTGGCCGAGCGCATCTGGAACGAGTACGAAGTCGAGCTGGCCGCCTACGTGCCGGCCGCGCTCTCGACCGGTGACGCCGCGGGCGCGATCGTCGAACTCGAGGAAGAGGACCTCGGCGACTCGGAAGAGGGACAGGTTCCCGACGAGGCGATCGTGGATCGCGGTGCCGCGATGGGCGAGGCCGCGCCGCCGCCGGCGTTGGGCGACGACGCGTCGCCCGAAGAGCGGCGGGAGCGGCTCCGGACGCTGCAAGAGAAACTGCGGGGCCTGGGTCCCGTGAACCTGCTGGCGGTCCAGGACTACGAAGAGCGTCGCGAGCGGCTCTCGTTCCTGACCGGGCAGCGCAAGGATCTGGACGACGCGCGCCAGCAGCTGCTCGAGGCCATCGAGAAGATCAACCAGACCGCCTCGGACTTGTTCCAGAAGACGTTCGCGCTCGTGAACGAGAATTTCCGCAAGGTCTTCACGTCCCTCTTCGAGGGCGGGGAGGCCGCGCTGCTCCTGACCGGGGACGACCCGCTCGAGGCCGAGATCGAGATCCTGGCGCGGCCGCGCGGAAAGAAGCCCCAGTCCATCTCGCTCCTCTCCGGCGGCGAGAAGGCGCTGACGGCGATCGCGCTCCTCTTCGCGATCTACCTGGTCAAGCCGAGCCCCTTCTGCATCCTGGACGAAGTCGACGCGCCCCTCGACGACGCGAACGTCGAGCGGTTCGTACGGCTCCTCCGCGAGTTCGCGGAGAACACCCAATTCATCGTCGTGACCCACAACAAGAAGACGATGGAGGTCGCCGACGCTCTCTACGGCGTGACGATGCAGGAACTGGGCGTGTCGAAGATCGTCTCGGTCAAATGGAATCGGGATCGGGATGCGATGGAAGAGGGCCCGGCGCCACAGGCGGAGCTGGAGCAGGTCGAGTCGTAGGGTAGCCGGGCCGCTTCCAAAACGTGGGATTCCTCGACAAGATCAAGCAGGGCCTCGGCCGGACCCGCGACGCGCTGTTCGGCCAGGTGGCCCAGGTCTTCGCCCCGGATCACAAGCTCACCGACCAAGATTACGAGACGCTCGAATCGGCCCTCCTCCGGGCCGACGTCGGTCCCGCCGCCACCGCGCGAATTCTGGACGGAGTCCGAAAGCGGATCGGCGCGGCCTCGACGTCGGGCGAGGCCTCGGAGCCCTTGGGCGCGCTCCGCGCCGAGGTGGAGGCGATCCTCGGCGCCGGCCCCGCGCCCGCGGCCGCGGGGCGACCCCACGTCACGCTGATCGTGGGCGTCAACGGCACGGGAAAGACCACCACCATCGCGAAGCTGGCCCATCGGTACAAGGAAGCGGGGGACTCCGTCCTCCTCGTGGCGTGCGACACCTTCCGCGCGGCCGCCGCGGATCAGCTCGAGATCTGGGCGAACCGGTCCGGCGTCGAGATCCTGCGCCAGAAGGAGGGCGCGGATCCGGCCGCGGTGGCGTTCGACGGGATGGCGCGCGCCGTGAGCCGCGGGGTCGCTCGCGTGATCGTGGACACGGCGGGACGGCTCCACGTGAAGGCGAATCTCATGTCCGAGCTGGAGAAGATCCGTCGGGTGATCGCGCGCGCCGTCCCGGGCGCGCCGCACGAGACCCTGCTCGTGCTGGACGCCACGACCGGGCAGAACGGCCTCGCCCAGGCGCGCGAGTTCGAGAAGGCGGTTCCGCTTACGGGGATCGCGCTCACCAAGCTGGATGGCACCGCGAAAGGCGGCGTCGCGCTCGCGATCGCCGAGGCGACGCGAACGCCGATTCGCTGGGTCGGCGTCGGCGAAGGAATGGAGGACCTGCTGCCGTTCGATCCGAAGGAGTTCGCCGCGGCCCTCACCGAGCCTCGCGACTAGGAGGCGGGTACGGGGCGCGCCGGGCGAGTCCCCGCGCGATCATTCCCCTGCGTAGGTGATCTGATTCTTGCCGCGTTCCTTCGAGATGCGAAGGTTCATGTTGGCGCGCGTCCAGAGCTCGTGCGCCAGTTTCTCGCGCCCGCTCCGGTCGAGGCCCCGCGTCCGATCGACGTTGAGCGGCACGTCAGTGGGGAACATCGCGCCGCCCAGGCTGATCGTGAGCTTCACGGCGTTCTCGCGGCCGTCCAGTCCGGGCACGAGGATGGCCATGCTCTGCACCTTGGCCCGGAGCCGGTCGCAGATCTCCCGCGCCTCCGCGCGCGTCGTCTCGGCGCTCAGGATCACCGCGAACTCCTCGCCGCCCCACCGGGCCACCGTGTCGAAGGGCCGGAGCGAGGAGGCCAACGTCTGGGAAAGCTCCCGGAGCACCACGTTTCCGGCCTCGTAGCCGTACGTGTCGTTGACCCGCTTGAAGTCGTCGATGTCGACGATGACGAGCGACATCGGCCTCCCTTCGCGGTAGGCGCGGGCGATCTCGTGATCGAGCTGCCGCCCGAAGTAGGGCCGGTTGTAGACCCCGGTCAGCTCGTCGATCATGACGAGCATCCCGAGCTTCTTCAGCGTGTTCAGGAGATCCGTCGCGTGTTCGGCGACGACCGTCAGGATCCCGACCCTCTCGTCGGTGAAGAAGTGCGGCGAGCGACTCCAGGCCTCGAGCGCGAAGAGGAACGGAGATCCCGGTTCTCCCACCCGCGCCATCGCCAGCGATCGATAGCCGTCCCGATCCGGCCGTGGCTCCGAAGGCGCGACCGCCAGGTGCATCGTGGCGTCCATGGCCTCGGCGTCGACCATCGCGTGCACGAATCCCGCCTCGCCCACATCGCCGACGTAGAGCGGGATGCCGCGCTTCGCGATCCAGTTCTCCGCCAACGCGCGGTTCCACGGTTCGCCGTCGCTCACCGGCTGCACGAACCGCGCGTCGTCCACGCCTCGGGACAGGGAGTAGAGGCGCGCGTCGTCGCACTCGAGAATCTGACGGGCGGAGGCGAGGATGGTGCGCAGGATGTCGCCCGCGTCGGTCTGCAGATATTCCGCGTTCCGCTCGTCTCGCGTGAAGAGTTTCCGCTCCACGGAGATCAGGTGGGAGAGGCTCTTGTAGAGGAGGCGGCTTCGCGCGTGCCAGTGGGGTCGCGTGGCGCGCACCAAAGGCTCGTCGCTCGCGGACTCCTCGCCGGCCGGGAGGAGGAACGACTCCTCGCTGTCCGCTACTCGATAGCGGACGTACCCGCGTCCTTCGCGCTGGAACCGATCCACGCGCTCCAGGACGCCGAGCGGAATCAGCCGTTCCGCGATCTCGAACGAGAGAAGATCCCGCCGCTCTTCGCCCAGGTCCCGGAGCTTCAGTTCGATGAACCGCTTCCGGTCCTCCGGCGTGGCCTCGTGGAGCGAAAGGGAGGATAGAAAGGCGGTCCGAATGCGCTGTGGGTCGTTCATTCCCCGGGGCTCGTGGATGCGCGTGCAAGAAGGACGGGAACGCACTACAATTATAGCACATACGCGCGCCCGCCGGCTTCCTTCGGGCCAAAATGGCACGCCGGTTTCGGGGTCTAAGACCTTTTTGCGCTTGCATTTGGCGGACGGCTGTGCTAGCGTATGGAAAGTAGCCGGAGCGCCTGCCCACGGAAAGGGTGCGAGCATGGCTTCTCAACCCTTAAATCTACGTGCCACAAGCCCTTCCCCGGGGCGGGCCACGTCGCGACCGTTCTCCCCACAGTACATTCCCTATGGTACCGGCCACCACATGCGAGCGGATAGGCGAGATTCGTCCGCTCAGGAGCAAACAGAATGATCTCATCGCCTAGGAATGGGGCGCCCCCACCCCACGGTAAATTGACGGATGCCGGAGATGCGGAGGCAGACTCGATGATTGGACGATTCGGGTACGTCGCTCGCAAGCAATGGACGGGGGTGGTGGGATTCCTTGCACTCCTGCTGCTCGTCGCCTGGCCTGGAAGTTCGTTGGCGAGGCCGTACTCGCTCGCGGGAGGTCAGGATCAGGATGGGGATCCGACCGCGGACGATCAGCCGAGCCCGACGCCGAAGGGCGGCAATCACGCCCGTTCGATTACGGGGCACCAGTCGGTCACGAACAGGGACGACGCGGGCCGGGTCGCGCAAAATCGGCACGTTCGCATCGCCTGGCAGGCCTATCTGCGCTTGATCGCCCGGATCACGCTTCCGTAGCGGGAGACCGGATCGATTTGACGACCGCTTTGGGTCGGGCCGCAAACCGCGGGCCCGACCCCGAGGACGCATGAAGGAAGACAAGAGCCAAGAGATCGACGCCGAGGGCCTCGTCCGCCGCCTGGACGAAATGCTCGCCCACGCACGCTTCGCGGCCGTCCTCGAGACGATCGGCGAGGTTCGCGCCGCCGCCTCGATCTCCCCCGCTCACCAATCGCAAATCGTCCTCGCGCGCTGCCGGGCGCTCTTGGGACTGGGGCGGTTCCGCGAAGCCTCCGACACCGCCGAGAAGAAACTCGAGGAGCTGTATGCGCTTTGTCCCGAGGACAAGCGCGCCCTCCTCGAGTTCCACATCGCCGCCGGACGCGCGGCGTGGCGCATCGGGCGCCCCGCGCGGGCGGAGGAACACTTCCGCGCCGCCTACCACATCAGCCGTTGGGAATTCGAGGACACCGCGGGAATGCTCCGCACGAGGAACCTCCTCGGGCTCTGCTTCCTGGGCGCGGGCGAGCTTCAACGCGCCTCCGCCGAATTCGCCCGCGGACAGCGCGACGCGAGCGCGGCCGGCCTCTATCACGAGGAAGCCAGCTTCTCGCTCAACCTGAGCATCACCCTCCTGAAGCTGGGGCGACTGGCGCAGGCCGAGCACGAGCACGAGCGGGCGCGGATGCTGTTCGGCGAGCGGGGCCACTCGCGAGGCAAGGTGCAGAGCCGCCTCGTGCGCGGGCTGATCCTCCGCCTCCGCGGCGAGAATCGCCCCGCGGAACAGGAAGTGCTCGGCGCGCTCTCCGAGGCCGAGGAGCACGGGTTCGAGCGCGAGCGCGTGATCGCCCTCGAGTACGTGGGGGATCTGGCGCTCGACCGCCATGACAACCAGGCGGCCATCGAGGCGTTCGATCAGGGCTTGGTGATCGCAGAGCGCCTCGCTCCCGAGGGAGATCTCGTCCCCGAGCTCTGCCGGCGGATCGCCGAGGTGCACGTGCGGATCGGCGAGCCGAACCGCGCGCTCATCACGTGCGAGCGCGGACTCCGCATCGCGAGGCGCCTGAACGACCGCTTCGAAGAGGCCGCGACCGCGCGGGTCGTGGCGATGGCCCACCTCGTCCTGGGGCACCGCGAGAAGTCGCTCCGCGCGGCCCAGGAAGGGATCCAGGCGCTGCGGCGCCTCGAAGCCACGCACGAGCTGACCCGGCTCCTCGCCTGGTTGGGCGAGACGCTCCTCGCCGGCGGAGACGCCGAGGAACGGCGCGCCGCGCGCGACTATCTCTGGGAAGCCCGAAGCCACGCGATGTCGATGCGGCTGACCCCGTGGGTGGAGCGGATCGAGAGCGTACTGGGCGTCGAAATGAAGCCGCCGCGCACGGCACCCGCCCCGAGGGCCCTGCCCGATCGGATGCCCGCGGGCGCCGATCCCGAATCCTTCCGGCACGGCGTCGTGACGCAGGATCCGAGGATGCGCGAGTTGCTCCGCGTGCTGGAGCGGGCCGCGTTGAGCCGCCTTCCGATCCTGGTGCTCGGCGAGTCGGGCGTCGGCAAGGAACTACTGGCGCGCGCGGCGCATGCCCTGAGCGGCCGGCGCGGCGAGGCGTTCGTCGTGGGCCACTGCGCGGCGCTTCCCGACGGACAGCTGGACGCGGACCTCTTCGGCGAGGAGCTCGGAGACGGCAACGCCGTGCGCGGGGCGCGCGCGGGACTGTTCGAAGCGTCGAACCGGGGCGTGATCTTCCTCGACGAGGTGAGCGAGCTCTTGACCGGCGCGCAGGCGAAGCTCCTCCGGGTGATCGAGACCGGCGAGTTGCGTCGCCTGGGCGGGACCGGCATGACGCAGGTGGACGTTCGCATCATCGCGGCTTCGACGCGCGATCTGGGTGCCCTGGTCCGCCGCGGGCTCTTCCGCGACGATCTCTACTACCGGCTGAACGGCATCCGACTGGAAGTGCCGCCGCTACGGGAACGCCCCGCCGACATCGAGCTGATCGGGAGATTCCTTCTCACCTGCGCCTCCGAGTCCGCGGGAAAGCGCGTCTCGCTGGCCGCCGATGCCTGGGCGCTCCTCGCCGCCCACTCCTGGCCGGGTAACGTCCGCGAGCTAAGGAACGTGATCGACCGGACGGTGGCGCTGGCTCGCGACGGCGCCGAGATCGGGGCGGCCGAGATCCAGCTCTCGTCCGCGGCGCGCGCCGGCACCTCGCGCAGCGCCGCGCGCCTCAAGAAGGGCGCCAAGCCGCTGAACGGCGTGGAGCGTCAGGCCATCGTGCACGCCCTTCGCTCGAACGGCGGCAATCAGTCGGAGGCGGCGCGCAGCCTGGGCGGCATGAAGCGGACCACGCTTCTCTACAAGATCAAGAGGCTCGAGATCCGCCCCGAGGAGTACGGTCCGACCCCGGAAGCTTGACCCGCCTGGTGCACCCGCCTATACTGGCGGTAATGATCTCCGAATTGATGAAGGGCCTCTCGATCACGCTCTCCCACTTCTTCAAGAAGCCCGTCACGCTCCAGTATCCGGAGCAGCGGATGACGATGTTTCCGCGCTTCCGGGGCCTCCACGAGCTGCATCGCTACGCGAACGGCCTGGAGCGCTGCGTTTGCTGCGGCCTCTGCGCGGCGGTCTGTCCGGCCGACGCGATCTACATGGAAGCCGCCGAGAACACCGAGACCGAACGCTATTCCGCGGGCGAGCGCTACGCCAAGCGGTATGAGATCGACATGCTTCGCTGCATCTTCTGCGGTTATTGCGAGGAGGCGTGCCCCGAGGACGCGATCTTCCTGGGACACAACTTCGAGCTCTCCGACTACTCCCGAGACTCCTTCATCTACGGCAAGGAACAACTACTGGTCCCCGTCGGGACCACGCACACGCCCGGGATCGTCCGCGGCCGGTAGGCGCCGCGCGGAGACCGGAACGGAGCGGGGCGATCATGGTTGACGGCTGGTGGATGGCCACCGCCTGCGGCGTGGTCGCGGGCTTCGCCAACGTCGTCGGCGGGCTCTTGGCCGTGGGCACCCGCGGCTGGGACCGGGTTCGCCAATCCTACTTCGTCGCGATCGGCGCCGGCTTCATGCTCGCGGCGGTCATCCTGCGCATGATCCCGGAGAGCTACCGGCTGGCCGGAACGGGAGGCGCGAGCGCGCTCTCGGTCGGCACGCTGGTCCTCCTCGGCTACCTCCTCGTCCACGCCGCCGAGCACGTGATGGTGGCGCACTTCCACTTCGGCGAGGAGACGCACCACGAGCATTGGGTGGAGCCCGTCGTCGGGACGACCGCGCTCCTCGGCCTCGCGCTCCACACGTTCTTCGACGGGATCTCGATCGGCGCGGGATTCCTGGTCGACCCGCGCCTCGGCATCCTGATCGCCCTCGCCATTTTCCTGCACAAGGTGCCGGAGGGGTTCACGGTCGCGTCGATCATGGTCGCGGCGGGACGGTCGCGCCGAAGCGCCGTCTTGAGCTCCGCCCTCCTCGGCGCGGTGACCGTCCTGGGCGCGCTGACGATCTCGCTCTGGTCCTCCGTGGTTCACGTGGCGCTCCCGCTCTCGGCGGGCGCCGCGCTCTACGTGGCCGCCACCGATCTCATCCCGGCGGTGAACGAGGCGAAGGGGATCCGAAAGCCGCTCGGCGTCTTCGCGGGCGTCCTCCTCTTCTACGGCTCCGAATCGCTCCTCGCCCTCTTGGGGTTCTAATTGACGCTCCAAGGGGCGGCTGTTAGTCTCTGTCTCCATGGGGCTTGAAGAACTAGTACCCGACGGGATTCTGACCACTTCGGTGGAAAAGATGGTGAACTGGGCGCGCCGGTCCTCGCTCTGGCCCGCCACGTTCGGCCTCGCCTGCTGCGCCATCGAGATGATGGCGACCAGCGCCTCCCGATACGATCTCGCGCGATTCGGGGCGGAGGTGTTCCGCGCCTCGCCGCGCCAGGCCGACCTCATGATCGTGGCCGGCCGCGTCTCGAAGAAGATGGCCCCCATCGTGAAGCGCATCTACGACCAGATGCCGGAGCCGAAGTGGGTTATCTCCATGGGCGCCTGCGCCTCCTGCGGCGGGGAGTTCTTCGACTACGCGATCGTGCAGGGAGTCGATACGGTGGTTCCGGTGGACGTCTACGTCCCCGGCTGCCCGCCGCGCCCCGAGGCTTTGATCTACGGAATCATGAAGCTCCAGGAGAAGATCGACCGCATGAAGCTCCGGCCCGCTCCGGTGCCTCCCGCCTCCGACCAAAGCGCCCCGATCGCCTGATTCCGGATGCCCGCGACCGAGACTTCGCCCGAATTCAAGACCATCACCATCAACATGGGGCCGCAGCATCCCTCCACGCACGGGGTGCTTCGCCTGATCATCGAGCTGGACGGGGAGACCGTCGTCAGCTTGAAACCCGTGGTCGGCTATCTCCATACGGGGATGGAAAAGATCATGGAGTCGAAGACCTACACCAAGTCCCTCACGGTCACCGACCGGATGGACTACATGTCGCCGCTCGGAAACAACATGGCCTACGTCGGCGCCGTGGAGAAGATCCTCGACCTCGAGATCCCCGAGCGCGCGCGCACCCTTCGCGTCACCCTGCTCGAGACGATGCGCATCGCCTCGCACTTGGTCTGGCTGGGCACGCACGCGCTCGACCTCGGCGCGATGAGCATGTTCCTCTACTGCTTCCGCGAGCGGGAGAAGCTCCTCGACCTGAACGACATGGTGGCGGGCTCGCGCATGACCCCGTCGTACTTCCGGGTCGGCGGCTTCTTCGCCGACGTGCCCGACACGTTCGTGCCGGCCGTGCGGAAGTTCGTGGACGAGTTCCCGGCGGCTCTCGCGGAATACCAGAATCTGCTCACCAAGAACCGAATTTGGATGAAGCGCACCATCGGCGTCGGCGTGCTCTCGGCCGAGGACGCCATCCAGTTGAGCTGCACCGGGCCGACGCTCCGGGGAAGCGGCATCCGCTACGACGTGCGGAAGGCGATGCCGTACACGGGCTACGAGACCTACGACTTCGAGGTCCCCGTGGGGCGGAGCGGCGACGTGTACGACCGCTATCTCGTCCGCATCGAGGAAATGAAGCAGTCCCTCGCGATCATCCGGCAGGCGCTCGACCGGCTTCGGCCGGGCCCGGTCCGCGCCGCCAATCAGTACCTCTTTCCCGCCGACCGCACCGACGTCAAGCGCGGGATGGAGGAGCTGATCTATCACTTCAAGATCATGTCCGAGGGGTTCCGGGTGATGCCCGGGGACGCCTACTTCTCGATCGAGTCGCCCAAAGGAGAGCTCGGCTTCTACGTCGTCGCGGACGGCGGCCCGAAGCCGTATCGCGTCCGGGTGCGGCCCCCCTCGCTCATTCACCTCCAGGCGCTGGAGCCGATGTGCATCGGTCGAATGGTGGCGGACGTCGTCGCCTGCATCGGCACGATCGACATCGTGCTCGGCGAAGTGGATCGCTGACCCCATGGCCATCGCCACCTTCGAACCGGTTCTGACGAAGACGGTCCAACTTCCGGATTCGCACACGCTCGGCGTCTACAAGAAGCACGGCGGCTACGAGGCGCTCGAGATGGCGCTCCGGAAATCCCCGGACGAGATCATCGACGTCGTGAAGCGCTCGGGGCTGCGGGGCCGCGGCGGGGCCGGGTTCCCGACCGGAACCAAGTGGGGCTTCGTCCCGAAGAATCCCGGCAAGCCGAAGTACATGTGCGTCAACGCCGACGAGAGCGAGCCCGGCGCGTTCAAGGATCGCCTGATCTGCGCCAAGGACCCGCACCAGCTGCTCGAGGGCACGCTGATCGGCTCGTACGCGATCGGCGCGAACCGCGCCTACATCTACATCCGCGGCGAATTCGCCGCGGAGGCCGCGATCATGGAACGCGCGATCGAGGAGGCGCGGAACGCCGGCTACGTCGGCAAGAACATCCTGAATTCCGGTTTCGACTGCGAGGTCACGGTCTATCTCGGCGCGGGCGCGTACATCTGCGGCGAGGAGACCGGGCTGATCCAGTCCATCGAGGGGAAGCGCGGCGAACCCCGCCTGAAGCCTCCGTTTCCGGCGGTGGTGGGCCTCTTCGGCTGCCCCACGGTCGTGAACAACGTGGAGACCCTGGCCTGCGTGCCGCACATCGTGAAGCGCGGCTGGGAGTGGTTCGCCGCGATCGGCACCGAGCGGAACACCGGGCCGAAGCTCTACGGGCTCTCGGGCCACGTGGCCAAGCCGGGCGTCTACGAGGCGCCGATGGGAGTCTCGCTCCGGACCCTGATCGACGAGTACGGCGGCGGCGTGCCGAACGGGCGCGCCGTGAAGGCGGTGATCCCCGGCGGGGCGTCCTGTCCCGTGCTTCGCGGCGACGAGATCGACCTGCCGATGGATTTCGATTCGCTGACGCGGGCCGGGTCCCTCTTCGGAACGGGAACCCCCGTCGTCATGGACGACACGGCCTGCATGGTGCGCGCGGCCTGGATCACGGCGCGGTTCTTCGCCCACGAGTCGTGCGGACAGTGCACGCCCTGCCGCGAGGGCTGCGGGTGGCTGCAGCGGATCCTCTGGAAGATCGAGACGGGGAAGGGCGTCGAGCGCGACCTCGACATCCTCCTCTCGGTGACCGACAACATCGAAGGCAACACGATCTGCGCGCTGGGCGACGCGGCGGCCTGGCCGGCGCGCGGATTCGCGAAGAAGTTCAAGGACGAGTTCCTGCGGCACATCCGCGAGAAGCGCTGCCCGTTCGAGGGCGGCTCGCTCCACTAGGGGACGGCATGGCCACCGTGAAGCTGAAGATCGACGGCCGCGAGGTCGAGGTCGAGAAGGGCACGAATCTCATCGAGGCGGGGAAGAAGGCGGGCGTCTTCGTGCCGCACTTCTGCTACCACCCCGGGCTCCCCGTGGTCGGCGTCTGCCGCATCTGCCTCTGCGCGGTCGAGGGCCGTCCGAAGCTGGTCGCGGGATGCGCCACTCCCGCCGAGGAGGGAATGAGCGTCGTCACGCGCTCCGCCGCGGTGCGCGAGGCGCGCGCGGCGGTCATGGAATTCCTGCTCATCCACCATCCGCTCGACTGCCCCATGTGCGACAAGGGCGGCGAGTGCACGCTTCAGGACTACACGATCGCCATGGGTTCGGCCGGCACGCGCTTCTCCTTCGAGAAGAATACGTGGCCCGAAGAGGACGTGGGCGGCAAGCTGATCCTGAACAAGAACCGCTGCATTCTCTGTCTCCGCTGCGTCAACCTGTGCAAGGACGTCGCCGGCCAGGACGAGATCGCGGTTCTCTCGCGCGCCGAGGAGACCTACATCGGCACCGTGGGCGGCCGCATGATCGAGAACGAGCTGGCGGGGAACATCGCGGACATCTGTCCCGTCGGCGCCCTGACCAGCAAGGACTTCCGATTCCGCGCGCGCCCGTGGGAGCTGCAGAACGTGAAGTCGGTCTGCACGCTGTGCTCCAAGGGATGCAACACGAACCTGGGCACCCACCCGCGCCGGAACGAAGTGGTCCGGGTGACGGCGCGCGAGAACATGGACGTGAACCAGTGGTGGATCTGCGACCGCGGCCGCGGGCAGTTCACGCAATTCCACGCCGCCGACCGCCTCACCGCGGTGACGCGCCGCCAGAACGGAGCCGCCCAGGCGACCGCGTGGACCGAGGCGATCCCGGCGATCGCGTCGGCGCTCCAGGGCGTCGTCTCGAGGCACGGGGCCGACGCGGTGGGCGTGATCGCTTCGGCGGAGCTGACGAACGAGGAGTGCTGGCTGACGCGCCGCGTGTTCCGGGACGGGTTGGGCCTCGCGAACGTCGACTACCCCGCGCGGACCCAGCCTCCCGTGGTGTACCCGAAGTTCACGATCGAGGGCGACCGGAACCCGAACGTGAAGGGTGCTCGGGCGACCGGCGTGGCTCCGGGGACGGGTGGACGGTCGGTCGCCGACATCATGCGCGCGGCCGCGGACGGAACCATCCGCGCACTCGTCTTCCTGCGCGGCGGCCCGCTCGATCAGTTCGGCGACGCCGCGATCGCGGCGCGCGCGCTCGATCGCGCGGAGCTGATCATCGTCGTCGACGCGACGCCGTCGCCGGTGTCGGCGAAGGCGCACTGGACGCTTCCCGGCGTTTCCTCCGCCGAGAAGGACGGGACGCTGACGAATTCGGCCGGCCGCGTCCAGCGGATCACCAAGGCGTTCCGCCGCTACGGCGACGCGCGCGAAGAGTGGCGCATTCTCCAAGACTTGGGGCGCGCTCTGGGCGCGCTCTCCGAAACCGATCCCGATCCGGAGCGGATCTTCGACCGCCTCGCGCGCGCGGTGCCCGCGTTCGCGGGACTCTCCTACGCGGCATTGGGGGACCAGGGTGCGCCGCTCGCCGCCGCGCCGGCGAACGTCGTCGTGGGGTGACCCCCGGCGACGGCGGGCGCTCCTCCACGCGCTCCCGAAAACCGATCTCCACGTGCACCTGGACGGGTCGCTTCGGCCCGGGACGCTCCTCGAGCTGGCGAGGGAGCGGGGCGCACGGCTTCCCTTTCGAACGCTTCCCGAGCTCACGGAGGCGTTTGCCCGGCTGACGTCGGGCGTCAGCCTTCCCGAGTACCTGAAGGCCTTTCAGTGGACCCTTCGGGTCATGCAGGATCCCGCCGCCATCGAGCGCGTCGCGTTCGAGCTGGCCGAGGACGCGCACCGCGAGAACATCCGCTACATGGAGGTCCGCTATTGCCCGGCGCTCCACACGAAGGCCGGTCTCTCGCTCGGGGAGACGGTGGAGGCGGTGGGAAGGGGGCTTCGCCGGGCGGGACGGAAGTACGGCATCGTCACCGGGACCATCATCTGCGGCATTCGCCACCTGAGCCCGCGCCTCTCCATGCGCCTGGCCGAAGTGGCAGTGGCCTATCGAGGCAAGGGCGTCGTCGGGTTCGATCTCGCGGGCGCCGAGCGCGACTATCCGGCGAAGGCGCACCGGAAGGCCTTCGACCACGTGCTCAAGCACCACGTGAACGTGACCGTACACGCGGGCGAGGCGTTCGGGCCGGCGAGCATCGCGCAGGCGCTCCACTATTGCGGCGCGCACCGGATCGGGCACGGCACGCGGCTCCGCGAGGACAAGACGATCTTGAATTACGTGAACGACCACCGGACCCCGCTGGAGATGTGCCTTACGTCGAACGTGCAGACGGGCGCCGTGCGGCGCTTCTCGGGGCATCCGTTTCGCCGATATCTCGATGCCGGGCTTCGCGTCACGCTCAATACCGACAACCGCCTCGTGTCCTCGACGACCATGACCCAGGAACTGGATCGGGCGGTGCGGACCTTCAAGCTGTCGCCGGGAGACGTCCGTCACGTATTGATCAACGGGTTCAAGTCGGCGTTCTTGCCGTTTCGGGAGAAGGGCGCTCTCCTGGCCCGCACCCTGAAGGAGATGGATCGGGCGTTCGCCCGGGCGCATTCGGGCGGCGCCGATTCCGGCCGCGACCTTCTCTAGGGCCGTGCATCCAAGGAATTGGCCGGGCTACCGCGACGGGCATCCCTCCCTTGTACGGGGGGCCGGAGAAGCATAGAATCCACCCAATGAGGTGCCGCGAGTGAACCAGATGGGACGAGCTTCCCTGAACTCCGTCGCGGGGCGGCTGAGCCCCGTTCCGATCCTCCAGGTGGCCACCGGATTCTGGGCGAGCCAAGCACTTCTCACGGCCGTCGATCTCCGGGTGTTCACCGTGCTCTTCGGCGGGCCCAAGACCGCGGCCGAGATCGCCGGGGAGATCAGCGCCGACCCGAACGGGCTGGAGGCGCTCCTCGACGCGAACTGCGCGCTCGGGTTCCTCCACCGAAACGGGGACCGGTACCGGAACGACGAGGTTTCGAACGCGTTCCTGGTGGAGGGGTCGCCCGGCTCGTACGTGGATCTCGTGCGGTTCATGCGGGAGCCGCTGTTCGGGCTCTGGCAGAACCTGCGCGACACCGTGCGCGACGGCACCGCCCCGGTTCCGCCGGACGCCATGGACGCCACCGAGGTGGCGCTCGCCCGCGCGTTCCACAACGGCGCCTACGCCACCATGATGCGCGTGGCCGAAATCCTCGACCTCGAGTTCAGCGACTACTCCCAGCTCCTGGAATTGGGCGGCCACAGCGGCGCCGGAGCGCTCTGCCTCGCGCGCCGGTATCCGCAGCTCAAGGCCACCGTGCTCGACCGCCCGGTCTTCAAGGAGCTGGCCGAGGAATTCATCCGCTCGACCAAGCTCGAGGATCGCGTTTCCTTCGAGGGCGCCGACCCTGACGTCGCGAAGCCGGGCGCCGACGCCGACCTGATTCTCCTCCCGCACTTCCTGTCGCGCCGGAGCCGCGCGTCGATCCCCGGGATCCTGACGGCGACGCGGAACACGCTCCATCCGGGCGGCATGTTGATCGTGACCGAATTCCTGCTCGAGGATTCCAAGTCGGAGCCGCGCGAGGCGGCCCTCTTCCGCCTGAACGTGGCGGCCACCTACGGACCCAAGAACGCGGGCGCCCTGACCCGCGCGGAACTCTACGCGCTGCTGAGCGACGCCGGCTTCGCCAATGTGGATATGGTGGGCCTGCCGATGTTCGGAATCACGGCGATCACCGCCTCGAAGGCCTGAGCCGTGCGCGTCGAGCGCTTCCAGGTCGGTCCGCTCGAGAACAACCTCTACCTCCTGACGACCCCCGGCGGCCGCGACGCGATCGTCGTGGACCCGTCGATCGAGAGCGAGGACGTGCTCCGCCAGATCGAGGCACGCGGCCTCCACGTGAAGCGGATCCTCCTCACCCATGCGCACATCGACCACATCCTGATGGTGAAGGCGTTCCACGATCGGACGGGCGCCCCCGTTTGGCTGAACGCCGACGACCGATTCCTCTACGAGCGCGGACGGGAGCAGGCCGAGCAGATCGGGATGGAATGGCCCGGCTCCGTGCCGGTCGAGCATTGGATCACGGAAGGCGAAGAGGTCGGCCTTCCGGGGATCGCGATCACCGCGCTCCGGACTCCGGGGCATTCGCCGGGGAGCGTGACGTTCTCGACCGAGGCGGGTCTGATCGCGGGGGACGTGCTCTTTCGGGGCTCGGTCGGACGCACGGATCTCCCGGGTGGAGACTGGCCGACGCTCGCGAAGAGCGTGCGCGATCGACTGTTCGCGTACCCGCCCGAGACGGCGGTCTACCCGGGCCACGGCCCGACCACCACGGTCGGGCACGAGATGAAGACCAACCCATTCGTGGGCCAGCCCGCGTTCGAGCGCGCGTAGGCGCGCCGCGCGGCCGCCGCACCGGAGACGGCCCACGACCGACGACCTCAAAAGACTCCTGATTCCGAGCGCGCTCTATCGCGATTTCCTGAGCGACCCCGCGCGGGTGCGGGAGTTCTATCCCTCCGACTATCGCGACCCGACGGCCGTCGTGGCGCGGGCGTCCGCTCGCGACTATCCGGCCGCCCGGCGCGCCAAGGTCGCCGGCGTGCTCCGGAAACAGGCCGCCCGATTCGACCTCCTCGACCTCTCCGGCGAATCCCTGGCTCGATTCGAGCGTCCCAACACGTTAGCGGTCGTGGCGGGGCAGCAGCCGGGCCTCTTTGGCGGGCCCCTGTACACGCTCTACAAGGCGCTCACGGCGATCGCCTTCGCCCGGGATCTCGAGGCCAAGACGGGTGTTCCGGCGGTTTCGATCTTCTGGATCGCCTCCGACGACCACGATTTCGAGGAAGTTCGCCGGGCGCATCTGAACGACGGTACCGCGGAGCCGACGGCCGTCGAGTATCCGGCGGACTTAGCGCCGCGCGGCGTCTCGGTGTCGCGGGTGACCTTCGGCCCGGCGGTCGGCGCGGTCGTTCGGGCGGCCGAGTCGCTCCTCCCGGTTTCCGAGTATCGAGAGGAGCTGCTGGCCCGGCTTCGCGACGCGTATGCCCCCGGCCGCGGCTGGTCCGAGGCGTTCGCGCGCTTCCTCGGACGGATCGCGGCGGCCGAGGGGGCGCTGGTCTTCGACGCTTCCGACGAGGAGGCGAAGGAGATCGCGATGCCGGTCTTCGAGCGCGAGATCGCGCTTCGGGGCAAGTCCTCGGAAGCCGCGAGGGACCGCGGCGAGGCGCTCTCGGCGGGCGGCTACCACGCGCAGATCGCGCGCGCGGGGAACGAGCTGAACCTGTTCTATCACGGCCGCGAGCGCGAAGCGGTGCGCGTGGCGGGACCGGGCCTCTTCCGGCTCGCGACGTCGAACCAGGAGCTGACCGAGTCCAAGCTCCTGGCCCTGATCCGGAACCATCCGGGCGACGTGAGTCCGGGGGTGCTGCTTCGCCCGTTGATGCAGGACCACCTGTTCCCGACGGCGGGGTACGTGGGCGGCCCCGCGGAGGTGGCGTACTGGGCGCAGGTGCACGCGCTCTACCCGCTCTTCGAGATGGAGCCACCGGCGATCGTGCCCCGGTCGGGCGCGACGCTGCTCGAGGCCAAGGTGTCGAAGACGCTCGACCGGTTCCACCTCGAGTGGCCGGATCTCTCCGGCGACGTCGAGGCGGTCATCGGAAAGGCGCTTCGCGCGCTCTTGCCGGAGGATTTCCCGACGCTCTTCGAGCGGGAGCGCGGCACGATCGGCGGGGCGTTCGGCCGGATCGAGGCCGCGGTCCTGGGATTCGATCCGTCGCTCCAGTCGGCCGTCGAGACGTCGGCGAACAAGATGAAGCACGAGTCCGAGACGCTGGAGAAGAAGCTGATGCAGGTTTGGAAGCGCCGTCAGGAAGAGTCGGTGCTTCAGATACGCCGCGCGAGAGGGCAGCTCTTCCCGCACGGGGGATTACAAGAGCGAAGCCTGTCGCTCCTCGGCTACGCGGTCCGCTACGGGCCGGGGCTCCTGGGGCGGCTGCGTGGTTCGGTGGGCGTGCCCGGCGCGCACGTCCTCGTCCCGCTCGGAGGAGACTCGGGATGAAAATCGGCATCACCTGCTATCCGACCCACGGCGGCTCGGGCGTCGTCGCGACCGAGCTGGGCATGGAGTTGGCCAGGCGGGGCCACGAGGTCCACTTCATCGCCTACCAGGTGCCGTTCCGGCTGAAGCCGTGCCAGGACAGCGTCTTCTTCCACGAAGTCCAGGTCTCCAGCTACCCGCTCTTCCAGTATCCGCCCTACACGCTGGCACTCGCCGCCAAGATGGCCGAGGTGGCCGACGAGGCCGGCCTCGACGTGCTCCACGCGCACTACGCGATCCCGCACGCCATCTGCGGTTATCTCGCGCGTCAGATCGCGAAGTCGAGGAAGCTCCGGTTGGTAACGACGCTCCACGGCACCGACATCACGCTCGTCGGCTCGGACCAATCGTTTCGATCCCTGACGCGCTTCGGCATCGACCAGAGCGACGGCGTCACCGCGGTCTCCGCGTTCTTGC
>Ga0075434_100000649_pt1 | contig 26910 bp, 30 predicted proteins | sample RhiMethybrSRZTD3_FD_75298 | JGI IMG/M metagenome (GOLD analysis project Ga0075434, IMG submission 75298) | Populus rhizosphere microbial communities from Tennessee, USA - Rhizosphere MetaG P. TD hybrid SRZTD3 | ecosystem: Host-associated > Plants > Roots > Rhizosphere > Soil | place: USA... | reverse complement strand
CCGGACCGTTCGATCCGGGTTGGTGATGGCCTGGCGCTTGGCGACCTCGCCAACCAGGATCTCGCCGTTCTTGGCGAACCCCACCACCGAGGGGGTGGTGCGGGAGCCTTCGGCGTTCGGGATAACGACAGGCTCGCCGGCCTCGAGCACCGAGACCACCGAGTTCGTCGTTCCCAGGTCGATCCCCACCGCACGTGCCATTCGGGTTGCCTCCTTCGCTCGACCTTCCTCAGCCGCTCACTATACAGAACCTTGAGCGCATGGATATCAACCCCGTGCCTGGGAGAGGGTATTCCCCGAGAGCTGGGTCCCTAGCGTGTTCGGGGCGAGCAAGAGGGCCTCGATCATGGCGCCGGACCGTGACGTCGTCCGGCCAAGCGTTGCGAGGGGCCGGGTATGCTCGCGCCGATGGTCGTTCGAGCCGCGGTCCTGGCGCTCCTGCTCGGCATCGCGGGCGGGCTCGCGGCCCGCCGCGCACGCATGCTCACGCGGCTCGTGCGCCTCGGACGCCCCGTCGAACGCAGCGGCGACGTCGCCCGCCGGGTCGCTCGTGAGGGCACCGAGGTCCTCGGGCAACGCAAGCTCTTCCAACGCGCGCTCCCCGGCTTGATGCACGCGCTGATCTTCTGGGGGTTCCTGATCCTGCTGACCACGATCGTCGAGGTCATGGGGCAGCTGATCGATCCGACCTTCGAGCTCCCGCTGATCGGGGGCGCGCGATGGCTGGGCCTGGTCCAGGACGTCTTCGCGGCCGGCGTGCTGGTCGGGATCGCGATCGCGGTCGTCATCCGGGTGTTCGAGCGCCCCGAGCGCTTCGTCGGGAGCCATCGATGGGAGGCCTACCGGATCCTCGGCCTGATCTTCCTGATCATCGTCACGCTGTTCCTCGCACGGGGCGCACGGATCGCCGCGGGGTACGCGCCGGACTGGTGGTGGACGCCCGTGTCCACGGCCACGTCTTCGTTGTTCACCTGGATGTCCGACGGGTGGCAGCGGGCCTCGATGTGGACCCTCCAGTGGGTCCACGTCGCGATCATCCTCGGGTTCCTCGTCTACCTGGGGTACTCGAAACACCTGCACATCGCCACGAGCGCGATCAACGTGTACTTCGCCAGTACGCGACCGCGGGGTGCCCTGACCCCGCTCCGGATCGATCTCGAGAGCACCGAGGCAGACGACCTACACCTCGGTGCGGCCACGATCACGGATCTCACGTGGAAGCAGACCCTGGACCTGTACGCGTGCACCGAGTGCGGGCGCTGTCAGGGAGCGTGCCCGGCGTGGAACACGGGCAAGCCGCTCTCGCCCAAGCTCCTGGTCATGAACCTGCGGGATCACCTCTTCGAGGGGGGCCCCCAGATCCTGGAGGCCAGGGCGGCCGAGGCCGAGCTCGAACCTGTCCCCCTCGTGCCCGAGATCGTCGACGAGGAGGTGCTCTGGGCCTGCACGACCTGCGGCGCCTGCATGCAGGAGTGCCCGGTCGACATCGAGCACATCGACACGATCGTCGACCTGCGCCGCAACCTCGTGATGGCCGAGTCTCGGTTCCCGCCCGAGGCCGGGGCCATGCTGCGCAACCTCGAGACGGCCGGCAACCCGTGGGGCATGCCCCAGGCACAGCGGGCGGACTGGGCCAGGGGTCTGGACGTCCGCGTGATCGAAGAGGGCCGACAGTCGCCCGAATACCTGTATTGGGTCGGGTGCGCCGGGGCGTTCGACGACCGAGCGACGTCGATCTCCAAGGCGGTCGTGCGGCTGCTGCAGCGTGCCGGCGTCTCGTTCGCGATCCTCGGGCCGCGCGAGCTCTGCACCGGCGACCCCGCACGCAGGATCGGCAACGAGTACCTCTTCCAGACCCTGGCCGAGCAGAACGTGGAGACGCTTTCGGGCGCCGGCGTCACGAAGGTGGTCGCGAACTGCCCGCACTGCTTCAACACCCTGCGCAACGAGTACCCCGACTACGGCGGCCGATTCGATGTGATCCACCACTCGCAGCTGTTCGCGCACCTGGTATCCGAGGGGCGCCTGCGGCCGACGGGCCGGGTCTCCGCAACCCTCACGTACCACGACCCCTGCTACCTCGGACGCCACAACGGTGTGTATCGCGATCCTCGCGCCACGTTGGAGTCGGTGCCGGGCCTACGCATGGTCGAGATGCCGCGTCACGAGGACCGAGCCTTGTGCTGCGGGGCGGGAGGGGCCCGCATGTGGATGGAGGAGCGCATCGGCAAGCGGATCAACGAGGAGCGCGCCGACGAGGCGGCGTCAACCGGCGCCGACACCGTCGGGGTCGCCTGCCCCTACTGCCTGATCATGCTCGATGACGGCGAGCGGGCCCGTGGCGCGCGCGCCGAGGTGCTCGACCTCGCCCAGGTGCTGGCGCGCTCGGTGGTCGAGCCGCAGGCCTGACCAAAGGGGGTTCCCCCCTCACGAGCAGGGCGTCCGACGCCCGGGGCCGGTGCCTGGGACGCCGGCCCCCTGGGCGGCGAGTTCAAGCCGCCGCCCCGAACGACCGAAATGAACTAGACCGAGCAGACTCGGCATCCCTTGGCTTGGGGGGAACGACCGGAGGTGCGCCGATGCAGGCACGAGCCGAACCGGCGGGCACCGTGAGATGGCCATGCAAAAGGACGGGAGGACGGTGGAAGCGATGACGCTCCGGGGCGAAGCCACGTCCGCCGAGGGCGTCGGACGACCCGATGAGGTCCTGGAGGTTCCCCGAGATGTCGACGGGCCGGTCGACAGCGACCGGGCCCGTCTCGCCTACGAGATCCACGACGGGCTCACGCAGGTGGTCACGGCGTCCGTCCTCGAGCTCGAGTCGCTGGCCCATCGCGCCGAGATCGGGTCCTCGGAGGCCGCCGAGGCGCTTCGACAGGCGGTCCGCGAGCTGAGGACAGCGCTCGAAGAGATCCGCCGTGTCCTTTCGAACCTGACGGAGGTCGCGCCGGCACCGGCACAGCCGATCGAGGAGCTGCTGCGCAGCGTCCTGGATCGCTGGCAGCTCCCGGCCACGTGGTCGATCGAGGGCGACCTGGACGAGGTGCCGCCGTCCGTGCTCGAGGCCGCGTCATCGGTGATCCGGGAAGGCATCGCGAACGCCGCCAAGCACGCGGGCGGTCGCGACGTCGCCGTGCACGTCCTCGCATCCGATCGCTCGGTCGAGGTCAGCGTGGAGGACCACGGCCGGGGTTTCGAGAGCTCGCAACACGAGTCGGTCGCCGGTCACCTGGGCCTGGACATGCTGCGCCGGCGGGTCGCCGACGTCCACGGCACGCTCGACGTCAGATCGGCGCCGGGCAAAGGAACGCGGGTCGTCGCGAGGCTGCCCCGTTACGGACAAGGAGCTAGCCCGTGAAGGTGCTCGTGGTCGACGACCATGCGCTGGTGCGCCGCGGGATGGGGCACGTGATCCACGAATGCTTCTCCGATGCAGAGGTGGTCGAGGCGGGGAGCGCGACCGAGGCGCTCGAGAAGCTGGCGAGCGGCTCGATCGACATCGCGCTCGTGGACGTGCGCATGCCCGACTCCGACGGCCTCGAGCTGCTGCACAACGTGAAGACCCGTTGGCCGGATCTGCCCGTGATCATGCTGACGTCGTTCGACCACGCGCACTACGTGCGCCGCGCGCTCGCCGAGGGCGCGGCCGGGTACATGTTGAAGGATGCCACGCCCGAGGATCTCGAGCAGGCGATCAACGTCGCGCTGTCCGGCGGCGGCAACGTCCTGTCGCCGAAGGTGATCCAGAACCTGTTCGAATCGATCGACGGTGGCGTCGCGAACGACGGGACCCCATCGGTGCGCACCGCCGGGTCGCTCACCCAGCGCGAGACCGATATCCTGGCGCTGCTGGCCGAGGGCCGGAGCAACCGAGACATCTCGCGCGCGCTGTTCCTGTCGGAGAAGACGGTGAAGGCGCATCTCGCCGCGATCTTTCGCAAGCTGAGCGTCACCAACCGCACGCAGGCGGCGATGGCGGCGGTTTCGATGGGCATCGGGCCGGGCCTGCAGCCTGTCGAAACGGTCGGCCGCCCGATCGAGTCCGGTCACTAGCGAGCGTTCAAGAGGAGAGGAGCGATGTCGACCGATCGATACAAGGCCCCAACGGACCCGGACGAGGACGCCTACGAGGACGCCTGGTACCGCGCGCTGAAGGCGAAGTCATCGAAGAAGTCCACCGATCCGAAGGACGACAGGACCGACGCGCCGCCCGCACCGGAGCTCCCGCCGGCCCCGGACCAGCACGAGGGCGACGCCGGGGCCCGCTAGGCCTCGCGGTCGCCGAACTCCTCGAAGAACCGGCTCGCGGTCGGCCCTCGCTGGCCCTGGTACTTGCTCTTGGTCCCCGTCGCCCCGTACGGAACCTCGGCGGGCGTGCTCAGCCGAAAGAACGAGATCTGGCCGATCTTCATCTCCGGGTAGATCGTGATCGGCAGGTTCGCGACGTTCGACAGCTCCAGCGTCAGGTACCCGTCCCAGCCCGGATCCACGTAGCCAGCGGTCGAATGGATCAGCAGCCCGAGCCGCCCGAGGCTCGACTTGCCCTCGAGACGTGCGACCAGGTCGTCGGGCAGAGCCACCCGCTCGATCGTCGACCCGAGCACGAACTCGCCGGGGTGCAGGATGAAGGCCTCGTCGTCGGCGACCTCGACCATCTCGGTCAGGTCCGGCATCTCGCGACGGACGTCGATGTACGGGTAGCGCGAGTTCGCGAAGACCCGGAACTGGCGGTCGACGTGGAGGTCCACGGAGGAGGGCTGGACGGACGCGTCGTCGAAAGGGTCGATCTCGATGCGGCCCGCCGCCAGCTCTTTGCGGATGTCGACGTCCGACAGGATCATCGGGGCCGGATGCTACCCGTTCGCTGAAGACGACACCCAGCGCCCCAGCACGTCGACCGCCGCACCCGAATCGATCGACGCGGCCGCCATCGCGAGTCCCTCGTCGAGCGAGCTCGCCCTGCCCGAGACCTCCAGCGCGGCCGCCGCGTTGAGCAGCACGACGTCGCGGCGCGGACCGGTCTCGCCGTGCAGGAGCGCGAGGGCGATCGCCGCCGAGGCCTCCGGGTCACCGCCGCGCAGGTCCCCGACCTCCGAGCGGGCGAGCCCCAGGTTCGCCGGGTCGAGCATCGACTCGCGGAGCTCGCCGTCCGCCACGTCGAAGACGAGCGACGGGCCGGTCGTGGTGAGCTCGTCCAGGCCGTCGAGTGCCCGGAACAGCCTCGCCCTCGTCCCGCGCCGGGCGAGCACCCGCGCGAGGAGCGGCAGCATGCGTTCGTCCGACACGCCGACGACCTGCGCGAACGGTCGCGCGGGGTTGGTCAGCGGGCCGAGGAAGTTGAAGACGGTCGGGACGCGCAGCTCGCGGCGGACCGGGCCCGCGTGACCCATCGCGGGGTGGAACACCGGCGCGAAGATGAACGCGATGCCGGCCTCGGCCAGGCAGCGTTCGACGCCGGTCGCGTCGAGGTCGATCCGGACGCCGAGCGCCTCCAGCAGGTCGGCCGAACCGCAGATGGACGACGCGGCCCGGTTGCCGTGCTTGGCGACGGGGACGCCGGCGCCCGCGACGACCAGCGCCGCGACCGTGGAGATGTTGAACGTCCCGCTTCGATCCCCGCCGGTCCCGCAGGTGTCGACGACAGGTGCCGGCGGAGCGACCGGGTTCGCGAACCCGAGCATCGTGTCCGCGAGCCCCTCGATCTCCTCGACCGTCTCGCCCTTGGTGCGCAGCCCCATCAGGAGGCCGCCGACCTGCGCGGGCGTCGCCTCACCCGACATCACCACCCGCATCGCCGCCGCCGCCTCGTCGCGATCCAGGGAGGTTCCGGCGGCGATCTTCGACAGGACGTGCGGCCAGAGGTCCGGATCCGGCTGCGTCATGGGGCATCGGAGGCTAGCAGGCGGCCTCCAACGCGGTCCCTCGGCTCGCTACACTGGGGACCCGCTCGCTCGCCGCGAGCGGCACGCGCGGGCGTGGTTCAATGGTAGAACGCAAGCTTCCCAAGCTTGAAACGGGGGTTCGATTCCCCTCGCCCGCTCCGATCCGTGGCACGGAGGCGACTACGAGGTCGAGCTCGGCCGACGTGCCGCGCCGAGCACCACCGGGCCCGTCGGGCACAGCTCGAAGAGCGGACAGTCCTCGCACCTCGGTCGGCCTGCCTTGCAGATCTCGCGGCCCAGCCTGATCATGCCGACGTGCATCGGGGTCTTGAGCTCCTCGGGCACCAGCTCCTCGAGCAACCGCTGCGCCCGTTCGGCCGAGGTCTTCGGGACCAGGCCGAGACGCGTGGCCACCCGGTGCACGTGGGTGTCCACGGGGATCGTTTCGCGTCCGAACGCGAAGGCCATCACGACCGCGACGGTCTTCGGCCCCACTCCGGGGAGCGACGAGAGGTACTCGGCGATCTCCCCGTCCGAGCGCGAACGCAGGCTCGACAGGTCGTACCGGCCCTCCCGCAGATGGATCTCACGCAGGATGGCCTGGATCCGGGCGGCCTTCGTGTTGGCGAGCCCCCCGGACCTGATCGTGTCGGCGAGCTCGCCGGTCGGCGCGCGCACCACGTCGTCCCAGGTCGGATAGCGGCCTCGCAGCAGCCCAAACGCGCGCTCGGCGTTCAGATCGCTCGTGTGCTGGGACTGCACCGTGAGGATCAGCTCGTCCAGCGGATCCGAGGCTCGGGGCGGCCGGAGCTCTCCGAAGTGCCGCTCGAGCCGGCGGGCGAGCGCCCGGACGCGGCGGCGGTCGACGGTCACGTCACCGCGGTGGCGTGGTTGCGGAATTGCGTCAGGTGCGGCAGGAAGGTGAGCGGCACCGTGTCGGTCGGGCCGTTGCGATGCTTGGCGACGATCAGGTCGGCCAGGCCCTTCTTCGCCGGGTCCGCGTCCTCGCGATGGATGAACATGACCACGTCGGCGTCCTGCTCGATCGCGCCGGACTCCCGCAGGTCCGAGAGCTGAGGCCGCTTGTCCTGACGGCGTTCGGGGTCGCGGTTCAGCTGCGAGACGGCGATCACCGGGATCTCGAGCTCCTTGGCGAGCATCTTCAGACCACGGCTGATCTCGGCGATCTCCTGCTGGCGGTTGTCGACGCGGCGCGTGTGGGACATGAGCTGGAGGTAGTCGACGATGATCATGCCGAGACCCGCCCTGCGCGCGGACAACCTGCGGGCCTTGGCGCGGATGTCGACGAGCGTGACGTTGCCCGAGTCGACGATGAACAGCGGAGCCTCGTGCAGGCTGTCGGCGGCCTGGGCGATCCGCGACCAGTCCTCCGCACCCACGCGCTTGTTGCGGATGCTGTCCCACGGCACCCTGGCCTCACCGCAGAGCAGCCGCATGCCGATCTCCCATCGCGACATCTCGAGGGAGAACATCGCCACCGGCAGGCCGGCATCGACCGCGACGTTGCGGGCGACGTTGGTGACGAACGACGACTTGCCCACGCCCGGACGGGCGGCGATCACGATCAGGTTTCCCGACTGCATCCCCGACAGGAGTGTGTCGACGTCGCGGAACCCGGTCGGCACCCCCGCGAACGCGGACTCACGGTTCTGGATCCGCTCGAGATCCGTCATCGCCTCGTCGACGAGCTCGTGGAGCGAGGCGACCTGCTCCTTCTCGCCGTGCCGCGCCACCTCGTAGATCCGCTGCTCGGCGACGTCGGCGACGTGCTCGGGCTCCTCGGGGGCCGAGTAGGCCATGTCCATGATGTCGGCGGCCGCGCCGATCAGCCGGCGGAGCAGCGAGGTCTCGGCGACGATCCGGGCATAGGACGCGGCGGAGGAAGGCGTGGGGACCCGATCGACCAGATCGGAGATCGCGAGGTGACCACCCACCTCCTCGAGCGTTCCCCGCCGCTTGAGCTCCTCCACCGCGGTGATCGCGTCGACGGGGTCGCCCCGGCCGTAGATCTCGCGAAGGGTGTCGAAGATCTTGGCGTTCGGTGTCCGGTAGAAGTCGACGGGCCGGACGATCTCGATGACGTCGGCGATCGCATCGGGCGAGAGCATCATGGAGCCGAGCACGGACTCCTCCGCCTCGAGGTTGTGCGGGGGCACCCGCTCCGGCCTGATCCGCCGGACGTCGTCCGCAGCCCTCACCGCCCCTGCTCCCCCCTCGAACGCCGATGGGACCGGCGGGCAACGCTAGCCCCGTGGAGTCGCCGCTCCCAGCGGAAAACCACTGGGGAAACCCGATCCGCTGGTCGTGCCTGAAGATTCCTTGTCACTGTCCCTTCCACCTGCGCTTCCACCGGGGGAAAACCCTGTGGATAGGTGTGTATCGCTCCCCGCCGACATCGGGATCACACGGATGTGATTCTCCTCCGTCCGGCTGGCCCGCGTCCAGGGGCGGCCGAGGTGGGGGTCGCTCGAGGTCGTCGGTCGCGCGAGGTCGTCAGCCCCAGCGCCAGCGGTCCTGCCCGGCGAGCAGGCTTCGGATGTGGTTGATCTCGCCCGCGTGGTAGGTGTCATGCTGCAGGATCGTCGAGATCAGCCAGCGGGTCGGCTTGAGCTCTCCCCAGTTCGCGGGGCGTGGGTCGGCCAGGTCGCCCTCCGACAGTTGCCGGACGTGGTCGACGAACCTCGCGTGTGACGCCTTCAACCAGCCGACGGTCTCTCGCATCGGGGCGTGGCCTTCGGGCCACGGCGTCAGGGCGGGATCGTCCCAACGGCGCTCGCCCGGGCCGAAGGCATACTCGTCGTACATGACCTTGCAGGCGCCGACGTGGAGCGCGATCGACTCGATCGTTCGAACCCCACCCCTCGGAACCTCCCGCCACTGGTCGGCGCGGACCGTCGCGAGGTTCACCAGCAGCGACTGCGCCTCGTTCGACTCCTCGATCCCCGCGCCCGCGAACGCCTCATCGAGCAGGTAGACGAGCTCAGCGACCGCCCTCGCGCCATCCCGGCCGCTCGGGTTGCCCATGCGGCCAGCATCGACCCTCGAGGGCCGACCGGTCCAGCCGGGGCCTCCCGGCCTCGGGCGACGAGATCGGGACGTCCGAGCCGATCAGGGTCACGTGATCAGGTGCCGAAGCTTCTCCGGGTTGCTGACGGCCCGGACCGTCTGGACCTGATCGTCCGCGATGTCGAGCGTGACCACCGCCAACGGCCGACCCCCGGGGTCGATGAAGATCGCCCCGGGCTGCCCGTTGATCTCGAGGTATCGGGCCCCGATCACGCCCCGCTTCAGTCCCTGCTCCGCGGCCTTGAACAGCAGACGGGCGACGTGGTCGCGGCCGTAGACGGGCTTCGCGAAGGCGGGTGCCTTGCCGCCACCGTCCCCGTACGCGACCACGTCCGCCGCCAGCAACGAGAGGAGGCCATCCGTGTCGCCCTCGGTGACCGCCGCGAAGAATCGGCGCGCGAGCTCCTCCCGTCGCTCGCGGGAGGCCTCGAACCGCGGCTTGTGCGACTCGACCGCGCGGCGGGCGCGAACGGCGATCTGCCGGCAGTTGTCCTCGCTCTTGCCCACCACGTCGGCGATCTCGGCATAGCCGTAGTCGAACACCTCGCGCAGCAGGAACACCGCCCGCTCGACCGGCGAGAGGCTCTCGAGGAGCAGGAGGAAGGCCATCGAGAGCGAGTCTGCGGCCTCCGCGTGCCGGGCGGCGTCGGATTCGGTGTCGGTCACCAGCGGTTCGGGCAACCACGTGCCGACGTAGCGCTCCCGGCGCACGCGGGCGGACCGCAGCTGGTCGATCGCGAGCCGAGTCGTGACGGTGGACAGATAGGCCTTCGGGGACTCGATCACGGTGCCCGAGGTCGATTCGCGGTGGAACCGTAGGAACGCCTCCTGCACGATGTCCTCCGCCTCGCTCGCGCTCGCGAGCATCCGGTAGGCGATCGAGAACATCAGCGGGCGGAACTCCTCGTACGGGTCGCTCACGCGTGCCTCCCGGGCTGCCCTGTGGTCCATCGTCTCAGGAGACGAAACGGCCGGCTTCGTTGTGACACCCCTTCCAGCTTCTGCGGGTGTCACAAGCGGCCGGGTCGTCTCGTCCCGATGGGTGAACACGCGCAAAGGAGGCAAACCCGATGAGCGCAACCGCCGAGCGGATCCGAGCCGCAGGCACGCTGCGGCGCAACCGGATGCCGAGGGCGGAGATCCGCGCCGTCCTTGGCGCCGAGGACCCCGAGATCGTCCGGCGCTACCTCGAGCTCCACCGGGAGCGCCTCGAGGAACAGCTGGCGGCCCGTCGACGGGAGCTCGACACCCTGGCGTGCTCCCTGACGGAGCACCTGGAGGCGCGGGGCCGGCGCACCGAACGGGGCAGACGACGCCCGTGTCCCGACCTCGGCCGCACGGCCGAGGTCGGGTGAACCGCGCTCCTACTCCTCGGAGGCCGCGACCTCGACCTGGATCACGGGATCGACCTCCGCGAACAGGTGGACCTTGACCTCGTGCACCCCCACCGAGCGGATCGGCTCGTCCATCGTCACGTCGTGCCGGTCGATCCGAACGCCGGTCTGCGCCTCGATCGCCTGGGCGACATCGCTCGGCGTGACGCTGCCGAACAGCCGGCCCTCCTCGCCGGCGTGCGCCGCGACCCGGAGGGGTGACGCCGCGAGGCGCTGGGCGATCTGTTCGGCCTCCGCCTTGGCCGCGTCGACGCGGGTGCTGTGGGCGCGCTTGAGGCTGTCGACGTGCTTCACGCCGCCCTTGGTCGCCTTGACGGCGAGTCCGCGGGGCATCAGGTAGTTGCGCGCGTAGCCGTCGGCCACGTCCACGATGTCCCCCGGGACCCCGAGCTTGTCGACGGGCTTCTGCAGGATGATCTTCATCGGGTCGAGTAGGGCAGGAGGGCCATCTCGCGGGCGTTCTTGACCGCGGTGGCGACGTCGCGCTGGTGCTGCGAGCAATTGCCCGTCACCCGGCGCGAGCGGATCTTGCCGCGCTCGGACACGAACCGCCGCAGGGTCGCGGTGTCCTTGTAGTCGACGTACTCGATGCGGTCCTTGCAGAAGATGCAGATCTTGCGCTTCTGCTTCTTCTGCCAGCCCTTGTCGTCCTTCTCCCGCTTGGCGGGTCGCTTCTTGGTCTTAGGTGGCATCCAGCGGTGTCTCCTCGTCTGCCAAGGGAGCGCCCACCGTGGCGGGCGTCCAGTCGCTCGAACCTCCCGAGCGACCCTGGCGCTCGACCTTCGCGGTCGCCCATCGCAGGCTCGGGCCGAGCTCGTCGGCCTCGATCTCGACCACCGTGCGCTTGTCGCCTTCCTGGGTCTCCCAGGAGCGCATCTGCAGCCGGCCGGTCACGACGACGCGCGTCCCCCGGGTGAGGGTCTCGGCGCTGTTCTCGGCCAGGCTTCGCCAGGCGTTGACCGAGAAGTACGACGTCTCGCCGTCCTTCCAGTTGCCCGACTCGTCCTTGTAGCGGCGGTTGACCGCCACGCGGAACTTCACGACGGCGGCCCCGTTCGGCGTGTAGCGCAGCTCGGGATCGTCCGTGAGGTTGCCCACGATGGTGACCTGGTTCTCGCTCGCCATCTCCATCACCTTCCGTTCCGTGACCGCTCCCCGTCGGATGGCGTCCCGGGGAGGGGGAAGTCGCTGTTCGTTACGCGGCCTCGCCGCGAACGACGATCTTGAACCGCAGGACCTCGTCGGCCAGCCGCAGCGTCCGTTCGAGATCGGTCAGGATCCCGGGATCCGCCGTGAACTCGACCACGACGTAGTACCCCTCGGCCTGCCGTTCGATCTCGAATGCCAGACGCCGGCGGCCCCAGCGATCGACCTTGCCGACCTCGCCACCCGCCTCGCCGATGACGCGGCTGATGCGGTCCAGCGCCCCGGACACGACCGACTCATCGGCCTCCGCGGGCAGGATGAGCATGCCTTCGTACTGCCTCAGTTCTCCACCTCCTCTGGTCTGGACGGCCCCCACCGGGGGAGCAGGATGTGTGGCTGGCGCCCAGTCTAGCGGCTCGCTGGTCGCGCGACCCTAGCACCCGCGAGTGACACGCAGGGACGCGCACCCCAGTGGCCCGTCGGCGCCCGGGTAGACTGCCGGGAACGGCTGCCGTGCACTCACGAAGGAGGCGCGAGCGATGACCATCACGATCCGCGACCTGCAAGCGTGGAAGGCCGAGGGCAAGCGCTTCGCGATGCTCACGGCCTACGACTACCCCACCGCCAAGGTCTTCGACGCGGCCGGGATCCCGGTGTTGCTCGTCGGCGACTCGGTCGGCAACACCATCCTCGGCTACGAGAACACGCTGCCGGTGACCATGGACGAGATGCTGCACCACACGCGCGCGGTCGCGCGCGGGGTCACGAACGCGCTGGTGGTCGGGGACATGCCGTTCCTCTCGTACCAGGTCAGTGTGGAGGATGGCGTCCGCAATGCCGGCCGCTTCCTGAAGGAGGGAGGTGCCGGCGCCGTCAAGATCGAGGGCGCGCAGGTCGAGCTGGTCCACACGCTCGTGGAGCTCGGGATCCCCGTGATGGCGCACGTCGGCCTGACGCCGCAGTCCGTGCACGCGATGGGCGGGTACCGCGTGCAGGGCCGGGGCGAGGAGGCGGCACGGGTGACCGATCAGGCACTCGCGCTCGAGAAGGCGGGCGCGTTCGCGATCGTGCTGGAGGCCATGCCGTCGGAGCTCGGCGCGGAGCTCACCAAGACGCTGCAGATCCCTACGATCGGCATCGGCGCGGGACCGGGGACCGACGCGCAGGTGCTCGTCTCCCCCGACCTGCTCGGGCTCTCCGAGCGGGTGCCGAAGTTTGCCCGCGCCTACGTCGACCTGCGCGGCGAGATCGCCAAGGCCGCCACCGCGTTCGCCGCCGACGTCGAGGCCGGGACGTTCCCCGACGAAGAGCACTCGTACACGTAGCGATCGACGAGGTGCCAGGGGGCCGAAGAAGCCGCATGATCCTGCGCGACATGACGGAAGCGGACCTGAACGTCCTCTTCGACATCCAGGACGACGACATCGCACGGCACATGGCAGCCTTCACGAGTGCCGACGGGGGCGATCGCGACAGGTACGTCGCGAGGTTTCGCAGGCTCCTCGCCGACGACAAGATCATCAACAAGGTGATCCTGGTCGATGACGAGATCGTGGGCAGCATTGCGAGCTTCGTGCTGGAAGGGGACACCGAGGTCACCTATTGGATCCGGCGCGACCGGTGGGGCCGCGGCATCGCCACGGCCGCGCTCGCCGAACTGCTCCGCGAAGTGACGGTGCGCCCCCTCCGTGCGCGGGTCGCAGCCGACAACGCCGGTTCGGCGAGAGTGCTGCTACGCAACGGGTTCACGCGGGTGGGCGAGGAGACGGCCTACGCTCGCGCCCGCAACGCGGAGATCACGGAGCACATCTATCGGCTCGACGAGCCTGCGTCCGCCGGGTGACCTGCGCCGCCGTATAGGATGCGCGGGAACGTCGATCGGAGGGTGTGATGACGTTCATCGATCTCTCGCATCCGATCGAGGACGGGATGGCCGCGTACCCGGGCCTTCCGCCCGTGCGCATCTTCGCGATCCTCGATCACGACGCCTCGCGCGAACGGTACGAAGGGAAGGCGGAGTTCCTCCTCGGTGGCGCCGAGTTGGCCGGCAACACGGGGACCTACCTCGACGCGCCGTTCCACCGCTTCCGTGAACGCGAGGATCTCGCGAGGCTGCCGCTCGAGTCGGTCGCCGGCTTGCCGGGCCTGGTCGTCGACCCGGCCGGACCAGGGCGAGCGGTATCGCTCGAGGGCGTCGACGAACCGTCCCTGCGCGGACGCGCGGTCCTGGTGCGCACGGGGTGGGATGCGAGATGGGGATCGGAGGAGTACTGGTCGGGGGCGCCGTTCCTTCCCGAGACGGTCGTCGAGCGCCTCGTGCGCGCGGAGGTGCGGCTCGTCGGGGTCGACTTCGGGAACGTCGACGACACGGCCGATCTTTCCCGCCCGGCCCACACCGGCCTGCTCGAGGCCGGCATCCCGATCGTGGAGAACCTCCGAGGCCTTGAGCAGCTCCCCCGTGAGGGGTTCGTGTTCTCGGCGCCGCCGATCGCCCTCGTTCGCGGCGCGGCGTTCCCCGTGCGGGCGTTCGCGCAGGTGGAGTGAGCAGGCGCCAAGCGGGATCGCAGGTCCGGGGGCTCGGAGTTGACGTTCCCTGCGCGAGATGGGTCTCGGGCTACTCGACGCGCTGCAGGAAGGCGAGCGTGCGCTCCTTGAGCAGGCCCGCGGCCTGCTCGTCGTAGTCGCCGGAAGCCGGGTCGGCGAACAGGTGGCCGGAACCCGGGTAGATGAAGAGCTCCGCGTCCTCGATCTCCTCGACCATGGCCTCGGCCACGGGTCGATCCTCGCCCGCCCACGGGTCCCCATCCATCATGTGGATCTGCAGAGGCACGCCGTCGGGCCATGGGCCCTCGAACTCGGAGGTGGGCAGGGCTCCGTGGAACAGGATCGCCCCGCGCGCGCCGGGTCGCGTCTGGGTCAGCGACTGCGCGGGCATCACGCCCAGCGAGAAGCCCGCGTACACGACATCGGCGGGCAGTTCCTCGGCCTCCTCCGCACCGAGACGGACGATCTCCCCGAAACCCACCTCCCGCGCGTGGGCGACGCCCTCGTCGACGGTTCCGAACGTCTCCCCCTCGAACAGGTCCGGCGCGTGGATCGTGTGACCCGCGGAGCGCAGCTCGTCGGCGAACGCGAGGAACCCGGGCGTCTGCCCTTGGGCGGAATGGAACAGCACCACCGTCGTCACGGCGACCACTCTAGCCAACGACGGTCGAATCCCCTGGGCGCCGAGCCGGACGAGGGTGGGCGAGGTCGCAGGCCAACACGACGCGCGGACCGCCCGGACGGATCGCTCGCAACTTCCCTCCGGTGACCCTCAGGCTGGCCCCGTCGCGTGCCGAAGATACAGGGACGGCACGAACGGGTGGCCGCCCACGAGGCGTCCCCCACCGGCGGAGCCACACCATGGACCCGACCGGACGTGAAGGCGGGGCCGCCACCCCCTCGGCGGCCCCGCCGCCTTATCCGGTCTCGGGACGCGAGCCACATCGCGGGCGACGCGCCGGTGATAATCAGCCGGATGCCGAACGCCGTCCGACGGATCGGGCTTGGGACCGTCTTCGCGCTGCTCGCGGGCACCCTCCTGCTCGGTCACGCCCTCAAGGCACCGTGCGCGGCCGGCGAGTGGAGCGACAACCGCCAGTACACACGACTGTGCTACTCGGACAACGTGCACCAGCTCGCCACCGAGCAGCTGCGCGGGAACCGGCTTCCCTTCCTGGATGCCTGCGAAGTCACCACGTCCGAATGCGACGAGTACCCGGTGCTCACGATGTGGACGATGCGGGTGGCCGCATGGATCTCGGGCCCGACGACCACCGGCTACTTCTACACGAGCGCGATCATGCTCTGGATCGCCGCGTTCATCACCGCGTTCTGCCTGTACCTGCTCGTGGGCGATCGGGTCCTGTACTTCGTGCTTGCCCCCACGCTCGCGCTCTACGCGACGATGAACTGGGACCTGCTTGCGGTCGCCCTCGCCACGGTCGGCACGCTGGCGTACCTGCGACGTAGGGACGGCTGGTCGGGGGTGCTCCTCGGACTCGGGGCGGCGGCAAAGATCTTCCCGATGTTCCTGGTGGTCCCCTTCGTCGCCGCCCGCTTCCGCGGGGGCGAGCCCGATCGCGGGATCCGGCTCGCGTGGGCCGCGATCGGGACGTGGGTCGCGGTGAACCTGCCCTTCCTCCTGCTCGCGCCGAGGGGCTGGTGGGAGTTCTTCCGCTTCAACGCGGCCCGCCTGGCCGACTGGGACAGCCTCTGGTACCTGGCGTGCGAACGCACCACGGGCGAGACCTGCATAAACACGCGACTGGTCAACGTGGCCTCCTTCGGGCTGTTCGTCGCGTGGGTCGGGGTCGTGTGGGTCCTCAAGGCGCGGCGCGAACCCGGGTTCCCGCGGTGGACGCTCGGTTTCCCGATCCTCGTGCTGTTCCTGCTGACCAGCAAGGTCTATTCGCCGCAGTTCAGCCTGTGGCTCCTCCCGTGGTTCGCGCTCGCGTTCCCCCGGTTGAGATGGTTCGCGGCGTTCGAGCTCGCGGACGTGGCGGTGTTCGTCACGCGCTTCTCGTGGTTCGGCCGCTACCTCGGCATCGAGGGGGGAGCCGCCGGGTTGCCGGTCGGCGTGTTCGAGCTCGCGGTCGCGATCCGCGCGCTGATCCTCGTTGTCTGCGTGATCGCGTGGGTTCGGGGTACGCAAGCGCGCCCGATGCTCGCCACTCGGGACGAGGAACTCCCGGCGGCGGCCGAGGTCCTGGCGTGATGCCGAGCCACGACACGAGCGAAGCGGCGGGTCCGCACCCGTCCCCACGGACCCCCCGCGAAGATGGCCGGGCCGCGCCGGCTACCAGACGAACGATCGGGATCGGTCTCGTGTTGCTCCTCCTCACCGGGACCCTGGCGATCGGTCACGCGATCAAGTCGCCGTGCGTGCACGGCGACTGGAGCGACGGCCGGCCGTTCACGTGGCTGTGCCACACGGACATCATCCCGCTGATCGGCAACGAGCAGCTGTACGGCGACCGCCTCCCCTACCTCGACCCCTGCGAGGAGACGGGAGGCACCTGCGACGAGTATCCGGTCCTGACGACCTGGATGATGCGGCTCACCGCCTCGGTGGCGGGACCCCACAACACGCGCTTCTTCTACGCGAACGCGATCCTGTTGTGGCTCGCTGCCCTGTGGACCGCCTACCTCCTGTATACGGTGGTCGGGCGCCGAGCCCTGTACTTCGCGCTCGCACCCACCCTTGCGATCTACGCCACACTGAACCTCGACCTGCTTCCCGTCGCGCTCGCCACCGGTGGAACGGTGGCCTACCTCCGCCGGCGAGACGTCACCTCCGGGGTCCTGCTGGGACTCGGCGCCGCGGCGAAGCTCTATCCGGCGCTTCTGGTCATCCCGTTCGTCGTCGGTCGGCTCCGGGGCCGAGAACCCGATCGAGGGATCTATCTCGTCTGGGCCGCCGTCGGCGCCTGGGTTGCCGTCAATCTTCCGTTCGCGCTCGCCGGCACGAGCGGCTGGCTGGAGTTCTTCACCTACAACTCGTCCCGACCGGCCGACTGGGACAGCCTGTGGTTCATCGTGTGCGAGCAGGCGACAGGCCTGGGGTGCACGAACACGCGCCTGGTCAACCTGGGGTCACTCGTGTTGTTCGTCGGATGGGTGGCGGTCGTGTGGACCGTCAAGGGTCGACGCCAACCCGGCTTCCCGCGATGGACACTCGGGTTCCCGATCCTGCTGATCTTCCTGCTGACCAACAAGGTGTACTCGCCTCAGTACAGCGTCTGGCTCTTGCCGTGGTTCGCCCTGGCGCTGCCCAACCTTCGCCTCTTCCTCGCGTTCGAGGCCGCGGACGTGGCCGTCTTCGTGACACGCTTCTCGTGGTTCGGGCTGCTCGACGGGCATCACAACGGTTTCGCGGGCAGCCCGCTGGGAGCCTTCGAGGTCGCGATCCTCGTCAGGGCCGTGGTGCTGGTCCTCTGCGTGATCGCGTGGGTCCGTGCCGGCGAGCCGGTCCCCCGGCTCGAACGACCTCCGCCGGACCGGACGGATGCCCGCGTCGAGGTGCCCGTTTGACGACCGACACGGCGCCCCTCATCGACCTCTCGGGCGGTCACGATGCATGGCGCGAGCGCGTCCTGCGAGCCTTCCGCTTCTGTCTGTTCGCGTTCGTCGGGCTCCGGGTCGCGATGTTCGTGATCGGCGTGGTCGGCGTCACCCTGTTCCCGCCGCTCAGCGGGGTCGGCGTACCGGGGTGGCCCGCGCCCGCGCTCGACCCCGGATGGCAGAACGCGTTCACGGCGTGGGAGCGGTTCGACGCGCTGTGGTTCCTGCGCATCGCGGAGAGCGGATATCGGCTCCGGGACGGGAGCGCCGCGTTCTTCCCGCTCTACCCGCTCGCGATCCGAGGGCTCTCGTTCGCGCTCGGGGGCCACCCGCTCGCCGCCGCGACGATCGTGTCGAACGCCGCCTTCTGGGGCGGCCTCGTCGTCACCTATGTGCTCACCGCGACCGAGCTGTCCGAACGCGCCGCGCGCACCACCGTGCTGCTGATGTGCGCCTTCCCGACCACGCACTTCTTCCTCATGCCCTACAGCGAGTCGCTGTTCCTCCTGCTGTCCGTTACGGCGCTCTGGGGTGCGCGCCGTCGGAGATGGGCGGTCGCGGGAGCCGCCGGGGCCCTGGCGGCGCTCACCCGGAGCATCGGGATCATGATCGCGCCTGCGCTGGTGATCGAGGCGCTGCACCAGCGCGCCGAACGGCGCGGGCCGGCGTGGCCCGGGTTCCTCGCGGCGGCCGCCACCGCGTGCGGGCTGATCGCTTACCTCGGCTTCTGGTGGCTCCGGGCCGGCGAGTGGCTCGCCCCCGTGAAGTTCCAGGCGAACTGGGAACGCTCGTTCTCGTGGCCGTGGGCGACGCTGTGGGACGGGACGGCCGACGCGTTCCGTTACCTCGACCAGCTCAACGGTGGCTACTGGCTGATCGACTGGTTGATCGTGATCCCGATGCTCGCCGCGTCGGTGTATGCGCTCGTGCGCCTGCGGCCCGCCTACGGCGTCTACCTGTGGAGCGCCCTGCTGATCCCGCTGACCTTCGTCTTCCCGGATCGTCCGCTGATGTCGATGCCCCGGTTCGTCCTGCCCCTGTTCCCGGCCTTCTGGGGGCTGACGCTCGGCCTCGAGCGGCTCCGGATCCCGCGACCGGCGGCCCTGGTCGTGGGCGCGGCCGCCCTCGGGATCCTCTCGGTCTTGACGGTCAACTGGTACTACATCTTCTGAGGGGTCCTGCCGTCCATATAGGATGGGCCCACGCCGTAAAGCCTCCGGAGGGAGAAGCGTGACGATTCGGGTAGCGATCGCCGACGACCACTCGCTCGTGCGGCAGGGACTCCGCAGGTACCTGGACATGGCGGAGGGGATCGAGGTCGTCGGCGAGGCGGCCAACGGGCAGGAACTGGTCGACCTGGTCGGCAAGGAAGAGCCGGACATCGCCCTGGTCGACATCCGGATGCCCGAGATGGACGGCCTGGAGGCGGCGCGGAAGATTCGCGAGACCCACCCCAAGACCGGGGTGATCATGCTGACCGCCTACGACGACCGGCAGTTCGTGGTCGAGGCCGTCCGCAGCGGTGCTCGCGGCTACGTCCTCAAGGCCCGCGACGCCGAGCACCTGATCCAGACCGTCCGCCTGGTCGCGGGCGGCAACATGGTGATCGACCCCCAGCTGGTGGTGGCGCTCGCCGAGGAGCTCTCGCAGGCCAAGGAGCGGGACCGCCGGGCCGAGACCCTGACCGCGCGCGAGATCGAGGTCCTGCAGTTGCTCGCGTTCGGACATACCAACCGCGACATCGCCGAGCGCCTGTACATCTCGCCCGACACCGTGAAGACCCACCTCGAACACATCTTCGAGAAGCTCGGCGCCTCGGACCGAACGGCGGCCGTCGCCGAGGCGCTCCGACGCCGCCTGATCGAGTAGCCGTCCCCGCGCCCGGCGCGACGGTACGGCTCGTGGACTAGTCACCTCGGGCTACGGCGATACCCGCCGGACGGCCTAGGGCCGGTTCTCCGGTTGGCCCCGGTCGGGTGATAGAGGCGCGGGCCCGGCTGCTTCATCATGGTCGCTCGAACGATGTCCACGCAGACCCAGCGCAGGGCTCCATGGTTCGCGCCCTTCGTCCTCCTCGTCGCGGGCGGCGGCGTGGCGCTCGCCTACGCGGTCTCGAGCCGTTTGGGTTCCCCGGAAGACATCCGGTTCCCCGTCGTCACGGGCTCCTGCCTCCTCTCGTCGATCGTGATCCTGCTCCGGAGTCGGCACCACGGCGCGTGGCGCAGCGCCCCGTCGCTCGGTCTGGGGATGGCGGCGATCGCGGCCTTGAGCGCCACGCTCCTGGTGACCGACGCGACCGGATCCGATCCTCCGGGACTCGGCTGGTACGAGGGGGGGTTCCTCGCGGCGGGCGTGCTGTTCCTGATCGCCGTCGGGATCGAGTTCCGCGAGCACGTGCCCCGTGAGGACCGGCGCGAGATCGTGGCGGACGTCGCACTGCTCACCGCCGCGATCGGCACGATGCTGTTCCTGTCCCTTCGTCCGGAAGCGACGGATGACGCGGCGAGCGCCGTGACCGCGGAATTCGCGCTGATCATCGCCTCGGGCGTCTCGGCCTACGGTGCCCTGGCGCTCGCGCGACCCAACGTCGCGCACCTCGGGATGTTCCTCGGGGTCTGCGGGATGTGTCTGGGTGTCTACGGGTTCGCGGAGCTGTGGCTGGGCGCATCGTTCGAGGTCGGACAGCCCGAGGTCGACCTGCCGATCGCGTTCGCCGCCCTGTTCGTCGCGGTGCTCGTCAGCGTCATCCCCCGAAGGGTGACCGAACGGCGCAAGGATCCGGCGCGGTACGGCAGGGCCGTCCTCACGACCGTCTCGGTCGCCGCGACCAGCGCCGCCCTCGCCCTGGTCGCGGTCGACAGGCGCAGCTCGGTGATCGACGACCGCCAGGCCTCGCTCCTGATCGGCTTCCTGGCGGCCGCGGTCGCGCTCCGCATCCTCGTGAACCAGGTCCGGGGAACGCAGTCGCAGCGCGCGGTCCACGACGCGCTCGATCAGAAGGAGGCCGCGCTCCGCGAGACGGACATGGCCCTGTCACGGCTCCAGCGCGCGAACGAGACCCTGCGCGAGTCCGAGGAACGCCTGCGCACCGTGTTCGAGTCCGCGGTCGATGGGATCGTCGAGCTCGACCCCCACGACGTCGTCGTCCGCGCGAATGGCGCCTTCCGAAAGATGGTGGAGCTCCCCCAGTCGCTCGTCGAAGGGCAGCCGTGGAGCGCGCTCGCCGCTTCGATCCAGGCCGACGAGCACTTCGCCTCGCTCCCGGTGACCGGGCAGGGGACGATCCATCGGGAGGGTCACGCCATCTATCTCGAATCGAGGACTTCGGAGATCCCTGGCGAGCCACCCCGGCGGCTGCTCCTGGTCCGCGACGTGACGGCCGCCCGGGTTGCCGACCAGACGATCCGCTCCCTGTTCAAGTTCCTCCAGGACCGCGACGAGGACCGGACGCGGATCATGCGCCGGACCAACGCGGCGATCGAGGGAGAGCGCAACCGCATCGCGCGCGACCTCCACGACGGGCCGGTGCAAGGGGTCTCGGCCGCATCGCTGTCGCTCGAGGCGGTGCTCCTGATGCTGAAGGCCGGCGAGATCGACGAGGGGCTCGGCATCCTGTCCAAGGTGCGCTCGGAGCTCTCGGAGGAGGCGGACAATCTCCGGCGGCTGATGTCCGGGCTCCGTCCGCCGCTGTTGGAGGAGCGCGGCCTGATCCCGGCGCTGCGGGAGACGGTCGACCGGTTCGGCCGCGACTACCACGTCCACACCGAGTTCTCGGGCCGGGCGAGCGGCGAGATACCGCAGGACCTCGAGACCCTGGCCTATCGCGTCGTCCAAGAGGCGCTGTCGAACTCATCCAAGCACGCGCACCCGGTCTCGGTCACGGTCGCTGTAGAGACGACCGGCGGCCAGCTCCGCGTCGAGATCGTCGACGACGGCGAGGGCTTCGACGCCGGCAAGGCCCGCGAGTACCTGCAGAGCGGAAGGGTCGGTCTTGCGTCGATGCGCGAACGGGTCGAGCTCGCGAACGGAACGTTCATGGTGCACTCGGCTCCCGGCCGAGGCACGACCGTGGTCGCCTCGTTGCCGATGGGTGCGGTGCCGGCGGCGCGGGAGTTCTCGGGCGACGGCGCACCGGGACCGGCGAGCGACCCGGCTTCGGACTCGAACGGCGGACGTTCGCCGCGTCAGCCCGATCCGGGGGGCGGGGGGCGTTCGGGCGCGGCCGGCGGGGACGTTGTCGGCAACGGTGAGGGCGGAGGGCTCGGCGAGACGCTGGGGCTGGGCGGGGGGCTCGGCGTCGGCGACGGCGATGGCGACGGGGTCGGCGGCGGGGACGGACTGGGCTTGGGAGAGGGCGACGGCGACGGACTCGGCTTGGGGGAGGGCGACGGGGCGACCGACGGGGGCGGCGGCGGAGGCGGGGTCGGCGCGGCGAGCGAGTAACCCTCGAACGACGGCTCGGCGAAATCCTTGATCTGCATGTTCGCGGTCGCCTGCGACATGAAGTCGTGCCAGATCAGCGCGGGGATCGTGCCCCCGAACACGGCCGAGAAGCCCTCGACGTTCTCCAACGGGATCTCGCCGTGCGGGTAGCCCACCCACACGCACGTCACGAGCTGGGGCACGTATCCGCAGAACCAGGCATCCCAGTAATTCTGGGCGGTGCCGGTCTTTCCGGCGGCCGGACGCCCGATGTTCGCCGCGGTGCCCGTGCCGCTCTGGATCACGCTCTGCAGCGCATAGGTGACGAGGTCGGCGTCGTTCTGGCGCAGCACGAGCTTGCCACGCCCGCCGATCCGCAGGTCGGTCTTGCCGTCCGCGGTGTCGACCCGCTCGAGCGGCGAGGCCCGGTGCCGCCATCCGCGGGCGGCGAGGGTCGCGTACGCGTCCGTCATCTCGAGCGGCGTGACCGCCTGGGTCCCGAGCGTGATCGAGCACACCGGTTCGAGCGGCGACCGGATCCCCATCCGGGTCGCCGTCTGCCTGATCGCCTCCGGCGTCACGGCCGACGCGACCTGGGCGTAGACGGTGTTCACCGAATACGTGGTGGCCGCCAGCAGGCTGAAGTCGCCGCTCTCCTCGTCGGCCGCGTTGGAGAGCTGCCACGGTTCGCCGTTCGTGTAGCAGGCAGGGTCGGGGATCGTGATCGAGGACGGGCCGTGCCAGCGCGAGTCGAGCGAGTATCCCTGCTCGATCGCGGTGGCGAGCGTGAACGGCTTGAACGCGGACCCCGCCTGCCGTCCCGAACCACCGTCGCCGGTCGCGAGGTTCACCTTGGACACCGCGAAGTTCTTCCCCCCGTACATCGCGCGGACCGCCCCGTTGCGCGGGTCGATCGCGACGACGGCCGCCGCCGGATCGCCCGGGGTGTCCAGTCGGTTGGCCACCGCCTCCTCGGCATACCGCTGCATCTGCGAGTCGAGCGTGGTCGTGACCTGCAGTCCGCCGCCGAACACGAGCCCCTCGTCGTACTCGGCGAGCAACGACCGCCGGGTGTAGTCCAGGAAATAGCCGAGCTTGCCGGGGAAGTTCAGGCCGACCTCGATCGGGTCCACCTTGATCCCTCGCGCCTCGAGCTGCGCCGCGCGCTCGGGGGTGAGGTAGCCCTCGGATGCCATCTGCTCGAGGACGTAGTTCCGCCGCTCGAGCGCCGCTTCCTCCTGCTCGATCGGGTCGTAGTACGAGGGGCTCTGGATCATGCCGGCGAGCAGCGCGGATTCGAGCGCCGAGAGGTCGGAGGCGTCCTTGTGGAAGAACGTCTGGGCCGCGGCCTGGACGCCGTACGCGCCGCGGCCGAAGTAGACGGTGTTCAAGTATTTGGCCAGGATCTGGTCCTTGGTGAACTCTCGCTCGACCTTGATCGCGAGCAGGCTCTCGCGCACCTTCTGCCCGAGCGTCCGCGGCGGGACCGCATAGGTCTCCACGCCGGTCTTCGGATCCTTCTCGTACCGGCCGGCGTACACGTTCTTCACGAGCTGCTGTGTGAGCGTCGAACCGCCCTGCACGACCTCGCCGGAGACGAGGTCGGTCCACGCCGCGCGGAAGATCCCGCCTACGTCGATCCCGGGGTGGTCGTAGAAGCCCTTGTCCTCGACGGCGATGACCGCGTGCCGGAGCTGGGGCGGCATCTCCGACAGGGGGATGATCGTCCGGTCGACCGTCGAGTGCAGCGTCGCGATCTGGTGGCCCTGGCGATCGTAGATGTAGGTGGTCTGCAGTGGCGGCGGCGTCTCGGGCAGCTCGAGCTGCGAGTAGATGTAGAACAGCGTGAGCAGCAGGCCGATGGCGGCGACCAGGGGCACGACGACGAACACCCACCACCAGCGGCGGAGCCAGGCCTTGAATCCCTTCCGCTTCTTGGTGGGGGCGTGCCTTCGACCCTTGGGCGCGCGCGCGGGCGCGGTCTCGACCGCCAACTCGTCGTCAAGTCTAGTCACGGGTCCGCGTTTCCCCCTACGCGACCTGCGGAAACGTCGTGGAGTTCCCGTGGAGTCTTCGCGCTGGCGGATCAGCCGGCGCGGGCCACGAAGGCCTCGTGCAGGTGGTTCCAGTGGCACTCGGTGCAGACCTCGACCACGTAGCACCAGGACCCGGGCCGGTCCGCGGCCATGTCGAGCCCGACGTCGAGCGGCCACACGCGCCCGTTGTCCTGCTTGAGCCCGTCCCCGTAGACGTAGGTCACGAGCTTGAGCTTGGCGTCGTGGCACACGGGGCATTCCCTCCGCGTCGGCTCGCCCACGTGCTGGGCGGCCCGCATCAGCTCGGGATGGGCGTCGCAGATGTCGGTCCACGAGGCGAGTCCGGTCCGGACCTGGTTGATCAGGGCGCGCTTGGCGAGCGAGTAGTCCACCGTCGCGAGCAGGTGGCGGCGGCCTCGCCTGACCGGGAGCCGTTGTCGCATGGCCATCGTCGAGGCATGGTACACCCGCCTCCCGACGGCGGAGGGGCGGCCTCGCGCGAGATCAGGGTGCGAGCAGGTCGACCTGGGCCCGGGCCCTGGCCTGCACCGTCCGGTCCCCGGCGACGAGGAACAGGTCGCCCACGGGCAGACGGACGCTGACCGTCGCCTCGAAGGTCCCGCGCTCACACGAACACGTCTCGAGCACGGCGCCGTTCCGCTCGGCGTACTCGCCGGCGAGCGTCCCCGGTTCGGGGCCCTCCTCGTCGATCGCCAGCGCCTGCGCGGCGGCGAGCGCCGCGGCGTCCGCTGCCGTCTGCGCCCGCGACGCCGCGTGGAGCACCCGAGCGACATCAGCGGCACCCATCGCGAGCACGACCAATGCGGCAAGCACCGCGGCACTCAGCAGCGTGATCGAGCCACGATCGTTCGACGGCCGAGGAGTCGGCGAGGCGCGAGCGTCCACGGAGCCGCGTTCGACACGTCCGGCGGTCACGCGAACTCCTGCCGCATCGTCGCGCTCGCGCGGAGCGACACGGACGATGGGAGCAACCATCCGGCCAGCAGCGACGCGACCGGCGCCTCGTAGGCCACGTCGACCGTCACCGGGGCACCTCGGGCTCCGCTCCACGTCGCGACCACGCTGAGCCGATCGGGATCCAGCCCGACGGCGGCCGCGCGGACCGCCGCGTCGACCGCGTCCTTGGTCCCCTGGACGGCCGCCTCGCGCGCGCCAGCGCGCGAGGCCTGCGTGAGCACGAGGGAGTCCCGGGCGATCACCCCGACCTGCACGAGCGCCAGCAGCAGGAGGAGGAGGATCGGCAGCAGCAGCGCGAACTCCACCGCCGCGGAACCGCGTTCGCGAATGCGATCAGCCGGCACTTCCGGCAACCTGATCGATGATGGAGTCGAAGAACGCCGGCAACTTGCCCGACGATCGCGCCCAGGCGATCAACACGACGGCGACCGCGGCGGCCGCGAGGATCACCAGCGCGTACTCCGCCGTCGTCTGCCCCGCCTCCTCGGACAGCCGTCGGCGGGCTCGCACGTAGCGAGCACGGACGTACCAGGACAAGAGCATCCCGGTTCACCCCCTCTCAGTCGATCGAACGGACGGTGGTCAGCAAGACCGGGACCACCGTCAGGAGGAGGAACGCGGGGAGGACGAGGAACACGAGCGGGAAGAGCATCTTCACGGGCGCCGTTCGAGCGCGTTGGGCCGCCGCGGCGCGCCGGACCTCGCGCACGTCGGAGGCGAGATGCCCGACCTCCTCGGCGAGCGAGGATCCGAGCGAGTCGGTCCGTGCGAGCGCACCCAGGAGGCGCCGGAGGTCGGGCAGCCCGAGCCGGTCGCCCACGACGATCAGCTCGTCGCGCCACCGACCGCCGAGGTCGCTCGTTTCGAGCACCGAGCGGAGCTCCTCGGCCAGGGGCCCCGTGGCGGCCTCGACGGCGCGACGGAACGCGAGCTGGGGCGGGAGCCCCGCCGACGTCGCGACCGCCAGAAGGTCCAAGAGCACCGGGATCTCGCGATCGGCCGCGGCGAGCGCTCGGCGGGCGAGCCGAGCCAGCGCGAGATCGGGGATGCGCCAGGCGATCAGCGCCGCCACAGCACCAACCACCGGTGACACGAGCGCCGACACCCCGAACATCGCCGTGGCCGACGAGAGTGCCTTCGACGCCACGACCTGTCGTTCGCTCCGATGAGTGCCGCTCCGATCGAGCCTGGTCATCGTCACCCGCGAGAGCCGAACCCTTCGTAGGATCGGCCAGCCCCCGACGATCTCGAGCACGTTCCCGATCGTGGGGGGACCGCTCCGGATGATCGCGCTCGACGCCAGAGGATCGGGAGGACAGCCGAGCCCGATCGCCGCGATGGCGACCGCGGTGCCGAAGCCAGCCTGGATCGCCACCATCGTCGCGGTCATGGTTCGATCCGGAGGAGGTGTCGGATCCATATATACGCAGCTCCCTGCAACGCCAGGCCGAACCCGATCGCGGCGACCCCGGTCGGCGTCTCGTACGCGGCCTCGAGATCTCGGCGAGCGATCACCGACAGGAACAGGAAGAACCCGATGGGGAGCAGCCCGAGGATCGTTGCCGACAGCCTCGCCTGCGCCGTGAGGGATCCGAGCTCCCGAGCCGATGCCCGGCGATCTCGGAGCGTCCCCGCGAGGTTCTCCAGGCTCGCGGCGAGCGAGCCTCCCGTCCGCCGATGGAGCTTGAGCACCCCCGCGACGAGCCGCGCATCAGGACCTCCCACGTCGAGGGCCCACGCATCGATCGACTCGTCCATCGGATCGCCGAGCCCCGTCCGATCCGCAAGCCGGCGGAACGTCGACGCGAGTGGCGGATCCAGGTCGGTCGCCGCAAGCTCGATCGCTTGATGCAGCGATCG
>Ga0075434_100000648_pt1 | contig 26940 bp, 23 predicted proteins | sample RhiMethybrSRZTD3_FD_75298 | JGI IMG/M metagenome (GOLD analysis project Ga0075434, IMG submission 75298) | Populus rhizosphere microbial communities from Tennessee, USA - Rhizosphere MetaG P. TD hybrid SRZTD3 | ecosystem: Host-associated > Plants > Roots > Rhizosphere > Soil | place: USA... | reverse complement strand
GAACTTCCCGTCGACCAGCGCGTTCAGCGCTTCGGACTCGTTGCCGGTCGCCAGCGGAATGTCCTTGCCGAGGCCGAGCATGTCGAACCGGTCGATGAAGTTGTAGTACGCCGAGTCGGCGCTGGCCACGTCAACCGCGCCCCTGAAGTTCGGACCGGGGTAGGCGTACAGCGTCCATCCTTCGGGGCAGTGCTGGCCGGTCGCGGTCGGACCGTTCAGCGGCCCTTTGCACTTCGCGCGATCGAAGCTCGCCAGCTGTCCGCTCGACAGCGTCGTCCAGACGACGCCCTTGGAATCGACGTCCATGCCGCGCGGCGCGAAGCCCTGCGCCGGCGCTTTCGGATTGTTCCACGGAATCTCGTAGATCTCCGACAGCGCGGTGTTCGTCGGATCAGGACCCGGGACGACGCGGACGAGCGAGCCGGGCATGCCGAGCACCGAGCCCCACACCGATCCATCGGGCGCGGGCGCGACGCCGTAGAAGCCGCCCTGAATCCGCTTGTCCTTCGATGGATCGATCGGATCGTTGATGCCGACATACGCGTCGCGCTTGCCGTTGCCGTTGGTGTCGAGCACGAACGGGGCCCAGCCCTGGGCCTTCGCCTCGTCATGCGTCGCGTTGTAGATCTTCGTGTCGAACCACGCGATGACGGGGCCGCTGCCGGTGAACCAGAGGACGTCCTTGTCGTCGAAGTTCAGGTGATGCGTCCCGAAGCACGTATCGATGGTCGTCATCTTCTTCGTCTTCGGATCCCACATCTGCATCTCGCGGTTGCTCTGGACGATCGGCACCAGCTTGGCCGACGGATGGCTCGATCCCTCGCGACACCACGCCGCGGTCTCGGAGGGACGGATGCGCGCCGCGACCCACACGCGGGCGTCCTTATCCATCGCGAAGCTGTGCGACACCGACTGGCTGTTCCAGATCACCTCGTCGCCCCAGTACGCGGACGGCGCGGCAGGCGGCTGATCGGCGGCGCTCGGCGTCTTCGGGTCGCGCACGACGAGCGACACCTGCGTCGCGGAGTTCTGCGCCGGGTTGACGACCGGCAGGAACTGCGTGCTCTCCTCGGTCGCGCCGTAGATCGGCCCGTTCGCGTTGACGGTTGGATTGCGCTTGTCGCTCGAAATCTCGTCGTGGAGGTACGTCGTCGGCGTGCCGTAGTCCCACATCGTGATCACGATGTTGCGCTCACGCCCCGTCGGACGCGGCGGCGCCGTCGCCGGCAGCTCCCCGCGCGCGACGCGGTCCGTCCAGTCTGCGTACATCTGCAGCGCTCGCGCGCGGCCGACCTGGGTAAAGCGCGCGCTCATCGCGCCGCCCGCCTGGCCGGACTGAATGCGGCGATCCCACGCCGCAATCGAGTCCTCGAACGTGCCGAGCGCTTTCGGAATTTCGCGCGTCGCCTTGCCGCCGATCTGGTGGCACGCCGTGCACGCATCGGTCGCGACGATATTGCGCACCCATTCGCCCTGGCTCTTGATACTGGGCGAGATGCCGTTGCCGCCGGGGCCCGCGCCGGTGCCGGGGAAGTCGCTCTTCGGCGGGAGCTGCATCATCGACCACCAGTACTGCGCCGGGTAGTACTGCGCGGCAGCCGCCGCGTTGGGCGCCGCGGAGGCGGTCAGGTTCACCGTCTTGCCGGGCGTCGCCTTCACCTTCGCCGAATCCACGAGGCCGTAGCCGCGGACCCAGACGTCGTAGGTGCCTTTCGGAAGATCGGGGATGACGTAGCGGCCCTGGTCGTTGGTCACGACGATCTTGATCAGCCGCGTCGGCGTGTCGCGAGTCTCCGCGATCACCCAGACGCCCGCTTCGGGTCCACGGGCGCCGGTGACGACGCCACCGATGTCGTCGTTGTCGATTGCCACGCCTCCGCCGCCCTGCTGCGCCCGCAGCGTGGTCAGGGAAATTGCAAGCCCCAGTACAAAGCAAAGCAGGACGATCAGGCGTGTCATCCTCATAGAGCCCTCCAGTTGCGGTGAGTGTGCTCCCCGCCAGTGTGGCAGTCAAGCACTTCCCGAACTACCATAGGAGTCTATGCGGCGCGGGTCTATGGTTGCCGTCACTGTTGCGCTGCTCGCCACGGGCGCGGGTCTCGGCGCGCAGCAGATCTTCAGCGGATACTACGGTTACACACCGCCGCGCTTTCCGACGGCCAACAGCTTCAAAGGCGCATTCAACATGTGCCGCGTCATGTTCACGAGCAACCGTCGTGAGAAGCGCGGATGGGATACGGACTACCCGGGCGCCGACATCAACTTCAGCGTGCGCCTCGGCGAGCTGACGCGCACGCGCGTCACGAAACAGCCGAATCACTCCGACCCTGAATACGTCGTCGTGCGGCTGACGGACCAGGCGCTCTTTCAATGTCCGTTCGTCCTGATGGAGGATGCGGGTACCGCGATCTTCAACGCTCAGGAAGTGAAGCAGTTCCGCGAATACTTCCTGAAGGGGGGCTTCGCGTTCGTGTCGGATTACTGGGGCCCGCTCGCGAAGGAGCAGTTCGACGATCAGATCGGCCGCGTGCTGCCGCATGACAAGTATCCGGTCATCGATCTGCCGATGGACCATCCGATCTGGCACACGCAGTTCGAGCTCAAACATCTCCCGCAGATGTCGTCGATTCAATCGTGGCGGCGAACCGGCGGAGGGACGACGGAACGTGGTGTCGCGCCCGGGACCCAGAGCGCGCGCGCGGTTGTCGATGGCAAAGGACGGATCATGGTCGTGATGATCCACAACGACGACATTCCGGATGGATGGGAGCGCGAGGGTGAGGAGAAGGAATACTTCCTCAATTTCTCACCGGATGCCTATTCGGTCGGGATCGACGTTCTCCTGTATGCTCTCACCCATTGAGGGAGGCGGGTGCCGAAAACCCGCGGCTACACCGACTATGAGAACGACGCTCTTTTTTGTGTTGATGTCTTCGGTTGCCTTCGCGCAGCAGGTAACGAAGAAAGAGATCCCCGGCATTTCGACGTTCGCGCAGGTCGAGACAACGATCGCCTGCGGCGGCGCCACCAAACCTGAAGCGATCCGCGAGATTGCGAAGATGGGCTTCAGGTCTGTCATCAACCTTCGTCTCGCCAGCGAGCAAGGCGCGCAGGTCGAGGAAGAAGGTGCGGCGGTCCAGGCCGCGGGCATGAACTACGTGCATCTGCCGTTCGATCCGCAGAATCCTGATGCGCATCTGATCGACAACTTCATTACAGCGGTGACCGCGCCCGCGAATCAGCCGGCCTACGTTCACTGCGCCGCCGGCGGCCGCGCCGCGTCGCTCTGGATGGTCAAGCGTGTCCTGGCCGATGGCTGGGACGAGCAGCGCGCGCTCACCGAAGCCAACGCGCTCGGTTTGAACGACCGGTTTCGCCCGTTCGCGCTGAATTACATTCACTCGCATCGCAAGTAACAAACGTCGCGCGTCCCGCGCGCGATGCGCTGGATGCGAACGGATGATTCGACTCGGCAGTCGCGCTCACATCGCGCCTCGTTTCACTTCAACAGAATCTTCCGGTAACCGCCTGCGATGATTGCCGCGACGTCGGCCAGCGTGCGCGCGAGCATCAACCCGCCCGGATACGCGAGGTATCGCGATTCCCATGTCGGGTGGAACTTGTCCTTGTAGGCGCGCAGGCCCTGGAAGTTGTAGAAGGTCTCGCCGTGCGAGTACAGGAAGGAGCCGAGCCGTGTCCACAGCGGCGCCACCGGTGAGCGCTCGAAGCCGGAGAGCGGCGCCATGCCGAGCGAGAACAAGCGGTACCCCTGTTCCTGCCCCCATCGCATTACGTGCACGAGCAGCCCCTCCATGACGCCGTTGGGAGCGTCGTGATGAAAGCGCATCAGGTCTACGGACAATTCCACCTTGCCCGGTCCTGGCCAGACGCTGGCGAAAGCCAGGATGCGCCCGCCACGTTCGACGATGGCGACCGGGAAGCGTGCGATGTAATCGGGCCGGAAGAAGCCCAATGAGAACCCTTTCTCGCCGCCGGCCTTGTGTTCGAGCCAGTCGTCGGACACGGCGTGGAGGTCGTCGATGATAGACGCGACTCGCTCCGCGCAGATCACACGGCATGTGGCGCTGTGATTCTCCAGATGACGCAGCGCGTGTCTGAATGGTTTGCCTCGCGATCCTTCAAGACAGAACGTCGAGAGGTTGACAACGGCTTCTTCTCCGAGCTTCACAAACGTCAAGCCGAAATTGGCGTACTGGTGGAGCGATTCCTTCCTGATCTCGTAGAAGACCGGCGTGCCGGCGTAGTCGTCGCAACGTTCGAGGAAGAGCCGAATGAGCGTGGGATGGATGTCGGCGGGGCCGACTGGGTCGCCGAGTGCCGCCCAGGTGCGGCCCTCGACGCCGTACATGACGAAAGCACGCCGCTGCTCGTCGAAAAGCAGCGCCTTGTCGCGAAGGTACACGAGATACGCGGATGCGGTCGTCTGCGCCGCGATGATCGTGCCCGCTGTTTCCAGATCCGCGTCGGTTGGCGCCTCAGCCTCGTGGCGCGCCGGTGACGCCAGTCGCGACACGGCGAAGAGAACGACTGCGACGGCGGCGCCGACCGACGCGCGAAGGAACCGCGACGCCTCGCCGTGCAGCTCGAACTGCCACCAGAGCTCGTTGGAATACGCGACGTGTTTGAACGCGAACAGTCCGAGCCAGATCGACGCGCTCACGGCGCCGGCAATGGCCACGATCCATCCGGGTGAGAACCGCGTGTCGAGAATTGCCGCGCGCCGGTCGAAGGCGGGCCGAGCGCGCCACAGGACGATGAGGACAGCCGTCAGGATCAGCGCCTCTTCGTAGTCCGCACCCTTGAGCAGCGACGCAACGATCCCAGCCAGGATCGCGGCGACGGCCAGGCCCCATGCACCATCCAGTCGTCGCGCCAGACCCTGTGAGAGAAGCAGAAGCGCCGCGCCGGCGATACTGCCAAGGAAATGCGACGCCTCGATGATGCCGAGCGGCAAGAGACGGTCGAGAATCGCGAGGCGTCCTTCTGCAGCGGGCGTTGCGCCGGAGAAGAGCAGCACCACGCCGGCGAGGAACGTGAACACCGCCAGCACGCGTGGTGTCAGTTGCTCGGTGAGCCAATCGAACGCCGCGCCGACCCGTGCTGCCTGTGCCCGTCGCTGCGAGAGCTCGTCGGCGACGAGCACAACCAGCGCAACGCTCAGCGGCAAGAGATAGTAGACGGCGCGGTAAGCGATGAGCGACGGCAGCAGCGTCCCCGAGGTGAAGTACGGCTTCAGCAGCAGGACCATCAGTCCTTCGAACACGCCAACCCCGCCGGGCACGTGGCTCGCGAGTCCGAGAAGTTGCGCGACGAGAAATGCGCCGAGCACAGTGATGAGCGGCGGTTTTCCCGCGGGGAGCAGTACGTAAAGGACGGCGCCGGCGAGTATCCAGTCGCACGCCGATACCACGAACTGCGCGATGGCAAGTCCCGGAGAAGGCAGCGGAATCACCAGTCGAGAGAGCCGGATGGGTTCAGTCCGGATCCAGGTAGCGAGCACGTACGCGACGACAACCAGCGCGCAGAGCCATCCGGCGGCAACGACGAATGGTCTGCCCGGAATCTGCAGATCGTCGGGAAGCTGGCTCTTCGCGAGGCTGATGCCGCCGACAAACAGCAGGCCGACCCAGAACGTGGTCGCGTAGAACAGCACAATGCGCGAGAGCTCTTCGGTCGTCACGCCCCAGCGCGTATAGAAACGGTACCGCACCGACGCGCCGGAGAGCATCGTGAAACCGACGTTGTTCGCGACGGCGTAGGCGACAAACGAGGCGACCGCCACGCGCGCCCAGGCCAGCGACTTGCGTATGTACACGAAGGCCAGCAGGTCGTAGCCGGTTAGCACTGCGTAGTTGAGCGCCGTCAGTCCCAGGGCCTCGGCCAGCCCCAGGCGCGGCATCGCGGCGATGTCGCGTGTCAGCTCGAACCAGGTGACGTGCCGCAGCTCGTTGCGCAGCACGGCGAGCGCCGCGAAGAAGAGCCCGAGGCTGACGACCGCCGGTGCAACCCGTCGCAATCGCGCCGCGGCGGCCCCGCTCACTGCGGGTGGTTGTGTTGGATCCACTGGATCGCCTCCATCAGCCTCGCGTCAAACTCCGGCAGGTTGTTGCTGAAGCGGTGATTGGAGGCTTCCACGATCCACAACTGTTTCGGCGGCGACGCACGTTCGAACATGCGGCGTGTGTCCGAGAGCGGTACGAATTCATCGTGCGTCGACTGCACGAGCGCCAGTGGCAGCGGCGCCACGGCCGCGATCATGGCGGCCGCGCTGAACGTCGGTTCGTTCGGCACATGATGCGTCAGGTAGATCAGCGAGTCTTTCCAGCGCCACCCGAGCTCGTTCAAATCGGTCAGTCCCAGGGCGATGACGCCGGCAATGATCGCCTTCGTCTGAGGATCGGTTGCCGCGAGGACCGACAGACCCGCGCCTTCAGAGACACCGATGAGCACGGGTTTGCGACCCGTTGCCAGGGACGCAAACGTGGCGAGCGCCTTGTAGTCTCCCGGCTCGTCGCTCGTGCGAAGCGTCGCCGCCTCGCCGGTGAAGCCGGTCAGGTACGCCTTGACGTCGAACCCGACGACAAAAAAGCCCCGTGCGGCCAGCAATTCCGCCACATGTGGGCCCAAATGGATCCAGCCTCCATCGCCGCTCGACACGATAACCGGCGAGCCACCTGGTGGCCCATACACGTGGAGCAGCTGCTCGTGACCCCGAATTGACAGTCGCTGAACCACTTGCGCGCCCGATATGCCGGGAGCCGCGACCATCATCAGCAGCGCCGCCAGCGCTGTCCGGGTCCGTCCCTTCACGTAAGTCTTCACAGCAGCTGATCCAAGGGTTGAAGTGCACCAGATATGCCAGTCGCAAGTCGGCTTGCGCCATCAGCGGGCGTCGTGATGATGACGGCGTTTGGTGAGAACGACGGCCAGCGTGAGTGCGCCGATCCGGCCATGGGGGCCATGTGTGAAGGCACGCGAGTTGCTCGAAGGTCAAACGTGGCCGAAAACCCTACGTCGATTGCCGAGAGGCGCCGCCGCATCGAGGACCTCGTCATGCAAATTGAAAGCGAATTCCTGGAGACTCCAGGATTGAAGCTGACCATCCCGGAAGGCCAGCGTCGCTTCGGCGTTGACGAGATCACGTGCGTGGCGGTCCTGGACGCTCTGGTCGATTCAGCGGTCCTCGTCAAGACCCGCGATCGCGTCTACGCCCGCCTCTTTCCGCACGCCGTCGCGGCGTAACCGCGTCGACACGTCACGCACAGCTGCCTGCCTGCTGCCACCGTGCGCGTGTGCCGCTGCCGTACACAAGGCTCGCCCGGTGCCTGATGGACGGACTACTCTAGTCGCATGATTCCGACGACCATTCTCGATGTGTTCCTTCGCCTTGCACTCGCGGCGGGCCTTGGCGGCGCCATCGGTCTCGAGCGGGAGTATCGCCAGAAGCCGGCCGGGCTGCGGACGAATATGCTGATTGCACTAGGCTCGGCGCTCTTCGCGATCCTTTCAGTAGAAGTGGGTACCGGCGCGGGCTCACCCGATCGCATCGCCGCGCAGGTGGTGAGCGGGATTGGTTTTCTGGGGGCCGGCGCGATTCTTCGCAGCGGTCAGAACGTTCACGGTCTCACCACGGCTGCGACGATCTGGGTGAACGCGGCCATCGGCATGGCGGCTGGACTCGGCGCATACGGCGTTGCGGCGGGCGGCGCGACCCTGACCCTCGTCGTGCTCGCGCTGCTGCCGTTGATGGAGCGGGTCTTCGAAGGACGAGGCGGCTTCGACAACCGTCACGAATGAGCCGAGCTCATCGCAACGCGCTCAACATCACGCCAAGGTAGTACGGCTAAAAGGATCGCCAGCACGCTTTTCCAGAACGTCAGATCCGATCTGGTGAACGGTTACCGGCGTAACCGCCCGCGAGGCGCACGGCCGCGCGGTTCGCGTACGACTACGTGCATGCGAACGCACGGTACGTCTACTTCTTGCCCGCGAACACGACGCTCGCCCAATGTCGGCACGGCTGATCTATATGTGGTGACTACAGGGAGATTCCCAACTTCCAACTTCCAACTCGTCAGGAGCTATGGCGCGACGGCAACCGGACACGCGCGCGCCTGGGGGAGCCGCGTACTAGACAACCGCTTCAGCTTGTCGGGTCGCTCGTGTAGCATTTGCTGATGAGCGTTGTCGTTGACGCACCCCCGTCGAGACGGATCAAGGAACTCGAGGTGATGGTTGCCGACGTCGTCGTGGAGACGCCGGACACCAGTACCCTGGTGTTTTTCACGGGAAACGATCATCTCGAGTACAGCGCGGGGCATTTCCTCACCATCGACCCGCACCAGTTCGAGGCCCTCGAGCGGTTCACGGCCTTTCTTGAAGACCTGAAAGGGAAGAAAGAACTGCCGCGCGCCTACTCGATGTGCTCGGCGCCGCACGAGCGCTACCTGGCAGTCACGGTGAAGGAAGAACAATACGTGTCGGGCGCGACGAAGTATCCGCCGCTCCTATCGCCGATGCTCGTCAAGCGAACCGTCCGTGGCATGCGTCTGACGGTCACGGGCTTCACCGGTCCTTACACGCTGCCGCGCGACATCGAGGTGCAGACCGATCACATTGTCCACATCTGCGCGGGATCGGGCAGCGTTCCGAACTTCTCGATGTTGAAGTACGCGCTTGCGCATCACCCGCGGCTTCGGCATACCTTCATTTATTCCAACAAGACCTGGCGCGATGTGATCTTCCGTGATGCGTTGACAGAGCTGGAGCGCAACAACTCGGACCGCCTGCGCGTCATCCACACCCTGACCAGGGAACCCGACGTGACCATGTGCGGCCCGTCCGTTCGGAAGGGCCGGATCAGCGCCGTCATGCTCCGCGACATCATTCCGGACTTGAGCACGTGCGTGGTCTACGTCTGCGGTCCTGGAATCTCGAAATGGGATCGCGAGGCCGCCCGCGCGAGAGGCGAGGAGCCGACCCCGCGCTTCCTCGAATCGGTGCTGGCGGATCTGAAGTCGCTCGGCATCCCGAATTCGCGCATCAAACGTGAGTCGTACGGGTGAGGTCGAACATGCGAAACCTGACGACGACCGTTGCCGTGCTGTCGTCCGCGATCGTTCTCAACGCCTCGTTCGCGCGCGCCGCGGAGCTCCGCGTGCTTGCCTCAAATGGGATCAAGGCCGCGATCGAGGAACTGAAACCTGAGCTCGAGCGGGCAAGCGGGAGCACGTTGTCCCTCGAGTTCAACACGGCCGCGACACTGCGAGAGCGAATCGAGAAGGGCGAGGCGTTCGACGTCGCGATACTGACAGACGAAGCGATGGACGCGCTGATCAAGGCCGGCAAACTCTCGCCGAGTGCGACGAAGCTCGCGCGTGTTGGCATCGGCGTAGGCTTCCACAAGGGCGCATCGAAGCCCGACGTGAAGACGGCAGCCGGCATCAAGCAGTCGCTCCTCAACGCGAGGGCAATTGCTTACACTGGCAACGGCGCCAGCCGTCCCGCTATCGACAAAATGATCCAGCGGCTCGGGATTGCGAAACAGATCGAGGCGAAGTCGCATCTGACCGCCGCCGGCGCGGCGCCCGCGTCAGTTGCGAAGGGCGAATCCGACCTCGTCCTCACGTTGATCAGTGAGATCCTTCCAGAACCCGGCGTCGAGCTCGCCGGGCCGTTTCCGCCCGACTTCCAGACATATCTTGGTTTTTCCGCGGCGCCGTCACTGGTGGCCGCCGGACGCTCGAACGCTGCGTCGCTGATCAAATTTTTGAAGAGCCGTGCAGCCGCGGCGGCGTACGTGGCGAAGGGAATGCAAGCCACGCCATAAGACTCGGGCGACATCGTGAAACGCCGCGCAGCATCGACGAAATTGGGAATGCGCTCACAATCCTGAAATCCGACGACCTCGGTTTTCGTCTGAGACCCGCGATTTTCGCGGATTTCAGATCTGGCACGCCGCTTGGTCCACGCGCGCTGCGTATGGATACAGCCGGCACCCGTGTTCACGATCCGCGGCAGCCGATCTTCAAGGACGGACTGGGCGCGCGGTACCGCCACGACAGCGCTGAGGGGCCGTGCGAAATCCTCGTCCTTCGCGATGGCTTCGCGCCAATCCCGTCGTTCGAATTCCTCGTTAGAGAACGGGTCAATCGCCTCGCGCACGTGCGAAGCGGCCACTTCGCGCGTGTGTACGACGTCGAGCATGCCGGCGACGCCCCGAAAATCGTGCTCGTATCGCAAAGCATTGCGGGCGTCAGGCTGTCGCGCATGCTGTCCATCGCCGAACAGAATCTGCTGCCGCTGGACGTCGAATCGGCCCTTTGCCTGACCCACCAGATCCTTATCGCCATGGCGGAGCTCCACGAGGACGCTCCTGACGCCTGTCACGGGTCGCTAGCCACCGAGCGCGTCGTCGTCACCTCCACTGGTGGGATCGTCGTCGTCGAACACGTCCTCGGCGCGGCGCTGGCGCAATTGCGGCATTCGCCGGAGCGCTATTGGAAGGAGCTCCGCATCACGCTGCCGATCGCCGTCACCGCACCGACGCTCGATCGACGCGCCGACGTCGCCGCCATCGGCATGATTGCCCTCGCGCTGTTGCTCGGACGACCGCTCGCAGACGAAGAGTATCCGGGCGATGTCTCGTCGCTCGTGAACGGCAGCTTCGGTCTTGGCGGCGGCTTCGAACGGTTTCCAGAGTGGCTGCGCGACTGGCTCTCGCAGGCGCTCTCGCTCGAGCCGACGCGGTGGTTTGCGTCCGCCGTCGAGGCATGTCACGCGTTCGAGGTGGGACTGAAGGCCGGAAACCAGACCGCGTCACCTGAAAAGCTCCAGGCGTTCCTGCGCGAATACGAGCGGTTCGATCACATCGAGCCGGCGCTCCCGGTCACGCCCGCACCTGCTCACGCGCCTGCGTCCGTCTCTGCACCAGCGAACGTCCCCGCGCCGCCTGCACCATCACACGTGACCACTCCCGTGCCAGTACAGGTGACTGCTCCGCCGACGCCAGTGCACGTGACTGCACCTCAGCCCGTACCGGTGAGCGCGCCCGCAGCGGCGTCAGCCGCCGTTTCGTCCAAGCGGCCGTCAGTTGCCGTCACGCCAGCGCCGGTCGTCTCGATGCCACCGCCCCTTCCACATAGTCGCGATGAAGAGGATGACATGCCTCAGATGCCCGTCCCCCCGCGAAGCATAGGCGGCCTCACGTTCGACGGCCGAACGCGGTTCATCGCCGCTGCCGCCGTCGTCCTCGCGCTGACGTCCGGCGGTGTCATGGCCGCACGCCGGTATCTTGCGTCGCCTGCCACCGTCACCCCCGCAACCGGCACCGTCGTCGTCAATACGGATCCGTCAGGCGCGGCGGTTGTCGTCGACGGTCAGGCGCACGGAACGACGCCCATGACGGCGACTCTGAATGTTGGCCAGCACACGATCGAGATCTCTCAGGACAGCGTTCGTCGGACGCTGACGGTCAATGTCACCGCCAACGCGCAAATTTCGCAATTCGTCGAGATGCCGAAGGCCGCTGCCGGCACGGGGGATTTACAGGTGCGGACGGATCCGTCCGGCGCCAAGGTATCCGTCGACGGGCAACTTCGCGGCATGTCTCCGCTGACAGTACCGGGGCTCGCGCCAGGCAGCCACACGGTCGTACTCGAAAATGATCTCGGATCCGTCCACGAAGACGTCACCGTTCAGGCGGGAGCCACCGCATCCCTTGTGGTGCCGATGAAAGCGCCGCAAGGCGCACCCGTGTCAGGCTGGATTTCGATCACCGCGCCAGCCGAGCTGCAGATTTTCGAGAATCAGCGCCTGCTCGGCAGCAGCCGGACCGACCGCATCATGGTCGCAGCCGGACGTCACGACATCGAGTTCGCGAATGATGCGCTCGGCTATCACTCGTCACAGAGCATTCAGGTTGCCCCTGGCCAGGTCGCCAAGGTGAAGCCGGACTGGCCGCAGGGCACCATCGCGATCAACGCGACGCCGTGGGCCAATGTGTCGCTCGACGGTCAGGAGGTCGGCGAGACGCCCGTCGGCAACACCACGGTTCCGATCGGCACGCATGAAGTGGTCTTTCGCCATCCACAGTTCGGCGAACAGCGCATTACTGCAACGGTCACGGCCTCGACGCCTACTCGTCTGAGCGTCGACATGAGGAAGAAATGAGGAACACTATCTGTGCCGTCGTCCTGCTGATCTCGATCGCGTTCTCGGCTCGCACGTATGCCGCAGAAGGGACGCTTGCCGCGGCGCGTGACTTGTACGTCTCCGCCTCGTACGACGATGCGCTGACGATGCTGGGAGCGCTGGCAGGTGGCACGAAAAGCGTCGAGGAGCAGCAGTCGATTGACTTGTACCGAACACTCTGCCTTGTTGCGCTCGGTCGCACGGCCGACGCGGATCGTGTGATCGAGGGGATGCTGATGCGGCAGCCGCTGTATCGCGCGTCGAGCGAGGAGCTGTCGCCCCGCGTGCAGTCTGCCTTCCAGAACGCGCGCAAGCGCATGCTGCCTTCCCTGATTCAGAGGGAATACGCCGAGGCGAAGGACGCCTTTGACAAGCAGAATTGGCCGGTCGCTTCCGCCGGATTCGACGAGGTTCTCAAGAGCATTGCCGACCCGGACATGGCGCAGCTCGCGGGGGTGCCACCGTTGTCGGACATCCGCACCCTTGCGTCGGGGTTTCGCGACCTGAGCGTAAAGATGATTCCGCCTCCGGCGCCGAAAGTGGTGGAGGTGAAGCCCGTTCGTCCCGTTCGCAGCGTCTATTCGGCCGACGATCGCGACGTCCTTGCTCCCGTCGCGCTGCAGCAACGCGTGCCGAAATATCCTGCGGCGGTTACGCGTCCGTTGAGTGGCGTCATCGAGTTCGTCGTGGACGAGAACGGCGCGGTGCAGACTCCGAAGATGCAGGTCGGCATCGATCCGACCTACGACCAGATGGTGATCTCGGCGGCGAAGAAGTGGTCGTATCAGCCGGCGACGCTCGATGGCAAACCGGTGAAATACGTCAAGCGGTTGACCATCAGCGTCGCCGTCTCGCCCGTTACTCCCTAGTTCGTCGTATTCGTCCAGACCGGCTTGACTGGTTTCGCAACCAGGTAAGCCGGGTTCGCGCCCGGACGCGGCTTGAACTTCTGCACGCGGCCGCTGTCGACTTCGGCGAGGTACAGATTACCGTCGGAGTCGACGCTCATCCCGTGCACGCCCCACAGGCCGCCCGGGAAGGCGCCCATCGTTCCCCACGCGTACTTCAGATGGCCCTGCTGGTCGTACTGAACCATCTTGTTCGTGCTGCGATCGAAGGTCCACACCATGTGATCCTGCCCGATGTAGAGCAGGTGCAGGCTCGACGGGTCGGCGTTGATGTGCCACTCGTTGATGTACTTGCCGTTCTCGTCGAACACCTGGATGCGGTGATTGTTGCGGTCGTTGACGAACACGTGGCGATTGGTCGGGTCTACCGCGACGCCGTGCACGTTGTTCAGGTAGCCCGGACGTTTCTCATTCGGCGGCATGCCCTTGATGCCCCACTGCGCGACGAACTTGCCGTTCTTGTCGAATTTCGCGACGCGCGTTCCGGTGTAGCCGTCGGAGACGAAGAAGGTGCCGTCCGGCAGCCAGTCGAGATACGTCGGCCGGTTGAAATGCGTCGCATCCGCGCCCTCATGCTCGGGCGTGCCGATGGTCTGCAGCAGCTGCTTGCCGTCGTGGGTGAAGATGTAAATCGCCTGCATGTTGTCGTCGACAACCCAGACACGCTTCTGCATGTCGTACGGGCTGATGTAGACCGAGTGCGGTCGACGGAAAATCTTGTCCCACTGCTTCCACGTTTCGAGGATGTTGCCCTGGCCGTCGTAGACGACGAGACAGTTTTCCCACTGTGCGTCGACGCCGAGCTTCCAGTACGGCGGTCCCTTGATCCCGATCTCGTCGTCCATCCCTTCCCATGAGGTGAGCCACTTCCTCACGTCCTGATCGGTGCCGCCCGTGCCGGGGAGCGACGCCACTGTCGCGTCGCGCCAGAAGCCTGCGACAGGGAAGCTGATGCTCGGCCCGACCTGCGGAAGCCGGACCGCCCTTGGCGGCTTGATGTTCGGCAGCTCGCCGCGATAAAGGCCGTAAATGCGGTTCGGAGTCTCGGCGAACACACTTTCACCCGCGCCGTAGGTCCATTTCTCGTTTCCAGGGAGTGTCGAGATGTCCTTCGGCCAACCCTTGACGACCTCGTAGGGTCCCGTGACATCCTGCGTGCCGACGGCGTTGGCCACGGCGGAAAAGCTGCCCGCTGCCGCGGCTGGTTGCGCCTGTCCCTCGACGGCGTCCCTGCCGTTCAGGAAAAAGACGGCAAAGGCGGCGCCGAGAGCGAAGGTCAGAAGCGTCATGGCGACTTTGCGCATGCGATGCTCCACGTTGTTGGTTGGCAGTTGGTGGTTCGTGGCGGGCATTATAGCGGTCCCGTCGATCGCCGCCGCACAAACAGCCCTGCCTCAGACGATCCCGATCTTTCCGCTCGAGGACGTGATGCTCTTCCCGGAGATGTCGGTGCCGCTGCACATCTACGAACCACGCTACAAGGCGATGATCGCAGACGCGCTGAAAGGGAACCATGTGATCGGCATGGTGCTGTTGCGTCCGGGGTACGAGAAGGATTACGACCGCTCACCGTCGGTATTTCAGGTCGGTTGCGCCGGCGTCATCAACGAGGTGGAGGAGCTGCCCAACGGCGAATACAACATCGTGCTGGGCGCGTTGACGAAGTACCGTATCACGCGCGAGGAGGCGAGCAAGCCGTACCGGGTCGCCCACGTGACCGCGATTGCCGACACGACCAGCCAGACAGACAAGGCTGCGCTAAGTGCACGCCGGAAGCGACTCGAAGGATTGATCCAGGAGTCGGGCGGGCGCACGGGACTGCGTGGAATCCCTGACGGCATCTCGGACGAGAGGCTGGTGAACGGCATCTCGCAGCTCGCGCACATCGACGAGCTCGACCGTGAACGGCTGCTCGAACAGCCGAATCCGCTTGCGCGCGCCGACGCGTTGATCGCTATTCTCGAGAAGTCAATCGCTGAGCGATGACTTGAACCTACGATTCCATGGGCGTCGCGTTCAGCGGCGCGCGTATCGCCCGGTTCGCTGCGGCCGATGAATGGTGCGCGAACCGCGCGCCCTTGATCCCGGCTTTGCCGACAACCCGTCCCAGCGTCGATGCGAGCGTTCCCGGATCGTCATCGAAGCCGCCGTGCGATTTCGACGCCGACGCATCGAGCGAGCCAGGCGCATTGGCGTTGGGAGACAGCACCCAATCCCAATTCCTCTGCGCCGTGGCCAGACGCGACACGAACTTCGCCATACCCAGAATCGGCTCGCCCTCGCGTTCGTGCAGAAACGGCGCTTTGCCGAGCCCCGCCTCGAACGCGTTCGACACCAGATAGAGAAGGGACTTGTGGTAGATGTTCGCGCACGTGTCATCGCGCTCGGCTTTGTCGGTGAGCGTGAACAGCGTGAAGTTCCTGATGTGGCCGCTCTTGATCGACGGCAGATACTCGTTGCGGAAGACATCCATCGTGCACGCAGGCGCCCAGAGCGTGCACGTTTCGATATTCACCGGTTCCGGCTTGAGGGCGGCGAGTCGCTCGACCAGTCCTCCGAACAGAATCGAGCCGGCGCTGTGCCCGACAAGATGAAGGCGCAGTCCAGGAGACTGTTTCGTCAGCGCAGCCAGCAGAGCGGCGACAAGCGCCAGACCGCCGCCTGGTTGGCTTGCAGCGATCGCGTTCTCTTTCATTTCGTCCCACTGTGACTTCCCGCCGATTGCCCGTGCCAGTGGCTCGAGTGCGTCGTCGAGACGGTCCAGCATGAAGTCCTTGGACGAGTCGAGGAACCCTTCGGGACGCCGCTTGGCGATGGCGTCCGTGAGGATGTTCTTTAGCGTGGTCCAGAAATCGGTTTTCCAGATGATGGAAATCGGGTAGACCCCGGCGTCGAGCAGCGGCGCGCGCAGGTCGGCCACCTTCTGAATCGCTGAATCTTCGGCCACCAGGCCGCCGTGCGCATACAGCAGCAGGTGCTGCCGCTGCTTTGCCTGTTCCGCGACATGATGAAAGATCTCCTTCACATCGTCGGCGGATGTGCCGTACGTCCCTTCCGTTCGCAGCAGGCCGTTGTTGCCGACGCTGATGATGTGCGGCCGGAGGTCGCAGAACATATAGCTGCGCGAGCCGCCCGAAGCAACGCCGACACCGCGTGAGACGGAGGCGTGCGAGTGGAACTCGATCGGCGCGCCAAGCCTCGCCACCCACACGTCGGTTCCATGCGCGAGCCAGTCGTCGTAGTTGAGGTGGCCGTAGCCGTGGCGGCCCCAGTCGCGTCCCCACGAGTTCTGAATCCAGAAGCCGTCCTTGTCGTAGGCGACGATCGCAAACGCGTGACCGCCGGTGATCTTCGATTTCGCGTCGTACTCGATTGTGCCGTTGCGGTGAACGTCGTCCCACCCCTCGTGGACCGAGGCCGTCGCGTACAGGACTCCTACCTCGGTGATCGCCGTGTGCATCGCGATGACGTCCTTGTGGTTGACGCGAAGGTACGCGCCCAGCGGCCGGCGCAGCGCTTCGGCGAATCGGACGCGGTAGCGCTCGGCGTCGCGATCGTCTCTCGGCCAGTTCGCTTTCGAGCAGACGCCGTGCTTATGCCAACCCTTCATGGCGCCGCGCGCACTCGCCCCTTCGTAGTTCTCGCCCGGCCATTCGTCGTAGCGGCGCGCCATGTCGTAGAGCATCCAGGGGCTCACCTCGCCACGGTCTGGAATGACGCGGCGCGTGCGAAGCAGGTAATGAATGACCGTTGCCAGGCCGAAGCCGGTACACGCGCCTTCCCGGCCCTGGTCGAGGATCGGCACGCGTGCCTTGAGGTAGTCATCGAGCGGACGCTCGGTGGGCACCTCGACCAGTGTCGGCTCGTACATCCGGTCTCGGAAGTCGAGTGTGTCTGGTCTGGCATCGAGCCTGCGTGGTATCCGTGAGGGACGACTGCGGCGGACGGCCTTCCGCGGTCCCGCTTTGCGCTTCGCCATGGCGACGTATTATCAACGGATTACCGTCCTCATAAACCCGCGGGCGGGCAAACAAAGTGCAACATCCGCCGGGCAGATAGCCGACGCCCTCCGCGTGGCCGGGTGTGATACGTCCGACATCAGGGTCACTGAGGGATCATCGTTCGCACGCGCCGCCGCGGACGCGCTCCAACGCGGATCGCAGATGATCGTCACGGCCGGCGGGGACGGATCGGTAAGCGCCGCCGCATCAGTAGTCGCAGGAACCGATGCGGCGCTCGGCGTGCTCCCGCTCGGAACGCTCAATCATTTCGCAAAGGATCTCGGCATTCCGCTCGATCTAGCGGAGGCGGCAGCGGTCCTCGCTCGAGGCCGGACAGTCAGCGTCGACATCGGCGACGCCAATGGCCGCCCGTTCATCAACAACGCCAGCATCGGGATGTACGCAAGCCTCGTATCCGAAAGGGCTGCGATGCAGCGCGTCGGGCGCGGCAAGTGGATCGCGCATGGTCTCGCCGCGATTCGCGTCTGGCGACGGTACCGGTATCTGCGCGTCGTGCTCGATGTCGACGGCGAGCGCCGGACCGTTCGCACGCCGTTCGTCTTCGTGGGCAACAACGAATATCAGCTCAGCGGATTGGAGCTCGGCGGCCGGAAGGTGCTGGCCGCGGGGCGGCTTCATGTGTGCATGGCGCCGGGGATGAGCAGAGGAGGCGTCGCGCGCCTGATCATGGAGGCGATTTTCGGTGACGTCTGCAACCTGGACGGTTTCGATTCGTTCACGGCCGCCGCGGTCGCGCTCTCTGCAGGCACCTCGCGCCTGCAGGCATCACTCGACGGCGAGGTCGTCATGCTGGACAACCCGTTGACGTTCCGCAGCAGGCCCGGCGCCTTGCGCGTGGTCGTCCCCTGATGCGTACGCTCGTCCATCTGTCCGATCTCCATTTCGGCCGCGTCGATCCCACGGTGGCGGGCGTCGTGCGCGATACGGTCACATCGCTTGCGCCCGACCTCGTCGTCGTATCCGGCGACTTTACACAGCGTGCGCGCTCCCGGCAGTTCACCGCGGCACGCGCGTTTCTGGAATCGCTTCCGACGCCTCAGTTAATCGTGCCCGGCAACCACGACGTGCCGCTGCACAATGTGCTGGCGCGCTTCTTCAATCCGCTGGGGCGGTACCGCCAACACATGACGGACGATCTCCAGCCGCATTACATCGATTCCGAAATGGTCGTCATCGGCACCGACACCACGCGTTCGTTCACGGTCGGCGGCGGAGGCATCCGGCGCAGGGAGCTGCGGCGGATTCGCGATCTCCTGAAGGAGGCAGACCGTTCCGCGGTTACGGTGCTCGTGGCGCATCATCCATTCGATGAGCCGCACGCGGGCGCGGCGTTCGGTCGCGCCCGCCCCGGCGCGGAAGCGGTGGAGCAGCTGGCGTGCGACGGGATAGACGTCTTTCTGACGGGACATCTCCATGTCACCTTCGCAGGGCCGACCGCGAAGCGCTACAACGTCGGCGGCCGTTCCGCGATTGTCGTCGAGGCCGGAACCGCGACCTCGACGCGCGTCCGTGGCGAGCCGAACGCGTTCAACGTTCTGCGGATCGAGCGAAAGACCATTGTCGTGGAGCACCTGGTCTGGCAGGCGCCACTGGGGACCTTTGCGAAAAGTGAGATACAGCGTTTCGCGCACACCCTCGACGGCTGGACGCCGCTATCGCTCGATCACGAGTAACTTGAACGTGCCCGGTACCACCGTGGCGCGGCCTCCGCGCCCTTGCGGCGCGCCCGCGGGTGGCGCGGCTGGAGGCGCGAACGTCGCCGCGGCCACGTAAATCCGATGCGTGGTCGCGTCGAGTCCCATGTTGCGCGATCCTGTCGGCGTCATGCCGGCCGACGCCCCGTACTCGGGCTTGCCGCCGAGCGGGATGTTCGTGACGAGCGTTCCCGACGCGGCATCGACGACGTGGAGGAATGCGCGTCCCCGTTGAGCGAGAACATGCGTGCGAGCTCCTTGAACGTCTTCAGGTCGAACATGACGATCGACTGGTCATTGCCGGACGTTGCGAAGCCATGGCCGCTCGACAGCGCGATTGCCGTTCCGTGCGCGCCCCTGATGCCTGTCACTTCGCCCAGCAATCGTCCCTCGTTTTCGTCGACGACCATCACGAGGTTCGTGCGTCCGATGTAGACGCGATGCTCGTCATGTGACGGAACGATGTAGTCCCAACGCCGTCGCCTCCCAGGTCATAGGTCTTCGTCACGTGATACCCGACGGCGGTCTGGGCCAGCAGCGCCGGAGGCAGGCACACCACGATTCCGAGCGCGGCAACTGCCTCGCTTGTACACCTCTGCCTGTCCACGCCGGCTCACAAAATTATGAATGCCGGATGAACGCAGGTCTGCGATGATGGAGCGCATGATCCGTATTTCGCTCATTGCCGTCATGGCGTCGACTCTGGCCTTCGCGATTGCCGTGTCCGCGGCCGGACCTGCGTCTCTTTATGAACTGAAGACGCAGACGCTGCTCGGCAAGCCCGCCGACCTCGGCGATTTCCGCGGCAAGGTCACGTTGGTCGTCAACGTGGCCAGCTACTGCGGATACACGCCGCAGTACAAAGGTCTAGAGGCGCTGCACCGCGAGCTGAAGGACAAGGGCTTCGCCGTGCTCGGTTTTCCGAGTAACGACTTCGGCGAGCAGGAGCCCGGCAGCGCCGAGGAAATTGCCACCTTCTGCAAACGCACCTACGACGTTACCTTTCCGATGTTCTCGAAGGTGGTGACGCATCCCGGCCGCGATCAGTCGCCGATCTATTCCTATCTGGGCGCGAGCGGTCATCTGCCGGCCTGGAACTTCGCAAAGTACGTCGTTGGCAAGGACGGACGCGTTCGCGCGTTTTTCCCCAGCGAGGTGACGCCTGAAGATCCGGCGCTGCGCCGCGCCATCGCCGACGCCATGAAGGCGAACTGATCGAGGCGGAGATGGCCGCAAATAAAGAACCAGACATCGAGAGACGTGTCCTCGCGCTCGCCCATCAGCTGAAACGATTCATCGGAGCGGTGCAGCGGAGAACCGAAGGCTGGCGCGATAGCGACGCCGGCAAGTCCCACCGGAAGCGGACCGTGAGCGCGCGCGGCGCTCAGCCTTTGACCGTGAATCCCTTCTGAGCGAGGAACCTCGCGAAGGCGATTGCGACAACGATGATTTCGTTAGCCCGTGTCAACAAGCAGTACGGCCGGCAGCTGCTGTTTGTCGATGCATCGTTCCAGCTCAATCCCGGTGAGAAGGTCGGGCTCGTAGGTCCGAACGGCTCAGGCAAAACGACACTGTTCCGAATGATCGTCGGCGAAGAGTCGCCGGATGAAGGCGAAGTCGCCGTTCCGAAGAAGCTGACGATCGGCTACTTCCGTCAGGACGTCGAGGAGATGTCCGGCCGCTCTGTGCTCGACGAAGCCATTGCAGGGAGCGGCCGCGTCGGCGATCTTCATCACGAACTCGAGGCCCTCCAGCACGCGATGAGCGATCCGGATCGCGCCGGAGAGCTGGATACCATTCTCGTGCGGTTCGGCGAGGTACAGGAGGAGTACGAGCACAGCGGCGGCTATGCGCTCGAAAGCCAGGCGCGGGAGGTGCTTCACGGCCTCGGCTTCGACGAGGAGCGGATCGACGGCGACGTCGGAGAGCTGTCTGGCGGCTGGAAGATGCGCGTCGCCATGGCGCGCGTGCTGCTGGGACGTCCCGATGTGTTGTTGATGGATGAGCCGACCAATCATCTGGACATCGAATCGATCGTCTGGCTGGAGGACTTCCTCAAGGCCACGCCGGGCGCGTTGCTCATGACGTCGCACGACCGCGACTTCATGAACCGTGTTGTCGGCAGGATCGCCGAGATCGACGGCGGCGAGATCACGGTCTACAGCGGCAACTACGATTTCTATGAGCGCGAGCGCGCGATTCGCGAGGCGAACCGCGAGGCCGCGTACGCGCGGCAGCAGGCCATGCTTGCCAAGGAGCAGCGCTTCATCGAGCGCTTTCAGACCCACGCAGCGAAAGCCGCGCAGGTGCAGAGCCGGATCAAGGCACTCGACAAGATCGAGAAGATCGAGCTTCCGAAACGGCGCCGCGTGGTGAAATTCGACTTCCGGCAGCCGCCCCGCTCGGGCGAGCAGGTCGTCACCATCGAGCATGTGCAGAAGGCCTACGGGCGCCGCGTGATCTATGACGATCTGAACCTCAACATCCGGCGCGGCGAGCGGTGGTGCGTCATGGGCAAGAACGGCGCTGGAAAGTCCACGCTGCTGAAGATGGTGGCGGGCGCGGTGATGCCCGATGCCGGCACCGTGGAGCTTGGCGCGAGCCTCAGGATGGGCTATTTCGCGCAGCAGGCGCTCGAACTGCTCGATGCCGACCTGACGATCGAGGAGCAGCTCCAGCGCGATTTCCCGAACGAGTCAATCGGCGTGCTGCGCAACCTCGCCGGTGCATTCCAGTTCTCGGGCGATGACGTGGACAAGAAGATTCGCGCGCTGTCCGGAGGCGAGAAGACGCGCCTCGTGATGGCGCGCATGCTGCTCGACCCGCCCAACTTCCTCGTGCTCGACGAACCGACGAACCATCTCGATCTCGCCACCAAGCAGATGCTCGTCGAAGCTCTCGGCGACTACGAGGGAACCATGTTGTTTGTCTCGCATGACCGTGCTTTTCTCCGCGGATTGAGCAATCGCGTGCTCGAGCTCGGCGGAGAGTCTGGTGTCGAGGCGGAGCCGCATGTGTATCCGGGCTCGTATGTCGATTACGTCGCACGCACCGGCCACGAGGCGCCCGGCGTACACCACTGAGGCGCGGCAGGTACGCCTCGTCGTCTCGAGCGCGGTGATCTACTTCGACAACGCTGCAGCCGGCGACGCATGCGCCGCGACGATTGCAGCGCCGGCCGGCCGCAGCGCGACCGTGACGATTCCGTCGGGCGAAGTGAAGCTCAATCGGGAGTTCGACGTCTCGTCCGGCACGCCCACGACGATGCTGCTCGACTTTGACGGCGACAAGTCGGTCCGCGAGACGGGCAACGGACAGTACTCGATGTCGCCGGTGATTGGCATCGTCAGCGTTCAGTAATTGTTCTTGTAAGCGACGCAAGAACCACGTTGACGAGGATCAGGCAAATCATTTCCTGAAATAGTCGTCGGTTCCATCGATCCAGTCCTGACGGATCGGGCTGAACAGATCCAGCTCGAACGTGTCCTCCACGGCCTCGGCGCTGTGCGGCATCCACGACGGGATGCGCAGCAGCTCGCCTGCGTGAACGGTGATGTCGCGTCCGTCAAGAGTGAACCTGAGCGCGCCCGTCAGCACGTAGGTGAGCTGCTCGCTTTCGTGCGAGTGCGTCGGCACGATTGCTCCGCGTTTGAGGGAAATCTGCGCGACCATCTCCCGGTCGCCCGCGATGAATTTTCTCGAGATCCCTTCGCGGACCTGTTCCAGAGCGATCTCATCCCACTTGTAGACGAGCGGCGTGTCAGCCATGACGGCTGATTCTAGACGAATGCACTTTTCACTTTTCACTTTTCACTTACTTTTCCACTTTTCCACTTTTAGATTTTTCCACTTCGACGTGAGGTATTCTTCCCACCAAACTGGAGGAACAGCCATGGCGCACCGACTCGTCGGGCTTCTGCTCGCGCTGCAGGTTTTCGTTGGCACCCCCACGCCTCCGCAGTTTGCCGTGCAGGGACAACCATCAACGAAGAACGGCGAGTGGCCGCACTACAACGCCGATCTGAAGGGCACCCGCTATTCACCCCTCGATCAGATCAACGCCGCGAATTTCAACCGGCTTCAGGTCGCCTGGCGCTTCAAGACGGACGCGTTCGGACCGTTCCCGGAATACAAGCTGGAAGGCACGCCGCTGATGGTCAAGGGCGTGCTGTACTCGACGGCGGGTACGCGCCGCTCGGTGATTGCCCTCGATGCGAAGACGGGCGAGTTGATCTGGTCGCACAGCGTGCGCGAAGGCAAGCGCGCGGGCGTCGCGCCGCGCCAGCTCTCGGGACGCGGTCTGTCCTACTGGACCGATGGCCGCGGCGACGAGCGGATCGTCTACGTCACGACCGGGTACCGGCTCGCGGAGCTCAACGCGAAAACCGGCGCGCCCATCACCTCGTTCGGCAAGGACGGCCTCGTCGACCTGAAGGTCGGCGTGGTCCACGGCAACGAGCAGCAGATCGATCTCGAGACGGGCGAGATCGGCGTGCACTCGACGCCCGCGATCGCCGGCGACGTGGCGATCATCGGTTCGTCGTTCAGAGAGGGCGGCGCCATCAAGACGCACGACAACACCAAAGGGCTCGTTCGCGCCTTCGACGTTCGCACGGGGAAGAAGCTCTGGCAGTTCAACACCATCCCACGGCCCGGCGAGTTCGGCAACGAGACGTGGGAGAACGGCTCGTGGGCGATCAACGGGAACGTCGGCGTCTGGAGCGAGATCAGCGTCGACGAGGACCTCGGGCTCGTCTACCTTCCGGTCGAGACGCCGACGGCTGATTTTTATGGCGGCCACCGGCCCGGCAACAACTTGTTTGCGGAAAGCCTGGTGTGCGTCGATTTGAAGACGGGTCAGCGCAAGTGGCACTTCCAGTTCGTGCATCACCCGGTCTGGAACTACGACGTCTCCTCCGCGCCGATTCTTGCTGACATCACTGTCAACGGGCAGGCGATCAAGGCCGTCGCGGTACCGAGCAAGGAGGCGTTCCTGTACGTCTTCGATCGCGTGACGGGCAAGCCCGTGTGGCCCATCGAGGAGCGCGCCGTGCCGCAGTCGACCGTGCCCGGTGAGAAAACGTCGCCGACGCAGCCGTTCCCGACCAAACCGCCGGCCTACGCGCGTCAGTACATCAAGGTACCCGACGATTTGATCGATTTCACACCGGAGCTTCGCGCCCAGGCCATGAAGCTCACCGAGCGGTACAAGTTCGGTCCGATGTTCAACCCGCCCAGTGTCGCCGACTCCGCCGGGTCGCTCGGCACGGCGTATATCGGCAACGGCATTGGCGGTACGAACTGGACGGGCGGCGGCTACGATCCTGAAACACACGTCGCCTACGCGCCGGCCGCCAATGCCGCCGTCGCGTCGCTCGCGCTGACGGAGCCGCCCAAGAGCTTCTCCGATATCCGCTACCTGCGGGGAGTCAAGGGGCAGCCGTTTGGCGAGGCCTGGGGGCCGGGCGACTGCTGCGCCGCAGACTCCGGCTACCGAACGCGCGAAGATCTACCCGGGCCGCCGCCGGCCGCGGCGGGCACGCCGCAGCTTCCACCCCTGAACGTGCAGGGGCTGCCGCTCGTGAAGCCGCCCTATGGACTGATCGCGGCCATCGATCTCGACCGCGGTGAGCTGCTGTGGCAGACCCCACACGGCGACACGCCGGATAACGTGCGCAATCATCCCGCGCTGAAAGGCATGAACATTCCGAAGACAGGTCAGAACGGCAACGTCGGGCTGCTTGTCACCAAGACGCTCGTGATCAGCGGCGACGTGCAGATGACGACGACGCCGGAGCATCCGCGAGGCGCGATGCTGCGTGCCTATGACAAGAAGACGGGGCAGCAAGTCGGCGCGGTGCTGATGGCCGCGCCGCAAAGCGGATCGCCGATGACGTACAGCGTCGACGGCAAGCAGTACATCGTCGTCGCCATCAGTCAGATCGTGGGAAACGGTGGATATTCGGGAGAGTACGTAGCGCTCACTCTGCCTTGAACCACGGAGGCGCGCTGCGCGCGCGGCCACGGAGCACACGAAAGAAATCAAATTTCCTTCGCGTGCTTCGTGTCCGCCGAATGGCCTTCGTGGTTATTTGGTGTTCGTAACGGGCGTCACGTTGGCGAGCTTTCCGCCCGCAATCCAGACGGAGTCGATCGCGCGTGTGTTGCGGATGTTGTCGAGCGGGTTCGCGCGCAGGACGACGAGATCGGCCCAGTTGCCCGGCTGCAGCGTGCCGACGTTCTTGAGGCCCATCACCTTCGCGGCATCGCCGGTCGACGCGACGATGACCTTCATCGGCGACATGCCGGCCTTGTTCATCATCTCCATCTCGACCTGCTCGAAGTAGCCCTGCCAGCGGCCGACGTTGCCGGCTCCGGCCACGCCGCTGTCGGTCCCCATCGCAATGGTGATACCCGCGTCGCTGAGCGTCTTCAGGTTCTTGTTGGCTTCGACAAGCGCCTTCCGGATCACCTCGGTATTCGGATCCTTCTTCAGCTTCTCCTGGAACTCGGGCGAGGTCACTATCGGCACCTGCTCCTTGTAGAGCGACATGCCGCGCTGGAAGAATGGCTCCTTGAGGAAGTCCGGCGTGGTCTCGTAGACGAAGACGGACAGATCGCGCGTCAGTGTCGGAATGTACGAAACGTTCTTCTGCTTCATCTTCGCGATGAGCCCCGGCGTCACGTCCTGATCGCGGATGCTGTGCGCGAGGATGTCGACGCCTTCATCGACGGCCGCTTCCGCATCCTTTATGTAGAAGATGTGCACCGCAACCTTCAGCCCCTTCTTGTGGGACTCGTCGATGATCGCGCTCCACGTCTCGCGGTTCATGTCGTTCGGGCTGCCGTTGATGTGGAACTTGATCGCGTGCGCGTGCAGATCCGCGAGACGGTCGACGCTCTTGCGCGCTTCCTCCGGCGTCTTACCGATCGCGTTCAAGCCCGCCGTGTAGAGGCGCGCGCGATCGAGGCCGACGCGGTCCTGCTCCTGCATCAGCTTGAAGCCTTCGAGCTCGTCGGCCTGCGTCGAGCCGAGGCTGACCGTGCTCGTCACGCCATAGTCGGCGTAAACCTTCAAGCGGCGGATCAGATCGTCGCGCACCGGCAGCGTCGCCCCGGGCATCACGTTGAGATGCGCGTGGTCGTTGATGAAGCCGGGCACGATCGTCTTGCCGCTGGCGTCGATCCGCTGCGCGCCGGCGGGAACCGCCGTCGACGCCGGGCCGACTGCGGTGACGCGGCCGTTGCTGATGACGAGCGTGCCGCGCTCGATCGGCGCGCGCCCTGTGCCGTCGATGATGCGCGCGTTGGTGAACGCGACGGCTGCTCCCGCTGCGGGAACCTGCGCCTGAGACGGAGGAGATGCGAGAGTCGCCACGGCAAGCGTGACTCCCAGAACAAGAATGCCGGTCTTCAGAATGGGTTTCATGATTTCCCTGCATGTGCAATCTTCAATCTTCGATCTTGCAATCATTTGACGATCGATCACGAAATCGAAGATTGAAGATTGAAAATTTTCGCGTCAGTTGGCCGAAGCGGTTTGCCGCGGCTGCGCCGGGAACAGCTTCGTGAAGTCGCTCCACGGAATCGGCTTGCCGTGGATCGGCACGAGCGTCTGGACGTCCAGGCCGAGCGCCCGCACGTTGTTGCGCAGCGTCGTCATGTCGCGTGTCGGCATCGCCGGCATCGGGTTGTTCGTATTGACGATGTCGTTCTCGATGAGGATTTTCTCCTTCGGGAGATACGCGTAGAGCATCCCCTCCGCGTGCTGCAGCGGGTTCGCGTAATACATGTGCATCACGCGTCCCTGGTCCTCGAGCGTGTAGTTCTCACGCACGACTTCCCAGTAGTAGCCCTCGGCCAGCTCGGTCGGCGGCCACTGCGACACCATGTCGGGTCTGATGGTCCGCGCGACGTAGTTGATGAAATCGTGGCGGTAGTAGTCGATGTTGTGCCACGACGTGATGAACGTCGCGCCGATGTGCGAGTAGGCGCGCATGCCCGCCGCCGCGTCGGAGTGCTGATGCGAGTTGACCAGGTACCGGATCGGCTTGTTCGGGATCTGCTTGACGATCGCTTCGATCGTACGGAGGCCGAAATCTT
>Ga0075434_100000646_pt1 | contig 26961 bp, 26 predicted proteins | sample RhiMethybrSRZTD3_FD_75298 | JGI IMG/M metagenome (GOLD analysis project Ga0075434, IMG submission 75298) | Populus rhizosphere microbial communities from Tennessee, USA - Rhizosphere MetaG P. TD hybrid SRZTD3 | ecosystem: Host-associated > Plants > Roots > Rhizosphere > Soil | place: USA... | reverse complement strand
GCGACGTCGAATCCCTCGACGCTGACGCTGCCGTCGGTCGCGGGCATGAAGCCCGTGACGATGCGCATCGTCGTCGTCTTGCCCGCGCCGTTCGGCCCGAGCAGTCCCAGGATCTCGCCGCGCTCGGCGGTGAACGTGACGTCGTGGATGGCGCGAAAATCGCCGTAGTATTTCGTGAGGCCGCGCACCTCTACCATAAGATCATTTGATGTAAACGCTTGCCGACTCTTTGTCAAGATTCGCGCGCATCGTCGGTCAAGTTGCGCCGGGCGCGCCGAGCGCGCTATCATTATAGCCGCGATGCGGAAACAAATATTCGCGTTCGTCGCCGGCGCGCTGCTCGCCGGCTGCATGCCGTCGGAGATCCCGAAAGAGACGCTCCAGTTCGCCGAGGAGACGCCGGCGCGGCGGAGGCTCGAGAGCCGGAGCTTCGCGACGGGCGACGAGGCGAAGCTCTTGAGCGACGGCGCGGCCGTGCTCAAAGAGCTCGGCTTCACCGTCGACGTCCGCAGCGACGAGCTCGGTTTCATCGCGGCGTCGAAGAAAGGCTCGGCCTACAACGTCGGCGAGATCGCCGCCTCCGCGGCGACGGCGGTGATCACACAGGTCGTCGGACTCGGCGGGTCGATGCCGCCGTACAGCAAGGACCAATCGCTCCGCGCGGCGCTCGTCGCCGCTCCGGGCGACGGCGCGCTCGTCGTGCGCATCACGCTGCAGCGCGTCGTCTGGGACACCGAAGGCAGAGTCTCGAAGTCGGAGCTGCTGAGCGATCCCGCTCCGTACACGGAATTCTTCACCAAACTCGCCAAGGCCTCCGGCCTCGAGGCGCATGAGCTGTAAAACGGCGCCCGCGCTCTGCGCCTTCGCCGCGGCGCTGGCGATGCTCGCGCTCGCCGCCTGCCAATCGGACCTGCATGATTTCTCCCAGCCGCCGGAAAGTCAGGCGCAGCTCGCCGCGCGACGCAGCCGCATCTTCGCGACCGGCGACAAGCAGAAGACGCTCCGCGCGGCGATCACCGCGCTGCAGCAATTGGGCTTCGTCGTCGACCGCGCCGACTTCGCCGCCGCGTCGGTGAGCGGCACGAGGGCGGACCAGTACCTGCTCCGGGTCACGGTGACGATCGCTTCCGCCGGCGCCGATCGCCTGCTCGTCCGCGCGGTCGCGCGGTACGATGCGACCCCGGTGCTCGAGCCCGATCCGTATCAGAAATTCTTCGCGACACTGGCGCGCATCCTCGCGCTGGAGGCGCTCCCAGCCGACTGAAGAAAAGAACCCGAAGTGCGCAGAATATCAGAACGTTTTCGCCAAACTCCGATTCCCGTTTAACTTGACAATCTAGCGTCAATCACTATAGAAATAACTAGGGCCATGAAGCTTTTAATATCGCAAATCACCGATACTCCGAAGGAGCTCGACTTCGGCGAAAACCCCGACGAGCTGAACCGCCTGTACAGCGGCGACGACAAGGATTTTCGCTTTCCCCAGCCGCTTCGGGTGCATGTCGTTTATTATCGGTCCGGCGCCGATCTCTTCTTTCACGGCCGGGTCGCCACAGTTATCGAAGGGCATTGCAGCCGGTGCCTGAAGAGTTACTCGTTCCCGCTCGAGAAGGAATTCGATTTCGTGCTCGCGCCCGATTCGAGGTCGCCGAAAAACAAGGAGCTCAACGCCGCCGAGCTGGGGCTTAGTTTTTATCGCGGCGACGAGCTCAACCTCGAGCCGCTGATCCGCGAGCAGGTGCTGCTGGCGCTGCCGACCCGGCCGCTATGCGACGAGAATTGCCGCGGCCTGTGTCCGAGCTGCGGCGTCGATTTGAATGAACGCGATTGCCGCTGCGCCAACGCCGAGAGCGATCCGCGGATGGCGGTCTTCCGCGACATGAAATTGCATCAATAGCCCTCCATCGACTCATGCCGTTCCTTCCGCGCGCGCGGAAAGAAAAGAAGGGATAAAACAAATGCCGGTTCCCAAGCGAAGGACTTCCAAGACCAAGAAAAACAAGCGCCGCTCGCACGACGCTTTGACCGCGCCGCAGGTTATGGCCTGTCCCAAATGCGGCGAGGCGATCTTCCCCCACCGCGCATGTTCGAGCTGCGGTTACTATCGCGGCAGACAGGCGCTTCCCGCCGAAGAGAGCTGATCGCGTCCGCGTATGCTGAAGATTGCCGTTGACGCGATGGGCGGCGACCGCGCTCCCGACGCCGTCGTCGAAGGCGCGCTGCTGGCGGCGGGCGATCTCGACATCGAAGTCGTCCTCGTCGGCCGTCGAGAAGCGATCGAACCTAAACTCGGGCGCCGCCCGCCCGCGGGCGCGATCCGTGTCGTCAATGCATCCGAAACGGTGGCGATGGACGAATCGCCGAGCGCGGCGATTCGCAGGCGCGATTCTTCGCTGAAAGTCGCCTACGATCTCATGAATCGCGGCGAGGTCCAGGCGGTGGTGAGCGCCGGCAATTCCGGCGCGATGATGGCGATCGGCATGTTCGTCGTCGGTAAATTGCCGCAAGTCGATCGGCCGGCGATTTCCGTCGTCATCCCGACCCCTGGCAACGGAACCGTCATCATCGACGCCGGTGCGAACGTCGACTGCAAGCCGCGCCAGCTGGTCCAGTTCGGCCTGATGGGATCGATCTACTCCCACGAGATTTTAGGCGTTCCGGCGCCGCGCGTCGGCGTGCTCAGCAACGGGGAAGAAGATTCGAAAGGCAACGATCTCACCCGCGCCGCGAGCGACCTCTTGGCGCAGACTTCGCTCAACTATATCGGCTACGTCGAAGGCCGCGATTTTTTCAACGGCAAGGTCGACGTCGTCGTGTGCGACGGCTTCACGGGCAACGTGGCGCTGAAAACGATGGAAGGGCTCGCCTCGTTCATCGCAGGGGTCCTTAGGACCGCCTTCCGCGAAACCGCGCTGAGCCGCCTGGGCTATCTCATGAGCCGCGGGCCGCTCATGCGCGCCTATCGTCGATTGGATTATCGCGAATACGGCGGCGCGCCGCTGCTCGGTCTCAGCGGCGTCGCGATCGTCGCCCACGGCGGCTCGGGGCCCAAAGAGATCAAAAACGCCATCCGCGTGGCCAAAGAAGCGGTTGCGCACGACGTCAATCGACACATTATAGAGGTGCTCGTCCAGGCCGACGGCGCGATGCCGGAGCAGGGGGACGAAAGCCATGGCATCTGGCAGCGCGTCAAATCGAAGCTCACCGGCAAATCCGGCGGAGAGACGCCGCGAAAAGAGACCAAGGGTGGCGGAGAAGGCTAAGCTCGCCTTCGTCTTTCCCGGCCAGGGTTCCCAGTATGTGGGAATGGGGAAGGACTTTTACGACCAATTCCCGCGCGCGCGTGAAACTTTTGCCGAAGCCGAAGAAGCGCTGAAGCTCCACCTGACGCGCGTCTGCTTCTCCGGCCCCGAAGAGGAGCTGAAGCTCACCGAGAATACGCAGCCCGCGATTCTCACCTTCTCCGTCGCGATTCTCCGTGTGCTACAGAGCGAATATTCACTCGAACCCTTGTGCCTCGCCGGCCACAGCCTTGGCGAATACAGCGCCCTCGTCGCCGCCGGCGCGCTTGCCTTCGCCGACGCCGTCAAGGTAGTACGGGAGCGCGGCAGGCTGATGCAGCAGGCGGTGCCGGCGGGACAGGGGGCCATGGCCGTCGTTTTGGGACTCGGTGCGAACGAGGTCGAGAGACTATGCAGCGATGCGGCCGCAGGCGAGGTCGTGGCGCCCGCCAATTTGAACGGCGGCGGACAGATCGTGATCGCCGGCGCGAAAGAGGCGGTTGCGCGCGCGATCGCGCTGGCGCGCGAACGCGGCGCGAAGCGCGTGCTGGAGCTTCCCGTGAGCGCTCCCTTTCATTGCGCGCTCATGAAGCCCGCGGCCGAAGGGCTAGAGAAAGTGCTGGCGGGTATTGCGGTGAAGCCCTTTACGATCGGCGTCATCACCAATGTAGAAGCCGATCTTAATACGGACGCCGGCCGGGTAAAATCTCTGCTCGTTCGCCAGGCGGTGAGCCCCGTGCGCTGGGAAGAATCGGTGAAGCGCCTCGAGGCGTTGGCGCCTGAGCGGGTGCTGGAAATCGGACCGGGGAAGGTCCTGACGGGGCTCATCAAGCGGATCAGCCCGAAGCTCAATGTAGAGAATATCGAAAAACCGGACGATTTGAAGAAGCTTCAATAGACGGCAAAGCGATTAACCGCGATAGCTTTCGCATATGAACTTACAGGGCCAAATCGCGCTGGTCACCGGCGCCAGCCGGGGCATCGGTCGCGCCATCGCTTTGGATCTCGCCAAGCTGGGCGCGCGCGTCATCATCAACTACGCGGCCAATAAGACGGCTGCCGAGGAGACGCTGAGGCAGCTTACCTATCTGGGCGCGACCGGCGAGCTCGCGCCGTTCGACGTCTCCGACGAGCGGCAGGTGGACTCCGAGGTCAAAAAAATCGTTGACCGGTATAAAAAAATTGATATTGTAGTCAACAACGCCGGGGTGACCTCCGACAATCTTCTCGTCCGACTCAAGCCGGAAGATTGGGATCGCGTCCTAGGAACCAATTTGAAGGGCACGGTCCACTGCACCAAAGCCGTATGCCGCGGAATGCTGCGAGAGCGGTACGGCCGGATCATCAATATCACCTCGGTGGTCGGACAAACGGGAAACGCGGGGCAGTCGGCTTACGCCGCTTCCAAGGCAGGCATAATCGGTTTTACCCGTGCGATGGCGCGGGAGCTGGCCTCGCGTGGCATTACCGTCAATGCCGTTGCGCCGGGATATATAGATACGGAAATGACGGAAAAGCTTTCGGGGGACTTGAAGCAAGAGTTTTTGCGTTCTATACCTTTGGGGCGGTTCGGCGGCGTTGAAGACGTTGCCGCCGCGGTTTCGTTCCTCGCGGGGCCCGCCGCCGGTTATATAACGGGGCAGGTCGTCGGTGTGAACGGCGGACTGTTCATGGCGTGAGAAACTGTTAGAGGAGGTGAGCGAATGGCATCATCGGTAGAGGGCAGGGTTAAAGAGATCGTCTGCGAGCAGCTGGGCGTCAGCGAGGACGAGGTGACGCCTGATGCCTCGTTCATCGAGGATCTGGGCGCCGATTCTTTGGACATCGTCGAATTGGTGATGGCTCTGGAAGAAGAATACGAAATGGAGATCTCCGACGAAGACGCGGAGAAGATCAAGACCGTTCAGGACGTCATCACCTACATCGACGCCCATAAGTAGATATTCGAACGAGCAGACAAACATCCGCGTTGGGTGTTGGCTGCCGTTTCCCGAAGGCGATCGCAGGGGCTTTGAATGGCCGCGCGCCATTCTCCTGCGATTTTCTTTTATTGTCTTCCCGGAACGCCCGGTCTTCTCCGAGGCGGGCGAAGGCTGAGTCAGCATGATCGTCATAGGAAGCGACCACGGCGGCGTCGCGCTCAAAGACTTTCTGGTTGAAAAACTCCGCGGGCGGAGCATCGAGGTCGAGGATCTGGGAACCCGAGGCGGCGACTCCGTCGATTATCCCGACTTCGGGCGCGCCGTCGCCGAGAAAGTCGCCAGCGGCGCGGCCGAACGGGGCATTCTGCTCTGCACGAGCGGCATCGGCATGTCGATGGTCGCGAACAAGTATCCCGGCGTCCGCGCAGCGCTCGTTCACGAGCCCAAAGGCGCGCAGATGAGCCGGGAGCACAACGACGCCAACGTGCTCGTGCTGGGCGGCGGCGTCGTCGAGCCGCCGTTGGCCGAGAAGATTCTCGACGTCTGGCTGGAGACGCCGTTCGCGGGGGGCCGCCACCAGCGGCGCGTCGACAAAATCGCGCAGGTCGAGAAGGACTTAGGAACGCATCTCGATAAGAAAAATAAGGCTTAGAGAAGGATTCCCTCATGTCTTTTTTACAGCGCACCGATCCGGAAGTATTCGCGGCGATCGAAAAAGAGACCGCGCGGCTCGAAGAGAATCTCGAATTGATCGCCTCGGAAAACGCCGTCAGCGAGGCGGTCTTAGAAGCCCAGGGGTCGGTGATGACCAACAAGTACGCCGAGGGCTATCCCGGGCGCCGCTATTACGGCGGCTGCGAGTTTGTCGACATCGTCGAGGATCTCGCGATCGCGCGGGCGAAGGAGCTGTTCGGCGCCGACCACGTGAATGTGCAGCCGCACTCCGGCTCGCAGGCGAACATGGCGGTTTATTTCTCCCAGCTCCAGCCGGGCGACACGATCCTCAGCATGGACCTGACCCACGGCGGACATCTGACGCACGGCAGCCCCGTGAATTTTTCCGGCAAATTCTTCAAGGTCGTGCCCTACGGCGTGCGCCGCTCCGACGAGCGCATCGATTACGATGCGATGCGCGAGCTCGCGCGCCAGCACCGGCCGAAGATGATCGTCGTCGGCTACAGCGCCTATCCGCGTGAGATCGACTTCCGGCCTTTCCGCGAGGCGGCCGACGAAGTCGGCGCGGTCATCATGGTCGATATCGCGCACTTCGCCGGGCTCGTGGCGGCGGGCGTTCATCCCTCGCCGCTGCCGCACGCCGAATTCGTCACGACGACGACGCACAAGACGCTCCGGGGGCCGCGCGGCGGCATGATCATGTGCCGCGAGGCGTTCGCCAAGACGCTCAATTCGTCGGTTTTCCCGGGCAACCAGGGCGGGCCGCTGATGCACGTGATCGCGGCCAAGGCCGTCGCGCTCAAAGAGGCGCTCACGCCGGAATTCAAGGAATATCAGCGGCAGATCGTGAAGAACGCCAGGGCGCTCGCCGCGGCGCTCATGAAAAAAGGCTTCAGGCTCATATCGGGCGGCACCGACAATCACCTGATGCTCGTCGACCTCCGTCAATCCGAGCTCACAGGAAAGGTGGCCCAGGAGACGCTCGACAAGGCGCGCATCACCGTCAACCGCAACACGGTGCCCTTCGAGACCCGCTCGCCGTTCGTTACGAGCGGCGTCCGCGTAGGCACGCCGGCCGTGACGACGCGTGGGATGAAGGAAAAAGAGATGGAGGCGATCGCCGAATTCATCGCCCGGGCGCTCAATAACGTCGCCGACGACGCCGTGCTCCGCTCCATCGGCGACGACGTCCGCGAGCTGTGCCGGAAGTTCCCGATTTATCCGAACCGGATCAAGCAGCGATGAAGCTGTCAGCGGTCAGCTTTCAGCTCCGAAAAGCTGATCGCTGAGAGCTGATTGCTGAAAGCTAAAAATGAAATGTCCTTTTTGCCACGAGACGGAAAACCGCGTCATCGACTCCCGCCTGAGTAAGGACGCCAACATGATCCGGCGGCGTCGCGAGTGCGAGAAGTGCGGCCGCCGCTTTACCACCTACGAACGCGTCGAGGAGACCATGCCGCTGGTCGTCAAAAAGGACGGGCGCCGCGAGGCCTACGACCGTGTGAAAGTCGTGAACGGCTTGAAGCGCGCGTGCGAGAAGCGTCCCGTCAGCATCAATACCATCGAGTCGGTCGCCGACCGCATCGAGCGCGGGCTCCAGGAGCGCGGCGAAAAAGAGGTCCCGAGCTCGGTTATCGGCGAAGCGACGATGAAGGAGCTGCACGATATCGACGAGGTCGCTTACGTCCGCTTCGCGTCGGTGTACCGCTCGTTCAAGGACATCAACGAGTTCATGTTCGAGCTGGAAGAGCTCCTGAAAGAGCGCAAGGGCCAGCCTAACAGGACGCCGCCCAAGCCGAAGAAGCAGGAGTCGCAATCGTCTTGAGCGATGAAGCCGACAATCGATATATGCGCATGGCCCTTCGACTGGCCGAAAAAGCGGCGGGCCGGACTAGCCCCAATCCCTTGGTCGGCGCGGTCCTGGTCCGCGGCGGCAAAGTCGTCGCGACCGGTTATCACCGCAAGGCCGGCGGCGATCACGCCGAGATCCACGCGCTCCTCCGCGCCGGCCTAAAAGCGCGCGGTGCGACGCTCTACCTCAATCTCGAGCCCTGCAGCCACTACGGCCGGACGCCGCCATGCGTCGAGGCGCTGATCGCCGCCGGCGTCAAGCGCGTCGTCGCCGGCATGGCCGATCCCAATCCGCTGGTCTCCGGCCGCGGCTTCCGCCGTCTGAGGCAGGCGGGGATTCAAGTCCGCTCGGGGGTTCTCGAACCGCAATGCCGCGCCTTGAACGAAGCCTTTATCAAGTACATCACGCGCAGACTTCCGTTCGTCATTTTAAAAATCGCCGCAACGCTCGACGGCAAGATCGCCACGGCGACGGGAAACTCCCGCTGGGTTACCGGGCGCGAGGCGCGCCGGTTCGTTCACGCGCTGCGCAACCGCGTCGACGCGGTGATGGTCGGGGTCGGCACCGTGATCGCCGACGACCCGCAGCTTACCTGCCGCATACCCGGTGGCCGCAACCCCGTGAGGATCATTCTCGACCGGCGGCTCCGCATCCCGCTCAAAGCGCGCGTGCTGCACGAGCCGGGCAAGACGATCGTCGTTGTCGGCGCCCGCGCGTCGGATAAAAAAATCAAAGTCGTCGAGAAGCTTGGCGCCGAAGTCTGGCGGCTCCCGGAGCGGCGGAGCCGAATATCGTTGGCCGCGGCGCTCAAAATAGCCGCCGAGCAAGAATTGGTCAGCGTGATGATCGAAGGCGGCTCCCTGACCGCCGGCCGCGCCCTCTCCGAGAAGGTTGTCGATAAGATCGCGTTCTTCTATGCTCCCAAGATCGTCGGCGGCGACGGACTTGCGGCGGTCGCGGCTCTTGGGGTCGATGACATGAGGCGGAGCCTGCCGGTCGAAAATATGGAAGTCGAACGGATCGGCCAGGATATTCTGGTGACGGGATACTTAAATAAGTAAAAAGGGAATCCGAACTTTTACCTTTTTCCTTTTGCCTTGGGCTTAGAATGTTTACCGGCATTATCGAAGACGTGGGAGAGGTGGTTCGCTGGGAGAAGCGCGGGGAGGCCGGCGTGCTCGTCGTTGCGACCAAGTTGGCGGTAAGCGAGATGGAGCTCGGCGCCAGCATCGCCGTCAACGGCGCCTGTCTGACCGTGACCGACAAGACCGGCAGCAGGTTCAAGGTCGACGTCTCGCCGGAGACTTTGAAGCGTACGACGTTCGGCGCGCTCAAAAAGGGACATCTGGTGAATCTCGAACGGCCGCTTAAGTTGAGCGACCGGCTCGGCGGCCATCTCGTCACCGGCCACATCGACGGCGTCGCTGTGGCGGAGAAGATACAAAAAAAGGGCGAGTTCACCTTTTATACGTTTCGCGTAGCTGCGTCGCTCCGCCGCCAGTTCGTCCCCAAGGGTTCGGTCGCCGTCGACGGCATCAGTCTCACGGTCAACGAATGCGTTGACCGGCGCTTTTCCATCGCCGCCATCCCGTTTACGCTAAAACACACTAATTTGCGCGACCTTAGGGTTGGTGCTAAAGTCAACATCGAGACCGATCTGATCGGAAAATACGTTCAACAGCTGCTGCGGCGTGATTAAATTCCCGCGCGCCATTATCGGTCGAATTTCACGATATTCGATGCCCGCTTCCCCGATTGAAGAAATTCTTGAGGAAATCCGCTCCGGCAACGTTTTCATCCTCGTCGATGATGAAAGCGCCGACGGCGAGGGGTTTCTCTGCGCGGCGGCCGAGAAGATCACTCCCGAAGCCGTGAACTTCATGATGCTTCACGGCCGCGGCCTGATCTGCGTCGGCCTCACCGAAGAGCGCATGAAGCAGCTCGGTGTCCCGTTGATGGTGCAGGAGTCGAGCTCCAAGGTCGTGGGCTCTCTCGGGGCATCGATCGCGCTGCGCGCGGACGCCGCGGCCGCGGCGTCGGCTGCGAGCCGGGCGCGAACGCTGCGCGCGGCGGTTGCCAAAGAGACGCGGCGCAGCGACCTCATCGTGCCCGGCTATGTCTTTCCCGTGCAGGCGCGGAACGGCGGCGTGCTGGTCCGCTCCGCCCGCATCGAGGCTGCGGTCGACCTTGCGCGGCTCGCGGGCTTCGCGCCCGGCGGCGTGATCTGCCAGATCCTCGAAGATGACGGCTCCGTGGCGCTCATGCCGTATCTCGAGCGCTTCGCCGCCCGCTATAAGCTCCGGCTTGCGTCGATCGCCGACCTGATCGCGTACCGTCTCCGCAGCGAATGCCTGGTCAAGCGCGTGGCGGAGGTCGATTTTCCCACGATCCATGGCGGCGCTTACAAGGCGATCGTCTACAGCAACACCACCGACGCCTACGAGCATATCGCTCTGGTTAAAAATACGATTCACAAAGACGACGCAGTGCTCGTGCGCATGCATTCGGAGTGTCTGACGGGCGACGTTTTCGGCTCGACGCGCTGCGACTGCGGCGATCAGATCCGCCATTCGCTGCGAATGATCGACCAACAGGGCAAAGGCGTGCTCGTTTATATGCATCAAGAAGGACGGGGCATCGGTCTCACCAACAAGATCAAAGCCTATGCGCTGCAGGATCAGGGTCTCGACACCGTGGAGGCGAACCTCGAGCTCGGTTTCAAAGAGGATCTCAGGGACTACGGCATCGGGGCGCAGATCCTGCGCGACTTGGGCGTGCAAAAAATTCGCCTGCTGACCAATAACCCCCGTAAGATCATCGGTCTCGAGGGCTACGGCCTTTCGGTCGTCGAACGGGTCCCGATCGAAATCGCGCCCCAGGCGACCAATATCGAGTATCTCCGCACCAAGAAGCAGAAGCTCGGCCACCTGTTTTCCAAGCTCGAGACGAAACTGGGGAAGTAGGCCGGCTCATCGCCATGGCGAACTCCATCCAAGGCGGTCTCGATGCTCGCGGCATGAAGTTCGGCATTGTCGTCAGCCGCTTCAACGACTTCGTTACGCACAGGCTGCTCGAAGGCGCGCTCGAAGCCTTGAAGAACCACGGCGCCGACGAGAGCGACATCGACGTGGTACACGTGCCGGGCGCTTTCGAGATTGCGCTCGCCGCCAAGCGGCTTGCCGCCGCCGGCAAGCACGACGCGCTGATTTGCCTCGGCGCGATCATCCGCGGCGATACGCCGCACTTCGACTACATCGCCGACGCCGTCACCCGCGGCCTCGGTGCGCTGGTGCTCGAACACGGTCTGCCGATCGCGTTCGGCGTGCTGACGACCAACAACGTCGAGCAGGCGATGGAGCGCGCCGGCGCCAAGACTACGAACAAGGGGTATGAGGCGGCTCTGACGGCGATCGAGATGGTCGATTTGATGAAAAAGCTGTAGACGCCGCTTAACGACCGCCGAACGGCTATTTATGGGACCGCGACGACACGGACGCGAGCTTGCCGTCCAGGCGCTCTACCAAATGGAAGTCACCGAGGACACCTCGGCGCGGTCGCTGGCGCTGTTTTTGAGCCATTTCGAGGGCGGCGCCGAGGCGAAGGAATTCGCGCGGCGTCTCATCGCCGGCGTGCTGGAGCACCGGGAAGAGATCGACCGCAGGGTCGAGCAGACAGCGGAGCATTGGAAGCTCGACCGCATCGCCAAAGTCGATCTCGTCATCCTGCGGCTCGCGACTTACGAGCTGCTCTTCTGTCCGGATATTCCGCTGAACGTGAGTCTCGACGAGGCGATCGAGATCGCCAAGCGCTTCGGCTCCGCCGACTCCTCCACATTCATCAACGGGATATTGGACAAGATCGCGACGGCGGGCTGCGCGAAAAGCGGTTAGACCCGCATCGATTTATGGAAGAAAAGTATTATCCGCAAACGGTCGAAGAAAAGTGGCAGCGCATCTGGGCGGAGCGTCAAAGCTTCCGCGCCGTTTCCGACGCTGCGCGCGAAAAATACTACGTCCTCGAGATGTTTCCCTATCCCTCGGGCCGCATTCACATGGGCCACGTGCGCAACTATTCGATCGGCGACGTGGTCGCGCGCTACAAGCGCATGCGGGGTTTCAATGTGATCCACCCGATGGGCTGGGACGCCTTCGGGCTCCCGGCCGAGAACGCGGCGATCGAGAGGAGCATCCATCCCGAGGCGTGGACCCGCGACAACATCCTTTACATGAAGACCCAGCTCAAGCGCATGGGTCTCTCCTACGACTGGGAGCGCGAAATCGCGACCTGCGAGCCGGATTACTACCGCTGGAACCAGTGGATCTTCTTAAAATTCTACGAGCGCGGCCTTGCGTATAAAAAAAGCTCTTTCGTCAACTGGTGCCCCTCGTGCCTCACCGTGCTCGCCAACGAGCAGGTGATCGAAGGCGCCTGCTGGCGCTGCGATACGCCGGTCGTGCAAAAAGAGCTGGAGCAGTGGTTCTTTCGCATCACGGATTATGCCGAGGAGCTGCTGCGCGACCTCGACCGCCTTTCCGGATGGCCCGACAAGGTCGTGACGATGCAGCGGAACTGGATCGGGCGCAGCGAGGGAGCGGAATTCGATCTGCCGGTGGTCGGCCGCGACGATCTCAAGGTCCGCATCTTTACGACGCGGCCGGACACCGCATTCGGCATGACCTATGCCGTGCTCGCGCCCGAGCACCCGCTAGTCGACCAACTGATCGCCGATCAAGGCGAGCGCGCCCAGGTCGAAGCGTTTCGCGCGGAGGTCTCGAAGCAAACCGATCAGGAGCGCACGGCCGAAGATCGGCCCAAGCGCGGTCTCAGACTCTCTGCGCGCGTAACGAATCCATTCAACGCCGCCGCGATACCGCTGTTTATCGCCGACTACGTGCTCCTAAGCTACGGCACGGGCGCGATCATGGCCGTCCCCGGCGAAGATCAGCGCGACTGGGATTTCGCCAAGCGCTACGGACTGGATATCGTCGAGACCGTTCAACGCCCGGCCGACTGGACGGGCGAGGCTTATACAGGCGAAGGCGTCAAGATCAATTCCGACTTTCTCAACGGCCTCGCGGTCGAGGAGGCCAAGCGCCGCGCCATCGATTGGCTCGTCGAGCGCGGCCTCGGAGAGGCGAAAATCAACTACCGTCTCCGCGACTGGGGCGTGTCGCGCCAGCGCTACTGGGGCACGCCGATCCCGATCCTCTACTGTGAAAAGTGCGGCATCGTCCCGGTGCCGGAAAAAGAGCTTCCCGTCATGCTGCCGCGCGACGTGCCGTTTACCGGGAAAGGCGGCTCGCCGCTCGCGGAGAGCAAGGCTTTCCTGGAGACGACTTGTCCGCGCTGCGGCGGTCCGGCGCGGCGCGAGACCGATACGATGGATACGTTTGTCGACTCATCCTGGTACTTTCTTCGTTACACATCGCCGAAGTTCGACTCCAAGCCGTTCGATCCACAAGAGGCGCGTTATTGGATGCCGGTCGATCAATATATCGGCGGCGTCGAGCACGCCGTTCTGCATCTTCTCTATGCGCGCTTTTTCACCAAGGCGCTTCGCGACCTGGGGCTGACCCATGTCGATGAGCCGTTTACCAATCTGCTGACGCAGGGAATGGTCAGCAAGGAGACTTACCGGTGCGAGGAGCACGACTGGCTTTTTCCCAACGAGCTCAGCGGCTCAGACGCGGCGGGCTGGCGCTGCCCGAAATGCGGCCGTCCCGTGATCAAAGGCCGGGTCGAGAAGATGTCGAAATCGAAGAAAAACATCGTCGACCCCGAAGAGCTTATCGCGCAATACGGCGCCGACACGGCGCGGCTCTTCACGCTGTTCGCGGCGCCGCCGGAGAAAGATCTCGAGTGGAACGCGCAAGGCGTCGAAGGCTCCTTCCGTTTTCTCACGCGCCTGTGGCGCTGCGTCGTTCAAAATCGCGAGCTGCTCGCCGGCGCGGGCTCGCCGCCCAATGAGGTATCGCCGGAGGCGAGAGAGCTCAAGCGCCTCGTACACCGGACGATCAAGAAAGTGACCGAAGATATCGAGAGCCGATTTCATTTCAATACGGCGATCGCCGCGGTCATGGAGCTCTTGAACGCCGTGATGGCCGAGGCGCAGAAAGAGGCGCTCGACGGACGCGTGCCGGTCGTGAAAGAGGCGCTCGTAACGATCGTCACGCTGCTCTATCCCTTCGTGCCCCATGTCGCGAGCGAGCTGTGGGAGGCGCTCGGCCAAAAAACGCCTCTAGACGAGGTTCGCTGGCCGGCGTATTCGAGCGAAGCTCTGGAGCAAGAAAAACTCTTGATCGTCGTCCAGGTCGATGGCAAAGTGCGGGGCAAGCTCACCGTCCCGGCGGATGCGAGCGGCGCGGCGCTCGAGGCGCTGGCGCTCGAGGATCCCAAGGTGAAAGCGTACGTGGCCGGGAGGCGGATCGAGAAAATCATTCAAGTGCCGCGGCGGCTTGTGAATATTGTGCTGGAAAAATGAAGCGATTCGGAGTACATCTCGCGGTGGTCGGGGTAGCGGTGCAGTTCGGAATGCGTCATTCCAAACGATTTGTTTGCGCGCTCGTTTTGCTCGCGGCGTTCGCCGGCTGCGGCTATCAATTCATCGGCAAAGGCGGCGCTTTCCCGCGCGAGGTGCGGACGGTTTTCGTCGATCCGCTCGTCAACCGGACCAAGGAAGTCGGTATCGACCGCGAAATGACGACCGCGCTCAAGAGCGAGCTGAGTCGCATGGGCCAGCTCAGGGTCGTCGACCGGCTGGAAGAAGCCGACGCGGTCTTGAGCGGCGTGATTCGCACGTTCGACAGCCGGGTCGTGGGCGTCAACCGCCACGACGAGGCGCTGCAGTACGAGCTCCTGCTCGTCGTCGACATGAATCTGCGCCGCCGCACGCCCGACGAGATCTTGTGGCGCACGCAGGGCGCGCGCTTTAGCGATCTCTATGCCGGGTCGCGCGCGTCGGTGGTGACGACCTCTCCGGAGTCGCGCGCGCTGGGATACAAGGATTCCGATTTGCGCCGTTTCACCGACGTGCAGCTGACCGAGACGACCAAAGATCAAGCGCGCAGCCGCTTGCTCGAAGCGGCGGCGCACGATCTGCACACGCGGCTGTTAGAGTTGTTTTGAGCTTTGCTTCGGACTGGTCGCCCCGGAACGCGAAACGGGCCTAAGCGGGTCGGGTCGCGGATCGGGACAGACGCGAGAGCCAGCGCGAGGCGGTATTTTTCTTGACGATGCCCTTGTTTACGGCCTTCCCAAGGGCGCTGCTGACTTCCCGAAGACCGCTCGAAATCTGTTCGGCGTCTTTTTTCTCGATCGCCTGCCGTGCTTTTTTAATCAGGGTCCTCAGTCTGGAGCGCACTTCCTTATTGATGGCGCGCTTTTTCAAGCTTTGTCGGTGGCGTTTGATCGCCGATGGATGGATGGCCAAAAGAAAACCTCCGTCGAAATTGTTTCATTGCGTTTATCATGCGTCGCGCGGAGAGTCAATGCGCCTGGGCGCGCCGTTGAGCGCCGCAAACTCGGCAACCGCATAGTTTTTCAAATGGTTTTCGTGACCCCTGCAGGTTTGGGAGAGCAGGCCCGCCTGATCTTTCATACGACATAGGGCACGCTTTTTTTAAATTCATGTTAAGTGACTGGAAAATCGCTGTTTTTTATGCAAACATTTTATGCATTTCGTTGCGGTTCGCTATTTTCAGCCTTGCGTAACGCACGGGGGATAGCTTATCAACAGCTTATGAACAGGTTTTGTGAGTTTCCAACTTGATAAGTCGATTATGGACCTCGTTGCGTGTGTCTGTGAATCGTCAGAAAAGATTTATGTTTTTCCGTGGTTCTGGTAAAATCGCCGAGCTTGGAATGATGAGGAAAATGTTTTTATGCTGCGATTTCTTCTCTACACGATCGGCCTGACGATTATTCTCGGTGCGCTCGCCGTCGGCGGCGTCGTTTATTACTACGGCCACGATCTTCCGGACCGTTTGGATTTGAAGTCGAGCTATCAGCCCGCGGTCGTCAGCACCGTTTACGACATCGAGCAAAAGCCGATCGGCGAATTTTATCTCCAGCGGCGGTTCGTCGTGCCGCTCGAGCGCATTCCGCCGCACGTTGTTCGGGCGCTGCTCGCGGCCGAGGATTCCCGCTTTTATGCCCATCGCGGCATCGACCTGGTGGCGATCATGCGCGCGTCTTTCGCCAACATCCGCAAGCGCGGCGTGCACGAGGGCGCGAGCACGCTCACACAGCAGCTCGTGCGCGGATTTTTTCTCACGCCCGAGCGGACGTTCTCGCGCAAGATTCGCGAGGCGATTCTGGCTTATCGAGTCGAGAAGAATCACACCAAGGACGAAATCCTCTATCTGTATTTCAATCAGACCTACTTCGGCCACGGCAATTACGGCATCGAAGCGGCGAGCCGGGACTATTTCGGGAAAAGCGTCTCGGAGATCAATATCGCCGAGGCGGCGCTTCTGGCCGGACTGCCGCGGTCGCCGAGCCGCAATTCGCCCTACCGCGATTTCTTCGCCGCGCGGGAAAGACAGCGGTATGTTCTCGGCCGCATGTTGAGCGAAGGATTCATCACCCGGGCGGTTTACGAAGAGTCGCTGCAGACGCCGCTGCGCTTGAACCCCGCGCCCGCTCTCAATTCGCAGATCGCCCCGCACTTCGTCGAGCACGTGCGCCGGGTGATCGGCGACCAGTACGGCTTCGATCCGCTGCTGCAGGGCGGTCTTAAGATTTACACGACGCTGGACTCCGGGCTCCAGGCCGCGGCGCAGCGCGCCGTGCGCCAGGGTGTCGAGGAGATCCGGCTGCGCCTCAAGAAGAAGGCGCGTGCGGGGCGTCCGGAGCGTGAGGGCGAGGTCGAAGGCGCGCTGCTCGCCCTCGAACCCGCGACGGGCATGGTGCGCGCGCTCGTCGGCGGCTACGATTTTTCCACCAGTCAATACAATCGCGCGCTGCAGGCGAAGCGCCAGCCGGGCAGCTCCTTCAAGCCAATTATCTATTCCGCCGCGCTCGAATCCGGCTTCTCGGAGCTGTCGGTCGTGCAGGACGGCCCGCTCAGCTTCCGCTTGGCGGCGGGAAAGCTCTGGCAGCCGCAGAACTACGACAACAAATTCCACGGCCCGGTGATCCTGCGGAGCGCGCTCGCCCATTCGCTCAACAGCGTCGCCGTGCGTCTGGTGCAGCGCGTCGGCGTGGAGCGGACAATTCAGCAGGCGCGAAAACTCGGTATTGAATCGCCGCTGGAGAAAAACTTATCGCTCGCGCTCGGCACGCCGTCGGTGACGCTGCTCGAGATGGTGCGGGCCTTCGGGGTCTTCGCCGCCGGCGGCAATCTGGCCGATCCGCTGTTTATCTTGAAAGTCACCGATCGCAACGGAAATGTCCTGGAAGAGAGCGAGCCGACCGTCAAGGCGGCGCTTGCGCCAGAGGTCGCCTATATCATGACCGATATGCTGAAGAACGTGGTCCAGAGCGGCACGGCGCGCGCGGCGGCGAAACTCGGCAAAAACATAGCAGGGAAAACCGGAACGACCAGCGATTATCGCGACGGCTGGTTCATCGGCTATAATCCGGGTCTCGCCGCCGGCGTCTGGGTGGGCTATGACGATCACCGGTCGATCGGCGACAAAGAAACCGGCGCCAGCACGGCGCTCCCGATATGGCTCTCCTTCATGACGGAGGCGAGCAAAGGGAAACAAGAGGAGGATTTCGCGGTTCCCGAAGGCATCAACTGGATGGAGGTCAATCTCCACGAACGCTATCCGATGCCGGTATTCGAAAGCTCTCCTGTCGCGAGAATTCCTTACGTTCCCGGGGCGCGTTCTCATTCGGCCTTGCCGGCGAAGGACGCGGGTGAAAAGTCCTTGGATGCTCCGAAGGTCGAACCGAAGGATCTCACGGGCATTTCGGCGGACGGGCAGGCGAGCCGAGTATTCCCGTAGCTGAACAAACCCCCTTGAAAGTGTTGTGAACTTGTGTAATAGAACTTCGTAGCAAGCAGGCTCTTGAGTTGTGGAAAGGAGGTGAACAAGGATGGGAAAACGAGTTGCTTCATGGTCATTGGTGACCCTGTTTATTTTCACTCTAGCTTTCGCCGGATGCGGAAAGAAGGAAGAACCACCTCCGCCTCCACCGGCTCCAGCGCCAGCGGCGCCGCCGGCACCTGAGGCGTCAGCGCCCGGAGGCGCAATGGCTCCGGCCCCTGGCGGGACGGACACGGCGACGACGGCAGCACCGGCACCAGCGGCTCCTGAAAAGCCGGCAGAAAAGAAATCCAAATAAGGCTTTAATTCGCCTTTATTGGTTTCGCAATCGAAAAGGGGAAGGAATTAAATCCTTCCCCTTTTTTTGCAACAGGCCGTTCTTAAAAGGCCCCACTTCATCCGCGAACGGCGGCGTTGGCGCTTCGCTTTTGTCGCGCTCTATCTTGAGCGACCTAGGAGAATCCAACACGTCGCCGCCGTGGTGTAACCCGTCGGACCTTTTGAACGGCCTCAGTCTATAAGATAAAAGAGCGCTCGTGGCGGCGAATCAGTACATGACCTTCACGGAGCACCTCGAAGAGCTCCGCTGGAGGCTCATTAAATCGATCGCCGCCATCGCGCTCGGCTTTGCCATATGCTATTTCGCGTCGGACAGAATCTTCGCCTTTATGATCGCGCCGCTCAGGCAGAACCTACAGCCTGGTCAAAACCTGATCGGCACCGGCGTGGCCGAGGCGTTTTTCATCGAAATGAAGGTTGGGCTCGTCGGCGGACTCTTCGTCGCCTCGCCGGTGATTTTTTATCAGATCTGGCGTTTTCTCGCTCCGGGCCTGCTCGGCGAGGAAAAAAAGCTCGTCGTGCCGTTTGTCTTTTGCGCGACGTTCTTTTTTCTGGCCGGCTCCGCGTTTTGCTATTACGTCGTGCTGCCGGTCGCTTTCGGCTACTTCGTCGAGCAGTACCAATCGATCGGGGTCTCGCCGGAGATCCGCATCGGCGAGTATTTCAGTTTTTTTTTCCGCATGATCCTCGCCTTCGGCGTCACCTTCGAGCTGCCGGTTTTCACCTTTTTCCTCGTGCGCCTGGGGATTCTCAACTACCGGCTCATGTGGAGATCCTTTCGCTACGCGATCGTGCTGATCTTCATCGCGGCGGCGATCCTGACGCCGACGCCCGACGTCATCAACCAAACGCTGCTGGCCGCGCCGATGTTGTTGCTCTATCTGCTGAGCATCGGGGTCGCCTACCTCTGGCGCAAGGATCGCGATAAGCCGGCGGACCTTGAAAGAACCTGAAGAAAGGAACATCGATGATCCTATTCGTAATCGTTATCAGCTTCGCCTCGCTGCTGTTCGCGGGCTATCTCGCGCGCTTCGTGCTGAAGTGCGACACCGGGACGCCGGCGATGCGGGAGATCTCCAACGCGATCAAGGAAGGCGCCGAGGCCTTTCTCGCGCGGCAGAACAAGACGATCGTGCTGCTCGCCGTCGTCCTGGCGGCGCTTATCTTCATCCTCTACGGTTTCGTGCGCACGCCCAATCCCGCCGATCCGGTGCCGCCGGTGGAGCTCGCGTTCTGGACCACGCTCTCCTTCATTCTGGGCGCCCTCTGCTCGGTCGTCGCGGGCTACATCGGCATGTGGGTATCCATCCGCGCCAACATCCGCACCGCCTCGGCGGTCAGGACGAGCCTCAACAACGGCCTTCGCATCGCGCTCCGCGGCGGCGCGGTCTCCGGTCTTTTCGTCGTCGCGATGAGCCTCTTGGGCGTCGGCGGCCTCTACGCCCTGCTTCAGGCGATGGGGCATGACCCGCAAAAAATCCCGTTCACGATCGTCGGCTACGGCTTCGGCGCTTCGTTTGTCGCGCTCTTCGCGCAGCTCGGCGGCGGCATTTACACCAAGGCCGCCGACGTCGGCGCCGACCTCGTCGGCAAGGTCGAGGCCGGCATACCGGAAGACGATCCGCGCAACCCCGCGGTCATCGCCGATCTCGTCGGCGACAACGTCGGCGACTGCGCGGGCCGCGGCGCCGACCTCTTCGAGTCCACCGCGGCGGAGAACATCGGCGCGATGATTCTCGGCGTCGGTCTTTATCCCTACTTCGGACTCAGGGGGATCCTTTTTCCGCTGATCGCGCGCGCGTTCGGGCTCATCGCTTCGATCGTCGGCATCGTCATCGTAAAAAGCGGCGAGGAGGAAGATCCGATGCACGCGTTGAACCGCGGCTACTATGTCACGAGCGCGCTCGCCATCGTCGGCTTCTTCGTCGCGACGTATTGGCTTCTGCAGGTCGACACAGCGGCGCACCCCGAAGCGGCCTCCGCCTGGTTGTACTTTTTCTTTTGCGGCGTCATCGGCATTCTGATGGCCCAGGCCTTCGTCTACATCACGCAATACTACACCGAATACAAATACCGGCCGGTGAAATCGATCGCCGAGGCGTCGCAGACCGGCCCGGCGACCAACATCATCACCGGCATCGCAGTCGGCCTCGAGTGCACCGCGATACCGGTCCTGGTCATCTCGACCGCGATCATCGCCTCGTATTATCTCGGCAGCGCGAGCGGCGTCGCGCACGCGGGACTCTTCGGCACCGCGGTCGCGACCATGGGAATGCTCGGCACCGCGGCCTACATCCTCGCGATGGACACCTTCGGGCCGATCACCGACAACGCCGGCGGCATCGCCGAGATGAGCCAGCAGCCTGAAGAGGTGAGAAGAAAGACCGACCGCCTCGACGCTGTCGGCAACACGACCAAGGCGCTCACCAAAGGCTACGCGATCGGTTCCGCCGCGCTCGCGGCGTTTCTCCTCTTCTCCGCCTATTTGGACGAAGTCGAGCACTACGGCGCGAAGTTGACCGGCGTCAACATCGCCAAGCCGGAAGTCTTCGTCGGCGGGCTCCTGGGGGCGATGCTCGTGTTTCTATTCTCCGCGCTCGCGATCCGCGCCGTCGGCAAGGCGGCCTACTACGTCATCAACGAGGTGCGGCGCCAGTTCAAAGAGAATCCGGGCATTCTCAAAGGCACCTCCAAGCCCGACTACGGCCGCTGCGTCGACATCGTCACCGTCGGCGCGCTGAAAGAGATGGTCGTGCCGGGCCTTTTAGCCGTCGGCATGCCGATCGCCGTAGGCGTCATCTTTCGTTATCTGTTCAACATCGGGGCGGAGACCGTCGCGGCGTTTTTGATGGTGGGAACGATCGCCGGCATTTTAATGGCGACGTTTTTAAACAACGGTGGCGGCGCGTGGGACAACGCCAAGAAATACATCGAGATGGGACATTACGGCGGCAAAGGATCGGAGACGCACAAAGCCGCCGTTGTCGGCGACACCGTCGGCGATCCATTCAAAGATACCGCCGGCCCGAGCCTCCACGTGCTGATCAAATTGCTCAGCACGATCACGCTCGTGCTGGCGCCGCTGTTTGTCTAACGAATGGGCTGCGAACGCAGCCGCTAGATGTCTGAACTGAGGCTCGCCGCCATCAGGTTAGGCGCAGGACGGGCGGTTTTTCGGAACCTAAGCCGTATATGCGGATGGAGTCTTCCTCTATTCGATGACCGTTCGTGATCAGGGTGATGACGCTGCGAATGTTTCGGCTGACGTTTTCGATCGCGTTCACCGGAAAGCCGTCCGTTAGGCTCCGGCCGATGAACTTGTCCTCTCCCTGCGTCACGATCTGCAGCGATTCCGGCGCGGAGCCTTTAAAGTAGCGCTCGTTGCCCGGCGCGCTGCTGTCCAACTCTCTCTGAAGCTTCGGCGAGATCTTTATACCGATGAACAGTTCTTTTTCCATTTTGCCTCTCTTTGTCCTTCTGAGTACCACACCCGCAGGCAAACAACCATAGCGGCGCCGACGCGAGAACTGCTCCTGTTTCATCGTGAACGGCGGCTTGACGGAGTATCGCGGCTAACTTATTCTTTTTCTTCTCCGCCCGGATGGTGGAATTGGTAGACACACGGGACTTAAAATCCCGAGGCCCCGGAAGGGGCCGTGCCGGTTCGAGTCCGGCTCCGGGCACCAAAATTCCTCGTGCCCGGGCCGGCTCTGCTCACGGCGTTTTCGATATCAGGTTGGAGATCTCCCCGGTGTCGAGGCTGATCGTTCGCACCAGGCCGATCCCCGGACAGTAGAACTTGTGGTCTGCGGCCCCGGGCTCCAGCGGCGTTGTCTCCAGGATCTTGAGGCAATTGGTCATCGTGCCGAAGCCGGGGAGGGTGATCGTCTCGGTGATGCTCAGCACCTCGGCAATGTCCTCGGCCACGCCGGGCAGGAACTCCTGGCGGTAGACGTCGCCGACGGCCGGATGGGCCTTCATGGCGATGCCGGGCTTGGCTCCGTCGACGCCGCCGGTCCAGGAGCCCTCGAGGCTGACGACGAGGCCGCCGGCGATCTCCTTCGAGTTTTCGCCGAAGTACCAGACGGTGCCGTCCGTATTCTGACAGAACCAATCGAGCGTGTCTTCGGTCAGATCGCCGTTCACCTTCACCGTATCATGGACTTCGCGGCAGTTGGCGCCGAGGATGTTTCTCGTGTTGTTGGTCACGACGACTTCGTTGTGCTCGCCCTGGTTGCTCTCGTAGACGAAGGTCGTGCCCGGCACCATCGGGAGGTACTGGTTGGTGATCGTGGGGGAGAACTGGGTGGAATCGATCACCGGGTCGTAAGGCGCGCCGCCGAGCTGTTTGCAGACCGCGTCGCGCGCGTCGTTCTGCTCGTCGCAGCTCGACAGAGCGTCTTTCTGATCCGCCTGAGCCTGTTGCTGGCAGGCCTTCCGCGCCGCGGCGGCGGACAAGTTGTCGCACTTCGCGATCGCGATCCAATAGTCGCTCTGCGCGTCCGCCTGGCAGGAGCGCTCGCTCGCCTGTGATGCCATCAAACAGAAATTCGTCGCCGAGGCTGCTGCAATGTCTAGCGGATGAAAAAGTAAAAGCGTCCCGATGAGAGATAATGCCGCCGACAGCGAAGGAACAATCGTCCGGAAATATAGGTTCATGGATCGCTCCTCTCGTGAATTATTTTTGAACGATATACAAAGGCAAAGCGCGTGCCACGTATGGGAGTCGACATAGATCGATCAGCAACCGATTTCGGGCCCTTTTTGAAACAAAAGAGATGGCGGCGAAGGGATTGCCCAACAGGTCCATGACGGGAATACGCTCTAACTAGATGCGAAACCGTCTCTATTTTGAACTGAGGGATATTTCCTGCACAGGTGTTAAAATCCTCGGGCGGCGGGATGAACATTCGTCGTGAGACCGTGCTTTTCGAGTGTCTAGATCTCCATGCCGATTCCCGCGGCGCGCGCCTTGTCGTGCGCCAGGCGGGCGAGCGCCATGAAGCCGACGCCTTGATCGCTGTTTTGTTTGAACAGGGTGATCTGCTTGTCGGTGATGCGGCCGGTCGCCTCGCCGGCCAGCAGCGCGCTCAAGTCGATGACATCTTCCCAGCGCAGCACGCCTTTCGCGATCGGCTCGACGAAGTCTCCCTGCTCGTCGTAGATCGCCTGCTGGCGCAGCGTCGCGACGATGACCTCGGCGCGGGACAAGACCGCGTCGTCGAGCTCGCGCCGCGGGCGGTCGAGGAGCCCCTCCTGGACGATTTCCTTGTTGCTGGCGACGATGGACGTCACGTGCTGCCCTGGCTCGAGCCACTCGCCGTAGAGCACCGGCACGTTGCTGCCGGTCGCACATACGATGAGATCGGCGCCGCGCGCGACGTCGCGCGGGTCGCCGGCGGAGATGAGCTCCGCATCGACATGCGGCTGCATGAGCGCGCAAAACGCGCTGCGGTTCTCGGCGCTCCGGCTGAAGACTTTCACTTGTCGGATCGGCCGCAACGCGCACATGACTTTTAAATGGCGCCGCGCCTGACGTCCCGTGCCGTAGAGGCCCATGACCCGGCAGTTCGCGCGCGCGAGCGGCTTCGTGCCCACCGCGCTCGTGATCGCTGTCTCGGTCGCGATATCGTTGTCGTCGAAGTCGTAGAGCGGGATGCAGCCGACGATCACCGCGAGCAGTGCCGCGCTCTCGCTGTCGTAGGCGAGGTAGACGCGCTTGCCGGCGGCGGCGTAGGTCTGGTCCGCTTTCGTAAAGCGGTGACGCTCGTAATGAATGAAGGTTCCGGCGACGCCGAGCTCGACCGAGCCGCCGGAGTGCACGTTGATGCGCCGGTCGCCGGCGGTCATGCGCTGCCGCGGCAGGCTGAAGCGCGGGTGGCGCGCCTGATCGCGAAAGCCGCTTTCCACCGCGGCGATCGCCTCTTCGATCGAGATGAGCCCCTTGAGCTCTTCCGCCCTGAGCAATAACGCCATATGAGTTCTCCCGTGGACGTTCACCATAGCGTCTTTCGCTCCCCGGCTTCAAATGACTGCGAGATCATCTCGGGTGGAAAAGCCGTTTTGATTGGGATAAGAATTTTGACGCGCAGCTCCGCATGGGAAGAGAATCACACACGACGAGTCTGGCGGCGCTCATCCTTGGAGTGGCGGTCTTCGCCTGCGCCGGGCGCGCCTCGCCGCAGGAGAAATTGCGCCTCGGCCTCAGCTCGGTGAGCGCGCTCCACAGCGCGGTGTGGGTGGCGGAAGAGAAAGGGCTCTTTCGCAAGCACGGCCTCGAACCCGAGATCATCGTCGTGGGCGGGGCCGGCCCGATGGGTGTCAGCGCGCTGCTTGCCGGCGACATCCAGTTCGTCACCTCCGCCGGCGACGCCGTGGTCAATGCCAACCTGCGGGGCGGCGACGCAGTGATGGTCGCCGGCGTCATCAATAGCGGGCTGCAGCGTCTCGTCGCGCGCCCGGAGATCAAAAATCCGGGCGACATCAAAGGCAAGAAAATCGGCGTCACGCGCATCGGCGCGGTCTCGCACGCCGCTCTGCAAATCGTGCTCCGCCGCTGGGGCTTCGCCGACGGCGACGTACAGGTCATCCAGGTCGGCTCGTCACCGAACATGCTCGCGAGCCTGGAGAAGGGCGGCATCGACGGAGCGGTGCTGACGCTGCCGTCGATCTTCGTCGCGGAGGACCGCGGCTACCGCGTGCTTGCGGACCTGGCCGATCTGGACATTTACTATCTGCACGCGATGATGGCGACGACGCGGGCCTACATCCGCGCCCAGCGGGACAAGGCGCGAAGATTTCTCATGGGGTATCTCGAAGGCATCGCCTATTTCAAGCAGCACAAGCAGGAGAGCATCGAGATCGTGAAAAAGAAGCTGCGCACAGGCCCGGCGCAGGAGGGCAACCTCGCACGCGCGTACGATCTTTTAGCGGCGAAATATTACGAGACCAAGCCTTATCCGTCGCTCAAGGGCGTCGAGAGCGTGCTCGGCTTCGCGGAGAAGGAAAATCCCAGGGCGAAAGGCGCGGACCCGAAGTCGTTCGTCGACGACAGCCTGCTCAAGGAAATCGACGCGAGCGGCTTCGTGAAAACGCTCTACGAGTCTAAATAAGATGATCAGCGGAGCGCTCGAAGGAACGACGGCGATCGACGTAAGCGGCCACGTCGCCGGCCCATATGCCGGCAGCCTGCTCGGCGATCTTGGCTGCGAGGTCATCAAAGTCGAGCTGCCGGACGGCGGCGACACGCACCGCGGCCGCAATCCCAAATACGAAGGCTACGGCCCGAGCTTCCGCGCGCTCAATCGCAACAAGAAGAGCCTGACGCTCAACCTGCGCGAAAAAAAAGGCCGGGAGATTCTGCTTGCGCTGCTGGCGAGCGCCGATATCCTGATCGAAAACTTTCGTCCCGCGACGCGCCGGCGTCTCGGCCTCGAATACGAAGGGCTTGCGCGGCTCAATCCTAAATTGATCCACTGCTCGATCTCCGGCTACGGCCAGAGCGGGCCATACCGCGACAAGCCCGGCTTCGACACGATCGGCCAGGCGCTCTCCGGCATGCTCGGCCTGGTGACGGAGCTGGACAACCCCAGGGTCGCCGGCTTTTCCATCGCCGATCATTCCGCGGGTATTTTCGCCGCGCACGGCATCATGGCCGCGCTGCTAGCGCGGCAAAAGACCGGCCGCGGGCAGTTCGTCGACATCTCGCTCCTGCAGGTGAGCCTCGCATTTATCGAATCCCACGTCGCCGACTATTTGAACGGGGGCGAGGCGGTTTCGCGCGACAATTTCCCGCGCGGGCGGATCTATTGCCTGGTGGCCGGCGACGGCAAGCCGCTCGTGATTCACCTTTCGGCCCATCAAGAACAATGGGAGGCGCTGCTCGATGCCGCGGAACGAAAGGATTTGCTGCAACAGCCGCGCTTCGCGACGCGCCGAGACCGGAGCGAGCACCACTGGGAGATCGTCAAGCTGTTGCAAGAGACGTTCGCCCGCAAACCGCGCGCGTATTGGCTCGAACGGCTCGATACGAGCGGCGTGCCCAACGCGCCGATCAACACGATCCAGGAAGTCTTCGACGACCCGCAGGTGAAGCACCTGGGGATTCCGAAAGAGATTCGACATGCTGAAGAAGGCGCGACGCGCCTGATCGGCAGCCCGATCGACTTATCCGACACGCCGCCGAAATTTTTTCGGGCGGCGCCGCGTCTGGGCGAAAACACCGCAGACATTCTCAAGCGCCTCGGATACGACGAGGGCGCGATCGCGGAGCTGCGCGCGGCTGGAGTCATATAGCCTCGTCTTCGACGCGAGGAAGAAAAGGAGCGCCCTATGGATTTCAATCTGCAACAGGATCCGCCGGAGCTGGCCGAGTTTCGCCGCGAGGTCGGCGCGTGGATGGAAGAGAACATACGCGGCGGCGAGCATCTCCGCTGGTCGGCGTCGTGGTCGACGCGCGAGAACGAGGGGGAATACCGCTTCCGCCGCGGCCTCGCGAACAAGCTCGGCCGCAAGGGCTGGCTCTTTCCGATGTTCCCGAAGGAATACGGCGGGGCGGGCCTCACGATGGACCATCAAGTCGTCCTGGAGACCGAGCTGATCAAATACGGCCTCAACCTCTCGCACGTTTTCTATACGCTGGCGCGGATCGTCGCGCCGGTCGTGCTCAAGTGGGGCACGGAGGAGCAGAAGCGCGAGTTTCTCCCGCCGCTGACGCGCGGCGAGATCTCCGTTTGGCAGGTGCTCACCGAGCCGCAGGGCGGCAGCGACATTGCCAACTGCCAGACCAAGGCGATCCGCGACGGCGACCACTACGTCGTCACCGGACAGAAGGTTATGGTCGGCCATCACGTGCCGCCGGATTATCTCTGGACGCTCGTCTGCACGAACCCGCAGGGCAA
>Ga0075434_100000643_pt1 | contig 27037 bp, 34 predicted proteins | sample RhiMethybrSRZTD3_FD_75298 | JGI IMG/M metagenome (GOLD analysis project Ga0075434, IMG submission 75298) | Populus rhizosphere microbial communities from Tennessee, USA - Rhizosphere MetaG P. TD hybrid SRZTD3 | ecosystem: Host-associated > Plants > Roots > Rhizosphere > Soil | place: USA... | reverse complement strand
GGCGGCGCAGCAACAGCTGGACGACCACATCCGATCGGTCGCGCCGGCCAGCTCGACCGAGGAGATCGCGAAGGCCAAGCAGCTGCTCGACAGCGGCGCCATCAACCAGGCCGAATACGAATCCCTCAAGGCGAAGGCGCTCGCATAGGTGTGAACGCGCCTGCCAGCGTTCCCGAGGAGGAGACCGGCAACCAGCGGCTCGCCATCCTGCTGGCGATGGCGATGTTCGTGCTGGTGGTGGACACATCGCTGATGAACGTGTCGATCTCGTCGGTGGTCCATGACCTGCACACGACCGTCAGCGGCGTGCAGTCGGCGATCGCGCTGGAGGCGTTGGTCTCCGCCGCGTTCATCCTGATCGGCAGCAAGGTCGGTGACCTGGTCGGCCGCAAGCGCGCATACGTGGTGGGCCTGCTGGCGTACGCGACGGGCGCGCTGGCGATGGCTCTGGCGCAGAGCCTGACGGCGATCATCGTGTTCTGGGCGGTGGTCGGCGGGCTGGGCGCGTCGCTGCTCTTGCCGGCAATGCAGTCCCTGATCCACGGCAACTTCCAGGGCGTGGCCCAGAAGAAGGCGTACGCCCTGGTCGGCGCGGCCGCCGCCATCGCTGCCGCCGTGGGCCCGTTGCTGGGAGGGTTCATCACCACGTACCTGTCCTGGCGGATCGCGTTCCTCCTGGAGGACGTGATCATCCTGACCGTGCTGCTCAACATCAAGCTCGTGCGCGACGTGCCCTATACCGGTCCGCGGAGCGTCGATCTCGTGGGCGCGGTGCTGTCGGTGCTGGGCATGGGCGGAATCGTGCTGGGCATCCTGGTCTGGCAGGAGGGCGGCGAGGCGGTCGGCGCGCTGCTGGTGGTGGGCGCGCTTGCGATGGTCGGCCTGGCCTCCTGGCTGGTGCGGCGCAAGCGCGAGGGAAAGGCGACGCTGATCGACCCCGACCTGTTCAAGTCGAAGGTGTTCCGGTTCGGCATCTCCGGGCAGATGCTCCAGCAGATCGCCCTCGGCGGCACGATGATCGTGCTGCCGATCTACCTGCAGATGGTCTTCGAGTACAGCGCGATGCAGGCGGGCCTGTCACTGGCGCCGCTGTCGCTGACGATGTTCGGGGTGGCGCTGCTGGCCGAGAGGAAGGCCGGCGATCGCCGTGCCAGCGCCATCATCCGGGTCGGATTCGCGTTGCTGACCACGGGACTGGTGATCCTGATTCCGATCGTGCCGCGGGCCGACTCCGGTTGGTATCTCGTGATCCCGTTGATGATCGCGGGAGCCGGGCTGGGACTGCTGGTCTCGCAGTTGAACAACTACACCCTTGCTCCGATCTCAGAGGAGCGAGTCAGCGAGGCGGCCGGCGTCAACTCGGCGGCCGGGTCGTTCGGGCTCTCGTTCGGACTCGCCTTTGCCGGTGCCATCATGCTGGCGACGCTCTCCTTCAGCTTCACCAACCTGGCCGAGTCCAGCAACGTGCTGACCCCGGCGGAGCAGCAACAGGTCGGAGACGCGCTCGAGCACAACGCCGAGGTGATGACCAACACCCAGCTCCAGAAGCAGCTGGCCGGCCGGCCCCAGCAGACCCAGGATGAGATCATCAGCATCAACACCGACGCCCGCCACCGTGCCCTTCAGGTGGCCCTGCTGATCCCGATCCTGGCCGGCCTCGCCGGGCTGTTCACCTCGTTCCGCATGATGCGGATCCCGGAGCCTGAGCCGTCGGCTGCCGCGGAGGGCATGGCCCTGGGCTGACCGATGCTGCGCCGGCCGTCACTTGCCGGACTGCAGCTCCCACGCACCGATGACGGCGTCTTCGATCGCCTCGGCGTTCCCGTTCTCGAGGTCAGCGACGATCATCATGTGCTTGGCGAAGCGTCTGGGCACGGAGAACGTCTCGGGGAACGATCGGACGAGGAAATCCCGCGAGTCGAAGGACGAGCGGATGACGATGTGGCTGCGATCGAGCTGCCGGGCGACCAGGCGGCCGTGGTAGCGCCAATCGAGCAGTCCGTCGCGGCGGCGCTCCGAGACGCCGTCGAGCCGAGCGGCCAACGTGCTGAGATCGGCGAGCAGCATCGAATGCATGCTCGCACACCGTCCGGTACCTGGAAGCGCGAGCCCCGTCTGGTAGCGTTGCAGGCGATTGTCAGGCCAACTCGGGAGGAGTCGTGATGTCTGAGACACTCAAGGGAACTTGCCTGTGCGGGCGCGTGGAGTACGAGGTGAAAGACCCGCAGGCGCTGGGCTACTGCCACTGCACGCGCTGCCAGCACTGGACCGGCTCCAGCCTGGCCGGTGTGGTGGTGGCGAAGGAGAACTTCAGGTTCACCAAGGGCGAGGACCTGGTGAAGACCTACGAGAGCCACCTGGCACCGCGGAACTTCTGCAGCAACTGCGGATCCAGCCTCTACGACGACCTCGGCGCCGTCTACTTCGTGGCCGCCGGCCTGATGGAGGACCTCGACCTTCGCCCCAGCTTCCACCAGCAGGTGGCCTACAAGGCGAGCTGGCACGAGATCGGAGACGACGCGCCGCAGTTCGCGGAGATGCCGCCGGGCTGACGCCGCGCCGTGGAGTAGACACGCATCGGTAATACCCGGGAGGAGAAGCACATGACGGAATCGGACTCGACCGATGACCGGTCGGCATCGGAGTTGATCGACGAGCGCATCGCCGAACTCGGCGACTGGCGCGGTCAGACCCTGGGCAGGATGCGCGAGCTGATCCGGCAGGCGGACCCGGACGTTGTGGAGGAGTGGAAGTGGGCCAAACGAACCAACCCGGGCACCCCGGTCTGGTCGCACGACGGCATCATCTGCACCGGCGAGTCGTACAAGTCGGCCGTGAAGCTGACCTTCATGAAGGGCGCGTCATTGGATGATCCAGCGAAGCTCTTCAACTCGAGCCTCGATGGGAACGCACGGCGCGCGATCGACATCCACGAGGGTGAGGAGGTCGACGCGGGCGCATTCCGGGCGCTGATCCATGCCGCCGTCGATCTCAACACCGGCGGGAAGGCGAGTTCGGGGCGAGCGAAGTAGCCGTCGCACGGCAGGACTGCCGGGCACTGTTACGAATCTGCTCTGATGGACAGAGAGAATCGCGTCGAGCGCCGGCTTGACATGTTGATCGCCCGTGCCGGGACTCCGAGGACGGCGGCCGCCGTGATCGCCACGGTGACCACCACGATCACCGTCGCCGCCGGCCTCCTGATGTCGGTTATCGACCACAAGGGATTCCCCTCGATCGGTTCAGGGCTGTGGTGGGCCGTCCAGACCGTGACCACCGTCGGGTACGGCGATCGCGTTCCCGAGACCACCCCGGGGCAGCTGCTGGCTGCCGTCGTGATGCTGCTCGGCATCGGATTCGTCACGGTGATCACCGCATCGATCACCGGCGCCTTCGTGTCCCGGACGCGCAAGGAGGCGACCGGCGACACCGCACAATCGGCGGAGCAGCTGCAGGACATCATCGCACGCCTGGATCGGATCGAAGGCCACCTGAACCAGCCGACGTAGCTCCGTCGCATCCCCGAAGGCCACCACTTGTACGCTGCCGGTCGATGGTTGATCCGTTGACGCCGCCGCTCGTTCTGAGCCGGGCGGAGATCCTCGCCTTCCGGCGCCGGGTCGGGGCGCTCGACGAGCGTCTTGCGCCTGGACGGGGTTCCCTGCGGCAGGCGGCCTGGGCGGGGCTGCAGGACAGCATGCCGCGGGCCGCGCTGCTATCGATCCACGCGCGCGTCGCAGGTGCGGGGCCGTCGAGCTGGGAGGACGGCTCGCTCGTCCAGCTGTGGGGGCCGCGCTTCCAGGTCTACGTGGTCGCGGCCCGCGACCTGGCGGTGTTCTCGCTCGGCAGGTTCCCGGACGACCTCAAGGCTCGTCGCAGGGCGGAGCAGATGGCCGCCCGCCTCCACGCCCTCCTGGACGGGGCGACCATGCCGTACGGCGCGGCCGGGGACGCGCTCGGGCTGCACGACGCGAACGCGCTCCGGTACGCCGCGACCACGGGCACGGTCCTGATCCGGTGGGCCGGGGCGCGGCAGCCGACCGTCTGGACGGTGCCGCCGGCGGGCGACGATCCGTTCAAGGCGCGGCTCGAGCTGGCGCGCCGGCATCTGCACGTCTTTGGCCCCTCGACGCCCGAGGCGTTCGCCCGCTGGGCGGGGATCTCCGCTCGGGAAGGCGTGACGGCATTTGATTCGCTGCGGCGCTCTCTGACCGCGGTTCGCACGCCGATCGGCGATGCGTGGATCCTGGCCCGCGACGAGCCAGCCCTCCGCGCCGGCCCAGGGCCCGTGGCAGCGGCACGGCTGCTGCCGAGCGGCGATGCCTACTACCTGCTGCAGGGGGACGACCGCGCACTGCTCGTCCCGGACGCCGATCATCGCAGCAAGCTCTGGACGTCGCGGGTATGGCCAGGCGCCGTGCTGCTCGACGGCGAGATCAGCGGCACCTGGCGGCGTGCGAACGAGACGTTGACGATCCACACCTGGGGCCGCCCTTCCCGCGCCGCACGCCAGGCCGTTGAGGCCGAAGCCGCGGCCCTGCCGCTGCCGGGTTTGCAGAAGCAGATCGTCGTCCGCTGGAACGACTGACGCTGTCCGCCCGCCCCTACCCCTTGACCCTCCGCCGCTCCGGGTCATAGGCCGGATGCCGGATGATCGTCCCGGGCACGGCCTCGCCGCCCACCCGGGCTTCGACCGCGGTTCCCGGCTGGTTCCGGTTCCGATCGACCTTGGCCAGCCCCAGCGTCTTGCCCTCGAGGTAGGGCGAGACGACGGCCTGGGTGATGAACCCGACGACCGCACCATCGACGCTCAGCTCGGCTCCGGAAGCCTCCGCCCCGCCCCCCTCGAGCTCCACCGACGTCAGCCGCAGCGTGCTCGTCTGTTCAGCGTCCCGGAGGCCATCGCGGCCCTGGAATTCGGACTTGTCCAGGTCGACCGCCCAGCCCAGGCCGCACTCGTACGGCGACACCGTCGGGTCGTACTCGACGCCGCCGATGATGAACCCGCCCTCGATCCGGAACAGATCCAGCGCGTCCATCCCGATCACCTCCATGCCGTGCCCGGCTCCCTGTTCCAGCAGGGCGTCCCAGAGCTCGAGGGCCCGATCAGCATCCACCCACAGCTCGTAGCCGAGCTCGGCGGTGTAGCCGAGCCGGGTCATGAACACCGGGATGCCGGCAACCTCGACGTGCTCCCGAAACGTGTAGTAGGGGAAGGCCTCCGATGACAGGTCGCTGGAGGTCATGCCCTGGAGGATCGCTCGGCTCTTGGGGCCCTGAAGGCAGAGGTGGGGCAGCTCGTCGGTACGTTCCCGCACCTCGATGCCGCGGCCTTCGGCGGCCGCCGAGAAGATCTCGTAGTCGCGGTCGTTGGCGCCACAGAACCGCACCTGATCACCCCCGGACGATCGCGGCATCACGGTGCAATCGTCGACCATCTTCCCGGCGGTATCGCACAGCGGGCCGTAGACGATCCGCCCCACGCCCAGCGTGGAGACGTCACGACACACGATCGAGTCGACCAGCGCGAGCGCCCCGGCGCCGTCCAGATCAACCTTCCGCAGCATCGAGAAGTCCATCAGACCCGCGGCCTCTCGCACCGCGCGGTACTCCGACTGGGTGTCGGTGACGACCGCCGGTGCGTGGTAGCCGAACAGATCCATCCACCGGTCGGTCATCGCCTGAAGGCGGCCATAGAACGCAGTCTCCTTGCTCATGCTCTCCTCCTCGAGGTGCGCCGGGGCGTCAGTACACGAACGGAATCAGCCGCTTGGTATGGCCTGCGTACTCCGGATACTGGTCGGGGAACGCACGGGCCATGTCATTCTCCTCCACTCGCAGGCTGACGACGAGGTACGCGCCCGCGCCGATCACCACCACCAGCCAGCCGGGCCCGGTCACCAGGGCCGAGCCGAGCGCCGCCAGCAGCAGTCCACTGTAGATCGGGTGACGCACGACCCGGTAGGGGCCGCTGCGAACGAGCGTTGGCCGGGCGCGCACGGTCATCGGCATCCCCCAGTTGCGTCCGAGGCATACGCGCGCCCAGGTGGCGACACCGATCCCGGTCGCGCAGGCGGCGACCCCCAACCATCCCAGAGCGGCGTCGAACGACGTGCCGCCCGGGTGATGTGCCCGCAGCGCGACGACGAAGACCGCCGCCAGCATCAGCCTCAGCCAGTACCGGCGCGACCGCGAATCCTCCCGTGACGACGGGTCGCGCGGGTCCGGCCGGTAGATGACGGCCGTGATGATCCAGATCAGCACCCACGCGATCCAGCAGACCGCGATCAACGTCGCCCTCAGTTGCACACCACGATCGTAGGCCGGACTCAGCGGCCGAACCAGCGGGCGCTGCGGCCGGAGCCGAACTCCTGCTTTTCGGCAACCAGCGCGACCGATGGCTCGCGGAACGTGCCGGTCGGCTTCGGCCCGGACAGGAAGTCGACGTCGACGCGGCCGATGCGTCCGGCTCCGAACTCGATGTAGCAGGACCCGCGCCCGCCGTAGCCGCCGGGCCCCTCGGTGCCGCGGACCGCGGCGATCAGCGTGTCGGCGACAACGCGCGCCGCCCCTTCCGCGAAGACGCCCGCCTTCGGCACCCCGACCGTTGCCACGTCGCCGACCGCGTAGACGCCCGCGAACCTCGTCTCCAGCGTCCTCGAGCTCACCGGCACGTAGCCGTCCTCGGTCATTCCGCTTGCGATCACGACCTCGGGAGCCCTGTGGCGGGGAACCCCCAGGAACAGGTCGAACGGCATCTCGGCGCCGTCGTCAAGCACGGCAACACTGCGGCCGCCGTCGAGCGACGCCACCCGGCGGCTGGGAACGAAATCGATGTCGCGCTCGGCGAAGGCCGCCACCAGCGCCTCCGACGTGTCCGGCGACGGCGGCACCGGCGTGCCGAAGGGGATCACGATCGAGAGCCGGCAGGCATCGCGGATTCCGCGGGTCACCAGGTAGTCGTGCAGCAGCAGCGCCGCCTCGCTGGGAGCCGGCGGGCACTTGAACGGCGCCCCGCAGACGCCGATGATGGCGCGCCCACCTGAGAAGCTGGGCAGCAGCTCGGCCAGACGCTCCGCCCCGGCCACCGAGTAGAACTCGTTGCCGGCCTCGGCCAGCCCGGGCGTCGCATCCATGTCGTAGTCGGCGCCAAGCGCGACGACCATCACGTCCGCCTCGTGGACGCCCGCGTCGGTGATCACAACCCGCGCCTCGGGGTCGATCGCGACCACCGTCTCCTGCAGGAACCGCACCCCGGGCTTCGCGATATCGCGGTACGGAAGCCGCACGGCATCCATCGTTGTCCGCCCGAACAACACGTCCAGCTTCGAGTAGCCGAACACGAACGAGTCGTTCTTGTCGATCAGGACAACATCGATGTCACCGCCGACGGCATCCGACAACATGGTCGCGAGTTCGAGGCCTCCGAAGCCCGCTCCCAGGATGACAACCCGCTGCATCGGCGGATCCTAATAGGTTGTTGCGTCGGTTACGTCTGGCGCTGTGCCGCCATCCGCATGGCGACGTCGTACTTTGCCACCCCGGTGCGACTGCCCGGCGTGTCCGACGCCGGCATTGCGTTCAGGGCGGCGTCGGCGCGGCGGTAGTCGTCCTCGGTCTCGAAGAACATGATCGCCATCGACTGCTCGGCATCCGGGTCATGCAACAGCACCAACTCGGTGGCCGGGATCTCGTCGGGCGGCCCCTCGCCGCTCATCTCTTCCTTCATCTGCTCGATCCGCTGCTTGCTGACGCCGTCAAACGACACAACTCGTGCGAACGCCATGGTCGACCCCCTTGCGATGGTTTGTGGCGAACGTCGCGAGCCTACCACTCGCGCGCGCGAAGGGAGTAAAATCGACGCCCGTTTGGTCCGCGCGCGTGCAACCGAGAAGGGGGATTCACCGTGTCACACGACTCCGCCAACCACAGTGCATCGATGTTCGCCACCCCGGACGAGGCGATCAAGGCGCCGCAGGAGCAGTACCTGTACGTCGCCTGCCTGCACGAGGGCACCGGAGTGGACAAACCGGACTTCCTGGCCGTGGTCGGCACCGAGCCCGGCACGCCGGAATACGGGAAGATCATCTCCGAGCTGCCGATGCCCGGCGTCGGCGACGAGCTGCACCACTACGGCTGGAACCGCTGCAGCTCGGCGTGCCACGGGCCCGACCGCACGCACCTGATCGTGCCCGGGTTCCGCTCGTCGCGGATCCACATCGTGAACGTGGCTGACGATCCCCGCCGGCCAACGATCGAGAAGGTGATCGAGCCCGAGGAGGTGCTGGCCAAGACCGGCTACACGCGCCCGCATACCGTCCACTGCATGCCAGGCGACAAGGTCGTGATCAGCATGCTCGGCAACGCCGACGGCACCGATGGCGGCGGGTTCGCCCAGCTCGACGCGCGCACGTTCGAGGTGGTCGGGCGCTGGGAGGCCGACCGCGGCGACCAGCGGATCAACTACGACTTCTGGTACCAGCCGCGGCACAACGTGATGATCTCGTCGGAGTTCGGGATCCCCGAGGCCTATGAGCCGGGCTTCAATCTGGATGACGTGGGCGCCGGCAAGTACGGGCGTAACCTGCACTTCTGGAACCTCGAGGAGCGCCGCGTCGAGCAGTCGATCGACCTGGGAGACGAGGGTCTGATCCCGCTCGAGGTGCGTTTCCTGCACGACCCGGCCGCCGCGCAGGGCTACGTGGGCGCGGCGCTGTCGAGCGCGATGTGGCGCTGGCACCAGCCGAACGGCAGCTGGCAGGCGGACAAGGTGATCCAGGTCGAGGGGATCGAGCACGAGGGCTGGCCGTTCCCGGTGCCGGGCCTGATCACCGACCTGGTCGTGTCGATGGACGATCGCTTCCTGTACTTCTCGAACTGGCTGCACGGCGACCTGCGCCAGTACGACATCAGCGATCCGGCCAATCCCAAGCTGGCCTCACAGCTGTGGCTGGGCGGCGTGCTGGGCAAGTCCAACGACGCCGGGCGCGACCTGAACGGGGGGCCGCAGATGCTCCAGCTCTCCTACGACGGGCGGCGGATGTACGTCACGAACAGCCTCTACTCGACGTGGGACAACCAGTTCTATCCGGACATGAGGTCGTGGCTGCTGAAAGTGGACTGCCATCCAGAGGGGGGCATGACCGTCGACCCCGACTTCTTCGTCGACTTCTACGATCGCCCGGGCGGGCCCGCCCGCGCCCACGAGGTGCGGCTGCAGAACGGGGATTGCACCACCGAGATCTTCCAGTAACTCCCTACGCGGCCGGCGTGCCGCTCTCGAGCCGTTCTTTCAGCCGCGCCTGGTCCTTGGGCACCTGCTTGGCGGCCTGGTTGCGCACCAGCGGCAGCAGCAGCTTGCCCATGCCGTGGCCCTCGAAGTCGAGATCGAGCGTGACCCGGGAGCGAGCGCCGCCATCGAGCGGCTCGATCGTTGCCCGCCCGTTTGCGCGGACGGAGCCGTCCACGCCACGGAATGCGAACACCTGCGGCGGGTTGTGCTCGGTGACCTCGTAGGTCATCTGCTGCTCGCGGCCACCGATCTTGCGCGTCTCCGTGGATCTGGTGCCGACCCTGGTGGGATCGCCGCCGTCGACCCTCGCGCTCACGACCTGCTCCTGCCACTCGCCGTGCGTGGCGAGGTCGTCGAGATAGGCGAACACGTCCGCCGGGCTCCGTGAGATCTCGATGCTCTCCCTGATGGCCACGCTCTACCTCCTGATGGTGGGCACCCATCATAGGTACTGTCAGCCCGTGCGACTGTCTCCCCGCGAACAGAACCGCCTCCAGGTGTTCGCCGCCGCTGAGCTGGCACGGCGCCGCAGAGCGCGCGGGCTGCTGCTCTCCCAGGCCGAGGCGGTTGCTCTGATCTGCGACGAGGTTATGGAGGCCGCCCGGGACGGGCTCGACTACGCGGCGGTCGAACAGCGCGGGTACGAGATCCTCTACCCCGCGGACGTGCTCGAGGACGTACCGCGGCTGGTCGGGAGGATCGAGCTCGAAGCGCTGTTCGCCGACGGCCATCGGCTGATCGTGCTCCACGACCCGATCACCAGCGGCGGGCCGCCCTCGCTCGACGCAGCCAACGCGGAGCCGCAGTGGCTGGAGGGCGGCGGGCCGCTGCGGCTCGCGAACACGTCCGATGTCCCGATCGCGCTCACTTCGCACTTCCACGTGTTCGAGGCCAACCGGCGACTGCACTTCGATCGCGCCGCGGCCTGGGGCATGCGGCTGGCGGTGGCGGCCGGGGTGAAGGTCGTGATCGAGCCGGGCCAGACCCGCGAGGTGCGGGTGGTGCCGTTCGGAGGGGCACGCATCGTGCGCGGGCACGGCGGCCTGGTGGACGGCCCGCTGGACGCGCCGGGCGCGCTGGAGGCGGCACTGGCGCTGGCGCGAGAGCGGGGCTACGAGGGTGCCTGATCCGGCCGCGATCAGGCTCGGCGACAGCGACCTCTGGGTCGCACCTGAGAGCGACGAGGTCTCCGGTCCCGACGAGATCATCGCCGGCTGGGGCAACACCATGCGCGACGGCCTCGGCGTCCGCGCCGAACGGGGCGGAGTCGAGGTGGCCGCCGTCGGCGGCCTGGTGCTCGACCCGGTGCTGGGCGTGCGCGCGACCTCGATCGGCATCAGCGACGGCCGCATCGTGTCCGTCGGCCGAGCCGGGAACCCGGACACGATGGACGGCATCGGCGTCGTGCTCGACACTGGCACGGCCGTGTTCGACGCGCGAGGGCTGGTGGTGACGCCGGGCGGCATCGACTGCCACGTGCACCTGCTCTCACCGCAGGTCTGCGACGCGGCGCTGGCAGCCGGGCTGACCACGCTCGTCACCCAGGACTTCGGCCCGGTCTGGAACCTGGGCACCAACCCGCCGGAGGCGGAGGCGATGATGTGGGCGGCCTTCGACGCGATCCCGGTCAACCTGGCCATGCTGGTGCGGGCCTCGTCTGCCCGGCCCGGGCCGGTGGTGCACGCCCTCGCCCGCGGCGGGGCCGGCCTCAAGATCCACGAGGACGTCGGCGCCGGGCCGGAGCAGATCCGCTGCGCGCTCGACATCGCCGATCGTCACGACGTGCAGCTGGCGATCCACACCGACGGGCTCAACGAGGCGCTCTCGCTGGAGGACACCTACGCCGCCTTCGCCGGTCGCACGGTGCACGCCTACCACATCGAAGGGGTGGGCGGCGGCCACGCGCCGAACCTGCTGGAGCTGGCCGGTCGCGAGCGCGTGCTGACGTCGTCCACCACCCCCACCGTGCCGTTCGGCGCCGGCGCCGAGGCCGAGCACCTGGCGATGGTGGCGGCGGTGCACGTGCTCGAGCCGGGGTCGCGGGCCGGGGACGCGGAGATCCTGCGGCACCGCGTGCGCGAGTGGACGATGTCGGCGGAGTCGGTGCTGCATGACCTGGGCGTAATCCACATGCTCAGCTCCGACTCACAGGGCATGGGCCGGATCGGCGAGGTGGTGAGACGGGCGTTTCAGTGCGCCGACGCCATGAAGGCACAGGCCGGCGCGGAGCCCGGCCCCGCCGACAACGAGCGGGTGCTGCGCTACCTGGCCAAGGTCACGATCAACCCGGCGATCACGCACGGGCTGGCGGCCGACGTCGGCTCGCTGGAGGTGGGCAAGCTGGCCGACATCGTGCTGTGGGCGCCCGAGCTGTTCGCGGTGCGGCCGGAGCTGATCCTGAAGGCGGGAATGCCGGCCTGGGGATCGTCCGGTGACGGCGACGGCTCGACGATGATGGTGGAGCCGGTGACGGTGGGGCCGCAGTTCGCGGCGACGGGATCGGCACCGGCGCAGGCTTCGCTGGCGTTCCTGGCCGGGGTCTCGCTGGAGGCGGAGCTGCCGACGCGACGCCGGCGAGCGCGGGTGCATGGCTGCCGCGACCTGGCGGCCGCAGACATGGTGCGAAACACCCGCACCGGCACGGTGACCGTGGACGCCGCCGCGCGTGAGGTGCGCCTGGACGGCGAGCGGATGCGGGCGCGGCCGGTGGAGCGGATGGCCTTCTCCGGCTCCTACCTGCTGGGCTGATCCGCGCACCGGAGTACCGTTCCGCATGGCTGCAACGCAGAGCCTGCCGATCATGCACCTCTCGCTGATCACGGGCGGCGTGCTGCGCGACGGCGCCGGCGGCCAGCTGGGCCACGTCGACGACGTGGTCGTGCGGCTGGGCGCCGACTATCCGGTGGTCAGCGGCGTGCTGGCGACGGTGGCCGGCCGCCGCGTGTTCGTCCCCGCGGAGGTGGTCCGCGAGATCGGGCACGGATACGTGGAGCTGAGCGAGGTCAGGCTCGACCTGCGGCCGTTCAAGCGGCGCCCCGAAGAGGTGCTGCTCAAGCAGGACGTGCTCGACCGGCAGCTGATCAACGTCGAGGGCGCGCGGCTGGTGCGGACGAACGAGATCGAGCTTGCGCGGGTGGACGGATGGTACCGCGTTGTCGGTGTGGACACCGGGCTGCGCGGGCTGACGCGACGGGTGCTGCCGCGGCGGCTGGCTCCGCGTGTGCAGCTGGGACGGTTCCTGGACTGGGCCAGCGTCGAGCCGTTCACCGGACACGTCCCCACCGTGCGGCTGCGGGTGCCGCACCCCAAGCTGGCGCGGCTGCACCCTGCCCAGCTCGCCGACCTGGTGGAGGCGGCATCGCACCGCGAGGGCGAGGAGATCATGTCGGCGCTGGCCGACGAGGAGCTGGAAGCCGACGTGTTCGAGGAGCTCGACACCCAGCACCAGCGTGAGTTCATCGAGGAGCGCACCGACGCGGAGGTGGCGAGGGTGCTGGCGCGGATGGAGTCCGACGACGCCGTGGACATGCTGGGCGAGCTGGACGAGCACCGGCGCCGGCGGATCCTGGAGCTGCTGCCGCCGCTGCAGGCCCGGCGGGTGCGCGCGCTGGCCGGGTACGACCCGGCTACCGCCGGCGGGCTGATGAGCCCGGACTTCATCTGCCTCTACGCGACCGCCACCAAGCGGGAGGCGGTGGGGCGGATCAGGCGCGATCAGATGAAGCCCAACTCGCTCACCTCGATCTTCACCATGAACCTGCACCGCCGCCTGCAGGGCGAGATCAGGCTGGCCGACCTGGTCCGCGCCGAGGACGACGACGTTCTGGCAGACCTGGCCACGCTCAAGCCGCGCGTTGTCTCTCCAGACACCGAGGTCGAGGAGATCGCACGGCTGATGACCGACTACGACCTCACCATCGTGGCCGTGACCGGGGCCAAGGGCGAGCTGATGGGAGTTGTCACAGTGGACGACGTGCTCGAGCTGGTACTGCCGCGCGGCTGGCGGCGGAGGTTCGACCTGTTCGGTGGCGAATAGGTACGCTCAGCCCATGACAGCGACGCAGATCCCGGTGCCCGTGGATGGCGGGCCGAGTATCCGCCGCCATGGCGCTTCCCGGCCGGCTGATCGCCGCCGGCTCCCGCCTGCGCCCGCGCCGCTGGCGTAGCCGCCGTCGCAACCGCGTCCTGGCCGCTCTCGCGTTCCTGGGGCCGGGCCTGATCGCTGCCAACGCGGGCAACGACGCGGGTGGCATCGCCACCTACTCGGCCGTCGGCGCCACCTACGGCTACGACCTGCTGTGGATGATGGTGGTGATCACGATCTCGCTGATCGTGGTGCAGGAGATGGCGGCGCGGATGGGCGCGGTCACCGGCAAGGGGCTGGCCGAGCTGATCAGGGAGGAGTACGGGGTGCGCTGGTCGCTGTTCGCGACTGTCTCGGTGCTGGTCGCGAACGTCGGCATCTGCATCTCGGAGTTCGTCGGCATCGGCGCCGCCCTGGGCCTGGCCGGCGTGCCCGTGCAGGTGTCGGTGCCGATCGCCGCGGCCGCCGTCTGGCTGCTCCTGATGCGCGGCTCCTATCGCGTGGCGGAGCGGGTGTTCGTGCTGATGACGATCCCGTTCTTCGCCTACCCGATCGCCGCCGTGCTGGCGCGGCCCGAGTGGGGCCACGTCGGCAAGGCGATCATCGCCCCCAGCCTGCACGCGTCGCACGCGTACCTGTTCCTGTTCATCGCGACGGCCGGCACCACCATCACGCCCTTCATGCAGCTCTACGTGCAGTCGGCCGTGGTCGAGCGCGGGGTATCGACCAGCGAGCTCAAGGCCGAGCGCTCCGAGGTCGTGACCGGCTCGATCTTCGCGAACGTGATCGCGCTCTCGATCATCATCGCCACCGGCGCCACCCTCTACGTGCACGGCGAGCACCACATCTCGACCGCCGCGCAGGCAGCCAAGGCCCTGGAGCCGTTCGCCGGCCGCTACGCCGAGGTGCTGTTCGGGATCGGGCTGCTGGGAGCCAGCCTGCTGGCCGCGGCGATCCTGCCCACGACCGCGGCCTACGTGATCTCGGAGACGTTCGGCTTCGAGAAGGGCATCAGCCGAAACGCCAAGGAGGCACCGGTGTTCGTCGCCACCATCACCTTCCTGATCGCGATCGGCGCGATCGTGGCGATCATTCCCGGGCTGCCGGTGATCTCGCTGCTGATCGGGGTGCAGGTCGTGAACGGCGCGCTGCTGCCGATCCTGCTGATCTTCATCTGGAGGCTGGCCGCCAGCCGCGAGCTGATGGGCGAGTACCGAAACGGCCGAGCCTTCAACCTGATCGCCGGGTTCACGGTGGTCGCCACGTCGACGCTCTCGATGCTGCTGCTCGCCATCACGCTCGCCTCCATCGCCTGAGGACCGGTCAGTCCATCTAGGCGATCGCGTCGAGCGCGGCCAGCTGGCCGGCGGTCAGCTGCCAGTCACCGGCGGCGGCGTTCGCGCGCACCTGTTCCGGCTTCGTCGCCCCCGCGATCACGGACGCGACCCCGGGCCGGGAGGCGAGGCCCGCGATGGCCAGCTCCACTAGCGAATGTCCCTGCTGCTCGGCGAAGCGCTGCAGCCGCTCGACCGTCGCGAACGATGCCGACGCACGGCGCGTGACCGAGGCGCCCTCCTCGACCGTCCCCAGCCGGGAGCCCTCGGCGGCCTCCCCCGGGCGGTACTTGCCGGTCAGAAAGCCCGACGCGAGCGGGAAGTACGGCACCAACCCGACCCCGAGCTCCAGGCAGGCGGGCAGCAGATCGCGCTCCGCCTCCCGCGCGAGCAGGGAGTACTCGTTCTGCACCGCGGCGATCTCCGCGGTGGCGGCCGCCTCCGCCAGCGCGTCGGCGGTCACGTTCGACACGCCGAGCGCCCGCACCTTGCCGGCCGCCACCAGCTCGGACATCGCACCCACGGTGTCGGCGATCGGCGTGGCGTCGTCCGGGAAGTGGTGGTAGAGCAGGTCGACGTGGTCGGTCTGCAGCCGCTGCAGCGACGCCTCGAGCGCCTGCTTCACGTACGCCGGCGCGCCGCCCACCGCGGCGTCGCCCATCTCGCCGCCGAACTTGGTGGCCAGCACCACGCGGTCGCGGCGACCCTGCAACAACTCGCCCAGCAGCCGCTCGCTGCCGCCGCGGTCGCCGTAGATGTCGGCGGTGTCGAGCAGGTTGACGCCGGCGTCGAGCGCGGCGTCGACCACCTGGCGGGTGGCGACCAGGTCGAGTCTGCCACCGAAGTTGTTGCAGCCGAGCCCGACTCGGGAGACGCGTAGGGGGCCGAGGTCGGTGTGCTCCATCGGCAGGCATGCTATCGGCGGCGCGGTGCCGCGGCGGTGTAGCGTTGTCACGTGGCCACGGAGCGACTGCCCACCGCCGTCCCGACCAGCCTGGTCGGGTCGTACGCCCAGCCCGACTGGCTGATCGACCGGGCGCGGCTGCGCGACCGTTTCCCGCCGCGCGTGCGCGCGACCGAGCTGTGGAGAATCGATCCCCAGTACCTGGAGGAGGCACAGGACGACGCCACGCTGGTCGCGATCCGAGACCAGGAGCGGGCCGGGCTCGACATCATCACCGACGGCGAGCAGCGCCGCGAGAGCTACTCGAACCGGTTTGCGACCGCGCTCGCCGGCGTCGACATCGACAACCCGGGGACGGCGCTTGACCGTAGCGGCCATCCCAACCCGGTGCCGCGCGTGGTCGCGCCGATCGAGCGAAAGCACCCGGTGCAGGTGCGGGACGTGGAGTTCCTGCGGTCGCACACCAGCCGGCCGGTCAAGATCACCGTGCCGGGACCGTTCACGATGTCACAGCAGGCGCAGAACGACGCCTACCCGAGTGAGGCGGAGCTGGCAGAGGCGTACGCTGCCGCCGTGCACGACGAGATCGTCGACCTGTTCGCCGCCGGCGCCGACATCGTCCAGATCGATGAGCCATACATGCAGGCGCGCCCGGAAAAGGCCCGAGAGTTCGGGCTGGCCGCGCTGGAGCGGGCGCTGGACGGGGTGACCGGGACGACCGCCGTGCACATCTGCTTCGGATACGCGGCGATCATCCACGACCGCCCGTCCGCCTACTCGTTCCTGCCGGAGATGGCGGCCTGCTCGTGCCACCAGATCTCGATCGAGACCGCCCAGTCTGGCATCGACACGGCGGTGCTGGAGGGGCTCCCGGCGAAGCAGATCATCCTGGGCGTGATCGACCTGGACGACCACGCGGTGGAGGCGCCCGAGACGGTGGCGGCGCGGATCCGTCGTGCGCTGCCGTACAAGCGGCCGGACGAGCTGGTCGCCGCGCCCGATTGCGGCATGAAGTACCTGCCGCGCGACTCGGCCTACGGCAAGCTCGAGTCGTTGGCGGCGGGTGCCGCGATCGTCCGGGCGGAGACCTGACGTGGCGCTGCGGCTGGTGGGAGCCGGAGTCGGGCGCACGGGCACGCACTCGCTGAAGCTCGCGATCGAACGGCTCACCGGCGCGCCCTGCTACCACATGAGCGAGCTGATCGGGAACCGCGAGGCGGTGCCGGTGTGGCACGCTGCTATCGACGGGACGATGCCCGACTGGGAGCAGTTCCTCGCGGGCTACCAGGCGACGGTGGACTGGCCGGCCTGCGCGGTCTGGCGGGAGCTGGCGCACGCCTACCCGGATGCGCCGGTGCTGCTGTCGACGCGATCGAGCACGGAGGCCTGGTACGGGAGCATGGAGCACACCATCATGCATGCGGTCAGCCAGCCGACCACGGACGCCGACCACGCCCGCCATCGGAAGCTGACCATGGCGATGCTGCGCCAGTTCTGCCCGGACTGGCCCGATCCGGCCGCGGTGCGGGCGGCGTACGAGCGGCACAACGAGACGGTTCGCACCGTGGTGGCGCCGGGGCGGCTGGTGGAGTGGCAGCCGGGCGACGGCTGGGAGCCACTCTGCCGCGCGCTGGCCATGCCGGTGCCGGACGAGCCGTTCCCACACGTGAACACGGCCAGCGAATTCCGCGAGTCGATGGAGCTGGACGACGCAACGGAGCCACCGGGAGCGACCTGAGCCCGCGGTGCCAACGACGGGTCATCCTGCTACAGTGGTACCGAACTTGGAACGATCGTTTGGTTGCGCAGTCCGCCTTCCTGACCCGTTCGTGAGGTAATGGAAGGAGGTGTCAATATGGCAACCGGAACCGTAAAGTGGTTCAACGATGCAAAGGGATATGGCTTCATTGCTCCTGACGACGGTGGCAAGGACCTGTTCGTGCATCACAGCTCGATCACGGGGGACGGCTTCAAGTCCCTGGCGGAAGGAGCCAAGGTGACCTTCGAGGCCCGGCAGGGCGCGAAGGGCCCGGAGGCAACGGGAGTGACCCCCGTCTAGCACGGGGAGGCTCATGAGTACCAAAGAAGAAAAGATCGAACTCGAAGGCGAGGTCACGGAGTCGTTGCGAAACGGGATGTTTCGCATCGCGCTTGACAATGGCCACTCCACGATCGGGTATACGGCCGGCAAGATGCGGCGCTACCGCATTCGCATCCTGCCAGGTGATCGGGTCAAGGTGGAGCTTTCACCGTATGACCTCAACCGCGGCCGCATCGTGTACCGGATCCGATAGATCGCAACCACGCCGGCCGGGCACACGCCCGGCCGGTCTGGTTTTCGACGCTCCGGTGCTGCCTAGGCGCCCTTGAACTCCTGGATGGTGTTGCCGCCGTCCACCACGATCGACCGCCCGGTGATGTACCGCGCGCCGTCGGACGCCAGGAACGCCACCAGCTCGGCCACCTCATCCGGTGTTCCGGGCCTGCCCACAGGCGTGTTTCGGCCGCCCTCGATCTCCGCGGGCGACGACGACCCTGTCTCGATCCAGCCCGGCGCCACCGAGTTGACCGTCACTCCATGCGGCCCGGTTTCGATCGCGAGCGCGCGCGTGAGCCCGTCCATCGCGCCCTTGCCGGCGCTATAGCCTGAGTTGCCCGGGTAGCTGACGACCGGGCCGGTCACCGACGATACGTTCACCACTCTGCCGTAGCCGCGCTCGACCATGCCCGGCAGCACCGCCCGCGTGGTCGCAGCCGCCGTCTTCAGGTTGACCGCGATGTCGCGATCCCATTGGGCCTCGGTCATCGCAATGAACGGCAACAGCTCGCTCTCCTCGCCCACCTGGGCGATGCCGGCGTTGTTGACCAGCACGTCCACCCGGCCGAACCGCTCCACCACGGCCGCCGCCAGCGCTGCGGCCGGCGCGAACCCCGTCAGATCGGCGATGAAAGACGCCGACTCGATGCCGTCACGCTCCAGCTCCGCCCGCCGCTCGTGGATCCGCTCGGTGGTCGAGGTGATCGCGACCGCCGCGCCGCGGTCGCCCAGCAATCGCGCCGTCGCAAGCCCGATCCCGCTCGGCGAGCCCGCGCCCGTCACCAGCGCCGTCCGCCCGGCCAGCGGCCCCTCAGCCACCGGCCACCCCGATCAGGTTATCCACGGCCTCCGCGAATACCACGGTGTGGCGATCGACGTCGGCTTCGACGGTGTCCGGGCACATCAGCGCCATGTTGTGGAAGGGCGTGATCAGCACGCCCCGGTTCATCAGGTAGACGTGCATGTAGGCGTCCAGCTCGCCGTCGTGCGCGGCCGCCGACTCGCCGCCGGTGCGCGGCGGCTGCGGGCAGAACCGGTACTCCGCCCGCGCACCCAGCTGGACGATGTTCCAGGGCACCCGCCGGCTGTCGAGCACCTCCTGCACGCCCGCCGTGAACCGCTCCGCCAGTGGCACCATCCGCGCAAACGCCTGCTCGGTCAGCACCTCGCCCAGCGTCGCCCGCGCGGCCGCCAGCGACAGCGCGTTCCCGGCCAGCGTGCCGCCGACGCCGCCCACATCCTCGAGGTCGACGTCGGCCGCGAGGATGCGATCGGCCAGGTCGCGCCGCATGCCGTAGGCACCGATCGGCACGCCGCCCGCTAAGGACTTCCCGACGGTCAGGATGTCCGGATCGAGACCGTGCTCGGCCGTGTAGCCGCCCGGCCCGGTGCTCATCGTGTGTGTCTCGTCGATGATCAGCAGCGTCCCCGTCTCGTTCGTGATGCGGCGCAGCTGCTCGTGGTACCCCGGCTCCGGCAGCACGATGCCGATGTTGGTCAGCGCCGGCTCGGCCAGCACCGCCGCCACGTCGCCCGGCTCGAGCGCAGCCCGCAGCGCGTCGACGTCGTTGAACTCGATCACCTTGGTCGTCTTGACCGGGTCGACGGCCGGGCCCACGTTCCCGGGCCGCGACCCTGGCACGCCGTCGTCCAACCAGATCACCGACTCATCGACCGTGCCGTGATAGCAGCCATTGAAGACCAGCACCTTCGGCCGCCCGGTCAGCGCGCGCGCCATTCGCAGCACCCAGCGGTTGGCATCGGTCGCCGTCAGCGCGAACTGCCAGGCGTCCAGCCCGAACCGCCGCACCAGCTCTCTGCCCACCCACGCCGCATCTTCGGTCGGCATCATCCCGGTCGTCCCCCGCCGGATCTGGCGCTCGACCGCACGCGCCGTCGCCTCGGGGGCATGGCCGGCCATCGCGCCGGTGTCGCCCAGGCAGAAATCGACGAACGTGTGGCCGTCCACGTCGGTGATGGCGGCGCCGCGAGCCTCGGCCATGAACAGCGGGAACCCGCCCGCCCACATCGTCATCCAGCTCATCGGCACCCCGCCCAGCAACGTCTGCGAGGTCTCGGCGTACAGCTCGCGCGATCGCGGGTGCTGCTCCGCGAAGCGCGCCCGCTCGCGCTCCAGCAGCCGCACCAGCCGGGCGCGATCGATCTCGGCGTGGGCGGGCGCACTCATGGCGCCACGCTACCGCAGCTTCACCCCGGCATGCAGCGGGGATCCGAGACGAGACGGCCCAGCAGCTCGGACAGCTCGTCCAGCTCCTGCTCGCTGAAGTGGTCGGTGAACATGCGCCCGATGTCCTCGTGGTGGGTGCGCGACGCCTCCTTCAGCTTCTCGTACCCGGCGTCGGTCAGCACCGCGTAGGTGACCCGTGCATCCGAATCGCAGGCTCGCTTGCAGACCCAGCCGGCCCGCTCCAGCCCCTCCAGCAGGCGCGTGATCCCGGACGCCGTCAGCAGCACCCGGTCGGCCAGGTCGACGCGCCGCAGCGCGCCTCCCGGAGCGTTTTCCAGGTTCACCATCACGTCGTAGTCGTTCAGCGTGATGCCGTGCTCCGCGATCAGCTGCGCGTTCATCGCACGCGTCAGCTCGGCGTGGCTGCGGAGCAGCCCCAGCCACGCGGAAAGAACTTGCGGACTCAATACTTGACGGCTCAATGTTCTCCTGCTAGATTGTTGTTAGCTCAAGTATACACCGGTTTGGAAGGAGCCACCATGAGCACTGTTGAGATTGCACCCACGACCATCCCCGTCGGCAGCTACACCGTCGACCCCGCCCACTCGTCGTTCGAGTTCGGCGTCCGCCACATGAAGATTTCCACCGTGCGCGGCCGCTTCCTGGATTTCCAGGCCACGCTCGAGGGCGGCGAGCAGCCCCGCATCGAGGGCAGCATCGAGACCGGAAGCGCGGTCACGTATGACGAGACCCGCGACGGGCACCTCAAGTCGCCCGACTTCTTCGACGTCGAGCGCTACCCGCAGGCGACGTTCACGGGCAAGCTGGTCGCACCCGACCGCGTCGAGGGCGAGCTGACCCTGAAGGGCGTCAGCCGGCCGGTCACGCTGTCGGCCAAGGTCAACGGCCCCGACCAGGATCCCTGGGGCAACGAGCGGGTGGGCATCGACCTCGAGGGCGAGATCAACCGCCAGGAGCACGGCGTCACCTGGAATGCTCCACTGCCGGGCGGCGGCGTGCTGCTCGACGACACCGTCAAGCTCACCGCCAGCCTGTCGTTCGTGAAGGGGGCGTAACACCATGCGCGTGCTGACCATCTCGGGCAGCCTGCGGCCGGACTCACTGAACACCCTGCTCCTCCGCGCGGCGGAGGAGCAGGCACCGGCCGGCGTCCAGCTCGTGCGCTTTACCGAGCTGGCCGCCATCCCGCCGTTCCACGGCGAGCGTTCCGACCCCGGCGAGCGGCCGGCGCCGGTGCGCGAGCTGAGTGAGCAGATCGAGGCGGCCGATGCGCTGCTGATCGCGACACCCGAGTACAACGGCTCGATCCCAGGCGTGCTCAAGAACGCCCTGGACTGGGTCTCCACACCGTTCCCCGACAACGTGCTGCGCGGCAAGCCGGTCGCGGTGATCGGCGCCAGCACAGGCGGCTACGGCGGCATGTGGGCGCAGGCCGAGCTGCGCAAGGTGCTGGGCCTGACCGGTGCCCGCGTGGTAAACGGCGACCTCTCGCTGGCCCGTGCGCACGAGCACTTCGACGAGGCCGGTACGCTGGCAGCGCCGCACGACACGCGTTTGTCGGAGGTGCTCGACGCGTTGCTGGCGGAGGTGCAGCCCGTCGCCGCCTGACGGTAGACTGGGTGCATGGAGACGGTGCGCTTTACCAGGATGGCCGATGGCACGGCCGAGGACTACGCGCTGCTCGATCACTACGAAGAGCAGTACATGACCGGTCTGCCCGACCGCCTGATGGAGTCGCTGGAGAAGCTGCGCGCGTCGTTCGCCGGCTACCAGGTGTCCCGCTACGAGCACTCGCTGCAGTCGGCGACGCGGGCGCTGCGCGACGGCCGCGACGAGGAGTACGTGGTGGCGGCCCTGCTGCACGACATCGGCGACGAGCTTGCGCCCTGGACGCACGGCGAGATGGTGGCGGCGATCCTGAAGCCGTACGTGCGGCCGGAGGTGTGCTGGGTGGTCAAGCACCACGGCCTGTTCCAGCTGTACTACCGCGCCCACCACTCAGGCGGCGACCGCAACGCCCGCGACCGCTACATCGACCACCCCTGGTACGCGGCCTGCGCCGAGTTCTGTGAGCTCTACGACCAGAACTGCTTCGACCCCGCCTATGAGGCGCTGCCGGCCGACCACTTCCGGCCGATGGTCGAGCGCGTGTTTTCCGAGGTGCGCTACCTCGACCTGCTTGAAGAGGCCTAGGCTTCCGGCCCGTAGCTGAGCTCACCCGGCCGCGTCAGCCAGGTCAGCGCCAGCAGCTCCAGCCATCCCGCTCGCACCATCGGGTCGTCCGACGCCAGCTCCAGCGCCCGCTCGCGGTCGACCAGGTAGATGCACATGCCCCGCCAGCGCTCGTCCGGGCGATCGCGGAAGGGCCCGGCGGCTGCCATCACGCCGTCGCTGCGCCGCGCTTGCAGGAACGCGAGATGCTCTTCCTGGAGGGCGTCGACGGCATCCTCGTCCAGCTCGGGCGGATCGGCCGGGCGCATCAGCAGCACCAACGTATGGGCGTCCATCTGCGGCTCAGCCACCTCGCCCGCCCTGGTCCGCGTCGAGCCGCTGGGCCAGCATGAAAGTGTTGCCGTCCAGGTCGTAGAAGGTCGCCAGCCTGACCATGCCCTCGATCTCACGCGTGTCTCCGTCGAAGCGCACGCCGTTTCGCTCGAGGTGCCCGCGCGCGGCCGCGATGTCGGTCACGCCGAACGTGAGCGTCGCGCCGCCCTGCGGGGTGACCGTCTCCTCCTGGCCGATGCCGAGGTTGACGCCAGGAATCGGCGTGCGCAGCTCGCACCATCCCCAGTCGGCCAGGGTGTAGATCGGTTCGAAGCCGAGCAGCTCCTGGAACCAGCTGCGGGAGCGTTCCATGTCGGAGACACCGATGGCCGCCGTCATGTGGCCGGCGTAGCCGATCGGCCCGGTCTGCCGGGCGGCGGATGACTGATCGAGGCTCACGGTGCCCTCCCTTGCTTGGTGGCGTATAGGACGGTTTTTATACTAGAATCACTTTCATGTCAAAGGCGCCGCCCCCACTCCCCCGGCTGTTTCACCACCGCTGGTCGGTACCTGTGCTGGCGGAGCTCGGGCGTGGCAGCGGCGACCGGTTCGTCAACCTCTCCCGGCGCCTCGGCATCGGCCGCGAATCGCTGAGACGCACGCTGGACTGGCTGGTCGAGCAGGGACTGGTGGCACGCAACCCCGGCTACGGCCATCCGCTGCGTCCCGAGTACGTGCTGACCGCGCGCGGCGCCGAGCTAGCGCCCGCATGCAGCCAGCTGATGTTCGCTCTGGATGCCCTGCAGGCCGAACACGTCGGGCTGAACAAGTGGTCGATGCCGGTCGTCGCGGCCCTCGACGACCTCGGCGACGGCCGCTTCGGCCAGCTGCGCGACCGGCTGCTGCCGATCAGTCCGCGGGCGCTGACGCTGGCGCTCAAGGCGCTGTCGGACGCCGGCCTGGTGGAGCGGCGCGTGGTCGACGGCTTCCCGCCCAGCACCCTCTACCGGCTGTCACGTCAGGCACGTCCGATCCGCCTACCGCTGCGCCGCATGGCCGTCGCCTGAGCAGGAGTACCTCCCGTCCGCGGGCTCCAACACGGACGGGAGGCTGGTACTCCTGAGGGCCGCCGAGACGGAGAGGCAGACTGCTCGGCCGCGACCCCCACACCTGTTGTAGCACCTCGTGACAGATTCGCCCACGGTCCAGTGCAATCTCTTACAAAGTGCAAACGGATCAGAGCAGGCGGGGAAGCGTCACAGCACGCGTAGAAGAACGACCACCACGATGATGATCACGATCAGTCCGATGATGCCGATTCCCGTACCCAGAGCCAGAAGTGGAGCAGCAAGTATTGGTGTCATGGCCGTGACGTTCCCACGTGACGTAGCACCCAAACCGGCTGGTGCGCGTTTGCTGGCCGCGATCATCGGGCATGGATTCGGCGATGACCCTCACGGGCGAGTCTCTCGATGTCTATCTAACCGAAATAGGACGCCACCGACTGCTCGACAAGGACGAGGAGCGCCAGTTGGCGCGCCTCGTCGAAGCGGGCGACGACGGCGCGCGGCGCCGCATGATCGAATCCAACCTGCGCCTGGTGGTGTCGATCGCCAAGCACTTCCGGGGACACGGCGTGCCTCTTACCGACCTGATCCAGGACGGCACCGTCGGGTTGATCCGGGCGGTCGACAAGTTCGACTGGCGGCGAGATCTCAAGTTCTCGACTTACGCCACCTGGTGGATACGCCAGGCCGTGCAGCGCAGCGTGCACAACCATGGCCGCCCGATCCGGGTGCCGGTGCACACGGCTGAGCGGGTGGTCAAGCTGCGGCGCACGCGGGCGACGCTGGAGGTGCGGCTGGGACGTGCTCCCACCGACCGTGAGCTGGCCGAGGCCATGCACGTACCGGTGCGGCGGATCGCACAGCTGGCGGCGATCGACCACGTCACCAGTGCCGCGGAGAGCATCGACGAAGGCGAGGCCTCGCGCTGGGCCGGGCCCGAGCGAGCCGAGGACGAGGTGATGACGACCGAGCTGCGCGAACGCCTGCGCGATGCCCTGTGCCATCTCAGCGAGCGGCAGCGCACCGTGCTCGAGCTGCGGTTCGGGCTGAACGACGGTGAGCCGCGCACGGTCGAGGCGATCAGCCAGGTGTTGTCCGTGTCGCGGCAGCGGATCGGCCAGATCGAGCGCGACGCGCTGGACACGCTGCGCGGCCTGGACGCGATCGTGCCGTGGGGCGACCAGGCCGCCTGACGCCCGGCGCGACCTACGAGGCGAGCAGACCGGGGTCGTCGTCCATGACCTCGCCCATCGCGTCCAGCGCCGACCGCAGCAGGCGCGACACGTGCATCTGGCTGACGCCGATCTGGGTGGCGATCTCGGCCTGGGTGAGGTCGTGCAGGAACCGCAGGCGCACGATCTCGCGCTCGCGCGCCGGCAGGTGCCGCATCGCGCGTGCAACCTGGTCACGATCGCGGACCGACTCGAAGCCGGACTCCTCGACCATCAACGCCGCCACCGGCCGGGCATCGTCGTCTCGGTCGTCGCCGCCCTGTTCGGACAGGGGCTCGGCGATGTAGGCACGCTGAACGGCCAGCGCCTCCTGGATCTCGTCGTACGTGCGCCCTGTGGCCTCAGCCAGTTCCTCGACGGTGGGCTTGCGGCCGAGCTTGTGGCCGAGCTGCTCCGACACGACAGCCAGCGAGCGGCTCAGCTCCTGGAGCGGACGGGGCACGCGCACGGCCCAGCCGCGGTCACGGAAGAGGTGCATGATCTCGCCCTCGATCGTGCGGGCGGCGTACGCCTGAAGCGGCACGCCTCGGGCGGGGTCGTACCGGTCGACGGCCTGGATCAGGCCCAGGTAGCCGCTCTGGAGCACGTCGTCGTGTGCCATGCCGCGCCGTGCGAACCGGCGGGCGATCGCACGAGCCAACCCCGAGTAGCGCAGAATCAGTGCCTCTCTGGCCGAGTCGTCGCCCTTCTCACGGTGGGCCACGATTAGCTCGAGGTCGGTTCGGGGATCGTTGGTCGGCATCGCTCTCCTCATCTCGCAAACGCGCCCGACAAAGCCGGCGCACCCTCTAGGTGTGCAGACCGCTGTCGGCTGAAACATGCATCGACGGCGCGCCGTGACGCGTTCGTTTGCGCTTCCGTGACGTGCCGGCTTCGTCACGACCCGTACCAACCCGGTCACGAGCGCTCGTCGCAGCCCGCGTCGTAGTCAAACCCCGCACGCGCGCGATTTGGCCCGGTTGAGCCACCTCCCTGTCACGGCATCCGTGACGCGGGTGACGGGCGTGTGACGAGACGCCGACCGCGGCTGTAGCGGTGTTTGACACCGGGCCTGGCCCGCGCTGGTGCCGTCTCCTCGCCTCTGCTAGCGCTCAAACCACGTCCAGCTGGGGCCGCACGAACCGCAGCTCGAGCCGGTCGTCGAGGCGCTCAGGCGAGAGCTCCGCCAGTAGCCTCCCCATCACGGCGAGCTGCTCGGGGGCCGCCCGGATCCGTGCCGTCAGCACCCCCGGCTCCGCCGCCAGGCCCAGCTCAACCGCACCCGTGCAGGCACCCAGCGCCAGGGCCAGGCTGGCTCGTGCGCGCTCGGCCCGAAGCGGGGTGAAACCGGCGGCCGCGGCCATCGCCATCGTCACGTGCCCGGCGATCGCCGCTGCGGAACTCCCGTTTGCGGCACGCAGAGTCACGGTACTCTCACCAGTAGATGTCAACGCAGGCCCCTCCCATGGCGACACTGACCGTCCCGTCCCAACCGGCGTACCTGATCGTCTGCCGGCAGGCGCTGATCGGCGCTGTGGCCGACCTGGCCATCACCGACGACCAGCTCGACGATCTCAAGCTGCTGCTCTCCGAGGCCTGTTCCAACGCAATTGTGCACGGGTACGACAACGATCCGGACGGCGTGATCGAGATCGAGTTTCGCACGTCGCCGTACGAGATCGAGGTTGCCGTCAGCGACAACGGCCGTGGGTTCCCCGGCGGCCGGCTTCCCGACCAGCCCGGCTTCGGCCTGTCGCTGCTGCGCGAGCTGAGCACCCGGCACCGCATCGATCCCCAGCGCCCCGAGGGCGGGGCGCGGATCAGCTTCGCGCGCTCGATCAACCGCTAGGCACATCGTCCTCACCCTCATCCGCGATCTCGGCCATCGCCGCCCGCAGCAGTCGCGATACGTGCATCTGCGAGATGCCCAGGCGCTCCGCGATCTCCCGCTGCGACAGCTCCATCCCGAACCGGAGCACCAGCACCACTCGACTACGCCGGTCGAGCCGGTCCAGCCGCGTCCCCAGCTCCAGCCGACGCTCCACCGCCTCCAGCGTCTCGTCGGTCTCTCCGAACCGCTCCGGCTCGATCTCGTCCAGCGACACCGGCCTCGCCGCCATGCTCGCCCGCAGCGC
>Ga0075434_100000642_pt1 | contig 27039 bp, 26 predicted proteins | sample RhiMethybrSRZTD3_FD_75298 | JGI IMG/M metagenome (GOLD analysis project Ga0075434, IMG submission 75298) | Populus rhizosphere microbial communities from Tennessee, USA - Rhizosphere MetaG P. TD hybrid SRZTD3 | ecosystem: Host-associated > Plants > Roots > Rhizosphere > Soil | place: USA... | reverse complement strand
GGCAACCTCACCGGTTCGCTCCGCGGTTTGCAGATTACCCAATCGAGCAGCGCCTCGGCCGAAGGTGGATCCACACTTAGTTTGGGAACGGGCAATCTGAAGTTGGAAAGCGGAACGACGTTTCATCTGCTCGTGAGCAGTTCCACCAGTGCGGGCGCACCACAATAGAAATTCCCGCACTCTCTTGCTACACCAGCGGCGATGCGATCACTCGCGTCGCCGCTCTTTCTTTCGGCTGTTGATGTCCTCACTTCGTTGACAATGGCGAACCCGCTTTGTTAGCGTGACACGGCCGAGATAACAACAGGCCCTGCCGGCGTTTTTTCGACAAAGCGCCGGCCTTCATTATGCCGACTAAGATCGCCCGTGTTTTAGCCAGCAACGTCGCGCTGGTGTTTGCTTTGACGCTGTGTCTGGTGACGCAGCCGGCTTGCAACATCGTCAAGAAATCGGTGGAAGTCGAAAAGTTGCTGACGCCACTGGCTGAGGCTGACACGCCGCAGCTAATCGCAATGGTCAACAAGCTGGTCGACGTGAAATCGATCCGCGCTAAAGTCGACATTCAATTCGAAGACACTTCGTTCGCCACATCCGGCGTCGCCGAAAAGTATCGGACGGCTGACGGACAAATCATCGTGCAACGGCCGGGGAAGGTCTACCTGATCGTGCAGGCGCCGCTCATCGCTTCGGACATCGCACAAATGACTTCTGACGGTGAACATTTTCGCATCGCGATTTTCAAGGGCGATGACAAGTATCGGAAGTTCGTCCGGGGAACCAACTCGGCCGTGTATTCGAAACTCGATGGCACGAGCGAAACGGCGACAAGCAACAAATCGAAGAACGAAGCGCAAACCGTTAAAGCCTTGTCGAACTTGCGTCCGCAGCATCTGACCGACGCGGTCCTGATTCGGCCCATCGACACGCACGCACCGGGCCTGGTTTACGCGCGGAGCGAATTCTTTCAGTCGGAAAAAGATCCAACCAGCAAGAAGCGTATCGTGCGCGGCTACTATTTTCTCGATGAGCTGCAAACGCAGGGCGACGGCTCAGCTCGATTGTTGCGAAGATTCTGGTTCAATCGCGTGAACGCGGTGCAATTCGCGCGCGTGCAGACATTCGACGACGACGGCGTCCTCACCACCGACGTGGTCTATTCAGAGTTCAAACCTGTCGGTGAGCAGAACGTCACGCTGCCGACGAAGATCAGCCTGACGCGGCCGCAGGACCACTACGAAATCAGTCTCACCTACCAATCGCCCGAGTCAGTGGTGCTGGATAAAGAGTACCAGCCCGAAGTGTTCGTGCTGGAAAACAAAACTAGCCTTCCGGAAGTCGATCTCGACGCACCCAAGAAGCCTTGATTCCGCGAAAAATCGCAGTCCGCAATTGTGCGGTGCGTCACGAATGACTCGCTAGGCGTTCGTCTGCGCTTGTATTAATATTTTCCGTTCGTGATCCGGGAATGAAACTCTTCGACAGCCTGGTTGCCTCAAACATACGTCAGCGTCCGCTGCGTTCGGCGATCAGTGTAGTCGGCGTCGCGCTGGGCGTGGCACTGGTGATGCTGTTTACGGGGCTGACGCGCGGCATGTCGGACGATCTGCAACGACGGTCCTCAAACGTACAGGGTCAGATAATTTTCACGCGCAAAGGATCGATGAGTCTCGTCGCGTCATCCGCGAACCTGAGCACAAAGTACGTCGAACGGCTGCTCCAAATTGAAGGTGTCGAGGCGGCAACTCCGGTGATTCGGCACATCTACGGTAGCGGCAGCCTCGGATTTGATCAGATTGAAGGTGTCGAGTGGCCTGAGTTTGCGCGCATGAATGACCTGCAAATTATCGACGGGCGCGCGCCGCAGGGAAACTATGAAGTCGTGATCGATCAGACTAAAGCCGCACGCAAGCATCCGGTCGGAAGTACTTTGAAGATTTTCGGTGACAAGGTCTATACGGTGGTTGGCATTTATTCGCCTGAATCAGGTGCGCGGCAAAAATTATCGATTGCGTCGCTCCAGGAAACGCTGGAAGCGCGCGGTAAGTGCACCTACATTCTGATTAAAACTAAGCCGACCGCAGATCCAGTCGCGGTCGCAAAACGAATCGATCAGGAACTGCCCGGCAACAATGTTCAGTTCACGCGCGATGTTTTCGCCAGCGTAGAAAGTTCGATTCCGAGCTTGGGAATCTTTCTGCGCGTGCTGGTCGCGCTCGCGGCGATTGTCAGCGCTCTGGTTGTAATGCTCGCAATGCATACCACCATCACTGAGCGCACACGTGAGATCGGAATTCTGAAGGCGATGGGCGCCTCACGTGCCTACATCGTCGGCGAAATCGAACGTGAAGCGCTCCTGATCAGTGCTATGGGTTTAGTGGTTGGATTTGCCCTCGCATTGGGCGCAGGTTTTGTGATTCATAAATCGACCAGCCTGATTTTTGAATATGGTTGGCGCTGGGCATTGGCCGCTGCAGCAATCGGATTAATCGGCGGCGCTTTGGGCGCGCTTTATCCGGCCATGCGCGCCGCGAATTTAGATCCGGTAAACGCGTTGGCTTACGAGTAGAATGACTTTTGCTTACGAGTAGAATGACTTTTGCTTACGAGTAGAATGACTTTTGCTTACGAGTAGAATGACTGTGGCAGCAACAGCAGGAAAGAAAGTGGCAATTCTTAAGGCCGAAAATCTCGAGAAGACTTATCGCGTCGGCAAAGTTGACGTGCCGGCGTTGCGCGGCGTGTCACTGGACGTTGAGGCGGGCGAGTTCGTCGCGGTAATGGGGCCGTCGGGATGCGGCAAGTCGACCATGTTGCATTTGCTCGGGGGTCTGCTGACACCGACGAAAGGTCGCATCGTAATCGATGGTGAAGACCTGACCGCCGCCACCGATGCCAAACGTACCGACATTCGCCGGCGCAAAATCGGTTTCGTGTTTCAGCGATTCAATCTGTTTCCGACGCTGACTGCGGACGGTAATCTCCGTCTGGCCGAACGCATTCACGGGAACGGCGCCGGCGATCCGGAACGACGACGTGAAGTCCTGGGACTGCTGCGCCTTGAAGACAAGATGCATCACAAGCCTCTCGAGCTCTCCGGCGGCGAACAGCAACGTGTCGCGCTCGCCCGCGCAGTGATCACGCAGCCGGCTTTAGTTCTCGCCGACGAGCCGACGGGCAATCTCGATACCGAGAATTCCGCGATCGTGCTGAACATGTTTCAGGAATTGAATCGCCGCTTCAACCAGACGATCATCATGATCACTCACAATCCTGAAGCAGCCGCCGCATGCGGCCGCGTCATCCAAATGCGCGACGGCCACATCGTCGCGAGTTAATACTCTCTCCTGGACACATTTTGCTGCAGCCACTCCTTGAAACGCGTCAATCAATTGAGCCGGATTGATGGAACCATGTTTGCTCTCGACATCGGCGGCTGGTTCGGATAAATTTCGCGCGAGTAAGTTATGGGCTTCTTGTCGAACACAGCCAAAAAGATTGCCTTTTGGAATTATTCACGTACGTCATGGCAGTGGGATGTACTGTGTGTGTTGATCTTGGTTTTCATATTTCTGACGCCTAAATCGTGGTTTCAGAACAGTGAATATCGACCTCAAAAAACGTTCGTGATTCCGGTTGAAGTGGTTGGCAATCAGGCAGATACAAGAACGATCCAGCAGCGCGCAAGAGAGGTCGCCGGAAGGCCAGATGGCCGGGTCACAGAGCCCCGGGAAGTGCGCGATGGCACGGGAAAGGTCATCGGATATGAGGTTGACATACGCTGACCAATCCCTATAATTTTCAGGATTCATTTGGCCGAGTGGCCGCATCAAAAATGCGAACACTTCGGCGCGTTAACAGGGCCCGTATGGGCTCTTAGTTTTAGTGAGGAAAGTTATTATGAGGAAGTTCATTCCATTTTGTTTGACTGTTGCGCTGCTGATTTCGGCGGGCGTTTTGCTGCCGCCGACCAACGCACAGATCCCAGGATTGGTAAGCTCCGCGATCAGCCGCATGGAGAAAAACAAGCGCAGCCTGAAGTCGCTGCGCGCAAACATAACCATGTCGAAGTACAACTCGCAGTTGCGCGACAGTGATTCGTACAGCGGCGTGGTCGCCTACATTCCCGGGGCTGGCGGCAGTGCTTCCGCGTTTATGCGGCTGGAGTGGCAGCGTCCCAAGCAAGAAGTACTGGCGGTCGCCAACGGGAGCTACACGCTTTATCAGCCACGGTTGGGCCAGGCCTATCGCGGGAAGACAGGTAGTGTCCGAGGAAAAGACAGCGATGTGCTTTCATTGATTAACATGTCGCCGGCGCAGCTCCGCACGAAGTTCGGCGAATTTCAGGACACGCGGGAAGAAAATTTGGCGGGCGGCGTTTGGACCCAACACTTCAAGGCGATTCCAAATGGACCCGCCAACTACAAGTACATCGAAGTTTGGATCGACAAAGACGGGATGCCCGTGCAAACGAAGATGGTCGAGAAGAACGACGATTCAACGACGGTGCGGCTGACCAACGTCGAACGCAACGCGTCGATTTCCATGGATCAGTTCAAAATCGATTTGCCTTCGAACGTCAAGATCATCAAAGGCTAAGTCGCTCAACAAAGTTTTCAATCATGAAGGGCTTTGGGAAACCGAAGCCCTTCGCGTTTGTATCGCAATCGCATGGCTTGCGTTGCGACATTCGCCAGCATATTCTTCAACCTTGATTTGAGCGCAAGCGTCTCGGTTGCACTGACTTTCAGCGTTAAGGCGAGCAAGCGGGAGGCTTGCGCTCCAGTCCCTCCAGTTTGTGACACACGGGAATGCGTAAGAGCACTTTTCTTAAGCTAAAAATGCGCGAAGCCGCTTTCATCTCGAAAGCGCTGCTATCGCCGAATCACGTTGTGCTGGCGCACATCATCCCGATGCGGCGGTGTAATCTCGCGTGCGGCTACTGCAACGAATACGATCAGACTTCTAAGCCCGTGCCGTTGGATGTGATGACGCGGCGTCTCGACAAGCTTGGGGAACTCGGCACGGCCGTTATCACCGTGTCTGGTGGGGAACCAATGATGCACCCGCAGCTCGATGACATCATTCGCCACATTCGTTCGACCGGAGCGATCGCGGGATTGATCTCGAACGGCTATTACTTCACACCGGATCGCATTAAGCGCTTGAATGCGGCGGGCCTCGAATATCTGCAAATCAGTATCGACAACGTCGTGCCCGACGAAGTTTCGCGCAAGAGCCTGCGCGTGCTGGACAAGAAACTGCGTTACCTCTCAGAGCACGCGGACTTTCACATCAACATCAATTCAGTGATCGGCGGCGGCATCAAGAATCCGGAAGACGCTTTGACGGTGGCGAAGCGCGCAGTCGAACTTGGCTTTTCGACAACGGTCGGCGTGATTCACGATGAAGATGGGACCTTAAAGCCGCTCAGTCAGAAAGAGAAAGACATCTTTCATCAGGTGAAGAAGCTCGGGAACAAAGATCACGCGCGGCTGAATTGGTTCCAGGACAGCATCGCCGAAGGCAAGCCTTATGAATGGCGCTGTCGCTCAGGCTCGCGTTATCTGTACATCTGCGAAGATGGAAAGGTCCACTGGTGTTCGCAGCAGCGCGGCTATCCTGGGACTCCGCTCGAGGAGTACACCATGGATGACTTCAAGCGCGAGTACAAAACTGAGAAATGGTGCGCGCCCACGTGCACAATTCAGTGCGTGCACCAGGTCGGCATCCTCGACAACTGGCGCGACCCGCAGATGTCTGAAGCGGAAGTTCGCAAAGAGATGCAGAAGAAAAAGGAAGCCGAACGGATGGTGCAGATTCTGCGCCCACAGTAGGGGTCCCTATTTTTTTGGCTTAGCGCGATCGGAAACCGTCGAGACGTGAATCGACTCTTCCAACTCTCCGCCAATCTGATACAGAGAAACTGAGCTCGACAAACCTAAGCCCGACAATCGGCCTGCCATAATCACGATCATCTCGCGCTCGGCAACTAACTTAGCCTCAATCAGGGTCTTCTCGCCAATCTTCAACAACTCTTCCGCACTCTTTAACGGCGGAGTCAACACCGGATCCACGCCCCAGATCAAACTCAGTTCGTTAATCGCGGCGCGCGATGAAGTCATCGCCACGATCAATTGACGCGGCCGCAGGGCCGAAAGCCTGCGCGCCATCAAACCTGACTCGGTGAACACTGCGATAGTTCGCGTGCTCATTTCATCAGCCGCAAACGCAGCGGCTTCGCACAAAGCGCGGCTGACACGGCCGGTTTGCCGGCCGATGATTTTGCTCATCATGCTCGGCCGTTCGTGATCACGCGTCTCGGCTGTTTCAATGATTCGTGCCATCGTCGCCACCGCGGCGACCGGATACTGTCCGGTTGCGGTTTCGCCGGAAAGCATCACGCAATCCGATCCATCCCAGACTGCGTTGGCGACATCCGTCGCTTCAGCACGCGTCGGGCGTGGATGGTCGACCATCGATTGCAACATCTGCGTCGCCGTAATCACCAGCTTGCCGGCGTCGTTTGCGAGTTCAATGATGCGCTTCTGATAGACGGGAACGAGTTCGACGCTCGTCTCAACGCCCAGATCACCGCGCGCCACCATCACGCCGTCCGCCGCACCGATAATTTCTTCGAGATGATCGATGGCCTCGGCCTTTTCGATCTTGGCGACGAGTGGCGCTTTGCTGCCGGCCTGTTGAATTAACTGCTTCGCTTCTTCGCAATCCGTGCCGCTGCGGACAAACGAAAGCGCAAAATAATCGACGCCCTGACCAGCCGCCCACTTCAAGTCCTCCCGGTCTTTTGTCGTCATCGAAGGGATTTGCAGCATGACACCCGGCAGATTGATTCCCTTCCGCTCACCGAACACGCCGCCGTTGATGACGCGCGTGACGATTTCTGTGTCGGTAACGCTTTCGACGCGCAGTTCAATCGCGCCATCGTCGAGGAGAATGCGCGCGCCCGGATGCACGTCGCGCGGCATGCCATCGTAGTTGGTCGCGACTTGCGTGTTATCGCCGTCGATTGAGCGAGTGGTGATAACGAACTGTTGATTCGCTTGCAGAGTGACCGGCTGCTGATTCTTCAGCGTCCGCGTGCGAATTTTCGGACCTGACAGATCGACCAGGACCGCCAGGGGACGGTTCATCTTTTGCGCGGCCGCGCGCGCCGCCGAAATGTCCGCCGCTTTCTCGTCGTAGGTTCCGTGCGACATGTTAATGCGCACCCCGTCGACGCCTGCCGTCAGCATGGCCTCGATCACGCGCGGCTCTCGCGTGGAGGGGCCTAGAGTGGCGAGAATCTTTGCTCTTCTCACGATTCGTTCCCTGATTCAGTCAAAATGCGTTAGCTAATTTGGGATTGAATATAACCCGACGCGCTCGGCGAGCACCACTTGGGCGGTCGCATACACCATTAGAAAGCGAAATTGTGCCTGCGATCCTAAGAAAAGGTTATTGCCGCAGGCACCATCGGGGCGCTAAGATGTGAGTAGTCGATCGCCAGTCGACTTCTCACCGTCAGATTTACAAGCCTTGCTCCAACCCGATAGAAAGGTTCGGTAACCATGCCAGAGCTGATCCGCTCAGTAGTGTCCCGGGTTCGGACTTACATAAAAGATCGCCGGCAGTCTCCGCGGCTACACGCGCGGCTTGTGTTGTCGATCTCAGTCCTACGCAAGGCAAACTCAAACGGCGGCCCGCTTGTCACTCGCACCATGAAAGGGCATACCCGCGACATCAGCACAACCGGTCTGGCGATGCTGTTGCCGCAAGTCCATCTCGGCGGGTATCACCTTGCGGCCGAAGGCCGCGAGTTGCACCTCGCGCTGGAGCTGCCGGACGGACCGATCTCATTGGTCGTATTACCGCGGCGATATGAGATGGTCGAGGACGCCGAGCTGGGCTGTAACTATTTGATCGGCGCGAGGATTGTTGACGTGTCTGACGCGGATCGAGCTCGCTTGGAGAATTTTATCGCGGTCGGGAATGGACGTTCGTCCAAGAACTCTGACTCATCTGAAATACGGCAAGACTGATGTCAATTGCATCCGTTGTTGCGGACGCTATTCGAACACCAACCAGCCAAAAACTCTCGGTACATGAAAGAGTGGTTCAGGAGTGCGCGTCGGTTGCCACGAAAGATAACCACGACTCGGATCTCTGCCGACGCAGCGAAACAAATTTGTGCGCCACCGCTCGCCTTGCTGCGGTTGACCCATCCGGTAGTTCCAGGGAATGCGCATTGCCGTCGTCACGCGATTCTTTTCAATTTTCGCGGCCGTTGTCATGTGAGAATTGAATGTCCAATCGTATTCGCGCGTGCCCGACGTTAGGTCGATGCCCACATCCAGCCACTCGCCGGTCGGCGCAACTTCAAATTCAAAATATCGTTCGGCCACTTGTGGGTCAGGTGCAATGAAGATTTCGCAGACGTCTCGATCCCATAGGCCCATCGTCTTCTTTTCAATTTGCGGTTTATCGGTGACGACTAAAGGCTCTGCTTGATTGCAGACGTAGCGGACATGTAGCGCCGTTTTTGTCCAGAGAATCCGGGCTTCAGCATGCCGATGGGCGGGTGCAAGCTCACCTGACCAGTAACGCTCGATTTGAACGGGTTGTGGGCGCTTCCATTCTGGATGATTAATTTGACCGGCCGCGAGAGTAGCGGTTGTGTATGTGGCCATTACGACAGTTTCCTCGGCCTTTCCTGTTTCGCTGTTCATCAACCCAACCGGTCGGTAGAGTCTATCCCGCAGATGCGATTTCGGACAAACCTTGAAGAGTTTGTACGAGGGAATCTGCTGTAAGCCCTTCTTTCGAAATTAGCTCACAGTATTCCCATCTGGTTGGTGACCGACCGTTGTTCTTGAGCGGTCCTCGTGCGAGATATCTGACTAGAATCCTGTCTGGCCAGAGTGCCGCTTCCTCGTTTGACCAAAGATTCTTGCTATATGTGTGTTAACGCACAGATGTAATAACTTCTAGGTGGTTAACTGCGCGATAATTAACGTCCGAACTCCCAGCTTGATCCTGGATCCCTCGCGTTTCACGACAGCTGGCAATGCGTTCCTTGTCTGAAATGCAGAATTCGGGACGGGGTCTTAAGAACAATTACAAACCAAAATAAGGAGAAACAATGCCTACAAATCCCGGAACAGAACTCGCCACACTCGACTTTGGCAACCTCATCGGGGGTCCTTTAGTAGCGGCAATAACGGCGCAGTCAGTGGCAGCACGCTCGACCGCGGACTTTATCAAGACGGTTGGATTTTATCCGGCCGGTCAAAAGGACGCCCAAGATCCAAAAAAGGATATCGGCGGTACGCCGGTTTACGTTGATTTCAAATATCCCAAGGAAGTCCAACCGTTCAAGCCAGGAAAGACATTTTACAAAGTTAGTACGATAGACGTTGCTTCCGGGGCTGGAGGTAGCGGGTATACCGCGGCGGCGGTAATAACATTTTCTGCCCCAGGCCCGGGAGAGACATCAGCTACCGCAGGAACGGTGACCGTCGATAATTCTGGAACGCTTACTGGAATCGCCGTTACTGCGGGAGGAGTATATTTAGATACGCCCACTGTCACGATCAGCGCACCTGCCGCTACAGGCACTCCAGCCAAAGTTTCAGTGACGATGGTTGTAGACCATGTAGATTCGGCGAGTGCCGCGGTATACCAGGATATGAAGTTTTCCGTACCGATCCTGACGCTGCTGCCAATACCGTTCATCAAGATTGAAAGCATGACGCTTGATTTTAACGCGAAAATTTCCAGCGTAGAGACTGCGAGTGAAAGTTCCGACCTGGCAATAAGCGGCAGCCTCCAGGTACAGCAGCGTTGGCCCTCGGGCAGAGCCAAGCTAAATGTCTCCTGCGCCTATAAGAAATCAACGGCCAGCGGCTCGAGCGTTGAGCGTACTTACTCAATGGCCATTCACGTTCAAGCTTCGCAAGATGAAATGCCCGCCGGAATGGAGAAGCTCTTGAACATTCTGGAAGGCGCGATTCTGTCACTCCCGGCGTAAGCCTGAAGGCTTTTCTGGTTTGGTCGGACATCTGCGGATTGTTTTGGGTGTCCGGCCGCGCTCAAGAACTGGATACACTTCTCTAGGCGGGAGGATCTATGCCTGAATTCAGCGATTTTCTGGGACATATTCTGGAAGAAATAACCCGCGCGCGGATACAAGCCGATCTTGAGGCCGTCAGAACCGCAAAAATGTATGCGGCGGACGAAACTGGTTTGCTCAAGAATTTTCCCGTCCCCCGAATGCGGCTGCCAAACATCGAGATCTCCGCGCCGGTAATCATCACCGATGTACCTGACGGGTTCGTTGAAAAGACTGACCCCAATCTGTTGAGCGCAACCGTTGCCAATGATCTGCGGGACCTGCTTTCCAAACAACAGATCAAAATAGATATTGCTCAAGTAATAGAAACAATAAAAGCAGACGAATTCCTGTCGAAGGGGCACATCGGCGAAGCGTCCGTGGAAATATTGAGCAAGAATGTGGCCAGCCAAATCAAGCCAAACATCGAAACCAGAGGCTCCGCAGAGACTCATGAACGAGCGGTATCTCTCATCAACGAACAATTGATTAAGACGTTCGCCGCGCTGCCTCGAAAGCCGTTGGGTATCAGCATCAATCCGAAGACATCAGCGATAAAGGAAATCAATCAAAACCCCGGCCAACCAGCTAGCGTCGTTTACTTTAAGCTGTCCATCACTGAAGACGCATTGGAAATCAATCTTAAGGACGCGGCCGACCCTTCGTCTAAAGGTGATTCCAAAATAAAACAACTCATACCGGAATAATCACTTTGCGAATAGTCGTAACGGCATTTCTTGATCAGCTTCACGAGTTGCTTGGCCAAGGCCCGCATCTGGTGACGCTGTATGATCAGAAGGACATTTCGTTTGTTTCTTCACTCAGCTCCTGGCTAGAAGCAAGCGAGCGGGTACTCGAAGACTATCACCGACCCGAGGTGAGCAAAATCGCGGGAATCCGGGCTCAGATACTCTCAGCTTCAAGCGGAGTCTTTGATAAGAACACCTTTCGCTTTCCTGCCAGGGGAAGTGAGAGAAAGATATTTTACGCAAGCGCAGCTATTCTCTTTAATAGTGCGCAAAACATTCTGAATGATCTCTATGACAACTTCTCCACTGATAAAGAAGAAGCCGCAAAGTATATGCGACAGATAATTCTCATCTCTTTGCAAAAGAACTCGTTTTATCCAATTTGGAATAGTGCGGCTGGCTTACCGGAGAAATTAAATACACTTTGGTCGGCTTTTACTGGAGACAGCGACCTTGTCCAGGGAGTACGACAAATACTCGCATCGGTTCACCATCTGGATGCATTACGGATAATGGACGAAGTTATTACTGAATTGGGGTTGTGAACGATGCTCTCATAATCATTTGAGTATCGAGAGATCGGGCCGGATCTTAGAGTAACTCTGAGTAGCATTACTCGCTTAAACCGCAGGCGGTTCTGCCCTCAGCCCATGCCTTCGCCGAACGAGAAGCTTGGCCCTCGGCCACGGTAAACAAACTGTTCTTCTTCCTCTGGTTCCGGTTCTGCAGTCGCGCGCGTCGGATCGGAATACTGCAACTTGTAAAGCCGCCAATACAAGCCGCGCAGGGCCAGCAAATCCTGATGCGAACCGTGCTCGCGAATCTCGCCGTGATGCAGCACGATGATGGTATCCGCGCGCTGAATCGTCGAAAGACGATGCGCGACGATTACTGAAGTTCGGTCGCTCATCACCCGCGCGATCGCCTGTTGAATCAGTTGCTCAGTCTCTGTGTCGATCGAGCTGGTCGCTTCATCAAGAATCAGCAACGCCGGATCGAACGCCAGCGCCCGCGCGAAACTGATCAGCTGCTTCTGCCCGACGGAGAGTCCGGCGCCACGCTCGCGCACTTCGGACTTGTATTCATGCGGGAGACGCGCGATGAAATTATCGGCGCGCACTTCCGTCGCCGCCCAACGCACCCGTTCGTCCGAGATGTCTTCGCGGCCGAGTCGAATGTTACTTTCGACGGAGCCCGTAAAGAGAAATACGTCCTGCAAGACAACCGCAAAATTCTCTCGCAGCGACTGCAAATCCCAATCGCGCACGTCTACGTCATCCAGCAGCACGCGGCCCTTCTGGACGTCATAGAACCTCATCAAAAGGTTCGTAATCGTTGTCTTGCCTGACCCGGTGTGACCGACCAGCGCCACGGATTGCCCCGACTCGACGGTGAACGAAACGTCTTTGAGCACCCAGTCTTCGCCTTTGTAAGCGAACCAGACGTTTTCAAATCGAATACGCCCTTCGGCGCGGCCGGTCTTCAGCGGTTTCGCCGGCGAGTTGATCAGAATCGGCAGATCGAGCGCTTTGAAGATGCGATGCGAAGCGACGACTGCGCCTTGCAGCACGTTGTACTTGTCCGAGATGTCGCGAATCGGTTGGAACAGAAACCCGGAGTACTGAATGAAAGCTACCAGCGCGCCCAGCGAGAGGGCGTTCTGCATTACGCGATAGCCGCCGTACCAGATAATCAGGGCGATGCCGACGGCGCCGATGAAATCGACGAGCGGAAAGAACACCGCGTAATAGAAGATCGTGTTGATGTTTGCGTTGCGATGGTCGTCGTTAATCTTCGCGAATTGCCGGATTGATTTTTCTTCAGCGTTGAAAATCTGCACCGTCTGCGCGCCCGAAATGTGTTCCTGAAGAAATGCAAAGATGCGTGCGATGCGCGTCCGCACCATGTCAAAGCCACGCCGCGCGCCTTTGCGAAACCAGGACGTCGCCACGAACAACATCGGAACGGTCAACAACGTAATCAGCGTCAGGCGCACATCCATGTAAACCATCACGCCGATGATGGCGCCGATCATCACGAGATCGCCCAGCAAATCGGTGACCCCGGAGGTAAACAATTCGTTCAGCGCATCAACGTCGGCGGTCAGGCGAGTCATGATGCGGCCGACCGGGTTGCGATCGAAGTAGGCGACTTCCTGATGCTGCAGTTTGTCGTAAATTTCTTTGCGCAGATCGAACATCACGTACTGGCCGACGCTGTTCAGCAGCACCGACTGGAAATAAGAGGCAACGAAGCGAAAGACCTGCACGCCGAAAAATGCCAGCACGAACAGATTCAAGCCCTTGGTTGTCTTAGGGAGAATGAACCAATCGATCGCGTACTGGGTGAACTTCGGCTGCATCACGCCAAGCAAATTCAGAATCAGCGTCAGCACCAGCGCCGGAATCAGAAGCCGCACGTAAGGCTTCAGATAGCGCAGCAGACGTTTGGCGACTTGCCAGTCGTACGTTTTGCCGATGGCCTCTTCTTCGTGAAACTTTTGAACTGCTGTAGACATCGATCCTCAGAACTGTTTGTATGACACCGCTCGGATGTGATCCTTTTTTGGAAAGTGCAGCAAGATCCCGAGCGCGGCAATCGCAAACAAAAACCAACTCGTCTGCGACGCGGTCACAAAGCGATCGAGAACGCCGAAAAGCGCCGCTGATTCGCATAGCGCCAGGCTCACAATATGAGCGCTTTGCAGTGCCGCAATATCATTGTGGTTGATTGCCTTCTGCACCAATTGCTGTTTCAGCAGAAAGGAAACAAGAACCGTCATCGACCCAATGCCGAGTAGCGCGTAACTCAACGTGGGATTCGGCGTGCCCTTGCTGCCAACCACCAGCACGAGCACGAGAAACAGCATCACGCTCACAAACAAAGCGAACCACAGAATCAGAAAAACCTTGTGGCGCGCCTCGACTCTGTCTTCCACCTGTTGCGGAGTGATCGATTCCACGGGCCCTCCTTTAACTCGCCGCTTCCAACTCTTCTTCGAGCAACTGTCGCTCGTACAGATCTGCGTACTCTCCGCCGAGCGCCAACAACTCGTCGTGCGTGCCCTGCTCAATGATGCGGCCTTCGTCGAGTACACAAATCAAATCCGCGTCGCGCACGGTTGAGACGCGATGCGACACGATCAGGCTCGTCCGTTCGCGCATGATGCCGCGCAGTTGCTTTAGAATTTTTTCTTCTGTGAACGTATCTACCGACGACAAAGCATCATCCAGGATCAGGATCCGCGGTTCGCGCAAAATCGCTCGCGCAATCGCCGTGCGTTGTTTCTGGCCGCCTGACAAGGTAATGCCACGTTCTCCAACCAGCGTGTCGAACCGATCAGGAAAATCGCGGATATCACCACTCAAGCCGCCCACTTCCGCGGCCATTTCAATCTGCGCTGGTTCCGCGTCGTCACGGCCGAACGTGATGTTCTTCGCCAACGAATCACTGAACAGAAAAGTCTCCTGCGGTACGTAGCCGATCGCCCCGCGGAGTTGTTTCAACGGATAGTCCCGAACCGAAACGCCGTCAACCATCACGGTAGCTTCCGGCGCCTGGATGACGCGTGGCACTAAGTTCACGAGCGTCGATTTGCCGCTGCCCGTGCGGCCAACAAACGCCACCGTCTGACCCTCTTCAATTGTGAGATTGATGTCCTTCAGAACCTCGGGCGCGCTGGGATTGTAGCGAAACGTCAGGTTGCGAAATTCGATTCGACCCTTGATTGGCGTCTGTTCTTGTATGCCACGAGTATCGGCAATCACCGGCGCGATGCGCGCCACCGCCTGCATGCGTTTCCAGCTTGCGGTGCCGCGTTGATAGAGGTTCACGACGTAACCAATCGCGATCAGCGGCCAGATCAAACGAAACAGGTACATGTTGAATTGCGTGAACTGTCCGACAGTAATTTCGCCGCGCACCGCGAACGGCACGCCCGCCCAGATAATCAGCACGAACCCGAGGCCAATCAGAAACGTCATCAATGGACGCATGATCGCGTCAATCTTCACCAGCGCCAGATTTTTCTGCGCGTATTCCCAGTTCAAATCGTTGAAGGCCTGAATCTCGGCGTCCTCTTGCGCGTAGGCGCGCACCACGCGAACGCCCGTGATGTTCTCCTGCGCGCGCGCGGTAATCTGCGCAAAGAAATCCTGAATCTGCTGAAATCGTGTATGGACCTGCTGGCCAAAGAACTTCACCGTGAGCGATACCAGCGGCATCGTCACGAACAACAGCAGCGTCAACTTCCAATTCAGGGCAATCATGATTGGAACAATGAGCAGCACTATAAAGACCGTTTGCAGGCTGTACATGATCAGCGGTCCGCAAAGTTGTCTTACTGCCCCAAGATCGTTCGTGGCGCGCGCCATCAGATCCCCGGTGCGATGCTCGTGAAAAAAAGAAAGCGGCTGATCGACCAGATGCCGATAGAAGTAATTGCGCAGGTCGTACTCAATGTGACGCGACACGCCGATGATCAGGCGCCGCTGCAAAAACAAGAAGATGCCGCTCATGATGCTCGCACCCAGAACCTTCAGCGCGGCGATCGTCACCTTGGACCAGGTTACCTGCTGCCAATTCGCGTCGATAGCATTGCCGACGATTTGCGGAATCGTGACGTTGAAAAGCACACCGGCGAGGATGCACGCAATTCCGATTACAAGCTGCGTCTTGTAGGGTCGAAAAAATGTGGCTAGCTTGCGCAGATCGTCCATAAACAGACCAAACCTAATCAGCACAAATGAAGCCTGACAACTGGTTTTTCGTCACCGAGTCATCAGGCGCTCGATTTGCAAAAAGCTTTGATCTGAAATTCTAAGTGAGAACGATTACGCTGGCAAAGAGGCGCCACTGAGCGCGTCCACCGTGTCTGTGGCTTCGGTCAGAATATTATTTCCCGGAATTGGAGAACTTAAGCTCTGATCGGTCGACTGAAACAGCACTACGCGGTTTCGGCCCGCACGCTTCGCACTATAAAGCGCTGAGTCAGCGTGATGTACCAGACCGGAGCGGGCATTCGCATGCAATGGATAGGTCGCAACGCCGATTGAGGCTGAGAGCTGGCCAAAACCAGGAATCAGAATCTGTTCAATCTTGCCGCGCACGCGGTCAGCGACGATGAGCGCCCCGTCCGGGGCCGCTCCTGGCAAAATTAAAGCGAACTCATCTCCGCCAAACCGGGCCGCGGTGTCGACGCCACGCAACTCCTGTTGGAAACATTCGGCTAATAGCCGCAATGCGTTATCGCCGGCATCGTGACCAACGGTGTCGTTAAGTTGTTTGAAACGATCCAGATCAAGCATTAGCAACGCCACTGGTTGGCCAAGTCGCGTCGCCAACTGCAAGTCGCGATCGAGCTGCATTTCAAACGATCGGCGGTTGTAACAACCCGTCAGTGCATCGGTCAGGGCTTGCTGTTGCATTTGGGCAAACAGATCGGCGTGGTTAATCGCGACGGCCACCTGGTTTGCCACCGTGCGCAACAAAAGAATTTCATTGTCCTGCCACGTTCGGCTCGGGTTGTCATCGACAACCTCCAGCGCGCCAATGAACCGATCCTGGAAAATCAGCGGGATCACCGCCAACGGAAACTGCGTCTGCGTTGCATCAAGACTATCCGAGCCATCTCTCGTGAAGACCGTGCGGCTTTTGCTCAATTGCGAGCTGATCTGATCGAGTTCACTGCTGACATCCTTGCTTCGCAACTTCGCTTCTTGTTCAGCCGTGGCGAAGTACGAATAGTTCAGCGGCTCGGCTTTTGTGCGCGCTTCAACGCGCAACGTACAACCGCCAACATTCAACGCGGCTCCAACTTCAGTGACGGTCTTCTGCAAGATGACCCCGAGTTCGAGCGACTCGCGAATCGCCGTCGCAATTCGGTTGACGGCAATTTCGCGGCCCGCCTGCTCCTGCAACAAGTGCGCTAACTTGGTGGTCACACTCAAAGTGAGTTGCAGCGACGTTGCTTTCGGCATTGAGGTGCGTACCGCGTTGCCAAAAACGGACGCGTAAAATGGATGCTCAGCGCGAACACGCGCCTGCAGATATTCGAGCGCCGAATAGACCACGTCTGGTTCGAATGTCCAGACAACTTCATCCTCACCGGTCTCTTTGTCACTGTTGCGCACGGTCGCGAGCACCGCCGAAAACCGCGCGTCCGCAATCACCACAAAATGCTCATTCGCATGACCTGCCGTGGGATGTTGCAGCATGACGGGAGCAACGCCGTCTTCCTGACCGCGCACATCCGGCCGTTCGCGAAATTCGTCTCCCTGAGCGACGAAGAAAAATGTCCGCCGACCTCCTCGCGCCAAATCGCGCAGGCGCGCGATTTCGCGGGCCGAACGCTTACCGCCAGTGGGCAAACCCTCAACCACCAGAGCGCTCAGATTGTTTTCCAGCACGACGTCTTCGAAGTAACGATGGAGCTGCGCAATCGTCGAATGAGCGCACCGCACCGGCGTCAGTTGTCGGGCATGCTGTGCCAGCAGGGCGTTGAAGAGCGAGTGCATATGAACGGATGGTGAGACAGAGGCGACGCTTCGGAAGGAAACCGTGCCAAGCTATTTTGGCATTTTCAAAACAATGTTGTCTACGGGTTTTTCGAGAGTTTTTGCGGATTTTGCCGTCATTGGCCAATTTTGACGTAGCCAGTGAGGGCGCTGGCCACCAGGGCTCCGTTGTTCTCAACTTCCACGGAAACGACGAAACGGCGCCTCCCGGCACGAACGATTTTAGCCTGCGCAATCATCCGCCCTGACGTCACCGGACGCAGATAGTGAATGGTTAGGTCGGTGGTCGTAACCTTCTCGTTTTCCTGGAGTAGGCCGAGGATTGCAAATGCTGATGCAGTATCGATCAACGAGGCAATTGCTCCACCGTGAATGACGCCATGGTTCTGCTTTAATTCCTCCCTGACATCGAGACAAATCCCGGTCTGGCCGGCCTCGGTTTCGCACATCTCAAGCCCGAGGAACTGCGCATAGGCGACTCGGTCGAAGGCCGCCCGAACTCGTGCGAGCCGTGGATCTTCAGATTCCGTAGTCATCCTCGATAACCCGCATCCGTAGGTTCCACAATGACGGCTGTGCCATAGCAAAGCACTTCTGTTACTCCAGTGGCGATCTCAGTCGTGTCGTAACGAACGCCGACGATTGCGTTAGCCCCGATTTCAGAAGCGTGCTGAATCATTATGTCAAAGGCGTCGCTCCTGGTTTCCTCGCACATCTTTGTCCAGATGGTAATGTTGCCGCCGACGACTTGCTGGAACGCCGCGCCCAGAGTTGCGAACACATTTCGCGAGCGCACGACGATGCCGCGCACGACACCCAGCGTTTGCGTGACCCGAAAGTTCGGCAACTCAAATGCGGTGGTCGCCATTTGGTGCGAGACTGAATATTGTCGCGGGCTCACTTCGTAAGGCGCCCGTTGGGCCAGTGGATCTATGTTCATCGCTTGGCTCCTTTGGTTGAAGGTCTGCGCGGTTTCCAAATCAGTTTTTCGAGATCGCAACGGCCGCCTTTGTCGAATTTCACGCCTTCACTCTCCAACATCCGTTGTTGCTTATCGTGAGGCAGAGCAATTCGCATCGTCGAACAACGCCCCTGTGAGTTGATGACGCGATGCCATGGCGTGCGATCGTCAGCGCCATGCATCACAAAGCCAACCGTGCGGGGCGTGTATCCCTCTCCGAGCATGTACGCAATCTGACCATAAGTCATCACGCGTCCGCGCGGGATACGCCGAACGATCCGATACACACGTTCGCGATATTTTGGATCCGGTGTAGATTTTTTCATCGTTTAGAGTCGGGCCACTGCCCGACCGGCGGGCGGTAGCCCGCCTCTAAACATTCAATGTTCGTAACACTACGCGCGCGGGCGCTCCGTCTCCCGCGCCGTCCGCGATTTTCATCGGCAGACAAATCAGCTCATAGTCACCGGGGGGTACATCGCTCAGATTCAGGCCTTCGACAATCACAACGCCATTGCGTAACAACGTCAGATGGGTGCGATGGTGGCCCGAGTGAAACTTCTCGACCGAGAGATAATCGTTACCGACCAGTTTCACGCCCCGCTCGACGAGTAGCTCGGCCGCTTCGGGCAGGACATGAGTGAAATCCTTTCGAAAGCCCTCGTTCCAAAACGACGAATTGCGCGTGTGAAAGAGTACGCGCGTCATGTTGGTCAAGTCGCATCCATTCAGGAAGTCCCGATCAATCTCCATCCGATCGTCAGGCACGCGAATTACGCGCGCTGGTCCGATCAGCAGGTCGAGCGGCAGCGAATCGATCTTGTTTGCGCCTTCGATAAAATGGGCCGGTGCATCGACGTGCGTCCCGGTGTGTGCTCCGAAATGAAGAAAGGAAACATTCGCAGAGTCGCCTTTCGACATCGCGGACCACGCCTCGATGCTCAGCGTTGGATCGCCTTCGTAGATGGGCATCCCGGCGCGAATCGGGACTGTGATGTCGTAAATCGCCATTTGACTTTTATTTTGGGCGCTTCAATATAAACGCAAACAGTGAAACCTGAAAACACCGAGACTCGCCCGCGCATTGCGGCGTCAAGTTACCTCAACACCGCCCCACTGATTTGGAGTTTCACCCACGGCCCGGTACGCGACGGCGTCGAGCTGTTTACCGACACCGCTCCCGCTCGCTGTGCGTCGATGCTCGCGAATGGCGAGGTCGACGCGGCGCTAGTGCCGGTCATCGAGTACCAACGAATTTCAGACGTCGCGATCATCCCCGACGTCTGTGTCGGCTCGAAGACCGCTGTGCGCAGCGTCGTGCTCGTGACGAACAAGAATAATTTGAAGAAAGTCGAGCGCGTTGCGCTTGATGAGTCATCGCGCACCTCGGCGGCGCTCGTGAAAATCCTATTTCGTGAGTTTCTCGGGTTTGAACCGCAGTGGAAAACAGCCTCTCCGGATGTGAAATCGATGCTCGCGGGCGCTGACGCAGCGCTCATTATCGGCGATCCCGCGATGACGATTCCGCGGGATCAATTTCGCGTATTCGACCTGGCGACACTCTGGCACGAATTCACCGGATTTGGTTTTGTGTTTGCGATGTGGATGGCGCGAAAGGGCGGCGTTGAGAAGAATCGGTCAATTGATTTTGCCGCGGCACGAGATGAAGGGTTAGCTAATCTCGATCGAGTCATCGTCGATTATCCGCATCAGATCGAATTGTCCCGCGATGAGATCAGGCAGTATCTGACTGAGAATATTGTATTCAATATTGATGAGGAGATGCGGAAAGGGCTACTGCTCTATTTTGATTTGGCCCAGAAACATAAACTGATTAACCGGACCAAGCCACTGGAATTCAAGTGAATATTCTACTTAACCGCGCTGAGGTCAAGATACTTTCTGAATCGTCTTCTCAGGTTTTGGTTCTCTTGACCAAGCCAATGTTGGGCTTGCCATACCCGATCTTGTAAAGAATGTTTCTGTTCAAAAGTCAGACGATCACCTTCGATTTCCAGCCTGTTAGCCAAGCTAAAATAATCCTCAACTCCCTCATATAGCGATTCAAGATACTTAGCTGGACTCTTGTCAAATAAGAACTCAGATTCTCTTACAGTGGAAGAAAGCAGCAAATAAAGCAGTTTGATCGGAGTAATTGTGTGTCCACGCCCTAGCTAGAAATTCTTCAGTGCACCTGAACACGGCGATTCGTTTCGGATATGCCTCAAGCCGCGCCTTTTGCCAAGGCGATGAGCGCTGTCGTTCCCCGATGATCCAGTTCATCGCGTCTTGATGCGGATCTCCACCTTGCCCGTTGCACGTTTAGCACGATTCGCTTCACGTATTGGCGCAAGCGCCCGTTGCAGATCTCGGAGTTGCTCGGCTACTGCCATCTTTTCAGCAATACTGCGCTTCGTCGGTTTCGAAGTCCTCTGCTGTTTTTCATCGCGCTGATTATTTTTGCGCATCATAGCTAGACTTAAATTTAATCCATCTATCGTACAACCCGTGTCGTCGAACGATATCTTCCAAGGCATCAATATTAAGTTCTTTCTGATCCAGAAACATCTCGATTCTGGCGAGATCTTTACGCCTTCCAACATTCAGCATAATCGCTACCAAATGCTCAGGCAAAGTTACTCGAACGCTGACGCCATTAAAGTCTAACGGTTGGGCGTTTAAGTAGGCTTCTTGCTCGAGCGCATTATTGACCGGCATGAATTGAACCGGCCAACCCTCTACTACGATTCCTTCTTTGCGGATTTCGTTATATCCGCGGGCTTTGAGATATTCCCATCCTGGCAATTCGATCACCAGCCGATCTTCGGGTGTCAGCACAAACACATCAATATCTTCAGTTGAGAAGGGCTCAACATAAAACATTGCCCCAATCGCACCGGCGACAGCGTAGCTTTCGAACACGCCGTCGGCAACCATCTCATTGATTACCGTAAAAGTTTGTCTTGTTTGCGGATTCACTTCGTCATCAGCGCTTCAATCTCTTCCCGCTCTTTCGGTACTTTGTGCGTGAGGACGCGCGCGCCGTTTTCGGTTACGAGCACGTCGTCTTCGATGCGCACGCCGATGCCGAGATATTTCGCGGGAATGTCTTTGTTGAAGCCTTCGGGAATGCGACTGGTGTCGGGCGAGATGTAGAGGCCGGGCTCTATCGTCATCACCATGCCGACCTCCGCCGGACGCGACTCGCCTTTGAAGTAGTACTTGCCCGCGTCGTGCACATCGATCCCCAGGTAGTGACCGAGATTGTGCATATAGAACTGCATATACTTCTTCTCTTTGATTAGCTGCCTGGGATCGCCTTTCAATAATCCAAGTTCGACCATGCCTTCAGTGAGCAGCTCGATCGAATGCGTCTTGAGATCTTCCAGGCGCACTCCGGGACGCACCATGTCGACGCACGACTTCTGCGTCTTCAGCACGAGGTCGTAAATCTCGCTCTGCGCGTCGGTGAATTTGCCGTTAATCGGAAAAGTGCGCGTGATGTCGGAAGCGTAGCCTTTGTATTCGGCGCCTGCATCGAGTAGCAGCAAGTCGCCATCTTTCAACTCATCCTTGTTGTCGATGTAGTGAAGAATCGTGGCGTTTCCACCGGCGCCCACAATCGACGTGTAAGACGAGCCGGATGCGCCGGCCTTGCGAAAGTAGGCTTCGACCATCGCCTCGACTTCAAACTCCATCATGCCGGGGCGCACGGATTTCATCACTTCGGAGTGGGCCTCCGCGGCGATGTCGGCGGCGCGCTGCATGATCTCGATCTCTTCAGAAGACTTCAGCACCCGCATCTCATGCAGAATCGTGCTGGGGTCGACGATGGTCGTCGGCGCCTCAAACGGCTTGCGATTGCTTTCGCGCATCATCGTGAGCTGCTGAATAATCTTCTGGTCGATCGCCGAATCCGTATGACCGAACGCGTAATAAAGCACGCGGGGACCGTCGAGGATTTCCGTCAGCTTCGCATCGAATTGATCGATGGTGAACGCTTCGTCGGCGCTGTAATCGCGCTGGGCGCCTTCGACGCCGGCGCGATAGCCGTACCAAATCTCCTGATCCAAATCGCGGGGCCGGACGAACAGTGTGAACTTCTTGTCGCGTGATGGCGCGATCACGGCAATCGCTTCCGGCTCTTCGAATCCCGTCAGATAAAAGAAATCTGAATTCTGGCGATAGCGATAGTTCGTGTCGTGCGAGCGCACGGCTTCGCGCGCCGCCGGAATGATGGCGACGGAATCTTTTTCGATGCGACGCATGAATTCCTTCAGTTGCGGTTTGATCATGTCTCTCCTCGGGTTGTGGAAATTGAAACGGCATTGTAGCCGAGTCACGAGCGCACACGGTAGCGCGCTGACCTTTCAGTCACACCTGGCTTCGGCCAGGTGATAAGTCGACGGCCACAACTAAAACCCGTTTCAACGGTTTCGCTGCGATGGCAATCGAATGAAGCCGTTAAGAACGTACCGGTTCCTGCGTCCACCTCGCTTCAGCGAGGTGTGAATAAGAGTGATGACTTTGTTCGTCGTTCTAAGCGATAATCCGCGTCATGGCGCAGAGCATCCCAGCCAAAACCGAAGCTCCCGAAATCATTTCGCGTGATCCCGCAACCGGAGAAGAAATCGGTCGCGTGCCCTTGACGCTGCCGGAAGAGGTCGCCCGCGCAGTTGATCGCGCCCGCGCTGCACAAGCCGCATGGTCGGCAAGCTCGTTTCGCGCGCGCGGCCAAATCATTTTGCGAGCGCGCAAAATCATTCTGAGCGAGCTCGACGAAATCGCTTTGCTCAATTCGCGTGAGACTGGAAAGCCCGTTTCCGAAGCGATCGCGATGGAGATGGCGCCGGGGCTCGACCTGATGCAGTACTTCGCGCGCAGGACGGAAAGCTTGCTGCAACGCGAGCGCATCAACATCGGCTTGTATGGCTGGATGGGCCGCACCTCGTATCTGGTTTACAAACCACTCGGCGTAGTCGGCATCATTTCGCCCTGGAATTTTCCCTGGGCGACGCCGCTCGCTGAAGTGGTGATGGCTTTGATGGCGGGCAATGCCGCGGTGCTGAAACCAAGCGAACTCACGCCGCTTACCGCACTGAAAATTAAAGATGTTCTGGAACGCGCGGGACTGCCGGACGGACTCTTGCAAGTCGTCACCGGCGACGGCTCGACCGGCGCAGCCCTGATTGGCGCAGGGGTCGACAAGATCATGTTCACGGGCAGTGTCGCGACGGGCCGTCGGGTGGCTGAAGCGGCAGCGAACTATCTGATTCCGGTGGTGCTGGAGCTCGGCGGCAAAGACGCAATGATCGTTTTGGAGGATGCGAACATCGAGAACGCCGCGCGCGGCGCCGTGTGGGGAGCGTTCGCAAACTGCGGTCAGTCATGCGCCGCCGTCGAACGCTGCTATGTGCACGAACGCATCGCGCAGAAATTCACCGATGCAGTAGTAGCGGAAACGAAGCGGTTGCAGCAGAGCGGCGACAAGCAGGGCGATCTTGGGCCGATGAGCAGCGAGCAGCAACTGCGCATAGTCGAGCGTCATGTTTACGAAGCTACCTCGCATGGCGCCATTGCATTGACTGGTGGCGAAAGAACTTCAGACGCCGCCGGGCCATTCTTTCCGCCGACGGTTTTGACGAACGTTAATCACGAAATGGCTGTGATGCGCGAAGAGACGTTTGGTCCGGTGCTGCCAATCATGACTTTCAAGACCGATGACGAAGCCGTCCGCCTCGCGAACGACAGCGTTTACGGATTGACCGCGAGCGTGTGGACAAACGATCTGGCGCGTGGGAAACGAATCGCGGAACAGATTGATGCAGGCACGGTAATGATCAATGAAGTGCTTTACGTTCACGCCGTAGCGCAAACACCCTGGGGCGGCGTAAAGCAGAGCGGCTTCGGACGCACGCACGGTCGCGCAGGGCTGCTCGAGTTAGTTAACCAACAGCACATTCATGTGAATCATTTCGCCTCCATTCCGGATGTTTGGTGGTTCAACTACACACCCAGCGCCGGCAAGCTATTCCGCGGACTGGCACGCAGATTTGCGTCAGGTTCAATCCTGCAGACTCTGCTGGTGGCGCCGCAGATGATTCGCCGCTGGCGCGAACGGCCGTAGGTCAATCACACGTCACAGTTTGAATCTCCAAAGAGTACCGATGATGTGCAGATCTCCCGGCCGGCTGCGCCCATCATTTTGTCTCATGTAATAAAGCTCAAGCGTGAAGTGTTTGTTGAAAGCGTGATTCGCGCCAATTGCCGCGCGGTTGCGCACCCAGTCGTTCACACTCCAATCGTAAAAAACTTCGTCTGAAATAAACCAATTGAATTTGTGCTTGTTGATTTGAAACGGATGCTCGAGTCTCACGCGATTCCGATAGCGCCACGCGTCAACTTGCGGCTCGCGCCAGCGGTGCTCAAACCAGTTGCGGTCGCTTAGAGTGAATTTGCCGAACGGCTTTTGCAAAGTCGCCCCGAAGGTCAGACGTAGCTCATGCTCTCGGCGCCCATTGGGGGGCCGCGCTTCACGACCGAATGTCGATTCATTGAGCGTGACGTATTTATTCAGCTTGTAATTAAAACCAAAACCAAAACGTTCATCGACCGGTGTGGTCAGATTGTCACCCAAGCGCAGCGTGCCCAAAAGAACGAAATCAACTTTCCTGGTCATCGGAACAGTGAACTGCACGTCGTTCCAGCTTTGCGTGTCGTTTTCCGGCACGCGCGATTGAGCGACTGTAGGCGCGATACACACGACCATTATGATCGTTGACCAAAACACAAGTCTCACGAGTGTTTACCTTTGTCTTGCGAGCGTGTAATTCGGCAGGAGGCTAAACGAAGTAAGGCCGACGGCAACGCGGTCGCCCGGTTTATAACGCGTCGTATTTGCTTCGGGTTTGGGACGAGTCGCCATCACTGGCACGCCGACCATCTTTTCAGGGGTGTTGATGGTTACTTGATAAAGCGGCGCCGTCGGCTCTCCGGTTTGGGGTCGATGGGCTAAATCGAGACGCACGTTCAAACGCTCGTAAGATCCGACGAAGCTGACTTCCTCGATCACTCCATTCGCCAAACGGCGACAAGTCTCAGGGAGGTTTGCATCAGGACTCAGGCAGACGTCTTCGGGTCGAAAGACCAGCTTGACGGATTGGCCATCACGGAACCGTCGCGTCTCTTTTTCCGCCGGCAGTCGCGCGGTGCCTATTTCCACATTACCGCGAGTGACCACTCCCAGCAGAAGATTCGCGGCACCGAGAAATGTCGCCACGTATTCAGTAGCGGGATGATTGTAGACATCATCAGGCGTACCGACCTGCTCGAGATGTCCATCGTTCAGCACGGCAATGCGATCACCCAGCTCAAGCGCCTCTTCCTGATCGTGCGTGATGAAGATCGACGGCACTTTGACTTTCTTCAGGAGCGCGCGAATTTCGCGACGCAGGTGCACGCGTGTCTGCGCGTCGAGCGCGCCGAATGGCTCATCGAATAAAAGCACCTGCGGCTTGTAAGCCAACGTGCGCGCAATCGCCACGCGTTGTTGCTGTCCACCGGAGAGTTGCCAGGGATATTTCTTGCGATGTTTCTCGAGCTGCACCAGCTGAATCAGGCGATCGACGGTTTCGCGGCGTTCTTTTCGTCGTCGATGACGAATCTTCAAACCATAGGCGATGTTCTTCTCGACGGTCATGCGTGGGAATAGTGCATACGATTGAAAGATCACCCCAACGCCACGTTCGCGTGCAGGTAAATCGGTGACGTCTTTGCCATGCAAAATCACACGGCCATTATCCGGCTGTTCTAGTCCGGCGATGATTCGTAGGATCGTCGTCTTGCCGCTACCCGACGCGCCGAGCAGCACCAGCGATTCGCCCTCCGCCACGTCGAAGCTGACATCATCAAGCACCGGAACTTTCTTGAAGCGCTTGCTGATGCCGCGCACGCTGGCCGCCACGCCGGTTTTTTCCGTACGTTCAGGCGCCCACGAAATATGTGGATCGTCGGGAACCAATTTCATCTGCGGCTTCATGCTTCCTGCGTCTCGAACTCCAGCCAGTCGCGCGCAAAGAACAGCACGCTAAAAATTACAAACGATAAAAGCGCGAGCACGATGGCGATCGCGTTGGCCGCTTCAATCTGTCCTTCGTTGAACTTGGCGAAAATGTACAGCGGCGCCGTCTGAGTGCGCAACGCAAGATTGCCGGAAACCAGAATCGTCGAACCGAATTCGCCGACTGCGCGCGCGAAAGTCAGCAGTGCGCCGGATACAATTGCGCCGCGTAAACTAGGCAATGTGACATGCCAGAATGTCTGCCAACGGGTTGCTCCGATTGTCGCTGAAGCTTCTTCGAGCGAGCGACTCATCGTGTCGAATACGGGCTTGATCACGCCGAATGCCAGCGGAAAAGTGACGAAGATGTTCGCCAGGATAATGGCGTAAGGGGTGAACATTATCTGAGTGCCTTGTGGGCTCAACAGTCGTCCCAGCGTTCCGTAGGGTCCCCATAACAACAGCAACGCGAAACCTGCCACGGCCGTCGGAATTGCTGTGGGCAATGAGATCGTGACGATGACCGCATTACGCCCCCAAAAGTCGTAACGCGACAACACGTACGCGGCGAATAATCCAAAGATAACGTTGAAGACCGTCGCCCAGAAACTCGTTACCAGCGAAAGTTTCAATGCGAAGATGGCTTC